>Ga0182024_10000670_pt1 | contig 88864 bp, 84 predicted proteins | sample P32metaG_FD_120480 | JGI IMG/M metagenome (GOLD analysis project Ga0182024, IMG submission 120480) | Permafrost microbial communities from Stordalen Mire, Sweden - P3-2 metaG (Illumina Assembly) | ecosystem: Environmental > Terrestrial > Soil > Wetlands > Permafrost | place: Sweden: Stordalen... | reverse complement strand
TCCTCAGCGACCTTAGGGCTAACTAAGAATGCCCTTGGTTCAACCGCCGGATGCGGAAAACCGCATGTCCGGTGGTGTGGGAGGGTGGCGGGGCGCAATCCCCGTCACTCGACCCGATCGAGGGCGTCTGCCCCACCGCGACTCTACTGAGGACGAGGGCGTCCGCCCCACCGCGACTCTACTGAGGTTGCAACGGTTGTGCCAGGGATGTACGGACGGTGGCGGGTAATTTGTCGGAGTTCGCCAGCAGCAGGCTGACCTGCCACATCTGATCGGTGGTCAACGAGCCATTGAAGCCAGGCATTCCGGTCAGCCGGATGCCGTTCGCGACCTTCCAATAAGTTTCGCCTGGAGGATCGTCGCTAACGCCTTTGCCTTTGAAAAGCTCGGGCGGCTTGGGGAACTCGCCCTTGGCGATCGGGGTTGGTTCTTGGTCCGGCAACCCATGACATACGGCGCAGTTAGTGCGATAGATGCGCGCTCCAGCGGTATAGACCTCATCGGACGGCTGGAGGGGCGAAGATTTCGGGGCTTCTTTATTAACTCGGGCTTTCAACGCAATTCCGGTAATCAGCTTCTCAAACGGCAGCGGCGCGGACGCGGTTGCCACGGGCGCCAGGCCCAATTCAACGAAAGCTAAACCTGCCACCACGAGCAATACCAGCGCTGCAACGAATCCGAGTATGAATTGCTTCACGCTTTAGCGCAATTCTTCCATAGCCTCGTCCAAAGCTTCTTTGGGAGGCCGGACGCGCGATTGAGGCAGGGTCGCCAGCGGGGCGTCGTCGATGCTCAGCATGTCGAGGAAATTGGGCTTAGCGGTGTCGACATAATATACGCCGGTGAGGATTTCGCCATTCTTATTGGCTTCCTCGATCATTTTGAGAGCGTCGAACTTGCTGGTTGGATCGTATTCGCGGCCCAGCTTCTTTATTCGAAGCCTCGATCCGTCGTGCATCTCCACTTCCTTCACCTCGCCATCGGCGATCTCGGCGGAAATGTCTTCGTAAAAAGGCACGAAGTCGACTTCGTTCAGCATCTCTTCGTGATCCTTCACATAGCTATAGCTCTTAGTGGAGCCTTCGTGGTCGTTGAAGGTGGTGCAAGGCGAGATGACGTCGATCACCGAGAGGCCGTTGTGCGTGATGGCGGCTTTCAAGATGGCCTGGAGCTGCTTTTTATCGCCGGAGAAGGAGCGGGCCACAAACGTCGCGCCCCATTCGAGCGCCAGGGCGCAACAATCGAACGGCGGAAGTTCGTTGAGGACGCCGGTCTTGAGCTTGGACCCCACATCGGCGGTGGCCGAAAACTGTCCCTTGGTCAGTCCATAAACACCGTTGTCCTCGATGACGTAGATGAACGGAAGATTGCGGCGCAGCAGGTGCATGAACTGGCCTAGCCCAATGGACGCGGTGTCGCCGTCGCCGGTAACTCCGATGCCGAGCAGCGTTCGATTCCCCAACATCGCTCCGGTCGCAAGCGAGGGCATCCGGCCATGCACTCCGTTGAAGCCGTGCGAGAGTCCCAGAAAATAGGCGGGAGTCTTCGAAGAGCAGCCGATGCCGGAAAGCTTGGCCACGCTCCAGGGCTGAATGCCCAGCTCGTAGAAGCATTCCACGATGCGCTCGGAAACCGCATTGTGGCCGCATCCGGCGCAGAGGGTGGTCTTGGAGCCTTTATAACTGATGACCTCCAGGCCAATGCGATTGACCTTCTTGGGCGGCGGCGTAACGGTGGTGCTCATATGCTCTCCTGACGGGTCTTCTCTTTACTGAGGACGTTATCGGTAACGGTGCGCGCGTCGAGCGGCAGGCCGCCGTAATAACGCACGCTAATCAATTTGGCGGTCTCGGCGGGATCGAACTCCATGCGCATCAGGCTCAGCAACTGCGCGTCGCGATTCTGCTCGATCACATAAACGCGGTCGTGGCGCTCGATAAAATCATGCAATTCCTGCGTAAAGGGATACGCCTTTAACCGAAGATAGCTGGTTTCAATGCCATTTTCGGCCCGCAATTGATCGCGGCTTTCCTCCACCGCGTATTGCGAAGTACCGAACGCGACAAAGCCAATTTGCGCGTTGGGCCGCGTGTCCACGACGGGCTTTGGCACATGCAAGCGCAGCGTCTCGAATTTTCGCGCCAGCCGGTCCATATTGTTGACGTAGTCGTCTTCCCGCTCGGTGTACTGCGCCTTTTCGTTGTGGCCGCTGCCGCGCGTGAAAAACGCCGCGTTGGGATGATTGGTCCCAGGCAGCGTTCGATAGCCGATGCCGTCGCCGTCGACATCCTTATATCGGGCGAACCCGCCCAGCCGCTCCAGATCCTCAGCGGTCAGAACCTTACCGCGGCGGATGGGCTCGGTTGGATAAGTGAATGGATCGGCCATCCAGTTGTTCATTCCGAGGTCGAGGTCGGTCATCACGAAAACCGGGGTTTGAAACTGCTCCGCCAGGTCGAAGGCGGTCCCGGCCATCTGGAAGCATTCTTCCGGGGAAGAGGGGAACAGCAGAGGATGTTTGGTGTCGCCGTGCGAGAGCAGCGCGGTGGAAAGAATGTCGCCCTGCATGGTACGGGTGGGCAGGCCGGTGGATGGACCGACACGCTCGACGTCGAAGATGACCGCGGGGATTTCGGCGTAATAACCGAGCCCCACGAATTCCGCCATCAAGCTGATGCCCGGTCCGGCGGTGGACGTCATGGCGCGAGCGCCAGCCCAGGCCGCGCCCATCACCATGCCGATGGCCGACAGCTCGTCTTCGGCCTGCACCACGGCGTAAGTTGCCTTGCCGGTCGTTTTGTCGACGCGAAAGCGCTTGAGGTAGCCGATCATGAATTCGACCAGCGACGACGATGGCGTGATGGGATACCAGGTGACCACGGTGGCGCCGGCGAAAACACAGCCCAAAGCCGCGGCGGCATTGCCCTCGATGATGATCTTGCCGGCGGTCTCGTTCATGCGCTCGACGCGATAAGGATCGGTTTTGGTGAAAGTCTTCGACGCGTAATCGAAGCCGGCCTGACATGCGCCCCAGTTGAGCTCGGCGGCCTTAGCCTTGCGCTTTCCGAACTGCTTGAACAGCGCTTTGTGGATCTCTTCCATTTCTATCGACAGCAGCCACGCGACGACGCCGTCGTAGATCATGTTGCGCACCAGCTTGCGGAGCTTCGCTTCCGGGCAAACCGGCCCCACCAGCTTGTCGTAAGGGACGGGATAGAAATGCAGATCGGAGCGGAGCGCGTTCAGCTTCAGCGGCTCGTCATAAACGACGGCGGCGCCAGGGTCGAGCTTCATGACGTCCTCGCGCGCGGTTTCCGGGTTCATGGCCACCAGGAAATCGATCTCCTTCTTGCGTCCGATGTAGCCATGCTTGCTGGCGCGAATCGTGAACCACGTCGGCAGCCCCTGGATGTTGGAGGGGAACATGTTCTTGCCCGACACGGGAATGCCCATCTGGAAGATGGAGCGCATCAGAACATTGTTGGCGGTCTGGCTGCCAGACCCGTTCATGGTGGCGACCTGAATGCTGAAATCGTTAATGACCTGTTGCGGAAGCTCGCCTGACGGAGGCGAGAAAGGGGAAACCTCAATGGTAGACATCTATTTTGTTAAGTCCTTCTCAAAACGCTACGCAAACTGGGTGGACCGGTATGTCTTGAGGATACACGATAATAGTCCAGCGGGACACTGGACATGGGGTGTAGGCAGCCACGATGACGCGACGAACTTTCCTGACTTTAGCGGGGTCGGCAGCTATGGCTCGCTCCGCGGTACGGCGTCGCCGCACGGAAGTCTCGATCCAAGGCGAGCGCTTCTTCCTTAATGGCAAGCCGACCTATCCCGGACGCCGGTACAAGGGGATGAAGATCGAAGGCCTGCTGATGAACGTTCGCGCCGTGCAAGGGATCTTTGACGATCTCAACCCGGACACTCGCCAGAGGTGGGCATATCCAGATACCGGAAGGTGGGATCCGGATCGCAATACCCGTGAATTAGTGGGCGCCCTTGCGGAATGGCGGCGCCACGGTGTGCTCGCTTTCTCTATCAATTTGCAGGGCGGCAGCCCGGAAGGTTACTCCAAGGCCCAACCGTGGGAAAATTCGGCCATCGACCCGGAAGGGAACCTCCGGCCAGCATACATGGACCGGCTCGCATTGATTCTAGATCGCGCCGACCAACTGGGCATGGTCGTGATCGTCGGCTATTTCTATTTCGGGCAGGCCCAGCGGGTCAAAGACGAAGAAGCGGTGCGGCGCGCAACCGTTAACGCGACCAACTGGCTTCTGGACCGCGGCTATCGCAACATTTTGGTGGAGGTGGATAACGAGTCCAATGTCGGCTATCGCCACGAAATCCTGAAGCCGGCGCGGGTTCATGAATTGATCGAGCTAGTGAAGAGCATGGGGAACAGGCGTCGGCTGCCGGCTTCGACCAGCTACGGTGGCGGCAGGCCGGCCACGTCCAATGTGATCAAAGCATCCGATTTTCTGTTGCTGCACGGCAATGGCCCCGATAATCCGGCGCGGATTCGGGAGATGATTCAGACGACGCGAAAGGTGGATGGTTACAGGCCGATGCCGGTCCTTATCAACGAGGACGATCACTTCCGCTTTTCAGAGCCGGAGAATCATATGATGATGGCTTTGAGCGAGTATGTTTCGTGGGGCTACTTCGATCCTGGCAAGAACGACTACGTCAACGGCTATCAGTGTCCACCGGTGAATTGGTCGATCAATACGGAGCTGAAGAAGCAGTTCTTCGGAATGGTCAAAGAAGTCACGGGGGTATGAGGCGTGTGGCCTCATTCACGAGGGATCGTGCGTTCGGCGTATTCCGTCGCCAACACAACCAATCGCCGAAAAACGCGAGCACCGAAGAGTGATTCTGTCCCAACCTGCTTTAAAATCAAAGGTGACGCGGTCTTGATACCGTGATAGATCTTGTTCATGTGAGAAAGCTCGGGCCTGTATTTGCTCTTCACAAGCGCATTGCTCAGCTCTCGAAAGACGCCTTTTATGGTGCCATCGTGGATCAACGGATCAGTGCCATCCAAATCACTTAAAGATTTTTGCAGACGGCGGTTTGTCGACTCGAAGACGAACCAGGTGTGCTTGCTGCTTCGATTAGTCTTTCGCCAACCCAGAAGAAGGCCCAGTTCAAAAGGCATATTAAATCTTGACGTGCGCGGAGCAGCGTGATCGAGTTGAACGCGCGAAAGATCGTGAAACGAGTAATGACAGGTCGTCATCAGATCGAAGATCCGATCCAAGCGCCTTTCCCCAGTTGCAACCTCGAGTGCAGCTCTTGGATCTAACCCGAAAGCACACAGGCCTGCAATGAATGCAAAGTAGAGATTAGTATAACGGTGGTCGTACGGAATGTTTAGAAATGCGCTTCGGGAATCGCGCCGCATTACTGCTACTTTTCTTTGGTACGTTCCAACACGTCCTTTACTGCTTTCGAAACACGAAACTTAACCTTTTTTGCGGGAACCTTGGTTGCCGTCTCGGAAATTGAATGCACAAAGCCGGACTTCCCTGGGACACGAACCAGGCGGCCGACGCCCGGCAAGACGAACTCGCCGGTCTTCAAAGACCGCTCAGCCAGCGCCGACAAATCATCGGCGATCTTCTTCGACACTCCCAGTTTTTTTGCGGTCTTAGCGGCGGAAGGAAAACCCGTGCTTATCTTAACTGGGGCGCTCATAATCCTGTAGCCTCAGCGTAACATGATAGGCGCCTGATGCACTCGGTGGACGTTAGGGATAGGCGCGGCGACCGCCTCAACGGCGCGTTCGTTTTGCGATCGCTACCAGCGCCCTCAACGCATCATTGACGGCCGCGGAGTCCGGGAACATCTCAGCGACCTCCGGTGCAAGGACGACGACGTTCGTCCCTTCCTGAAAACGCTGTGCGTATTTGCCCCGAACGCCTTCGGAAAAGTCGTACTCGGAACGCATGGGAGGCTCCCGACGTTTAGCTGATGTTTTCTTCATTCGATGTTATTCCGTAGTAGCAGGGGATTACATCTCCCGCCGGTTCTCCAGCGACTTCCCCATGGTGACCTCGTCGGCGAACTCGAGGTCGCTGCCCACCGGAATCCCCATGGCGATGCGGGTCACCTTTACGCCCAGCGGCTTCATCAGGCGTGAAAGATAGACCGCGGTCGCTTCGCCTTCCACCGTTGGATTGGTGGCGACGATCAGCTCCTTTACTTCGCCCTCCTGGACCCGCTGCAGTAAATTGGCAATGCGTAGCTGTTCCGGGCCGATGCCGCGCAGCGGCGAAATGGCGCCGTGCAGCACGTGGTAAAGGCCCATGAACTGGCGCGTGGTTTCGACCGGCAGGATGTTGTGCGGCTCCTCGACCACGCAGATCGAGGAATGATCGCGATGTGGATCGCGGCAATAATTGCAGATTTCGCCGTCGCTGATGTTATTGCAGATTTCGCAAATGCCCAGCTTGTCTTTTACATCGACGAGCGCTTCGGCGAGGCGCGCCGCATCTTCGCGCGGCGTGCGCAGCACATGAAACGCAAGCCGCTGCGCCGACTTCTGGCCGATGCCGGGCAGCCGCTTGAATTCCTGGATCAGGCGCGCGAGGGGTTCGGCGAAGTCGGGCATGATGAGTTAAGACCAGGCGTTCGCAGGAGTGCGAACGCGGCACGCAAGAGCGCGTGCGCCACAGAGTGCGTGCGCCACTGAGTGCGTGCGCCACGGAGTGCGTGCGCCACGGCGCATTAGAGCAGTCCGGGGGGCAGGCCCATGCCGCCCAGAAGACCGCCCATCTTTTCCTGCGTGGCGTCGTCGACCTTCTTAGCCGCTTCGTTGAAGGCCGCCATCACCATGTCCTGCAGCATCTCGACATCGCCGGCCACCTCGGGATCGATCTTCACCCCGGTGACGTTCTTCTTGCCGTCCATGTTCACCGTCACCATGCCGCCGCCGGACGATGCCTCCACTCGGATGAGGGCGATTTCCTCCTGCATCTTCTTCTGCATCTGCTCGGCCTGCTTCATCATGGCCTGCATGTTTCCGGGAAGTTTCATTTTTCCTGCCTTATTCTTTCAAATTTCGCACCACGCGGACCTGCGCGTCCGGGAAGGTCTCCTGAAAGCGCCGTACCTCAGGATGAGACAACGCCCGTTCGGAAACGTCATCCTGCGGCGGCTTGATTTTGGGAACTTCGGCCAGATCCACCGTTCCAACGGTGACCTTGACTCGCATCGGCCGCCCCGCCACTTTCTGCACGACCTTCAGGATATCTTTTCCGTTGAGTGCAAGATGAAACTCGTCCGGCGCAGCGAACAACAGCTCGCCGTTGGCTTCCGTGATTTGGGAATGCTCGACGGCGTCGGCGGTAAATTGCATGCCTGCTTCAGTCAACGCTGAATGCAACCGGTCTTTCCAGGGGCTGGCAGGCGACTCCGCCATTTTGGGAGGCGCCGGTTTTGGAGGTGCTGGAGGCGCTGGCTTGGGCACCGGTCCACCTGCGCTCCCTAATCCCGCGATCGCTTCCTCGATTGGCAACAGCTTTCCGGCCTGCACCAGCCGCAACAGCCCGACTTCCAGATGCAGCCGCGGTTGCAGAGAAGTCTGCAAATCCTTGAACAGATCGAGCGTGAGCTGCAAATAACGCGTGAGGTCTTCTTCCGAGAAACCGGCGGCGATCTCGACCAGCCGCTCCTGCTCGTGCTCGGATGCTCCAATCAGCCGCGTGTTGGCTCCGGCCACTTTGGCCACCAGCAGATTTCGAAAATAGCGGGCCAGCTCGCGGCAGAAATGCTGCAGATTGCGCCCGTTCCGCTCCAATTCCATCACCAGGTCGAGCATCCGGCGGGAATCTTGCGCGGCCAGCCCGGCGGTGACTTCGCCCAGCGAATCTAGCGAAAACATGCCGAGCAGATCCCGTACCTCGGCCGCGCTTAGCTTCAGCCCGCAGCAGGCGATGGCCTGGTCGAGCGCCGACAAAGAATCGCGCACGCTGCCTTGTCCCGCCTGCGCCAGGACGCTGAGCGTCTCGGGATCCGTCTGGATGCCCTCTTTCCGGCAGATCTCCTCCATGCGCTTGACTATCGCGGCGAAATCGACGGACCGAAAGCTGAACTGCTGGCAGCGGGACGCGATGGTGGTAGGGATCTTGTGCGCTTCGGTGGTGCAGAGAACGAAAACCACCCAGTCGGGCGGCTCTTCCAACGTCTTGAGCAGCGCGTTGAAAGCTTCGCTGGTGATCTGGTGCGCTTCGTCGACGATGAAGACTTTGTAGCGGTCGCGCGCCGGCCGGTAACGCACGTTTTCCCGCAACTCGCGCATCTCGTTGATGCCGCGATTGGAGGCCGCGTCGATCTCGATCACATCCGGGGAGTTGCCGGCCGTTACTTCAAGACAACTCGCGCACACGCCGCAGGGCGTGATGGTGGGTCCTTGAATGCAGTTCAGGCAGCGAGCCAGGATGCGGGCGACGGTGGTTTTTCCGGTGCCGCGCTGTCCGGAAAGGATATAGCCGTGCGCGATCCGCTGCTGGGAGATCGCATTTTCGAGCGTGGTGCGGACGTGCTCCTGGCCGATCAGCTCCGCAAACGACTGCGGGCGGTATTTCCTGGCGATGACCTGGTACATGAAGGCGTGGGAGTTTTATGCCAGACCCCGGGTAATCCGCGGCACACGAGCTAAACCGCTACCGTTGCTTCCTTCCGGACCTGGCGGGGTTCACAGCCGCCCGTTGCACGAAGCCCGGAGCCTGACAACCTACCATGCTAGCATGCACCCAAGAAGCCAAAGACCTGGCGTCGCCAGGAGTGGCGACGCGGCAAGCAAAAGTGCGTGCGCCACAATATGCATGTTATGATCCGTTAGTGCGCCAGCAGGCGTACCTCTCGTTGCAGTTCAGACCAATTCTGCCGATCTATCGATTTGTGGATGTTTAGAAGGCGCCCAGTTGAAGTCAAATAAAGCCGGATCAAACATTTGCAGGAAGACGCATTGGTCGATCTGTCTCTTGGGGCTGGTTTTTGCGCTGTCTCTTTCAGCGCAACAGCGCCTGACCCTCCAGCAGGCCGGGTCGCGCACGCCGCCCGACTGGACCCCCACCTATGAGACGCAAAATGTTGTGGTTACCGGCCAGGTCTCATTGCGGCCCATATGGGTAAGCGATTCTTATTACGTCGCCATCCAGGACGATGCCGGCTACGGACTCTTACTCCAGGGAAATATCAGCCAATTTCAAGTCCTCGAGCCGGGCGACTGGGTGGAAGTCCAGGGAATGATCGTGCGCCGGGGCGGGCGTCCGATCCTTTTGCCTACCGACATTCGGAAATTCGGCCATGCTGAACCGCCGGCGCCGAAGGTCGTAAAGGCTTCCGATCTGGCTTCGTTTCGCTATCTCGGCGTTCTGGTTACTACCGAAAGCGTCGTAAATGACGACGACGACAACGCCGGTGGAGACTTGCTCCAAATCGGAGAAAAGGCGAAAGATTTGAGTGTATTCCTGCCGCGGACTCGACGCGACACCGGCCCGCATCTGAACGGGCATCGGGTCGGCGACAGGATTCGGGTCACCGGCATCGCCAGCCAATACTGCACCTTGCCGCCTTACGACCACTATTTCCAGATCCTGATTGCTAGCCCGGCCGCGGTGACCATGCTGGAGCGCGGATGGATTATCCAACCGCCCGTTCTGCTTGCATCATTGATTGTAGGGACCGCATTGCTGGCCATCTGGTGGTTCCGGGAGCGCCGCATGGCTACGCTCCGGCGGCAGATGCGAGTCCTGAATGCGCTGGGCGAGGAGGTGATCGCGGCCACGTCGCCGGCCGAGATTCTCCGCCGATTGACGCTGACGCTGCCCGAGTTGTGGAACTCCACCGGAGTCGGTCTTTATATTCAGAGCCGCGGGGCGAAGATGCTGGAGCGCGTGCAATCCACCGATTCGCCTACCGAGTTCATTGACCTGAATGCTCCCAAGGGCGCCATGGCGTCGGGCGTTACGGCCTGTTTCCGGAATCGGACCTTGGTCGCCATCCCGGACGCCCGCCGCAGTCCCTTTTTCCGCAAAGAGGAAGGGCCGCCCACTCCCCGCTCGGTGCTCTTCATTCCCATGTTCGCGCAGACCGAGCTGATGGGCGTGCTAGCCCTCTATAATTCCGGGAACGTGCATTATCATGGGCAAGCCGAACAGGCAGCCATGCAACACCTGGCCAATCAGGTGGCCACCGCGCTGAAGCTTCAGGAGCAGCAGTCGATTCGCGAGCAGCTGTTCCGCAGCGAGAAATTAGCCGCGGCCGGTCAGTTGATTTCGGACGTCGCCAATGAGCTGCGCTCGCCGCTCGAATCCATCGCGGCGCTGGCCTCGGCCTTGCGTTCGCGGCAAGATCGGGAATCGCACACCGAGTTGCAGTCGATCGCCGACGAAGCGAGCCGGGCTTCGGAAACTGTGGCGCGCCTGGTTTCGTTTGCCAAGGTGGAGCAATCGCAAGCCGAGCGGGTGGACCTGAGCGCGATGCTGACTGGTCTTTTGAAATTCCGCGCGCCGGAGTGGAAGGTAAAAGGCGTCGAGATCCGGTCTCATCTGGCTCCCAAGTCCGCCATCGTGATCGGCTCGCCGGGACAACTGGAGCAAGTGCTGCTGAACCTTCTGGTGGACGCCGAGAAAGCGGCCGCTGAAGCGCGCGACAAGACCATCACGGTTTCGAGCAGCCTGCTGGCCAAGCGGGTGCTGGTGGAGATCTCCTATCCCACCCGGTCTCCGGATCTGCAGATTGCCGAATCCATCGACGGCGATCACGCTGGGTCGGAAGCGCTCGGCCTGGGCGTCTGCCGCGGCATTATTCAAAGCCACGGAGGCGAGTTCCGGGTGGTCCGGCTGTCGCCCATACAAGCGCGCTTCGATATCGAGTTGCCCGTCATCGAAACACGCCAGGTCTCTAGCGGCGGATCGCTTGAGTTCCAGGAAAGCGGCCGGCAGTTGACCGTCCTGGTGGTTGAACCGGATCATAAGGTGCAACGTCAGCTTCTGCAGTTCCTTGGCAATCGAGGGGACCGCGTGGTCCCCGTCTCGAGCGCCGAAGAAGGCGCGGACCTGGCGCAGCGGCTGCGCTTCGACATGGCCATTTGCGCGGTGCGCCTGCCGGGTCTCAATTGGGTGGAGTTCTTCGAACGCGTTCGTCATCAGGTGGGCGGTTTCGTTCTTCTGACGGATGGGTTCGATAGCGATCTGGCCCGGGCGTTTCAAGGCGGCGAAGGCTTCGTGTTGAGCAAGCCCATCGACGAAGTGGAAGTGCAGCGCATCTGCAGGGCGGTGGAAGAGCGAGCCACTGTCAGCAATTAGCGCTAAAATCAGAAAAAGCGTATGGCTCGCAAATCACTGCTGTTTTTTGTAGCACTCGGACTCCTCAGCGCAGCCGACAAATACAAGGGGCCGGTTCCACCCAAGCCGGATATACCCTACCTGCTGCATGGCTCGAACCTAATAGAGACCGAAACCGGGCAGGTGCGGGAAGAGAGCCGCAAGAGCGACACAAACTATGTAATCGTGGGCGCAAGCTCAACGGCCCGAACGCCGCTGGCCGAGCCGATCTTCATTATCGACGCCCAAAAATCCTCGCCGGAGCGGTTCGAGCTCTACCGATTGGATGTGAAGGGCGGCAACCGCGAGGTCTCGTTTTCAGGGCGCCGCAGAGGCGGAAACCGGGCTCTGCATCTAACTGTTACCCCGCTGGGCGGTCATCTTTATAAGATCGAGGCCGATGAGCCGCTTGAAAATGGAGAGTATACTCTTTCTCCGAGCGGCGACAATCGTGCCTTCTGCTTCGAAATCTACTGAGCAGCCGCTTCGATCCGGTCGCGCTGTTGATGCCGGCGGACTTGCGATAGAATTTCCCTACCATGGCTACGCAGCCCGCTTCCGCACCCACCACGCAATCGGCTGAAGCCCCGTATCCATCCCCGCGCTACGCCTGGTACGTGGTCGGCGTGCTCACGCTGATGTACGTTTTTTCCTTTATCGATCGCCAGATCTTCTCCCTCATCGTCGGACCGCTACGCCGCGACCTCCAGATCACCGACACGCAGGTCAGCGTTTTGCAAGGCTTCATCTTCGCGGTGTTCTACACGTTTTGCGGCATTCCGCTGGGCCGCATGGCCGACAAGTACAGCCGGCGCGGGATCATCGCCTGCGGATTGGTGGCCTGGAGCGGATTCACCACCATGTGCGGGCTGGCCAAGAACTTCGGCCAGATGCTGGCTTGGCGCATGGGCGTCGGCGTGGGAGAAGCCGCGTTGTCGCCGTCGGCCTACTCGATCATCACCGACTATTTTCCCAAGGAAAAGCTGGCCACGGCCATCAGCGTTTACTCCATGGGCATCTACATCGGGTCGGGCATGTCCTACCTGCTGGGCGGGATGGTGGTCCGGTTCGCATCCGCGAAGGAATTGTGGACGCTGCCGGTAGCTGGCGCGGTGCGGCCCTGGCAGCTCATCTTTCTAGCCGTGGGACTGCCCGGGTTGCTCGCCACGGCTTTGCTCTTCACCGTCCGCGAGCCGGTGCGGCGCGGAATCGCTTCCAACGCGCTCGGGACCTCGGCCCGGCAATCTTTCGCCTACATCTTTCAGAACAAGCGGACGTTCCTTTGCCACAACATCGGATTCGGGCTGCTCTCGCTGGTCTCCTATGCCAGCGGTGCTTGGGTGCCCGAATTCTTCCGGCGCGTGTATCATTGGGACATCCCGACTACCGGCCTGATCTATGGTTCGATGGTCACCATTTTCGGGTCTATCGGAATTGTGGGGGCCGGCCGCATTGCCGATTTCGTGCGCGCCCGCGGAACATTACAGGCCAACATGCTGGTGGGCGTGTTTCTGGCGCTGCTTTGGATTCCCTTCCACTTCCTCTTGTTCCTGGCTCCCAGCAGCCGTTGGGCGGTTTTGTGGCTGGCGCCGGGCTGTATTTTCGCCGCGGCGCCGTTCGGTATCGCACCCGCCGCCATCCAGCAGATGATGCCCGCCTCCATGCGAGGACAGGCCTCGGCTGTATATCTGTTCATCCTGAACTTGATCGGACTCGGGATTGGACCGAGCGCGGTGGCGATATGCACGCAGTACCTGTTCCGCCGCGATAGCGCGGTCAACTATTCGCTGCTCCTCGTTAGCGTGACCGCCTGCCTTCTCGCCGCGGCGCTGCTGGCCAGTGGATTGAAGCCGTTTCTCAAGAGCTTAGACCGGCTGCGAAACTGGACCGCCGAAGAGCACGCCTGAACGGGGATGACGGAGCGAACACCTTATCTGGCTACGCAAGCGGCAGCGCGCTATGCGGGTCTCCGGCAAATCCCGGTTTCGATCCTGCTGGATAACGTCCGCAGCATGTACAATGTCGGAGCTTTTTTCCGCACTGCCGATGGCGCGGGCTGCGAAAAACTTTATCTCTGCGGCATCACTGGACGTCCGCCCAAACGCGCTATCGCCAAAACAGCGCTTGGAGCCGAGGAGACCGTTCCTTGGGCCAACCCTCCTGATCCTTGCGAGCTAGTCCAGAGTCTGCGGCAGCAGAATTACGAGATTGCAGCCATCGAGACCAGCATTCACGCGGTCGACCTGTTCGACTGGCAGCCCCGGTTTCCGCTGTGCGTCCTCTTTGGCCACGAAGTGGATGGATTACGGCCCGATTTGCTGGCGCTCTGCGATACCTATGTTCGCATCCCCATGCTCGGGCGCAAGCATTCGTTGAATGTCGCGACCGCCGGCGGCGTGGTGCTTTATGAGCTTCTGCGCAAGTATCGTCAAATAGTTGATAACGCTAGGCTTGCTTAAGCGTGCGTAGATTAGGTGGCGTATTCGAAGCAGAATATGCGTTGATTGACTTGTTTGGTGCGGTGATTAGGGGTTATAATCTACGCAGGAGTTGCGTAGATTGTATATTCATGAGCTTTCAGACTGGCCCCGATTGGAATGGGGCATCGAACGGCTGACCGAACCTCTTGCTGATATCCGCCATCGGCAAGGCCGGCTGGCCGGCCACATGGAAGCGCTTGGATTCAACCTCCAACAGGAGGCCGTGCTCGAAACTCTCTCGGCCGACGTGCTCAAGAGCAGTGAAATCGAGGGCGAGAAGCTGAACGCCGAACAGGTCCGCTCCTCCATTGCGCGCCGCCTCAACATCGATATCGGCGCACTGAAGCCGGCCGATCGCAACGTCGAAGGCATCGTTGAAATGATGCTCGACGCCACTCGCCACTACGACCAACCTCTCACCGCCGAAAGACTCTTGGACTGGCAAGCGTCGCTATTTCCAACCGGTCGAAGCGGTATGCACAAAATCACGACTGGAGCCTGGCGCGACGATAGCACCGGCGCGATGGAGGTTGTCTCAGGACCTATCGGCAAGCAGCGAGTCCATTTTCAGGCGCCGGCAGCGTCGCGCCTCGACCAGGAAATGCGGACGTTCCTAGACTGGTTCAACGGCAACGTTGATATGGATCCAGTTTTGTACGCAGCGCTGGCCCATTTCTGGTTCGTGACCATCCATCCCTTTGACGACTGCAACGGCCGCATTGCGCGTGCTATTGCCGACAGGGCGCTGGCTCGTTCTGAAAACAGTCCGCAACGTTTTTACAGCATGTCGGCGCAAATCCGTCAGGAGCGCGAGGCATACTACAACATCCTCGAGCGAACACAGCAGGGAACATTAGACATCACGCCCTGGATGGAATGGTTCCTCGGCTGTCTGGGCCGCGCCATCGATGCCGCGCAAACCACACTCGGGTCAATTCTGGCGAAGGCGCGCTTCTGGGAAGAGGCCGCTGGCCTTCAAATCAACGACCGGCAGCGTCTGGTTTTGAATCGCCTGCTGGATGGCTTTGAGGGTAAGCTCACGACCTCAAAATACGCGCAGCTCGCCAAGTGTTCCCATGACACGGCTCTTCGCGACATTCTGGCTCTGGTGGAACGCGGCCTTCTTGTCCGTAGCCCGGCGGGCGGGCGGAGCACCAACTATGCACTGGCCGCCCCCAAAATGTTGGACAATGCAAAGATAAGCCGATGAACTCCCTACTTGTTCGCTCCTGCTTTCTGGCTGGAATCTTACTCGCAGCTCCGGCGCTGGTACTCGAAGCGCAAGGGCCGCCGACGATGTTTCCGCCCGTGCGGGGCATGCATGAGATGGTTGGCGCCGCCAACAATTTCGAAGTGGAGGCCGGCTACCGGATTCTTACGCAGGGCGGCAATGCAGTGGATGCCGGTGTCGCCAGCGTATTGGCAGCCAGCGTCACGGAATTGAACCGCTTTGGAATCGGCGGTGAAATGCCGGTGATCATCAAGATGGCGGGACAGCCGCCGGTTGTAATCAGCGGTGTCGGCGTGGCTCCCGCCAAGGCGACTGTCGAATTCTACGCACGCCGCTCACCCGAGCCGTGGGAAGACTCCGCCCGTATGCCTCCGGTGCCGATGCAAGGGATTTTATCGGCGATCACTCCCGGAGTATTCGACGGCCTGATTCTCGCTCTAGACAAGTACGGCACCAAATCTTTTGCAGAAGTGGTTGAGCCGGCCATCGAATATGCCGACCAGGGATTCCCGATGCTGGAGGAGTTCGGCGGCATGCTGCACAGCTATCAGCGAATCCTGGCCCTGTGGCCGGACTCGATGAACTTCTTCTATCCGCAAGGGCAGCCGACGTCGCCCGGCGAGATCTTCCGCGAGCCCACGCTGGCTCGTACCTTCCGCGAATTGGTGGCTGCCGAAAAGAAGGCGCACGGCAAGCGGGCCGACAAGCTGCGCGCGGTACGCGACCTGTTCTATAAAGGCTCCATCGCCCATCGAATCGCCGAGGCCAGCGAGAAATATAACGGTCTGATCGCATACGAGGACCTGGCGAATTATCACGCCGATTTAGAACAGCCCAAGATCGGGACCTACCGCGGCTATGAGATTTACAAGCCCGGATTCTGGACGCAAGGGCCTCTCATGATCGAAGCTCTGAACATATTGGAAGGCTACGATCTGAAGGCCATGGGCCACAATAGCCCGCAATATCTGCACACGGTCGTAGAAGCCGTGAAGCTGGCCTTCGCGGATCGCGACGAATACTACGGGGACCCGAAGTTCAGCAAGATTCCCGAAGAGATCCTGTTATCGAAGGACTACGCGGCCGAGCGGCGCAAGCTCATCGATCCGCAGCATGCCTCCATCGAGCACCGGCCGGGCAGTTTCGGTCACCGCATTTCAATCCCAACCACGACGGCGGCCGTGGGCGCTGCCAACGATACCACCTGCGTCAACGTAGTCGACCGCGAGGGCAACGCATTCAACGCTACACCGAGCGGTGCGTGGCTGCCTTCGGTCATCATGGGCGACACGGGAATCCCGCTGACCAGCCGATTGCAATCGTTCGTCATGACTCCCGGACATCCGAATCAGTTGATGCCCGGCAAGCGCCCGCGCGTGACGCTGAGCCCGACCATGGTCACCAAAGCTGGAAAGCTGGAGCTGATCATGTCGACGCCCGGCGGGGACAACCAGGATCAGGCGCTTTTGCAGGTGCTGCTGAACATGCTCGACTTCGGCATGAACCCGCAGGAGGCCGTCGAAGCGCCGCGCTTCCAGACCGAGCATTTCTTCAGCTCTTTCGGCAATCACGAATTCGTGCCGGGGAAATTGAATCTGGAGAGCCGCATTTCGCGGTCGACTGTGGATACGCTGAATAGCCTGGGACACCGCGTGACGGTAACCGGCGACTGGAGCAACTCCTCAGCGCCAACGGTGATCCAGGTCCACGACGACGTGTTGAATGGCGGAGCCGATCCGCGCCGGGCACGGTTTATTTTCGGACGATAAACCTAGTTCACCAGATCGGCGGAATGCGGGTCGATCAGCTGGCTTGCGACTCCCACGAATTTCCCGAGAGGACAGTCGAAAGTAGCGTTAGCGCCGCTGCAGCCAGGAATGAACACCGGGGCGATGGCCGGTGGCTGGTCGAGCGTAAGCGCGGTTTGGTTGCGAAGCTGGTCCATAGTCTGCGCGACATAAGAAGTCCGCACGATATATTCCCCGGTGCTTTGCGATTGGCGGAGTTCAAACACCAGAGCGCCACTGGGAGCAGCGACGTCAGGTTGGTAACTCGGCATCAGCCAGTCCAGATGGAACAGGCCGGCGAGTCCCACGATATTGGTATTCGCGGCGATCAAAGCGATCACTTTGGTGGATGGAGTTGCCAGCGCGCCCGGCATTGGATTCCCTATGGCGCCCTGAACCAGAGAGCGAACTATATGAGAAGCCAGATTGGAACTCTGTACTCTAGCCAGGTAAGTCGTGCGGTATTCCAGATTCAGCAGCAGGTCGTACAAACGGAAAATCTGGCCAATGCTGCCGGCAGTCAACTGACCCCAACCGACCTCTGCAAGCGGCAATCCATCCGTGTACTCCATGACGAAAGGATCGATGGCTTCAGCCACGTCAGCCAGCCCGCCCAGGCTGACTGGCAAAGTGTTATTTCCGGCCGCAATGGTGATGGGAACAGCGGTAACGTCGACCTTGCCTGAAGGAGTAGGCGGCGGTGTCTGGCCGGCGGAATAAGAGAACAAGACCGAGCGTGTGAGGGCGAGCTCGGCGGCATAGGCCGAAGTTAAAGACTGTGGATTCCCACCGAGACGTCCGTTCACAGCCGCCACCGCCATGTCGTAGTCGAGCAGTGCGACACCTGCGGCAACCGGAACGAACAGCGGGTCGTTGGCCGGCGGCGTGTAGGCATTGAGGGTAACGGTGGCCGCGGGAAGCAGTCCGACCGCGAAAGCTTGCGCAGTATCGGTGATCAATGGAAGGTCGTCGGCGCGGAGGTACACGAAGTTGGCGTCGGCGGTATCGTTGCCGGTCAGGATTCCTTCTTGGGTCAGCCACAGCCGGAAGTAGCCGCCCAGAAGAGTCTCATCCGTCGCGCCGTTGGGCGTGATGACGGAGGTGCCGGTAATTGGAACGCCCGAAGCGTCCAGGAAATTCGGGAATTGTTGCACGGAGAAGTTGAAGAGCGCAGCGTTGGTCGAAGCAGGGGTTCGCACTGCGTGACGGCCGAAGATAATCACCTGCTTGAGTAACGTATCGTCGCTGGGCTGCGCCGCGAGGAAAGGCCCGCACGCAAGAGCAAGAGCGGCGAACCGAAAAAAATGATTGGTCATATTAGTTCACCAGGTCCACGGACTCCGGATCGATCACCTGACTTGCGATCCGCACCAATCTGCCCAGAGGACAGTCGAAGGTCGCATTATCGACGCTGCAGCCGGGGATAAACACTGGGGCGCTGGCCGGCGGCGCATCGAGCGTCAGAGGAGTTTGATTCCGCAACTGGTCCAAGGTCTGCGCGATATAAGAGGCACGGACCACGTACTCTCCAGTGGTTTGCGACTGGCGAAGTTGCAACACGAGAGCGCCGCCCGGACCACAGAAGTCCGGTTGGTATCCCGGCAGGAGCCAATCGAGTTGGAACAGGCCGGCGAGGCCGCAGAGATTGACGTCCGACGCGATCAAAACGACGGCCTTGGTTGACGGAGTTCCCAGCGCGCCTGTCATTACCTCCCCGGGTGGCTGCCTGAACGAGGGATCGAACGATGTGCGAGGCCACATTGGAACTCTGCACTCGAGTCAAATAAGGGGTGCGAAACTCCAGATTGAGAACCAGGTTGGAAATGCGGGAAGTCTGGCTGACACCGCCGGCGGTCAATTGGTCCCAACCGGCCGGGAGCCCATCTGCGTACTCCATGGTGAAAGGATCGATGAGATTGCTAACCGTGCTGAGCCCTCCAAGGGCGATTGGCACCCCCTGCGTCCCGGCCGTGACGGCGATGGGAGCGGCGGTGAAGTCGGTAACGTCGGTCACATTCGCAGGGACCGGGGGCACTGGAGTCTGACTGGCTGGGTAGCCTAGTAAGACCGAGCGCGTGAGCGCGAACTCAGGAGCGTAGGCGGAGGCCAACACCTGCGGATTATCGCCGAGGCGTCCCTGGATGGACGCGATCGCCATCTTTGAATTCAACACCGCAACGCCTGCACCCACGGGATCGAATAGTGGGTCGCTCGCGGTGGAGGGGGTCAGGTAATCGACGTTTATCGGGGCTGCCGGGAGCAAACCGGACCAGAAGTGCTGCGCGGTGTCAACGGTTCGTTGGATCGCGTTGGCATGAAAGAAGACGAAGTTCGCGTCCGCGGTGTCGTCGCCAGTCAGCAGGCCTTCCTGAGTGAGCCAAAGCCGGTAGTATCCGCCGAGGATGGTCTCCAGAGTTTCACCGTTGGGAGTCAGAATGCCGGCCGCAACGCCGAAATCCGGGAATTGTTGCACGGCGAAATTGTTGAGATAAGCATTGGGAGCAACGGGGGCTCGCACACTATGACGGCCGAAGATGACCACCTGCTTGAGTTGAGTATCATCGACGGCCTGGGCTGTGAGAAAGCGAACACCCAACGGAATTAATGCTACGAGCTGAAAGAAATGACGGTACATGTCGCGAAATGAGTGTCACATCCTGGCTTCTGTTCTCAGTAATCCGAAAAAAATCACTTCCTTCAACCCAAATTGCGGTAATATCGACTTAGCTCCGTCCGGAGTCGCACGATAAGCGAGCGCCGAAGTCCTTCGCTGCTCCCCCCCCGCAACCCTTGACCTACGGCGGGAGCATCCTGCTCCAAAGGAGCGTCCATTCATGACAAGAGTTCACTACTTATCGCTTGGTCTGGTTATCTCAAGCGCGTTCGTTCAGGCGCAGACGACCAGCACACCGGCGCTGCCCAATATGGGTCAAGACCTGACGCCGCTAGGCACGGTCATGCAGTTGAACCCAGGTCTCCCCGACCAGCCAGATTGGACGGCCACTCACGCGGTCACCAGCGTGGTGAGTCCGGATCGGAATACCCTGCTGGTTTTGACGAGCGGGTTCAACCGCATCTACAACCCCCCGTTAATAAACCCCATATTTCCAGGGGGAGCACCGCTTACCCAATGGACCCCGGCGGACTCGGTAGAGCACGTGTTCGTCTACGACGTTTCGACGGGCACACCGGCGCTCAAGCAAGTAGTACCGATCCAAATTACGATCCAATTGCCGACCGGAAGCCTGGTTGTGGGAAGTAGTACCTACAGCGGGATTGTCTTCGATCCGACCGGCGCGGCTTTTTACGTGGGAGGCGGCCCCGACGATGTGGTCCACATCTTTGTTGCGGACACCACCGGCGTTTGGGGCGAGGCTCCAAATTCGCTGCTGGCCTTGAATCACAAAGTAGGCCTGGGCCTGAACGTGTTGAGCTCCGGACCAGTTGCAATAAACGAAGAGGCCTCCGTGACGCCATGCGCAGCCGGCGTGGCTATTTCGAGCGATAGCAAGACGCTGGTAGTGGCGAATTATGCCAACGACTCGATTACTATCTTCAACCGAGCCGCCGCATCCTCCACCAATTGGTCAGCGGGGACCGAACTCGACCTTCGCCCCGGCAAGAGCAACGCTGCGCAGTCAGGCGTGCCAGGCGGCGAATATCCGTTTTGGGTGGTTATCAAGGGTACTGGATTAACCGCCACTGCTTATGTATCCAGCGTTCGCGACCGGGAAATCGAGGTAGTGAATCTGACCCTGCCGCCGTCTGTCGGGGCCCGCATCCCGGTGAAAGGCCAGCCCAACAAGATGACTCTGAACATGGCTCAATCGCTGCTGTATGTGGCCGAAGACCAGTCAGACACAGTGGACGTAATCGACACCACCAAGAATGTGGTACTCGAAAGCATCCCGGTCGTGGCGACTATGCTGCCGACCTCGTTGGCGCAATCTAAATTCGCGTTGAAGGGCGCGAATCCGAATAGCGTGACGCTTTCACCGGATGAGACCCAACTCTACGTGACGAATGGCAATCTGAATTGCGTCGCTGTGATCGCGCTGGGCGGCGCCAGCAGCGGCGACCAGGTAATTGGTCTTATTCCGACGGGTTGGTACCCGAATTCCACCAGCGTCAACTGGCTTCCGAACGCCGTGCCCTTTAGCAGCAACGACTCGGTATACATGTACGTGGTCAATGGGAAGTCGCCGACGGGCGCGAATCCGCTGTGGTGCTATGGCGGCTACGGGCCGGGGCCGCCGTCGAAAAATTGCATGACGACGAATCAGTACAATCCACAGCGGACCAAAGCCGGCCTGGCAAGCTTCCCGCTCCCGGGGACAGCGCAACTGGCGACGTTGACCGCACAGGTCAGCGCCAACGATCGGTTTTCGTTCACCGAGAGCGACAACGATAAGACAGTGATGGCGGCGGTCCACCAGGCCATCAGTCACGTTATTTATATCCTCAAGGAAAACCGAACCTTCGACCAGATTCTCGGCGACCTGCCGGTGGTAGGCGGCACGCAGCCTGACGGCAATTCGGCATTGACTGAGTTTGGAGCTGCTATCACGCCCAACGAGCATAGTATGGCGCAGAATTTTGTGACATTAGATCGCTTCTTTACAACCGCCGAAATCAGCGTGGACGGGTGGCTGTGGAGCACTTCGGCTCAGGCCCCCGACGTGGTACAGAAGACTTGGCCGGTAGTTTACGCATATCGCGGCCTTAGCATAGAGTCCGAGGGTTTGAATCGCAATGTGAACGTCGCCATTCCGACGGTCGCCGGACGTCTGAGCGCCAATCCCCTGACACCGGCCGATCCGGACCTGTTGCCGGGCCAGACCGATGTGGCCGCCCCGGATGGGCCGAACAATGAAATAAACACCGGCTATTTGTGGAACAACGCGCTGCGGGCAGGGCTCACGGTTCGCAGCTATGGTTTCTTCATCGACGGAACCCGCTATAACACGCCCACTAACGAAATCCCCCTGGCTCGCAACCCCTTCGCAACCGGTACGATCCAGGCTATCTCCGCGAATGCGGCCTTGGCCCCGTATACCGATCCGTACTTTCGGGGTTTCGATAACGCGCTTCCGGATTTCTACCGCTACGCCGAGTGGGAGCGGGAGTTCAATTTCAATTACTCCAGCGGGGGGCTACCGGCGTTGACCCTGGTTCGTTTCATGCACGATCACACCGGAAACTTTGCGGCGGGAAAAGGGGGCTATCCACCAGCCGCGATCGATGGCGTCAATACTCCCGAACTGATGGTGGCCGATAACGACTATGCGGTCGGTATGCTGATTCAGAAGATCGCCAACAGCATTTATGCGAACGACACTCTGATCTTCGTCGTGGAAGACGATGCGCAGGATGGCGGCGACCATGTCGACTCGCATCGCAGCGTGGCCTTGGTGGCGGGTCCCTACGTGAAGCAAGGCGCGGTGATCTCCACGGCGTACAACACGATCAATTTCGTGCGCACGATGGAAGAAGTTCTGGGCCTTGCGCCGATGAACCTGAACGACGCACTGGCGGCGCCGATGGCCGACATCTTCAACATGACCGACCTCGTCAACGGGACGCCGACGCCCTGGAGTTTCGCAGCCGCTCCTTCGGCTTATCTTTACAACACGCAACTGCTGCTGCCGCCCAAGCCAGTGGGCCTCAAGGTGCCTAAGCCAACTCACAACGCGAAGTATTGGGCGCGGGTCACCAAGGGAATGGACTTCACGGACGCCGATCTGGTCGATCCCGCGGCCTTCAATCGGATCCTATGGAAAGGGCTGATGGGCAACCAGCCATATCCCGCCGGGCTAAAGCAAGAAACGGACAAGGAGCGGAAGGCGGACAAGGACTGAATTCCCGTCTCAACTTTGCGGATTCAGTCGTGCCAGACTGTCTCGTGATCGCGCGAGGACGGTATGTGAAAGAATTCCAGGAATTTCCGGTGGTGCACCGATCCCGTTTCGCGGCGGGTCGTGTCGGGCGCCAGCGATCGCGCCAGGCCCATGATGCTTTGACCGAGGCTGGAACGATTGGAGACCGGAGTTCCGTCTAAAATCGCGCTTTGAACGAGTGGATAGTCATTCGAAAACCGATGCGCAATCGGCAATCCGACCAGGGCCGCCACTTGCTCGTCCGGCAGGCCCCAGCGCACCGGATTTTTCCGGTTCAGGAGCAGGCTCACCTTGTCGGCCAAGCCCAATTCGTTCAGATGCCGGAGCCGGTCAGCCGCCATATGGAGCGGCACCAGCTCTGGCGTTGTGACGAGGAGAATCCGCCGCGCCTCACGCATGATCTGAACCGAAAAAGGATCCATGCTGCTGGCCAGGTCCGCGCAGATGGTCTCGTATTGCGCACGAGCCAGCGACAGAACTTTATCCAGGCCGGAGGCTGTCAGGCTGGTGGGAGGATCCAACTCGCCGGCATGCAGGATGTCGAGCCCGTCGAACTTGCCAACCATCTGCGACCAGAGATCCTCGTCCAGGCTGGCAGCCTGATCCATGGCGTTCACGATAGACGCGCTGCTTCCTAGCTTGAGCAAAAATTTCGTGACCCCGGCGGCCAGATCACAATCCAGCAGAATGGTGCGAACGCCTAACTCGTGCGCCAACGCGCAACTGGTGCTCATTGCGATGGTGGATGAGCCAACCCCCGGCTTGGCGGACAGAAATGCATTCGGTTCCCCCAGGCGCAGCACGGGAGCAGGATGCTTGCTCAATTGGGCCGCGGTATAAGCGATTGTCTCCTTCAGTTTTTCCTGCGTAATCGGAGAGGTTAGCAGCTCGCGGACGCCTAAGCGCATCAGCTGAGGAACCAGTTCCAACGGGTTTTCGTCGCGGCCCAGGGCGATCACCGGCAGCCCTGCGAGGCCTTCGCCAACGGCTGCGGCTAAGGCCTTAAAGCGCGGAATATCGTTCACCCCGATAAACAGAAAGTCGGGGCGGCGCGCGCGAATGATCCGCATCAGCTCGTCCGGTTCGGGATAGCTGGTGATTGGGTGGATCAGCTCGATCTCGGGATACCGGCGCAGTGCGGTGGCCAGTTCAGCGTTCAGAAGTTGGTCTGGACTTATCAGGAGTGTCCGCATTGGAATCTACCCCAATCTGCGTGCAGTGCAATTCAGTAACCTGCGGGTAAGACCTTGGCAGCATTGCTTGCTTAGAACTGAAGTAATGCTAGACTGCGTGCGTCGTTTGGCACAGTAGCAGCGTCAAACCACCCCCGCTCCGAATCCATGTCAGGCCAGGGCACGCCAGAACTATCCCTTCACCGCTATGATCGTGTCTTCGAGGCACCCTACTAAATCTGTGCGGCCGGACCAGTTCCCGTAGGTGATCTCCACGATGCTCAGTCGGTTTCGAAGATGGAGAGCCCGGATCCAATCTTCCTCGTAGGCGACAGCCTTTTCGGGAACGTCCGGGTCGTTCACGCGATAAACTTGCTTGCGTAAGCTGCGAACCTTCCGCAACGGAAAACGAATTCCGCCGGCTCGGATATGCGATCGGGCTTCATCGTTGAAGAGGAAGTAAGCGGAGATCGTGCGCGCGCCACGTTTTGCCACACGGGCAATCTCCTGGAAGTAATGCTTGACGTCATCGGGAAGCAAGTGCGTGAAGACCGACGCCAGCGCTACGGCGCGTTCCCCAACTTCGACTTTCTCAGTCGCCGACGTGTTCAATCGTGAATACAAGCCACCAATCGATCGCTTCAGAAACGATGTCCAGGCCGCTATCAGACCCATCTGAGGACAAGAACCTTGTGAGCGGCCTGGCTTTCTGTCCCAACCCGCAACCGATGTCTAGAATCCGGTCGTTTCAGTGCGCCGGGCTAAGGATGGATCGCCAAAGTAATGCCCGCTTGCGTCGAATTTCCTCCGATGGTCACGCTGACCGGAACTTGCGTTCCCGTGGTGCTTCCGACCGGGACCACGACGTTGATTTGCAGAACACCAATGATGGAACCCACGACGGGGCCGGCGTAGGCCACACCCGCGCTGGCATCGACTCCGCCGATCGAAACGGTGGGCAGCGGATTCACTTGGGGGGTAGTGGTCAGGCCGGGTGGAATCACGAAACCGGTATCGGAGACGCCACCTAAAAGTGGCGAGAGGGTATCGTAAATACCTTCGCCGGTCAGATAGAGAATCACAGTATCGCCGATAGCAGCCAGATTGGTGGCGGAATTGAGGGTGTATAGCTTGGTGGCGGCGCCATAATTCAGGGCGGCAGCCTGCCCCATTCCGGAGCCATCGGCAGTGAAGAGGCCGGGAGCTGTGGCGGCGGTGGTGACGGTAGCCGTAACGGCAGCAGCCGGCGGGTTAGTCACCGAAACCACTTTGCCGGCTCCGATCGCCACTTCGTATGGGATCTGGATTGAAATCTGGTTTGCGCTGATATAGATGAGTGGCGCGGGCTTGCCATCCACGGTGACCGTGACTCCATTGGCGGCGGTGGTATCCACGAAACCTGAGGTAACCGACATCAGTTCAGGCGTAGTGGGTGCAAGGGCAGTCCCGAAGATGGTCACCAGTTCTCCAGGACTAACGGTCCCGATGTCTGATCCAGCGGCTGTGCCTGGCGTATAGCTGGCGGCATTCACGACGGCTCCAATCGCGGCGGTATTGGCGACCAGAACGCTGATTGTCGATGCAGAATCTCCGCCCGGCCCGGGATTGGACACCAGCACCTTCAACGTCGTCGGGGCAGTCAGGAGACTGGCCGGTATAACTGCTTGCAGGAAGGTGGAACTATTTGCGAACGGAGTGGTGACCAAAGCCGTGGAAACTCCCTTGATCTCCGCTATCGTCGCGCTGTAGAAATTGGTTCCGTAAATGGTGACGGTCTGGGCAGCGCCGTTGACGGGCAGAGTGGCGGGCCAAACCGCCGTAATCGTCGGCGTCGAACTGTTCATGGTCAGATTCACCGTAATGGTCTGCGACTTCGCCGTCACGGCCGCACCCGAAGCGACCACGGTAATCTTACCGACGTAGGGCGCGACTTGCGGAGCGAGCGAGGCTGGATTCACGGAAATGGTGAGAGGGTAATCCTCGCCCGGTGTCACTACGTCGGGCTGCCCGACCCCTTTGAGCGTGGTCACAGTGAGCCAAGTGGATCCCGACGTCGCGGTAAATGAAATCGGCGCTCCGTTGGTGGACAGGCTCACGGTCTGCGCCGCCGGAGGAATTGGCGGGGCCGCGAAGTTCAGCGTGCTCGTGCTTAATGTCAGCGTGGATGGAGCCGGTGTTACAACCAGCGTGACTGGAATGGCTACCGGTGCTACCCCGGTCACAGTTACCGTCACCGATGCATTGTAAGTGGCAGCAGCGAGGCTGGTGGGGTTCACCCGCACAGTTAGAGTGCCAGGCACCGTGCCGGCAGCCGGGCCGACGGTCAGCCAAAGGTCCGGCGCTGGGCTGGTGGCGGTGAAAGCCGGAGTTCCCGAGCTGGCTTTCACCGTGATGGTTTGCGCCGCCGGCAGTGTGGCCGCTCCCATCTGATATGCGAAAGTAGCGCTGGATGGCGTGGCCGTTACGGTAACGGTAGCTGCTTGCATCGTAAGACATAACGCGCCGCCCAGCAGAAATATTTTGTTCATCGTTCTCACCACCGCTCATATCGGCCAGAGAGGCAACAGTATGAGCGGGGTTCCACGCCGCGGTTTGTGTCATGATTCTTCCATGAAGCTAGCCTTTGCCTCGTTTCTCTTCGCCACCAATGTTCTGGCGGTGGACTCCGGGCTCGAAACCATCGTCAAGATCGATTCCGGCTGGGTCGCAGGCGCTGGAACCACCGTACGCTCGTATAAGGGAATTCCCTACGCCGCGCCCCCGACCGGCGACTTGCGTTGGAAACCGCCCCAGCCGGTCAAGCCCTGGAAGGGAATCCGCGTCGCCAAAGAATTTCTACCTATCTGTCCGCAACCTCCATTAATGGCCGGCGCGCCGCAAAGTGAAAACTGTCTGGGCCTCAACATCTGGACTCCGGCCCATTCGGCTTCCGAGAAGCTACCGGTTATGTTCTGGATCCACGGCGGCGGATTCCAGATTGGCGCCAGCTCCCAAAGCGTGTATGACGGCGAGCAACTGGCTTCCCAAGGCGTGGTTCTAGTGAGCATCAATTACCGGATGGGCATCTTCGGTTTTCTCGCCAGTCCCGCTTTGAGCAAGGAATCGCCTCAGGGCGTGTCGGGCAATTACGCGCTGCTCGATATGGTGGCCGGCCTCGAATGGGTGAAGCGCAACATCGGCGCCTTCGGCGGCGATCCGAACAACGTTACCATTTTCGGCGAAGCCGCGGGCGGCACCGCGGTCATGCTGCTTATGGTGATGCCGCAGTCTGACGGTCTGTTCCAGAAAGTGATCGCCGAGAGCGCCTGGTCTCTATACACACCCATCAGCCATCTGAAAGAATCCTGGTACGGGCGCGTGCCGATGGAGAAATTCGGCGGAAGGCTGGGAGACGATCTCGCGGCATTGCGCGCGAAAAGCACCGCCGAAGTTTTGAAGCTCGCCGGCCCGATGCAACTCGGCGGCGAAGCAGCCGACCGGGGCGAGAGCTATATGCCGGTGGTGGACGGCTGGTCGCTGCCGGACGATCCGGCGCGGCTGTTCGGGGAAGGCAAATTCCATCACGTGGCGATTATCGCCGGCACCAACGCCGACGAAGGGACGCTGCTGGGCGGCCCTCCCGTGCACAATCTGGCAGCGCTGCGGAAGTGGGCCCAAGAGCAATTCGGCGCCGAAGCGGATGCACTGCTGGCCGCATATCCGGCCGCCACCGATGCCGATGCCTACGATGCGGCGGCACATGCCTCCGGCGATTATCTGTTCCTGCAGGGCACCCGCTCGGTATTGCGCGCGGCGGCCAAAGCAAATCCCAAGACCTATCAGTTTCAGTTCACGCGCTTGAACGGCATCGGCCGGAAAATTAAATGGGGTGTTTTTCACGCCTCCGAGTTGCCGTACGTCTTCGGCACGCTTCCCGATTCGGCTTATGGGACCCAGCCCAGCATGCTCGGTGATTTTTCCCCGGATCCCGACAGCTACAGCGATCAAGACGCGCGATTATCGAAGGCCATGAGCGCTGCCTGGGTGCGGTTTGCCAAGACCGGCGATCCGAACGGACCTGGCCTGGCTTCCTGGCCGCGCTTCAGCGATCGCCAAGAAAGCTATCTGGAATTCGGCGATCAGATCGTTGTCAAGACGGCTCTGCGGAAGAATCAGCTCGATTTCCTGACCCGTTTTAGCGCGTCCCAGCGCGCCCACAACGGCGCTGCGGCTGGAGGCAGTCACTAGGCGTCCGCTTAGTCCGAATCGGGCCCCTGTCTTCCCGAGCTCCCGTCCCGGACAACTATACCGGCGAACACCAACAGCAATCCGGCCCACAGCGAGTAGGGAGTAATCGTAGTGATCGAAGACAACCAGGCCGGTTGAGTCAGATGGCGCGATTCAAGGACAGACCGAGAAAGGTGGGCGACAATCGAGATGGTCATAATGCCCACCCCGGTGGCGTGCAGGGCATTGCCCACACGCATAGCCCTGCTCAGTTTTCGGACACGTTTGAGGGCGCTCAGGTCAGGTTCTATGAGATTCTCTGTGGTTATACTCTTCGACCACCCGTGCTCGCTATCATACGCTCATTTCTGAAAAAATGGAAGAGGGTCAAGGACCGCTCTTCGCAGCGGGTGTGTTATCCATCAGTTCGGCGAGGCAAGCGAGGGTGGAGGCGACCCTATGCCACACTAGTAAATGGGATGCCACTCGTTCCGCCTTACATCGAGGCGCTCCGCCCGTACGAGGCCGGCCGAAACGCCGAGGAAATACAGCGCGAATACGGCGTAACCCGGGTCTCGAAACTCGCTTCCAACGAGAACCCGCTGGGGACTTCACCGCTAGCCCTGCAGGCCATCGCCCGGACCATGGGAAGCCTGCACCTCTACCCCAGTGGCGGGCTGGGCTTGCGCCGCGTGCTGGCCGAAAAGTTCGATCTCAAGACTGAAAACGTCATCGCGGGCAGCGGTTCGGAAGGCATCATGTCGGGCCTTATTCGCACTTTCTTGTGCGACGAGGACGAAGTGCTCACCACCGAGGCGGCCTTTATCGGCTTTCAGGTGCTGGCCAAGTCTCGCGGCGTTAAATACCGGACCGTTCCTTATCGCGATTGGCATTACGACCTGGCGGCGCTGGCGCGAGAGATCAACGACCGAACCAAGATCGTCTACCTGGCGAACCCCAACAATCCCACCGGCACCATCTTCACCAAGCACGAGTTCGACGATTTCTACCGGCACGTTCCAGAGCGCGTCCTGATTATCCTGGACGAAGCCTATTTCGAATACGCCCAGGACAATCCGCGCTATCCCGATTCGATGCACTATCGCTACGACAACGTAATTACGCTGCGAACCTTCTCGAAAATCTACGGTCTGGCCGGGGTGCGCATCGGCTATGGATTCGCGCATGAAGATCTGATCGCCAATCTGCTCAAGGTAAAGCTGCCCTTCGAGCCCAGTACGCTGGCCGAAGCCGCCGGCATCGCGGCCCTGACGGACAAGGAATTCCTGCACCGCTCGCTCGAGCTGAACGCTCGTGGACTGAAATTCTTGACCAACGCGGTGCGGGAAATGGGTCTAACGGTTGTGCCGTCGGAAGCGAATTTCGTCATGACCGTCCTGCCCGGCGCCCAACAGGCTGCGCAATTGAATCGCGAGTTACTTGCGCAAGGCATCATCGTCCGTCCACTTACCAGCTTCGGTCTGCCGAATTGCATTCGCATCTCGACCGGAACGGACGAAGACAATCAGCGTTGCGTGGAGGCAATGCAGAAATCAGAGGTTATTGCAGTATGCAAGAGTTAGCGGAAAAAACCGATCTTAACCGGAAGGCGGGCGATTTTCTACCGCTGAACGGCACCGACTATGTCGAGTTCTATGTGGGTAATGCCAAGCAGGCCGCCTATTTTTACCGGGCGGCGCTGGGAATGAAACTAGTGGCCTACCGGGGACCGGAGACTGGCACTCGGGATCGCGTGTCTTACGTGGTTCAGCAGGACAAAATCCGCTTCGTGCTCACTGCGCCGCTCCAGCCCGAAGGATTTATCTCCGAGCACATCAAACTGCACGGCGACGGCGTTCGGGAGATCGCACTCTGGGTGGATGACGCGGAAGCGGCTTACCAGGAGACTACCAAGCGCGGCGCGCGCGGCGTTGTGGAGCCGGCCGTTCAAAAGGACGAGGATGGAGAGGTGCGCATCTCGGCGATCGCGGCCTATGGCGATACGCTGCATACTTTTGTCGAGCGCAAGAATTATCGCGGCGTTTTCCTGCCCGGATTCCGGGCCGTTGAAGGCGAAGATACTGTCGCGCGTCCGGTCGGCTTGCGATACATCGATCATATGGTCGGCAATGTCGGCTGGGGTCAAATGAACAACTGGGTGGCTTTTTACCGCGACATCATGGGCTTCCAGCTCTATCAACATTTCGACGATCAGGACATCAGCACCGAGTATTCCGCCTTGATGTCGAAGGTCATGTCGAACGGCAATGGACGGGTGAAGTTCCCGATCAACGAGCCGGCCACCGGCAAGAAGAAATCGCAGATCGAAGAATATCTGGAGTTCTACCACGGTCCGGGCGTGCAGCATATCGCCATGGGCACCGCCGATATTATCGCCACTGTGTCGAAGATGCGGGCGCAAGGGATCGAGTTTCTGCGCGTCCCCACCGCTTACTACGAAGGTCTCGAAAAACGCTCGGGCAAGATCGATGAGCCGATCGATCAATTGGCTGAGTTGGGGATTCTGGTGGATCGCGATGACGAAGGCTACATGCTGCAGATCTTCACTAAGCCCGTCGAAGACCGGCCAACTTTATTCTTCGAAGTAATTCAGCGCAAAGGCAGCCGCAGTTTCGGCAAGGGCAACTTCAAAGCGTTATTCGAAGCGATCGAGCGCGAACAGGAAGCGCGCGGGAACCTGTAAGATTACTTCTTCACGGCGGCGGGCGCTTTGGCCGCGGCTTGCACTTTCGCGCCGCCCTTCAACTCGGCGTCCAGGATCGGCTTTAATCCGGCCAGTTCGATCGGTCCGTTGTAGAGCTTGCCGTTGATGAAGAAAGCGGGAGTTCCATAAACGCCGGCCTGCTCGCCGTCGGCCAGGTCTCTATCGATGATCTTTTTGTATTTGCCGGAATCGAGGTCAGCCTGGAATTTGTCGACGTCCAGGCCGATCTCTTTGGCCCAGACCAGCATGTTTTCGCGCGAAAGCTTGCGGAAATTCGCAAAAAGCAAGTTATGCATCTCCCAAAACTTGCCCTGATCCTTGGCCGCCAAAGAGGCAGCAGCCGCTAGGGCCGCATGCGGATGCATGGACAACGGGAATTGCTTATAGATCAGTTTGATGTCCTTCGGATAGGCAGCCATAATCGCAGTCGCATTCTTGACCGCCGCCGAGCAATAGGGGCACTCGAAATCGGAGAATTCCACCAGGGTGATTTTCGCGTCGCTGGGTCCCAACACGGGCGAGCCCTCCACCGGAATCACCACCGGATCTTCCAGCAGCTTCGGACGGTGCGACTTAGGGGAAGCATCCATGAGCTTGCTGATCTCCATCAGGCTCTTGCCGTCCTTAACGCCCTTCACAGCGATGATCGCCAGCGCTTTGCTGTAGGAGCATTGCGGATCGGCGAGCAAACATTCGGCTGTTTTCAGCCCGCACTGGCATGAGCAGTCCTGTTCGCGGACCAGCTTGAGCACGGCGCGCTTCTGCACCGCCGTGAGGCCGGTCATGTCGATGCGCGGAAGGTCGTCGATGGTTTTCCAGTTGTCGGGAGCTTTGGGAGCTTGCGCGAACAACGCGGTCGCGGCGAGAATACAAATCAGCTCAATTCTGAGTTGCACGTCTTTATTATACTCGCCACCCGCCGCCCACTAGCCTCTTCGCAGAAAACTCTTCAGATCCTCTTCATTCACGCCCGGCTCGCCCGGCGCTACATTATTCAGCTTGCCGGCCTTCAACCATCCTTCCAGTTGATCCACCAGGCTGAACAAGTGGTCGAACGAGTCGACCACGAACAAAAGCGGCTGGTAGCGATCTATTTCAAAAGCCTGGTTGATCGCCCATTCGAGCTGAATAGGATAGCGCTGCACCTCGGGCGCTTCGATGGCATGCGCGATTTCCCCGTGCGAGCTGAGCAGCCCGCTGCCGTAGACCTTCAGACCGTCGCGGCCGCGCATCAACCCGAATTCGATAGTGAACCAGAAGAAGCGCGCCATGGCTCGGATGATGCTAGTCAGACAATGAATACGCGTCTCGGGATCGCGAATGCCGGAGACGAGATCCGCGGCCGTGTGGGCGCACTCTCCAAAGCGCACCAGAGTCTCGGCGAAGTGCTTATCGGTGTGCATCGGAACATGGCCCGCGATGTCGTGGAATATGTCGGGTTCGGGCAGGTAGTCGAGCTTGTCAGAGCGGCGGATGGTAATGGTGGTGGGGAACTCGCGATTGCGCAGGCAGTCGAAAAACAGAAAGGCCGGGATGTAGCCGCTGACCGCTTTGGCTTGAAAACCTGTTAGCGGACGGAGGAATTTGTTGACTTCGTCCAGCTTGGGCACGCGATTGGGATCAAGGCACAGCTTGCCGATACCTTCCAGAAAATGTTCGTTCGCGTAGCGCTCCCAGCGGGGCAGCATGCGTGAATAGAGCTTGCGCCAAGCCTCGTGATTCTCGTCCGAATAAAGCTCGTAAGGCTGAGAAATGTAGAGCTGTCCGCGCTGCTGAGCCTGTTCAATGAAAGGCGATTCCGAAGTCGTAAGCCCGGGCTCCAAGACTGTGGTCCGACTCATATTCGTCCCGTCCATATCATAGCGTGATTAGACACCACTTTCAAGTGGGTTATAGCAGGCGCCGAAAACGGAGTGGCACACTGCCGGCAAAGGCAAATTCCCCTTGCTTACCGAGGGGAGCTGATCTATACTTACCTAGGAAACCGATATGAGTAAACCGAACGACCTCGTCCAGGGCACTTTGGATCTGCTCCTCCTGAAAATCCTGGCACTGGAGCCCTTGCACGGGTGGGCGATCAGTCTTCGGCTGAAATCCATCTCCGGAGACGTGCTGCAAGTCAGCGAAGGATCGCTCTACCCTGCATTGCACAAGTTAGAGCAGGAAGGCTGGATCGCAGCCGAGTGGAAGCAAACCGAAAATAACCGGCGGGCAAAGTTTTATTCGCTCACCCACTTGGGCAGGAAGCAGCTCGAATCGGAGGCGGCGAACTGGCAGCGGCTTTCGTCTGCCATCTCGCATGTCATCCAGCTTTCGGAGGCTTAGGAATGTTATGCGGATGGAGCACTGGTGGTTCACGGCTCGCTTACGGTTCAGGTCCATCCTGCGCCGCACCCGTGTCGAACAGGAGCTGGATGAGGAACTGCGGTTCCATCTGGAGCACAAAATCGAGGAAGGCGTCGCCCAGGGGCTTTCGCCCAGAGAGGCGCGCTACCGCGCGATGCGCGCGATGGACGGATTGGAACAAAAGAAAGAGGAGATCAGAGACATGCGACGCATTCATTGGCTGACGGATTTCCTCGACGATGCCCAATACGCCATCCGGAGCCTGCGCCGCACGCCCGGACTTACCGCGTTTGTGGTGATCACGCTCGCGCTGGGGATCGGCATGACCTCCGGGACTTTCAGCATGGTGGATGCGCTGATCTTCAGGCCTTACCCGGTGCCGCATCCGGGCGGCGTGGTTACTCTGGTGGGTACGACACACGATAGCGACTTCGACGATTTCTCCTATCGCGAATACCTCGACATCCAGGGCGAAAACAAGAGCTACGACGGCGTGATCGCTTCCGCGGCGATGGAGGCTGTCGGCTTCAGCGCTGAACCTGGAGCCACGCCGCGGGTTAGAGGCGGAATGATGGTATCCGGTAACTACTTCCACGTGCTTGGCGTAGAACCGAGGCTGGGGCGCGGTTTTCGGGAGGACGAAGATCAGGTTTCCGGCCGCGATGCCGTTCTGGTCCTGGGGCCGGAATTCTGGACGCGCGAATTTGCAAGCGACCCTTCCGTCTTGGGCAGGACTGTTCGGCTGAACGGTACGGATTTCACCGTCATTGGCGTCGCGCCTGAATCGTTCGCGGGAATGCTCATATTCGAGCACCCCGATTTCTACATGCCGCTGGCGATGGCGAGGGTGTTTTCGACCGATCGCCGGAAGAAGTTTTTCGAGGACCGCGACGATCGCGAATTGAATGTGAAGGCGCGATTGAAACCGGGCGTGACGCTGGAGCAAGCGCAGAATGAACTTGTTGTACTGGCGAAAAACTTCGAGCGCGAGTATCCGAAGGTCAGTCGCGGCCGCGGCGCCGCGGTTCACACTCAGTTCGAAATGCGGACCCGAGCCGACGACCAAAATTGGAAATTCATCGTGATCTTCGTGATGCTTGCCCTGGCTGTCCTGTTGGTGGCCTGCACCAACGTTGCGGGACTTCTTCTGAGCCGTGCCCGCGCCCGAACGCGCGAAATCGCCGTCCGGTTGGCGATTGGCGCTGGGCGTTTCCGGCTCATCCGGCTGTTGTTGACGGAAAGCCTCATGCTGGCTTCCCTGGGTGGATTGGCCGGGATCGCGATCGGGTACGGTTTCGTGGAGTGGTTCCACACTAAACAAAGTATTGTACTTATGACCGACTTGCCGGTCTCACTCCCGTTCCGCATGGACATGCGCGTGCTGTTGGCAACCCTGGCATTGACCGCGTTGAGCGCGCTTCTTTGCGGCTTGGCGCCGGCGCTGCAGTCGACGCGCATGGACCTGGTGAACGGACTCAAATCGGCGGAAGCGGATGTACCCGGACGTAAACGGCTGTGGGGCCGGAATGTGCTGGTGGTGGCTCAGGTTTCGACGTCTCTCATGCTGCTGACGGCAGCGTTCCTCATGGTGCGGGGTTTCCATCAAAGCTTGCTGGAAGGAACCGGTTTCACCAAGGATCATCTGCTGATGACCAGCTTCGATCCTCGTCTGGTGCAGTACAACGCAGCTCAGACGCAACAGTTCTACAAGCTGCTAACCGAACGCGTGCGGCTAGCGCCCGGAGTTCAGGGCGAGGCTCTTACACAGAACGTTCCGCTGGGAACGGACGACTTTGACGACCTGGCATTCGTGCCGGACGGTTTTCAAATGCCGCGTGATCGCGAGAACTTCCATTCAACCATGGACACCGTTGATGAGGGCTACTTCGAGACGATGGGGATTCCGATTATGCATGGCCGCGGCTTCCTGGGCTCCGATACCGCGGATGCGCCGCGTGTGGCCGTGGTGAATGAGCAGTTCGCGAAACACTATTGGCCGGCAGCCGAAGCGGTGGGCCAACACATCCGGCTGGATAACCGAGCGGGCACGCTGGTGCAGATTGTAGGCGTCGCGCAGACCATCAAATATCAAAACACCGCAGCGCCCATGGATTTCATTTATATGCCTCTAGCCCAGCATCCTATCGCGCGAATGGTCTTGATGTTGCGGTCGAGCGGCGATCCGTTGCAACTGCTTAAGTCCGTGAAGGAGGTTCTCCGAACCCTCGATCCGAACCTGCCGATGTTGCAGGCCAGGTCTTACCAGGATTTTTACTTAAACCAGGCCGTGAGAGGGCCGCGGATTGCGATGGACCTGGTGGGCAGCATGGGCGGGGTGGGCCTGCTGCTGGCCATCGCCGGTTTGTATGGATTGGTGGCGTACAACGTTGGTCGAAGAACCCGCGAGATCGGCATACGCATTGCCATTGGCGCGGGGCGCTCAGACGTGCTGCGCCTGGTGATGGGCCAGGGCCTGGTCCTGGTGGGCATGGGAACGGTGATCGGGCTGGCGATGGGCTTCGCCCTCGAGCGGCTCATGAATTCCATGCTGTTCAATGCCGGTGGAGTCGACATTATGGCTTATGCCGTGGTCGTGCCGTCGCTGTTTCTGGTAACGATGCTGGCGGCCTACGTACCCGCGCGAAGAGCAGCCCGGATTGCGCCCACACAGGCGCTCCGATACGAATAGTGTGGCGCGTCCGTATTAGTTCAAAATCAGCACCACATTAACGTGGTTCTTATAATTGACCATATTAAATGGTCAGTTGTAGAATAGAGTATGAAAGAAATCACCCTTCCGGTAAGCGAGTTCAAGGCAAAGTGTCTCCGGCTTCTGGCGGACGTGGAGTCAAAGGGCGATCGAATCGTAATCACCAAGCGCGGGCGGCCGGTTGCGCGGGTGGAGCGGATCACTGCCGCAAAACCTCGCATGAAAGGCACTTGGAAGGGGCTGGTGAAGATCAAGGGAGACATCGTACATTTTTCTGATAACCCGTGGGAGGTTGACTCGGATTGATCTCTTATCTTCTCGACACACATATCCTGTTCTGGTGGCGGATGGACTTTTCGCGGCTCAGTAGCGCTCAAGGCCAGATCCTGGACGAATTGGAAGAACGAGCCGAGCCCGCCGGATTGAGCGCTATCTCTCTACGCGAGTTGGCTCAGATGATTCACCGCGGGCGGGCTGTTGTCGAAATGGAATTGGAGGCTTGGCTGAATAGCATCGCATCACATCCCCTGCTCACCATTCTGCCTTTGAACGCAACGGTCGCCGGTGAAAGCGTCCGCCTGGGCGACGAATTCCCGAACGACCCCGCTGATCAGATCATCGTCGCGACTGCCCGCTGCCATAACCTCACTCTAATCACCGCCGACGAGCGCATCCGCAAATGGGGTAAGGTGCGGGTGGTTTAGCGGCGCTTCGCCTCGCGCGTCCTTATACTGAAGTCAGGAGCACCAGCATGTATCCGCTGAAAAAAGGCAAGACCACCAGCCAGGCCCACGTCGGCATCCCGGAGGGGACGTTTGAAGAAGAACACGGCCGGCGCGGATTCTATGGCAAGTCCGCGCACCTTTACCACGCGCATCCGCCCACCGGCTGGATCCGCTTCGAAGGCAAATTGCGGCCGCATTGTTTCGATCTGAACCAGCTCAAACCCACTGACCTGGCCGATCCCGAAGGCCTGCCCGTGGCGTTCCTCGGCAACTCCGACGTGCGTCTCTACGTTTCGCGCCGCTCCGAGGCGATGCCATTCTACTTCCGCAATGCCGACGGCGACGAGCTGTATTTCGTCCATCGCGGCCGGGGCAAGATTGAAACGGATTTCGGCCCGCTCGACTTCGAGCCGGGAGATTACATCAACATCCCGCGGGCCGTTACCTATCGCGTCGTTCCCGAGACGCGCGATAACTTCTTCTTGATCATTCAGTCCAAGCACGAATTCGAACAACCCGACAAGGGTCTGCTCGGCCAGCATGCTTTATACGATCCAGCCGTCGTTATCACGCCGGAACCGGCGCCGCTGCTGGACGATCGCAACGAGTGGGAGATCCGCATCCGGGTGGACGACGAGATCTCGAAGGTGGTCTACCCCTTCAATCCTATCGACGTGGTGGGTTGGAAGGGCGACCTCACGGTGTGGAAGATCAACATGCGCGACATCCGTCCGGTGATGAGCCATCGCGCACATCTGCCACCCAGCGCGCATACTACTTTCGTCACCGAAGGCGCGGTGGTTTGCAGTTTCCTGCCACGCCCGCTCGAACAGGACGAAGACGCACTGCGCGTCCCCTTCTTCCATCGCAACACCGACTACGACGAATTCATCTTCTATCACGATGGCGACTTTTTCAGCAAAGACAATATCAAAGCCGGAATGGCCACGCTGCATCCGCGCGGTATCCATCACGGGCCGCATCCGAAAGCGCTCGCCAATCAAAAGAAGAAAACGCATACCGACGAATATGCCGTGATGCTGGACGGCCTGAATCCCATTCATGTCCTGCCGGCCGGCGAGGGCGTCGAGTGGCAGGAATATTGGATGAGCTGGATGGATAAAAAGCCGGTGGAGACTCGCTGATTGATTGTCGACCCGAAGGAGGCGGGCTGGCTGGATACGTATAAGCTGATGATCGGCGCTATCGTGCCGCGCCCCATTGCGTTCGTATCCACGTTGAGCCGGGAGGGGATTCGGAATCTCGCGCCCTTCAGTTTCTTCACCGGTGTAAGCGCCAACCCACCAGTAATCTGCTTCTGCCCTATGCGGCGGCGTGGTACCGTCCCGCACAAGGACACGCTCCACAATATCAGCACGACTCGTGAATTCGTGGTGAACATCGTCTCCGAGGAGTTCGCTCAGCAGATGAATATTACATCCGCGGAATTTCCGCCTGAGGTGGACGAATTTCAGGCCGCCGGCCTAACGCCCATCCCCAGCGATCTGGTGAAGCCGCCGCGCGTCAAGGAATCGCATGTACACATGGAATGCAGGCTCTATTTATTGGTCGAGGTAGGTGGAGAGGACGGCAGCGGCAACCTAGTGCTCGGCGAAGTGCTGCGTTTCCACATCGACGATCGGTACTTTCAAGATTTCAAGATCGATCCCGACCAGCTGCGCGCGATCGGACGCATGGGCGGCGCCACTTACACTCGCACCACTGACCGCTTCGAGCTGCCGCGTCCAAAATAACGAGTGTACTGCCCTCGACTTTCCTGCGATATTGGAAGGCAGTGTCCCATCAACTTCCTCGTCTGCGGCTGAGCCTGGACTTCATGCCGTCGCCCGACCCCGCCAGTCCGGGCTTGCTGATTCGGGATCCATTTCGATTCTCGGATTCCATGCTTCTGATCCCCACGCAATTAGTGGCGTGCCTGGCATGTTTTGACGGCCAACAGACCACGCTCGATCTGCGAGAAAGCCTGGTGCGGATCACCGGCGAGATTCAAGTAAGCGAGATCGAGAAGCACCTTTATGACACCTTGAGCAACGCCGGCTTTCTGGAAGATGAAAAATTCGAACAGCTCCGCGCAGCGCGCATCAACGAATTCGCCGCAGCGCCCAAGCGCGAACCTTCGCACGCCGGTTCGGCTTATCCGCTGGATGCCGGGGAAGCCCGCAAGACGCTCTCGGAATTCATGCAAGGTTCGCCGCCAGCGGCCGCGCGGGATTCGCAGATCGGCATCGCCGCCCCCCACGTCAGTCCGTTTGGCGGATGGGAATCGTACCGCGACGCCTACGCTTCGATGCTGCCCTCTTACCGGGACCGCACCTTCGTCGTGCTAGGCACTTCGCATTACGGCGAAGCCGACAAATTCGGCCTCACCCGCAAGCCTTTCGTGACACCTTTTGGCGAATCCATCACTGAAACGGCGCTGGTCGACGAACTTGCCCGCGCCGCGCCGGGCTCCACTCGAATGGAAGACTATTGCCATGCGGTCGAGCATTCCATCGAATTTCAGGTTCTGTTTCTCCACCATATTTACGGCCCTGACATTCGCATTCTGCCGATCCTGTGCGGCTCATTAGCGCATAGCATCTACCACGGCGGCAAACCTGAGGCGAATGAGGACGTGAAGCGGTTTTTTGATGCGTTGGGAAATATATCCGCGCGAGAAGGCGATCGCCTGTTCTGGGTGTTGGGCGTGGATATGGCGCACATGGGACGCCGTTATGGCGACTCGATGCTCGCTCGCGCCGACGAAGGCGAGATGGCGGCGGTGGCCGAACGCGATCGTCTGCGGATCGAACGCATGAGCGCATCCGACGCCGAGGGCTTCTGGGAGCTGGTGCAGGAAAATCGCGACGACCTGAAATGGTGCGGTTCGTCGCCCTTCTATACGTTCTTAAAGGTTATGCCGCAAGCGCGTGGGACTCTACGCCGTTATCAGCAATGGAATATAGATGAGGAGAGCGTTGTGAGCTTCGCGGCGATTGGGTTCGACCGGTACTAAAACTCCACCGTACTAAGTGTCCATACTTAGAAAAAGCCCTAAGGGATAACCTTAGACGTGCTTCAAACAAACACTCCGTATGTCCTGATTTGGGGCGTATAGCTATTCGGCCCGGGTAGCCACCCAGTAGCCCGGCCGGGTGCGCACTTCCATTTGAGGCCGCGTGACTACCACGCGGATGTCATGGAAACCACCTTCAATTTGGTTGTTAGGCGTGTAGCTCAGCAGATACTGACTGTGCAACTCCTGGCTGATACCTTCCACTGCTTTTTCAAGACTTCGCTCACTGACGAATGCGTATTCCTTGCCGCCAGTGAAGCGCGTGAAGACGTCCAAGGTGTCGTCCACGAATATGCTTTTGACGCCCTTGAAAATATCCACGAAGACCGGGATGTAATTTCCCAAGTAATAATTCTGGTCAATCGTAGTGGGCGTCAGGGCAGCGCCGGCGGGTACGTGTTGCGCGGTGGTAGGGATGGCCGGCGGCGGAGGAGGATCGCCGCGGGTGGTGAGCGTGGCGACGACACTCGAAATGTCGAGAGAGTAAATCGCGACGTTGGCGAATTCGGCTTCCGTGAGCGCTTCCCGGAGCCGCGCCTCGCTGCCGCGATCCCGCTTCTCGGCGATGATCAACAGCACTCGCCGGCGATCGCGCGGGCGGTTTTTCAGCATGCGGATGCATTGCATCTCGGCGTCGATTACGGCGTGGTTCGCGCTGCCCGGCACCAGCTTTTTCAACGCCTCCGAAACTTTTTCGGTTTCGTTGGTGAAATCTTGAGCGACTTGAATGCGATGATCGAAAGCGACCACAGCGACTTCACCGTCCTGCCCGGCAACCAGATCATTCAACATCGAGCCGATTCTCTGGATCTTAGGCAAGATGTCGTTCAGGTTGGAACTTTTTTGCACCGCAATGACCAGCGAGAGCGGCTCGTCTCGCACATCGGCGGTGATTCTTTGCGGCTTGTTGTTATCGAAGAGCTGGAAATCCTGGAGCTGAAGCCCGTCGACGAACTCGCCTTTCTTATCGCGTACCGTGGTGGGCGCAATGACGACGTTCACATTGGCTCGGATGACGGCGTCGGTGTCGTCCTTCGGTGGATCGGTCGCGGGCGGCGATTGTGCTAGCGCGGCGCCGCAGATCAGGAGTATCGTAGCCTTCCGCATACTTTTAGTGTGGCACATCCTCATGACCTGTTCTCCCCTCCAATAGATCAACGATGTGGGGCACAAGTTTCGCAATTGCATCCAGCGATTCGGCCGCGCCCTTCGGCGATCCTGGCAGATTGATAATGACTGTGCGTCCACGAACTCCGGCAACCGCGCGGGACAGCGCGGCAAGGGGTGTGAATTTCGACCCCTCGGCGCGCATCACTTCGGCCACGCCGGGAATCTCTCGGTCTATCACGGCGCGCGTGGCTTCCGGCGTGACGTCGCGCAGGGCTACGCCGGTGCCTCCCGTGGTGAGAATTACGGAGAATTTGCCTGAATCAGCCAGGAGCCTGAGAAGCGCGGCGATCTGACTGGTTGCATCGGGCACCAGTTCCTGCGCGGCGACCGTCCAGCCCAAGGCTTCGGCGCGCTCGCGGATTCTGGGACCGGAGCGGTCCTCGCGCGTGCCGGCGACCACCGAATCGCTCACTGTAACGATGGCGACCTGGATCATGCGCGCTTGTAATCTCCGCTCTTGCCGCCCGTCTTTTCAAGCAGGTAGAGATCGCGGATCTCGATACTCTTGTCGAGTGCTTTGGTCATGTCATAGACGGTGAGGGCCGCCACCGAGACCGCGGTAAGCGCTTCCATTTCGACGCCGGTGGGTCCGGTGGTTGAGACGCTGGAGATGATGCGCACGCCATCGGGTTCAATGTCGACCTCAACATCCACGTGGGAGAGCATCAGCGGATGGCACAGAGGGATCAGCTCGGCGGTCTTCTTGGCGGCCGAGATGCCGGCTACGCGAGCAATCTCCAGCGGATTGCCTTTAGGATTTTCGGGAAGCTTCGCCAGCACCTCGGGGCGGATGCCGACAAAGGCGTGGGCGCGTGCGGTGCGCTTGGTGGACGCTTTGGCGGAGACGTCGACCATCCGGGCGGCGCCGGCGTCGGTGTAGTGGCTGAGCTTCCGCTTCATAATTAGGGACAGTACACTCAAATACCGATTTTCTGGCGCGGAAATTGGGGATTGAGTGTACTGTCCCTAATTAAAATGCGGATCAGATCGCCGGCCGGCCAGCTTTCACGGCCGGGCTCGGTGACCAGGAATGCATTGGCGCGCGCCAGCGCCGGAACATCACCGGATCCCTGCCAGCCGCTCGGGGTGACTTCCGATCCATCCGGGCTCAGCGTGGCCGGCAAAAAGCGCGTAAGTCCGGTTTTCTGCCGGAAGTCGCGCGTAAGCTTGCTCCAGGGAAGCGGCAACATGGGCTCGCCTTGGCCGCCCAGCAGCTCGACGGCGGCGCGTCCGAAAATTTCGAAAGTCACCATGGTCGACGCCGGATTTCCCGGCAGGCCGAAAAAGAATTTGCCCCGCGCTTTTCCGAACACCAGCGGCTGGCCGGGTTGGATAAGCACACGGTCAAAAAAGAATTCCGCGCCCAGATCCGCAAGTACGCGCTCTACCAGGTCGTATTTGCCTGCTGAAACGCCGCCGGAAAGCAGCAGCAGATCGGATCGCAGCCCTTGTTCCACCAAATCGCGAGTACCCGCATACAGATCCGGGGCAACCGGCAGAATCCGCGGACAACCGCCGGCGCGCATCACCTGCACCGCGAGCGCCTGGGCATTGGAGTTGCGGATCTGAAACTCGCGCGGCGTCTGGTCTACTTCGACGATCTCGTCGCCGGTAGCGAGAATGGCCACCTCGGGCCGGCGGAAGACTCGAACCCGCGGTCGTCCGACCGTCGCCAGCAGCGCGATCTCCGTGAATCCCAGGCGGCGTCCGGGCTCGAGCAACACTTCGTCGCGCCGAGCTTCGCATCCTTGGGCGCTAATATTCTCGCCGTGCTCGAGCGATCGCGGCACGCTCACCAGATCGCCAGTCACCTTGACGTGCTCGATCATCACCACCGCGTCGGCGCCCCGAGGCACGGGAGCGCCGGTCATAATTTCGATAGCTTCGCCGGCCTGCATCTCTCCGGCGAATGACTCACCGGCACGAACTTCGCCGACGACGCGCAGGTCGCCCGGCAAGTCGGCGGAGCGGATCGCGAATCCATCCCTGACCGATCGGGCCACCGGCGGATAGTCTCGATCGGCCGCCACTCTCTCGGCGAGCACGCGGCCAGCCGATTCCAGAAGCGCGACTTCTTCGCTAGCGGGCGCCGGGTCGGACGCCATCACTTGGGTGATTACGCACGCGCGAGCCTGGTCGAAGCTAACAGTAGCCACGAATGTAATTGTACCTATGGCCAGCCAACGCCCGCATCATCCAGCCGTAAGCGCCTTCTGGATCGCCGCCTGCGCCTGTCGCATTTCGGAAGCATCCTTATAAGGTTGACGCGGCCAGAAAAAGCCTCGAAGGCCGTCCTTCTTACGGCGCGGGACGATATGCACATGCAGGTGAGGCACGCTCTGGCTCACGCGGTTGTTGATGGCGACGAACGAGCCTTCGGCACGCATGCCGCTCTCGACGGCGCTGGCCAGCAGTTGCACATTCTTGAAAAAAGGTCCGATAAAATCCGCTAGGAGATCCTGCAGCGTTTCATAGTGGCGTTTAGGAATGAGCAGTGTGTGGCCGGGGAACAAAGGCCGATGGTCCAGAAAGGCGAGTGAGATGGAGTCCTCGAATACAACGGAACTGGCAAGCGCGCCCGCGGCGATCTGGCAAAACTTGCAGCTCGGTTCAGAATCCATCGTTTCGGGGATCAGCTCTGAATCGGGCCTTCGCCCTGGCCAAGCACGGTCATAATTTGCTCTTTGCGCAGCTCAGCAGCTTTTACCGCGGAGCCCATCGAGTAGGAGTATACAACCCCGCCCAGCATCAGCCCCCCCAGCAATACGCCAAAGAATGCCCACTCTGAATTGAACGCATAACGCGCCAGGTAAGCGAGTAAGACCGGCGTCAAGGCCAGAGGAAACGTTAGCATGAGTGCCGCCTGAGTCTTCCCGCTCGCAGCCGTCCGGAATGATTTGGCCGGATTCACGGAACGCGGATTGTAAACCGAACTAAGGTTCCCGATCGTCAGCAGAAATGTAGTGATGACGCAGGTGACGGCGAGAGCTTCCAGAACCTTTATGGGCGTAACCGACATTCGCAATAGCGTGCAGACCAAAGTGATGGAGGCGATCTCCAGGAATACGATGAAAGCCGCGGCCAGGTTCTTGCCCATCAGAACGGTGGACATTTTGAGCGGCACCAGAAAATAGATTTGCGCGGCGCTGCGATCGAATCCGAAGCAATTCCAGAACAGCGCGTCGGTCAGTAACAACAGCGCGTACACGCTCACGAACGTCAGATAATTTTCGGCCACCAGGGAGTGCTGGGAACCGGCCTGCCCGAACGCGATGGGGGTCCAAATCAGCAGGCCGAAAGAAAAACCCATCAGGAAAACCAGCCGGAAGCGGGGGGCGCGGCTCAGAAATCGCAGCTCTTTTTCGATGAGAGCGGCCAGCGGATCCGGCGCCAGTGCGCTAGGCAGCCGGTAAAGCCATTCCATTCGGCTGGATTTGCGTCCCGTGGACACGCCCCCGGGCTCGGACCCATCCACAGCCAGGCTGCGCCCGAACTGCCAGCGGCCGAATACATAAGCGACCGCCGTCCAAATCAGCAGAACTCCGACGTTTTCAAACGATGCTTCTCCTTGAGCCAGACGGGCCGTTACAGTCCAGGGCCAGAATGCGGAAGGCTGTCCGGTGAACAGCCTCCTGACCCTGTTTTGGAAGCCTGCGAACACGAGCAACTGCGGCAGAGCTGCCAGCAGGACCAGCAGCAGCGCCACGATTTCCCGCACCCGCTTGCGCGCCAATAATCGAATCAGCAGGTCGCGGATTCCCGCGGAGCAGAAGAGATTGAAGAGTACAAAGACGAGCAGCGCGGACGGGCCCCCCCATGGAATCCTTGGGTTCAGCAAAAGGCCGATGCCCGCTCCCGTCAGCAGCAGCAGCATCTCGACGCCGGTGGAGATCCGCAGCAGGACTTCGAGAGCGAACAACTGTCCGGTCGGAATCGGATAAACCAGCAGCTTCTTGATATCCAGAGAAGATCCCATGGAGGCCATGAGAACCGGGATGAGCTGCCAATAGAGGAAACAGACCAGCAGCGCCGAGGGCAGGACATCGTGGATGAGGCTTAACTCGTCCGGATTCGACAGCAGGATGGCAGCCAGACCGGCCAGAAATGCGAAGCCGCCATACCAGACAACAGTCAGCAATGCGTTGACCGCCAGTGCCGCTTTGTTGGAGCGTGGAAAGTGGTTGCGGGTAGTGCGCCACTGCGCCCAGACGATAGCTCTAGCCTGGTTTCCCATGGGCTATAGCCAGTCCAGACTCTCGGCCGGCCGCTCGGCGCCAACCACCCGGACAAACACGTCTTCGAGCGTCTCCGAGCCGCGCAGTTCCGCCATGGTCCCGGCCAATACGATCTTTCCTTCGTTGATGATCGCGACGCGATCGCACAGCCGCTCCACTACTTCGAGTACGTGAGAAGTAAGAAACATGGTGGCGCCGTGACGAACCTGTTCGAGCAGAATCTCCTTCATGAGCCTGGCGCCCACCGCATCGACGCCCTCAAAGGGCTCGTCCAGCAGAAAAAGCTCCGGCCGGTGAATCAAGGCGGCTGCCATGGCCACGCGCTTGCGCATGCCTTTCGAATAATCGCCGATAAGTTTTCTGGGTTCGCCATCCAACTGGAAAAGGGCCAGAAGCTCGCCCCCCCGTTCGCGTGCCCGCGCGCGTTCCAGGCCATACATTCTGCCTACGAATTCGGTAAATTCGAAGCCCGTCAAATGATCGAAGAGCAGCGACTCGTCGGGGACCAGTCCAATCCGGCCCTTCACCTCCAGAGCCTGTTGCGGCATCGGCCGACCCAATAATTCAATCGTGCCGGAGGTGGGCATCGCCAAGCCCATCAGCATTCGAATGGTGGTGGTCTTGCCGGCGCCATTGGGTCCGAGGAAGCCGAAGAAGCAACCCCGGGGGACTTCGAGATTGAGCCCATCCACCGCGGCCTTGGCCCCATAAACTTTGCGCAAGTCGTGGGTCGCGATGGCGCAATTTGAATCCATGGATCAGTCCCATGGTACAAGAAAGCCTTTCTGAGAGGCCGTTACCGGGAAGGAGGAGTCCTAATTACTGCAGGAAGGGCGATATGGCTGGGATTTTGCTGGCATTCAAGCTTTTTGTTCAGATGTCCGATAAGTCAAATGTGACGGTGTCAGAAACTCCTTCGACGGTGCGAGAGCGGGCCATGCGGGCATTGGGCCAGCTTCCGCCTTTTTCCCCAATCCTCAATCGCTTGATTGCCAGTTTGGCCCAGGAAGATGTATCGTTCGCCAAGGTGGCCGACCTGATAGAAAAAGATACCGTTCTGGCCGGCAATGTCCTGCGGTTGGTAAACTCCGCCCTTTACGGACTACGCGGCACGGTGAACTCGATTCGCCACGCGGTTTCGCTGTTGGGGATCGCGAAGCTCCGCAATGCCACGCTGGGCATGTCGGTGGCCCGTATGTGGGCACAGGTGAAGACTCCGGCCGGCTGGTCGATGGCGCGCTTCAACCATCACTCGGTGGGCGTGGCGCTGTTGGCTGACCTGTTGGCCCAACGCCGGGCCGTCAGCTATGCGGAAGGCGCTTTCGCAGCCGGTCTGTTTCACGATCTCGGCTTGCTGCTGGTCGCCATAGGACTGCCGGAGGAATACAAAGAAATTTCGTTGTTGTGTCAACAGGCCGACAAGCAACCGCTCGATTGTGAGTTGCAGGTGCTAGGCCTCACGCACGCCGAATTATCCTCCCTCGCGCTGGCGGCCTGGAACTTGCCCCGCCCTATCCAGATGGCGGTCCGTTATCAGGATCAGCCCCACCTTGATCCCAGCGAGTCGGAGGCCAACGAGATCGGTCTGAGCATCATTCTCAACGCGGCTAATGCCCATTTGAACAGCACTGGAACCTCGATCAACCTCTACGACGACCGTCCCGCCGACGGACAGATTCCGCTCGAATCGCTGGGGCTCGGAGAACGCCTACCCGCGGTCTTGACTGAGTTCGGCGTCGAGTTTACCGCGATGAAGCGCTACTTCTGACCAGTGTTTAAGTAAAATTCGCCGGCGCCCACGATCTCCGCCGGTCCGGTCAGATAAACCGACTTGTCCCATCGCAAGTCGAGCGCCTCGCCTCCTGACGCCAGCACGCGCACCGGACTGGCTGCCACCTCACGAAGAATCGCAGCCACGGCCGCGCCCGTCGATCCGGTACCCGAACTCAGTGTCACGCCCGCGCCCCGCTCGTAGAAACGGGCTTCGATGGTGTGCCGGTCGACCGCCCGAACGAACGATACGTTGGTTCGCTTCGGAAAATGCGGATGCCCTTCGATCTCAGCGCCCAGTGTCTCCCAATCGATCGGAAAGCGATCCGCAAATACCACGCACTGCGGATTACCCACGTCCAGAATCGTCACGTCCCTATCGCCCTGGCGCAGCGGCAGCAGGAAACGCACCTGATCCTGCTGAAAGAGCGGCTGCCCCATGTCCATCTCAAAGACGAACCGGCGGCCGCTACGGTCTATCAACCGTAAATGTTTAGGCCCCGCGCCGGTAGTAATCGTGACATCGCCCTTAGCCCGGCCCGAATCGAGCAGAAGCGCGGCGGCGCAACGGGTGCCATTACCGGAAATCTCAGCCTCGCTTCCGTCGGCATTGAAAAGCTGGATGGTTGTATCACGCAGCAGAATCCATCCATCGGCGCCGATGCCGGTGTGGCGGCTGCAAATCGCCCGAGCTATGGACGGACGATCTCCGTCGGGAACCAGCTCGGCGCAGCTCAGCAGAAAATCGTTTCCAGCTCCGTGCGCCTTAGTGAAAGGAATGGTCATGGCTTAATCCCGCTTATAAATCTCGATCACGGGTGCGCCTTTGATTATGATGGTTCGTTTCAGATGATAGCGTGGGCCGGTCTTGAACGTCGTTCTCTGAACCGTTGTCGCTACGGCGTCGCCCGCGACGGCGATTGCCCATTCTTCATGCAGAAACAGGTTGGGGCGCGCGATCGCGGCCATCCAGGCCGGTTCATTTCCATCGTGCAGCGCGTCGCGCAAGGGAATGCCCGATTCGCGCAGGATGCCGGTCAGGTCGCCAAAGGTGGTGAAGATTCCGGCGCCGCGTTTATATTCGCTAGCGAGAGCCTGGGCGGCTTCGCGAGTCCAGGCGCGCCGGCCTTCGGAATTGACCTGGGATTCCTTCCAGCAGATCCAGGCATCCGGGCGCCGCTCGATGAGCCACGGCATTATTCCGATGCCAATCGCGGCCAGCGCGACCAGTACACGCCATCGCCCCACCGCGAGGAGTGTCGTACCAGCGCCCGCAATCGCGAGCAAGGGGAGGGCCGCCAAGCCGTAACGCGTGTTGTAGTAGCTGTTGAACCAAAGCTGCGGTACGAAGATCGCAGCGCCGCCGGCGTACATGCTCCAAAGATAGAAACCGGCCGGCAGAACGGCCAACAATAGCGGCCAGAACACGCGCTTGAAAATTACTCCAAACAGTCCGGCAACCGCGACGATCAAGACGCCCCAGCCGGCGCACATTTCCGTGACGGTGCGGAAAAACAACCAGGCCTTTTTCCAATCCTGTTGGCCGGGATAAGGGCCCGATCTCTGATTAATCGCTTTGGCTGAGTAGGGGCCGTTGTAAAACTCCAGCGGATTGCCGTACAGCCACCAGTTGTGAACCAGCCAATAAAGCGGCGCCAGTGACGCAACTGTTCCGAAGATCAAGACGGCCAGCAGCCGCCGGCGTTTGGCCGCGAACAAGAAATAAATGGTGGCGAATGGGATCAGGAACCAGCCTTCATAGCGCGATAACGACGCTGCCAGGCTTGCGATGGCGGCGCCTGTCACGGCCCACAGTGATTGCGTATCGCGAAACCGGACGGTGAAGTAGAGAACCGCCATGAATCCGGCCAGAAAAACCGGCTCGGTCATCGGCGTGGCTTCCAGATACAAGAGATTCGGGTTCAGCGCGAATAGCCCCACAGCCGTACAGGCCGCCGCCGAAGATTCAGTAGCGCGCCGGATGGCCGCGAACAGGAACCCGCCGGCCAGGACGAAACAGATCGACGATGGAATGGCGCCGGCCAGTCCACTGCGCCATAAACGATCGTTGCCGACCAGAGCCAGCGCAAGCAGGTGCGGCAGCGGCAGCCAGGATGTTCCAATCTGGTCGTAGCCAGGGGTGCGGGAGTCCAGAATTCTGCGAGCGATGTTAAGGTGCGCTTCGGCATCGCCATAATACAAGGTCCAGCCGAAATGATTTACCAGCATGCCGGCCGCGGCGCTCAACACGCCTAGGCACGCCAGCACCAGGCCCAGTTCCAGCCGAGCGTATTTCAAAACTCTGTAAACGCGCGGAATTCGTTGAAGCGAGCATCGATTTCCGTGCGCTGGAGGGTGCGGAAGCGGTCTACGCCAAACTTTTCGCAACAAAAGCTCCCCATCACCGACCCATAGATGACGGCGCGGCTGAGTTCCTTGGCGTCGATGTGTCCTTTTTTCAGATCGCAGCCCTTCTCCGCGAGATAGCCGATAAAGCCGCCGGCAAAGCAGTCGCCCGCGCCGGTGGGGTCGAAGACTTCTTCGAGCAGATAACCGGGCACGATGAAATGGCCGTCCGGGCGGAAAAGGATAGCGCCATATTCACCGCGCTTGATCACCAGAGTGTGCGGGCCCATGTCAAGGATCTTGGCGGCCGCGCGCTTCAAGTTATATTCGCCTGAAAGCATGCGCGCCTCAGCATCGTTGATCAGCAGAAAATCCCATTGCCGGATGGTATCGAGCAGCTCGCCGCTATAGTCTTTGATCCAAAAGTTCATGGTGTCGCCGCCGGCCAGCCGCAGGCCGTTCATCTGCTCGCGGACGCTGCGCTGCAGCGACGGCTGGATATTGCCGAGGATCAGGTAGGGGCTCTGGACGTAGCTGGCGGGCAGCTTGGGTTTGAAGTCGGCGAAGACATTGAGGTCGGTGCGGAGGGTAGTTCGATCGTTCATGTCGTCGGAATAGACTCCGGCCCAGAAAAAGGTTTTGCCGGGCACGCGCTCCAGGCCCTCCAGGTCGATGGCGTGATCGGCCAGCAACTGTTCGTCCTCTTTGGCGAAGTCATCGCCCACCACGGCGACGATTTTGGTTTTCGCGAAATAACTCGAGGCCAGTGATATGTAGGTGCAGGCGCCCCCCAACATGCGGTCCACACGGCCATGCGGCGTCTGAACGCCATCGTACGCCACGGATCCAACCACGACAACAGACATGCTTTTGATTGTAAACTGAGCCGCCGCCTTCGGTCTTCGGTAGAATGAGAGCACCGCAAGACGGGCGGTTAGCTCAGCTGGTTAGAGCGCCTGCCTTACAAGCAGGAACAGACCATCTACTTAAGACTCTTGCCAATAGAAACAAAGCGTTTATAGAATTCTGAATCGCTCCGGAGTTGCTCCGAATCATCGCAACCGCTCCGGATCGCTCCGGATGATCCCACCCAAAGAAAGAGGCGGCAGGCTCTCGGCCTGGCGCTGCCTACACACCTCATGTCCTCATCCGAAAAACCGGCCAGGGGCCAACCGTTCAATCCGTGGCGTGGTTCCTGCGGTTTCTATCCGCCGGACATCGTCGGCCGTGACCGTTCTCTCGGCCTCACCGACGGTCAGAAACGTTTGCATGAGCGGCTGGTGCGCTACGCTGGCCGGGACGGTCACTGCTGGCCGTCTCAGGCCACGCTTGCGGCTGAGCTCGGCAAGGCTGAACGCCAGGTCAGATACGACCTCGGAAAGCTACGTGCTGCCGGGCTGATCGGGTGGCACTCCAGGAAAGCGAAGAACGGCCGCGGCAACGTTTACCAGTTTCCCTGGCATCCCATTTTCGAACGGCAAGCTATTGCCGGTCAGGTTGAAGCTCTTGACGATTCGAGCGGCAATCCACTGCCGGTCACGAGCGGCGACACATTGCCGGTCGATGTTGAAGTTTGCCGGTCGCGAGCGGCAAGCGTCCCATTATCGAACGGCAATCCACTGCCGTGGAATTCAGTACAAGAAGAATATACAGAAAAGCGAGCGAGCGAGGAGTACTGTGATTCCGAAGAACAGCGCTCGCCCGCCGCTCATTGCGAGAAAAGAAACCAGGCGCCTGAAGAGCGCGAGCTTTCGGCCAAGCTCGAAGGCTGGGGAGTAGCGTTCAAACCTGACGATCCGCATTCGCTCGTCTCTGCCAGCCGGGAATCAGGAGCAACCCCGGATCAACTCTTCATGTTCATCGCTGACAAGATCACGGAGAAGCGCCGCGCGGGAGATCGCGTTCGCAACGCCCGATTCCTGCTGAACATCATTCCGGACGAACTTCGAGCCTGGCTCTGCCGAAACGGGATCGATACGGACGTTCACCGGGAAAAGCGGCTGCGGCCAAAAGCAGACTGCCCAAAATGCCAAGGCAACGGCTGGGAGATCATCGAGAGGAACGGAGCCTCAGGCGCAATTCGCTGTGATTGCGCGTCTACCCCTTCGGAACGCATTACCGAGGATCGCGATCAAAAAATAGGTTTGGTGGCGGAGCGTTAGCAGGCCCCGCCACCGGCTCACGGAACGACGCCAGAGCCTATGGTCCACGAGGGCGACCATTTCTTACCGTCGTGTCAGCCACCAATACAAAAATGCGATGACCAACACGAGAGCGACACTGATCGCCTCGACGATCATCAGCATTTGTCGCTACCTCAGGAGATCAGCGGCGGGGACGGTTAGCAGCGTCCCCCGTCGGCTCAACTGAGCAGTTTGAGCCTACCTACCGGACGGACCCAAGTCGGAAACACCCGGTAGCAAAAAATCATATCACAGCCCGCGTTAGGCTGGAAAACCCAGAATTCATTAACTGATTAGCGGAAAGTTGACGTTGTGCTGAGTAGTGTCAACCGATGGTTGACGCTTTTGGCTAACTCTTCCGTAAACTTATCAAATTCACAAAACAACGCTGGAATCGAAGAATGCTCTTGCCAGACCAAGGCTACGGCGTCACAATAAGATTATCCCCGACTGCCCAGTAATTTTCAGTTCATAGGTTTGGTATCTGCTAGATGTTTTTTGACGAGCTAGAGTTGATCGAGCGAAGAAGGCGGGGCTCAAGAAAGCGAGCTTCGACTAAAAAGAAGGCCGACTCAAAGGCTATGGCGGCCGCGGCGGCAGAATATTCAGCGGTTGAGAAGACTGCCGACAAACTCTTAGGAAATGAACGCGAGTCCGTGAACAATGAACAATTCCGTGCGCTCCTCGAGCAGGCCACCACCTCGACATATGATCACGAGTGGGGAGCGAGCGTGGTCCGATCGCACGACGAAACAGGCAAGTTTCTATCAATCCACGGACCCGGATGGACGCGATTGACCGTGAACATTCTCGCGCTCAAGAAGGGTTACGAGTGGGCTGTTGTTAAAGTTGTACGGCAAGGACTTTGGCGACAGGCGCAGTATCCAAAAGCCTACATAAAACGAGCAGCCTGGCGCGAAGCGCAGAAAATGATGCTGCCAATTGAAGCCGATGGAGTGTTTTCGACCGCGCTGGTAGACAAATACGAAAATAGCACCGCTGCAAGTGAGAGTGAATGTGTCTGGACAAACGACGAAGGGTTGGAGATCCCGAGTTTTGATGGTAAACTCCTGCCAAAACATCTCCTCGCGCCGGAGGATGACGAACCGGATGCAAGCCTTAAGCCGGACGCCGATAAAATATTGGAATTGGCTAACCTTGATGATGGCGAGAGGGAGATCATCAGACTCAAACTGGCGGATATGACAGAGGCTGAGATCTTAGATTCCGCCCCATCGACAGACGATAGATTACGGCGGCAGGCGGCCTTGAAGCGTCTACGGCGCAGACGTTCTGAGCGAAAAAACATACTTCTGGAAAGACCCAAGCAGGCACCGAAATCAGCGAAACCCGCAGTCGACATCGGTGGGGGATTAAGGGCGCCGTTAAGGGCGTCGATCAAGCGTCAGGATTCCTGAGCGATCTGAGGATGTCCGCAAGATCCCCACTAGTATAGTGAGGAAGCAAATAAGCTCCGAAGAAATGTCCCCCAACGGTGCCACTGGTTAAGTGGAACCGCCTGAGCACTTTCCGTTGGCGCGAACTACATCCCCGAAAATTTAGGAGTTATTCAAATGTCTAGGAATGCCTCTGTTTACATCGTCGAAGATCACGGTGGAAGCGCAACGGCGCTACTGCGGATTACCGACCATAACCTCATCGAATCGATAGTAAGAACTGCCGTGCAGGACGAGACCAAGAAAATGCATGAACGCATGTCTAGGTTAAGGCAATCCTTTCCGGGCGCCTTTGAACGGACTCCCAGACGGCGGCCGACTGGACAGCCTGGGGGTCATCATTTTCCGGAGGCAGCATGAGCGTACAGCAGTATTGGAATAGCGTCAGATCGCTGCGCGAAAAACTCACCGTATCTAATCCCGAGGGCGTTTACTTGGTAACCGTGCCGGGTCAGATCTTCGACTTGCCCGGCGGTGTCATCAGTCTGTGCAAACCCGAAGTTGCGGCGATCAGACTTACCGATCGAACGCACGAGTTAGCGACAAAAGAACAAATCGAAAAGTACCAAGCCGAGCAGATCAGGACTGGCGAAGTCATTCGGGCCACATCCAGATTTTTTACTCGCTTGAACGGCGCCTTGAACGATACCATCCGCCTGGGAGCGAACGATGAATAACGCAGCGATCGAGGAAGCTCGAAAAGCACACGCCGAAGCCGTCAAGCAGTGTCACGAAATTGAACTGCGGGAACGCGAGTTGCTCAAGTCAGCGCTCCAAATCAACCAAGCGTCGGCCGAGACCGACAAACGAGTTGACGGTTGCGAGTTGGAACTGATCGTAATCGCGATTGATCAGGCTGCTAAGGGTGCCGTCAAACTCGACCGGTCAGCGGTGGAAAAGATTGCGCATCAGCAAGCCGAGAAGCATCTTTTTCGTGCGGCATATCGCCACGTCACAGCGATCCTGCTGCCAGCCCAACGCATTCGTAAATTACGTAGCGAAGCGGAGGAAATGTACGCGCAAGCCGGGTTATTGCGAGCACAGTGCTTGGCGGAGCGGCAGCGTGTCGCTGAGGCAATGGCGGCCATCAGTGGGGTTGCAACCGTTACCGTCGAATCAGCAGAATATTTGACTCTTGCTGCGAAAGCCGACGAGCTGCAGCGCGAAGGCGCGCGCCGCGAAGGTGAAGCGCGCGAACAACAGGAAGCGCTCAATGCGCGCGTAGGGAAAGGAATATAGGAACATGCCAAATTTGAACGACGAAATAGCTGCAACCCAGCGGCGCCTAGACGTGCTGAAAAAGCTTCAGGCGGATGAGAATGAACCACTCTACCTCGCCGACATTCGGCCGGACAACACTCCGGAGCAAAAAGCTGTCATCCGGCGCAAACTGAGCAAAATCTTAGCCGATTCTGGCTTCAGCGGTTAGGATCTCCGTCCGATCAACATGGATTTAGCGCAACTTTACGAGAGCTCGCCAGGAAGAGAAGCGGGGCCGCGTGGTTAAGTGGCTTGATGGCGCCGGCTACGGATTCGTGCGCCGCGCCAACGGCGACGAGCTGTTCATACACCGGACAGCGATCCAGCAGATGGATTCGTATCCGGACGCTCAAAGAAGGTCAAGAGGTCGAGTTTCATATCCGGTTTGGGCAAGAAAGGGCTGCTAGAGGCGGCCGAGCTCGTGACCTGCCCCTAGAACCAACGTTCGCCAATACCCCATTGTTGTGAGTTAGCCCAACCTCGTTAGTTTCCCGTAGTTAGATTCCACTTTAAGAAGGAGTTACGGATTGGATGATTTTCCTCGTGCTAGACTCTGTCCATGTTTTTGATCCATTGTTCGATGAAGCTCCGCGTTATCGCTCCAAGAGTCTGTTTGAACCCTCTCCAAAGCCGCGCAGAAGGGTCTTGGATTCAAAATGGGGCCGCATGACAATTCTGGTTGGAATGGTCGCTTCAGATGGCATCCTTCTTGCAGGAGACCGACGCCTGACTCAATCCGCGTTGAATGAACACGAATTCGAAGATCATGAAGGCATTTGCAAGATTGTTGATTTTGAGGATTTACAGGTCGCCTTTGCACGGGTCGGCGACAACGTATCCAAACTTGTAGTGGAAGGACTCGTCAACCATCTCATCAGGGCTAACCCAAATATTGATAGCTTTAAACGCTCACTGGTCCAAAATACAATCACCCTGCTAAAGGACGAGAACGACAGGAGAAAAGCGGCCGGAGAAATACAGGTCGAACCGGACATTGAACGCTCCCTGCTAATAGTGTTTTACGGTAAACGGTTCCCCAAACCAGAACTCTGGAGACTCCGCATTACTCCTCCCAAACAGGACCTTGAGGAGATAAAGGAGATCAGCATACGGGGAGCGATAGGCAATCGAGGGCGTTTCTTTGACCGGTACTTTAGTTACGAATGCCGATTGCCCATGGATCGACTCGTCTTCCTGGCGTCCCATATCGTGTTGACCGCAGGAAGAGAGTGTCCAGACATGATAAAAGGGCTGGACGTAGCGCTATTTTCCAAAACCGACCATCGCCTCCTTGGTGATGAGGAGAAAAATAAACTTGTGGATCGGTCGAAGGATCTGGAGCGGGTGATGCGTAAGAAGATCTACCCAGAAGGCGATCCGAGCGAATAGCCTTTGTCGATTTTCCCGTCTCCTCCCTATCGACACATTACCCGGGCTGCGCTGGTGTCGTTCATGCGATAGATTGGCATTGGTATTGTTGATGGATGCGAATCTTCGCCTGGATAGCCTTCTGCTTTTTGATCGTTGTCGTGGTTTTCCTCGCGAGTGGACGGAGGGCTTCCGATAGTGAGCCAGTGATCAGCTCAACTAAACTCACAAAGGATCTTGCCTGCCCTGTTTCCTACACTGACATCGCGCCGGTCGGGATTGCATACAGAAACGCGGATATAGAAGCTCTGGCGGCCCTAATCCACCGAGGAAATGCCCGCCAGTTGACAGAAGGAACTACCGTGCGAAGTATAGCCCGTGACGGGTCGATGGTCAAGGTCACGATCGAGTCTGGAGCAAGCGCAGGTGAGAGCTGCTGGATTCCAGAGAGTCTCCTCAGGTAAGCAGCTTCACCGGGTCTGGATCTATCTTGTTGAATCTCTGAGTCCCTACGTTTTCTCTGCCGCCGGGTAGTTCCCCGATCTAAGTCACAACAAGTGGCTTCATCGCTTCCTAAAACGCTGATGACAAAGCCGGCGAAGTCGCCACTGCCCGACAAGCCGCCCCCCAGCAGGTCACCCGGGTCGGACGTGTCGAAACTGCGGCCGCCTGGCCAGGAAAAAAACTCCCCGCCCTCGGCGAGCATTACATCCAACTGGGCGCGATCGGCCTGCATCAGGGACAAGCTCGGGACCTTTGGACGCCCGCGATCGGACAGCGTCCAGCAGTTTCCAGATTTGTTGACAGATATAGTCAGGTGGGGTGCTGGTCGTGCGAAAGCCGTACGCTCGATCTTTTGCCGGCAAACGTAGCGCGGTATTCTTCTGGCGTTGTCGCGAATTTTCGATTGCGCGCGCGAGAGTAGCGCCGCTGAATCGATGTCGGCGGCCCACACGGCCGCCATGCTTACCGCCAGCAGGAGCGATGTCCACCAGTTCATCGAGCTTATTTATGATAACGCCGTCCCCCGGTCGTGACCGGACCAGCCTGATCGCCACGCTTTACCGTATGTACTTTGAGGGCTTGCCGGCACAGGAGGCTTGGCAGGAGACGAAAGATTACGGCTTCAAAGATTCCTGGACGCTGCTGGGTCTCAAGAAATATCTCAACAAACATCCCCTGCCGCCGGCGCCTTTCGCCTTCGCCAAGCGCACCTGCGCCGCGCAAACGCAAGTCAGCGAAATCAAGTAGATACGCGACTAGCGGTGATCGTCCCGGTGGGATTCCTCGCGGTGTGCCTCGCGAGGCACTGCGCGACCTTCCCGTGCTGCATTTCGTTCCGGCGCGGAGCGTGAATACAGTCCATGCGCTTCAGCGGGTCGCGCATAACCTGCCGCCGGCCGGCGGAAACCCGCGTACGGATGCACGTAGCCGGCCCGATTCGCCCAGGTCCTGCCCCAGCGAGCATTGTTTAAGAAGACGGCGTGGCCGCCCCAGTCGAAACGGATGGCTCCCGGGCCCCAGCCCCAAGGCGCGAAGAATCCGCCGATGCCGACACCGAAGCCGAAGCGAATACCGCCGCCGATCATGAATCCAGGCCGGGGTGCGTAGAACACGACTGCTGGATTATAGTAGGGAACCACAATAAAACCGGGATTCACGGGCATGATCGTAATATATGGAGGCCCGCTCACGACGACCTGCCCGTTGCTTCTGAGGTAGCCGTAGCGTTCAGCGACAGCTCGCTGCCGCTGTACTGCGTCCATCACGTCCAGTTGCTGGGCCAGAAATGCGTTTCCGAACTGGCTGGTCCAGTTCATGTCGGAAGCCATCATGCCTAGCACGGACGGAAAGGGGAGCAGCGCTTGCACGCTGGGATCCCACGGCAGTTGGTCGCCTCGGATGGCGTCCGCAAGCGCCTGCCCGGTGAGGTAATGGTGCTGATCCGCCCACTGGGCGGCAGGGGGAATGTCGTTCGGGTAAGTGGCCGCGGCCAAGACCTGCGCCAATAGCGGATCGGGATAAAGAGCTACTCGGGCCACCAACTGGTCTATCTGCTGCGGTGGGAACGAAGGTGGCGGAGGGCCCGGCGGCCCTTGGGCAAAAGCGGGGGCCGCAACAATTCCCATTAGCAGCGCCAGGGCTGCCGAAGCAGTTCTCATTCTTTGCATCTTGTCATCTCCTCTATAAGCGTGAAAACGGCCTGAGCCAACGTTTTCCTATAATAGCCCGTGAAAGCCGCTATCACGAGGTGAGACGCAAGGTTCCGCGCCAGAGTTGCCGCCCCGGCGATCGGCGCTCCTAATATAAGTACTTGAGAAGAAAGCGATTGCGCGGCAGAATGAAACCGCCTTAAGATTAACCTTCCTTATTAACCAGGAGGAGGCAGCCTCACGCCCAGAACGTCGCGCAGATAGTTGATATTGTGCGCGATGTAATCGTCGACAGCCAGATCCAGGTTCCCGCCAATGGAGTCGAAGCCGTCGTCGCCTTTCCTGGGGCCGTCGACGTCGAAAATCGCCCAGCCCTTGAAGTGCTTCTCGCGCAGCACTTTGAAAACGGCCGGAAAGTCGACGCCGCCACCGCCCAGGTTGTGATAGACGCTGGCCACGCGGTGTTCCTCCTGAGTGGGCGTAGAGGTGTTGCCGCGATACTTGGCGTAGGTGTCTTTTAGATGTATTTCGGCGATGCGCGGGAAATAATCGCTGATGATTTGGGCCGGATCTCCGCCGCCCAAGACCAGATGTCCGGTGTCGGCCGTCATCCAGACATACTTGGGATCGGTGAGCTCCATGCACCGGCGCATGTCTTTTTCCCGTTCCAGGGGGCCCCAAATATGAGGATGCGGCGCCAGGCGGATTCCCATTTCAATGGTTTGCCTGCCGATGACGTTTAGAGTGTTCGCGAGCCTCTTGAGCTGCTCGTCGCTTGGACCGCCGGGCGGACGCTGGCCCATATTGACCTTCCAATGGTCGGAACCGAGCGGCTGGAGAAAATCACGGGCGAAAGCCACATGATCGGCAATGGTCTTGGGGATCTTGTCCGGATCGATGAAGTTTGTAGACTGGCCCTGCTCCCCGTTGGACGCATCGATGAAGGTGATGCCCGCATCATCGAAAATCTTTTTGAGTTCGAGCGGATTCTTCCGATACTTTTCGATGCCATCGCCGTACGGCTCGATGCCCTGCAGTCCCAGAGCGGCTATTCTCTTAACGGCCCACACCGTATCGTGCTGCTTGCCCCAGATGGAACTGGTGGTTCCGTAAAGAATATCCGGATCGACCGGGTCCAGCGACTGATGTGTAGCCGCGCCCCACATCTTGGATGACCCCGCCATACCAGCGGCGGCCGTCATGCCGGACAATGTCAAAACGGAAGACATGAACTCCCGCCTTTTGAGCCCGCGCTCAGAACCTGTTGCAGACATGGACACCTCCTTCGTTTTCCCTATCGTACAGTCTACTCCCCGGCGTCAATCTATGGGATTCGTCGCGAAGACAGACAGCTCGGGAGTGAAGCCCCGGTCGTTCATCTCAAGGACCGCTTTGATCATGTGGGCGATGTCTTCGCTTTGCAGCTTGCTGGGATTGTCGACCTGCGGAAAGCCGGCGCGGCGCGCGAAGTCGGTAATCACTTCGCTCGGATTGACCAGGAAGACGCGCACGTTATACTTGCGCAGCTCGGCGCGCCAGCACTCCGTCATCCCGCGCAAAGCGAACTTGCTGGCGTAATAGGCCGTGCCTTTGGGCGCGCCACGCAAGGAGGCGGTGGAGGAAATGTTAATCAAGTTGCCGCGCTTGCGTTGCTTGAAGAGCTTGGCCGCTTCGCGCGACATCAGCATAACGCCAGTGACGTTGGTGGCGAACACGGCGTCGAAGCTGGCGCGGTCCATATCGATCAGCTCTTTGAGGACGCCGATACCGGCATTGTTAATCAGGATGTCCAGGTCACCGAGCTTCTCTTTCACTTCCTGAAACGTTCGCAGGACATCGGCCTCGTTGGCGACATCCGCCTGTATACCCACGACGCCCAGAGAGCGGGCAGCTTCGGCCAGACGTTCGGGATCGCGTCCGGTGATCGCGACCCGCGCGCCAGCCTTGGCAAGCACCTGAGCGGCGGCGCGGCCGATGCCGCTTGACCCGCCGGTAACCAGAACTACTGCGTTCTTAAGATCCATGTGTCTATAATAGGCCGCGCGGGGATAGGCCCGCGCCGACCGGGAATAGATTCCGTTGGCCTCAGCGTTTCTTCCAGCGATCCGCGAGCGCTGCCACTTTATCGTCCATGGTCTTCGGCTTGGGAGGCGGAGCGGGCGTCTTCGGTTGGGGTGTGGGACGCTGCGCAGGCTTTGAGCCGGGCGTCTTCATCGACAACGCGATGCGCTTCGATTTCGCGTCGGCGTTGAGCACGTGCACCTTTACGATCTGGCCAACCTTGACGACATCGCTCGGCTCTTTGATGTAACGGTCGGATAGTTCGCTGATGTGCACCAGTCCATCCTGATGAACGCCCACGTCGACGAAGGCTCCGAATTTGGTCACGTTGGTGACGATGCCCTCCAGCGTCATTCCGGGTTGCAGATCCCCGATCTCCTTCACATTGTCCTGAAAGCTGGGCGCGAGAAACGTCTCACGCGGGTCACGTCCGGGTTTCCGAAGTTCTTCCAGAATGTCGTTCAAGGTATAGACGCCGGCGGCCAGTCCGCTCTTGTCGAGCTTCTCGAGCAGCGCGGGCTGTTCGATCAGCTGCTCGATGGGAACGTTTAAGCTTTTGGCGATTTGCTCGACCACGGGGTAGGACTCGGGGTGAACGGCAGTGATGTCGAGGGGCTGATCGCCATGGCGGATTCGGAGGAAACCGGCGGCCTGCTCGAATGTCTTGGGGCCAATGCCGGGGACGGCGGTCAATTGAACTCGCGAGCGGAAACGGCCGTGTTCATTACGGAACTCGACGATTTTCTGGGCGGTGCGTTCATTGACGCCGGCGACATAGCGCAGCAGAGCCCAGGAGGCGGTGTTGAGGTCCACGCCGACGCGGTTGACGCAGCTCTCAATTACCGACTCAAGCGATTTGTGGAGATGGTTCTGATCGACGTCATGCTGATACTGGCCTACGCCGATAGACTTGGGGTCCAGCTTAACCAGCTCGGCCAGTGGGTCCTGCAAGCGGCGGGCGATGGAGATGGCCCCGCGAACGGTCAGGTCCAGGTCGGGAAATTCCTGGCGCGCAATTTCGGAGGCGGAATAGATGGAGGCGCCAGACTCATTCACCATCACGCATAAGATCGACGAAAGGCCTTGTTGCTTCAAGAAGCCGCGAACGAAGGCGTCGGTTTCGCGCGAAGCAGTGCCATTGCCGATCGCGATGGCGCGCACGTTGTATCTCTCGATGAGAGTCTTGAGCGTACGTTCCGCGCCTGCGATATCGTTCTTAGGCTGGAACGGGTAGATGACATCGTGACCGAGAAATTTGCCGGTGTCGTCAACGACGGCGATCTTGCAGCCGGTGCGAATACCGGGGTCGAGACCGAGTACGGCGAGTTGGCCCGCGGGAGGAGCGAGCAGCAGGTTCTGAAGATTCTCACGGAATACCTGGATGGCATCGGCGTCGGCGCGCTGCTTGAGCGCCAGCCGGACTTCCGATGTGATGGAGCTATTGAGCAGCCGCTTCCAAGCATCTTCCGCCGCCAGGTTCAATTGTGGAGTCCAATCACCGGGCTGCTTATGGATCTTACTAGCGATGAGGTCGAGAGGACGCTGCGGTTCGAGCTCGAGCAGGAAGTAGAGGACGTCTTCGGCCTCGCCGCGGCGGATGGCGAGCATGCGATGCGAAGGGATCTGCTTGGCCGGCTCGCGGTAGTCGTAATACATCTTGAATTTCTGCTGTTCGTCGACGGCGTCCGCCTTTTTCTTGCTAACGATGACGCCTTCCTCGAACATGGCGTGGCGCAGCAGCTTGCGAATGTCCGCGTTATCGCTGATGGTTTCGGCGAGGATATGGCGCGCCCCTTCGAGCGCATCCTCGATGCTCGCGACGCCCTTCTCAGCGTCGACAAAAGAAGCGGCGAATGTTTCGAGCAGGAGGGCCGCCGGCTTTTGATTCCAGAGATAGTCCGCCAGCGGTTCCAGACCCTTTTCCCGCGCGATCATCGCCTTGGTGCGGCGCTTCGGTTTGTAAGGAAGGTAAAGATCTTCCAGTTCGCTCTTGTCGAGCGTCTGGTCGATGCGCGCTTTCAACTCGGCGGTCAACTTGCCTTGTTCCTGAATGGAGGCGAGGATGGTCTCTTTGCGGGACATGAGCTCGCGGAAATAGAGGAGCTTTTCTTCGATGGCGCGGATCTGGACTTCGTCGAGATTGCCGGTTGACTCCTTCCGATAACGGGCGATGAAGGGGACGGTGGAACCCTCGTCGAGAAGTTCGATCGTGGCCACGAGCGCCTTCAGAGGGATCTGGAGCGTGCCGGCGATGTGAATCAGAAGATCGGCGGATAAGGATTGGAGTTCGGGCATGACAGGGAAGAGACCCATTTTAGCGCGGCCGGTCACTGCCTATTACGGCGTAGCCCTGTGTTCTGGAGAGCCGAAAATCGCTTCGGCGCCGCGTTGGCGCACCAGGAACATTTATCTGCTGGAGTGTTTCCGATGGAGCGCTATAAATCGATTGAGATTTCGAACTCCTAATACTGGCGGATGGCTGTGGCGCAGAACGCGTCGAGTTTGGGACGCGTTTATTCTCCGCCCGGTCCGAGGCTGGAACGTCGTGCCCAGCGCTACCGATCTCGAAACGGGCGGAATGCACTTTATGCGAATCCACGGCGGACTGGGCAGTGGGCGTGTACAGTCTAGGAGTGTTGATTTTGGATTTCTGGAAAACTTTGCTCAGCGCCAGCCTTGGTTTTTTGGCGGGGCTGCTGGCAGAACCCCTTCGCATGGAAATCACAAACTTCGTGAAGATGCGCCAAATGCGAAAGGCCTTATACCGTGACGCTCTTCGCGGCTATTGGGATTTGGTGAGGATTACTTATAAGACTAAGGGGGAAGCGGCAAAGACTACGAGATGTACATGCGAGACATCCTCAACGTCTTCGACTATTACGTTCGGGAAGGCCGCCTTGATCGTCGCATTCTCTACAGGCTGGCTGACAGGGACATGCGGAGGCATTGGGATGACCCCAATAGCCGCTACTCAATCGACAGCTTCGAAGAGCTTCTTTGATTTCAGCGGTGAACGGAGGTAGAACAGTACCTTATGAGTGTGACCGCAGGAATTACTGCCGTGAAGGCTTCGCTGGAGGTCGCGAAACTTCTCAGTGATAAATTAAGTCGCCCGGATATCGATGTCGCCGACATTCGTGCCAAGGTGCACGAGATGTTGATTCACATGGTGAATGCACAGGTTGCTTTAGGGGATGCCCACGCCGAAATTTCTGACTTACGAGGGCAATTGCAAGACCGGGAAAAGGAGGCTGCAATTGGAGCCAGTCTTGAATTCGGTGAAGATTTGTACTGGAAGCGCACCGCGGATCATGGTCTCGATGGTCCGTACTGCCCTACCTGCTGGGACAATGACCGGAAATTGATTCATCTAAAGTTTGTAGCCGAGGGAAACTTCGGAATGCATGAAGGTCGTCGGAAGCGATACGATTGCGTGTTACACAAGACTGAGTACTTTGTGCCAGTTGGCATTTTCGGTCCGCCCAGGACAATTAGGTAACGCAGGCTGGAAACTGCCTAGTGATTTTCAGAGCCGAAGGTGAAATGCCAGGTATTCCGGTGAGCCGGCCTTCTGGAAAACCTTTTCGTCAGCGATGCATAGCCTTCAGAGGGACTGGAGCGCGCCAGCAATATAGGGCAGGAGATCTGCACGCGAAGAGATCCATTTTAGCGCGCCGTTCATTGCCTATTACGGCGGAGCCGCGGGTTGTGGAGAGCCGACAAACGCTACGGCGCCCGGCTTCGGCGCGCCCGAAATATTTATCTGCTGGAGTGTTTCGCTAGAGTGCTAGGACTGCTCGTTCAGGTGGAGCAACGGAGCCAAGCGCGATTATCGCTCCCGTCCTCGAAAGCCTCCGAAGCGGGCCGATTCAGGTTGCTGCGACCATACGGAGTGGCGAAAAAGGCGTTTGAGTCCTTGGCACGGTTCATGAATCGTGCCACCCAGCGGAAGCGCTCATATCAAGTCACCCGTAAAAACCGTTCGCTCGTCGACGAAATAAAGTTTGTTGCCAAAGGGGTCCGCGCAGTAAAAACTGCGTTCGCCCCAGGGCTGCGTCTCGATTGGCCGAAGGATGGAGCCGTTCGGTCGCGCGCTGACGCGACGGTGGTATGCATCGAAATCGTCTACCGCGAAGTACACATGGTCCGGATTCGGCGTGGCGTCCCAAGGGTCGCCGTCAGCCCGTGGATCAAAGCATGCGAGGATGACGCCGCCACACCCAAAGTAATGCCGTCCAGGAGAGACCCGAGTTCCGGGCTGCTCGAGGACAGCAGAGTAAAAGACTGCGGCGTCCTCGATTCTTGATACGGGAACGATCACGCGGAATAAACGGGCGGCCGGCATATTTCGATAACAGTGTAAGTCTCTTCAAGGCCTGTCACAAGTAGGCACTTTGAAGTACCCTGATTACTCGGAGTGTTGAACATGAGCAAACAGGCTGCAAGCCAGGTCGAACGCAACCAGTGTCCCGTTTACACGGCGATCCGAGTGATTGAGGGCCGCTGGAAACCCATGATCTTCCGCCGCCTGGGCGATGGCTCCCTCGGATTTGGCGAACTCCGGCGAAGCATGCCTGGGGTGACAGTCAAAGTGCTGCGGCAACACCTGCGGCAACACCTGCGGCAACTCGAAGTCGACGGCGTCGTGGCCCGATCCGTGCGGCACAAACTAACATTAACGGTGCGCTATCGGCTAACGCCGCACGGCCAGACCCTCGGCCCTGTTTTCGAAACGTTATGGGCGTGGGGAGTGCTGCATCTGGCGCGTCCCGGAAACACGGGGGCCGGAGTCAGCGATTCACAAGAGCGCGGCGTATAGATTGGCCAGCCGCGCACGGGTTCCGGGAGCCCTTTCGGGGGGCCACCACGGTAGGGCGCTCAGTTTAATCGAACGGGCAACGACACCTTCAAGCCGCGACTGTCGCGGCGGCTGTGATGAACTTCAGAAGGTCGGCGTTAATCGTGTCCGCTTCCGTAGTGGGCATGCCATGAGGGAAATTCTTGTAGCTTATGAAAGTTGCGTTCTTCAGCAACTTAGCGGACCGCGGGCCGGCGGCGACATAAGGCACGATCTGATCGTCCTCGCTATGCATGACCAAGACCGGAACATTGATCTTCTTGAGATCTTCCGTGAAATCCGTTTGGGAAAAGGCCACGATACCGTCGTAATGCGCTTTGGCTCCGCCCATCATGCCCTGGCGCCACCAATTTTGAATGACAGCCTCTGAAGCTTTCGCGCCCGGCCGGTTGTAGCCATAGAAAGGCCCGGAAGGCAGGTCGCGATAAAATTGCGCGCGATTGGCGGCGAGTTGCGCCTGCAGGCCATCGAACACTTCCTTGGGAAGGCCGAGCGGATTGGCCGCCGTCTTCAGCATGAGAGGGGGCACGGCGCTGATCAGCGCTGCCTTGCTCACCCGGCTTTCGCCATGCCGAGCCAAATAGCGCGTCACCTCGCCGCCGCCGGTGGAATGGCCGACATGGATGGCGTTTTTCAGGTCGAGATGGGCCGTGAGCGCAGCCAGGTCATCGGCATAATGGTCCATGTCGTGGCCGTCGGCGGTCTGAGTCGAGCGGCCGTGGCCACGGCGATCGTGGGCGATGACGCGATAGCCCAGATGCAGAAAGAACAACATCTGGTTGTCCCAGTCGTCCGCGCTGAGCGGCCAACCATGGCTGAAAACTACAGGCTGTCCTTTACCCCAGTCCTTGTAGTAAATCTCTATACCGTCTTTGGTCGTGATAGTGGGCATGAAAGTCTCTTCCCTCGCTAGGAGTGTGCGGCATCGGGGAAAGGAATACGTCACCAGATGGAGCGTTCCTATGCTACCTCGAAGGGTGGAGCCAAAAATACCCCATGTTAGGTAGCCGGACCTCCGGCCATGGCCGGCCAGGAAGCGCGGCGGCCGCGGCTTTCGCCCCAGCACCGCGCCACTTTGCGCGAGGGATCGCGGAAGTCTCAGGCTTTCAAATGGCCCTTCCTGGAAACAGCTTCTTCGCAACGCAAGTGATAACGGAGTTCGGGTCGGTTACGATGATTTCCAATTCGTCCCCGTTGGTATCGATGGCGAAGAAAGCTTGCGATGTGATCCCAAAGGGGGCAATCTGGACGGTGTAAGTTCCGGTGCAATCGGAATTTACCGTATAGGTTCCTGTTTCGGTCGCTGGGGAGCTGCTGCCGTTACTGCTCACGACGAGCGTGCCTGTAAGACCGCCGTTTCCGTCGAGATAAAGCGTCCCGACGTTGGCGAACGGGCCGGCTTGATCGGGCGGGGCTGTAATTACGCCCGAGCCGCTCTGCGCGTAGCTACCGTGCAGAGTGGCGTTCGAGCATCCCTTGTCGTCGGCCTTCGCCGTTGGTGATATGCAAAGACCGAGTGCGGTGACTGCGGCCATTGTGAAAGTCTTTGCGACGGTGCTGCGTTTCATGGGTAATCTCCTTTTTCGTCTGGATCGATCTGGCTTGCCGGTTCCAATCCGGCTCACCACGAATAAGGAATCGTGGGAGTGGAAGTTACAGAATTTGCGGCGCAAGGCGTAAAATAGCTTCTACCAACTATGGTCTAGATGCCGAACTGCCCTCAATGTGACGCGGAGCTGGGTTTCGGCGATCCCGCAGGACTGTGCCCGCACTGTCTGATACAGGGCGCATTCGATAGTTCGGTCGGCGCGGACGAGTCCGAAACTCAGACCATCGCGGCAGCGGTTGACACGGATGATGATTTTGTCCGCTATCACATCCTTCGGACTCTGGGAGAAGGCGGTATGGGCACGGTGTACCTGGCCGAGCAGCGCGAACCCATTCGCCGCAGCGTGGCGCTCAAAGTAGTCAAAATCGGAATGGACACCAGTCAGGTACTCGCCCGGTTCGCCAACGAGCGCCAGGCACTGGCGATGATGGACCACCCGAACATCGCGCGGATCTTCGATGCAGGCGCCACGTCGAAGGGCCGGCCGTACTTCGTGATGGAGTACATCGAAGGCGTGCCCATCACGCAGTACTGCGACCGCAATCGGATCGCGATCGGCCAACGGTTGGAAATTTTTCTCGCGGTGTGCCGCGCGGTTCAGCACGCCCACCAGAAAGGCGTGATCCACCGCGACCTGAAGCCGTCGAATGTTCTGGTGATGGAGCAGGAGGGCGCCCCGGTTCCTAAAGTGATTGATTTTGGGATCGCCAAAGCGACCGACCAGTGGGCCGTGGAAAAGACACTGCTCACGCAATTCGGCCAGATGGTAGGCACACCGGAGTACGCCAGTCCTGAGCAAGCCGAAGTGACCACCGGAGACGTGGATGAGAGCTCCGATGTGTATTCCCTCGGCGTGATCTTGTACGAGTTGCTCGTCGGCGCCGTTCCTTACGACGCGACCAGCATGCGGGGGGCAGGCCTAGCCGAGATGCTTCGCATCATCCGCGAAGAGGAGGCCCCGTCGCTTTCGCGAAAACTGACGACCCTGGGCGCGGAAGCCGCCGATATTGCCGCGTGCCGGCAGACGGATCTGACCTCTCTGCGCCGCCTGGTGAATGGCGACCTGAACAGCATCGCGTTGAAGGCTCTCGAAAAGGTGCGGAAGCGGCGATACTCTTCGGTGACTGAACTTGCGGCCGACATAGAGAGATACATTAACCATCGGCCGGTGCTCGCATCTCCGGCGGGCAGGTTTTACCGGGCGCGCAAGTTTCTTCGCAGGCACAGGCTGGCGGCTATCGGTACGGCCGCCGCGCTGGCGTTGATCCTGTTGAGCGGACTAACGGTATGGTCGTTCGTGCGCCGCGACTCTCCGCCCAGGCCCAAATTGGCAAACACTTTGGCAAACCGGGGCACGATTGTTCTCGGGGAGTTCGCGAATACCACAGGGGATCCGGCATTCGGTGCGCTTCGCCAGGTGATGGCCGGGGAACTGGGGAAGTCACCCTATTTCAGCGTGCTTCCTGATGCGCGCATGAGCGAGACACTGCGCCTGATGGCACGGCCGGTGGATACGAAGCTCAGTGTGGATGTTGCGTCCGAAATCTGTGAGCGGACCGGCAGCGCGGCGGTTGTGGAGAGTTCGGTCACAAGCCTCGGTAGCCAATATTTATTGAGCTTGAACGCCAGGAATTGCCGAACCGGAGATGTTCTGGACCTAGAGCAAGCGCGGGCGCCGAAAAAAGAGGACGTCTTCAAGGTGCTAGGTGAAGTGGCAAACCGGTTCCAGACGTGGGCGGGCAGATCACTTCCCAGCGTGGAAAAGGAGCCCAGCCTTCCGGCCGAGGTCACCACGCCGTCGCTCGAGGCCTGGAGATCCTTCAGCGCGTCAATGAAGGCCCAACAGCGCAGGTCTCAGTCAGCCGAGGTCATCCCACTGCTGAAGCGGGCCACCGAAATCGATCCGAAATTTGCCATGGCTTATGCCAACCTGGGCCGGCTGTATGCCTCCTTCGGCGAGTCCGAACTGGGCGCGCAGTATATAGCCAAGGCTTATGAACTGCGAAATGGAGTGAGCAATCAGGAGAATTATTTCATCACTTTCAACTATCATCGGCAGGTAGGCAGAAACCTGGAATTGGCGCGACAGACCCTTGAATCGTGGGCCCAAGAGTATCCCCGGGATGTCAACCCCCACGGATTTTTGGCTGCTTTTACGACGCAGGGGTCGGGTCATTACGACAAAGCCGTAGAAGAAGGTGAAAAGGCGATCGAACTCGATCCGGATTACTCCATTGGCTACGAAAATGTGGCTTTTGCCTACATCTACCTGAACCGCCTGCCAGAAGCCGAGGCACTCCTTCATAAGGCGGCGGAACGTAAGATCGAAGTCACTGAGTTCTCGTTATGCCGGTACTTTATTGCTTTTCTGCGTAACGATCAGGCGGTGATGGAAAGGGAAATGACCGCACGTCAGGCCAAGTTACAATCCCAGGGATGGTTCGAGCACCAGGAAGCTCTGACCTTGGCGTATCATGGACGCCTGAAAGAAGCGGCCCGGCTCTCGGACCGCGCAGTGAGCTTATCTCGCCAGGCAGGTTTGCGCGAGCGGGCCTCCCTGTTCGAAGGAACTCGTGCGGCGTGGAATGCGCTGCTGGAAAATCGTGAGGAGGCGACGAGAAGCGCGGAAGCAGCGCTGTCGCTGTACCGCAGCAGGGACGCCGACTATGGACCGGCATTTGCGCTGGCGCTTCTGCACGACTCCGTGCGAGTTCGCAAGATCGCGGCGGAGCTCGAAAAGCGGTATCCGGAGGACACGTCTGTCCAATTCAGTTACCTGCCTGCCCTGCGGGCACTCGAAGCCCTCAACCAGGGTGACCCGGCGAAAGCGCTCGAAATGACACAGGTGGCAACTCCGTACGACCTCGCTGTTCCCGCTACGGCCTTCTGGTCTGGCTCCTTCTTCGGAGCCATGTATCCGGTCTACGTGCGTGGCCTCGCGTATTCCGGGATGGGCCGCCATCGCGAAGCAGCGGCCGAGTTTCAAAAAATTCTGGATCATCCGGGAATCATGCTGAACGATCCGATGGGACCCGTGGCTCGCCTCCAACTGGCCAGAGCTTTGGCCGCTTCCGGGGATCGCGCGAAATCGGCCACTGTCTACAAGGATCTCCTGACACTCTGGAAGGATGCCGATCCCGGTATTCCAGTCGTCCAAGAGGCCAAGACTGAATCCGCCAAACAACTATAGCGCGGTGTAACTTTGCGCTGCGGATTCCTTATCCTGTTTAGCGGGAATGCCCGTTTAGCGGTAAGAACGCGAGGATAAGACCATGTCGAATGGCGAGACCTTCCACACGCTGCCGGGATCGTCCCAGTTTCCGACCACGCGGTGGAGCCTGGTGGTCGCGGCCGGCAATCCACGTCCAAAGGAAGCTGGGTCGGCGCTGGTTTCCCTGTGTGAGAACTACTGGTATCCGTTGTATGCCTATCTGCGGCGGCGCAGTTATTCGGCCGATCAGGCGCAGGATTTGACGCAGGAATTCTTCGTGCGCGTGCTGGAAGGGCGATATCTCGATCGTGCCGACCCGGAAAAGGGCCGGTTCCGGTCGTTTATTCTGACTTCCTTGAAATTCTTCGTGGCCGACGAAGGAGACCGCGATCGAGCACAGAAACGGGGCGGCGGGATGGTGGAGCCGCTTGAATTCCCGTCAGGGGAAGAGCGCTATCAGCGCGAGCCTGCGCACGATGAAACGCCGGAGCGGATCTTCGAACGGCGTTGGGCGCTCTCGGTGCTGGATCGAGTCGTAGAGAAGTTGCGGGATGAGTTCGCGCAGCACGGCCACCCGGAGCATTTCGAGCGGTTGAAGGTGTTCCTTCTCGGGCAGTCCGACGCGCCATACGCCGCACTGGCTGGCGAAATGAACACGTCGGAGGGAGCGCTGAAGGTGGCCATTCACCGGCTTCGCAAAAGGTACCGCGAACTATTTCGCCAGGAAATCGCAGATACGGTCGCCGATCCCGCGGAAGTGGAGTCCGAGCTACGGTTTTTGGCGGCCGTGCTCTCGAAGAAGTAGCGCCGGCGCGCGTGGGTTTGTCGGCTACTCCGAAGTAGGCTCCGCCATCGGCCGATCCGTGTCCGGCGCTATAATTCTTTCCTATGCGCATATGGGACCACGTACGGCAAGACGTCCGTTACGCGATCCGCGTTCTGGCCAAGACCCCCTCGTGGACAGCCTTAGCTGCGCTCACGGTTGCGCTGGGAATCGCCAGCACAGCGACCATGTTCAGCATCGTGAATGCAGTCCTGCTGCGGCCGCTGCCGTTCCCACAATCGCGCCAACTGTACTGGGTCGACGAGCTATTGTTCCACTTCACGCAGGAAACGGCGCTCGCGGGGGATTACTTCACGATGCGGGAACAAACGCAAGTGTTCAGTCAGATGGCTGCGTTCAATACATCGAGCGTGAATTGGACTGGAACGGACCAGCCTGAACAACTGACCGCTTCTCACGTAACAGCCTCTTTCTTCTCCCTGCTCGGAGTCGCGCCATTTCGCGGCCGCGTATTTCGCGCCGATGAAGATGTGCCCGACGCAAATCCGGCCGTTGTGCTCAGCTATGCCCTGTGGCAACGCCGGTTCGGGGGCGATCCCGCTATTGTCGGAAAGACCATTCGGCTCGATCGACAGGTGGCGCTGGTGATTGGGGTTATGCCAAGGCGATTCGATTTCCCCAAAGGCACTGAACTGTGGTTGCCGTTCAGGCTGAATGAAGCCGAGCAACGGCTGCGTCAGAGACTTGTGATCGTCACGATCATCGCTCGCGCGAAAGGCGATGTTTCGGCTGGGCAGGTCGAAAGCGAGATGAATCGCCTCACTCCCATGGTCGAAAATGAGTACGAAGCGAATGGCGTGACGGCAAACGCGAAGATCTTCGCGACGCCGCTACAGGAGCGGCTGGTCGGCCAAATCCGGCCGGCGATCCTCGTTTTAGCCGGCGCAGTCGCCCTGATGCTGGCGATCGTGTGTTTCAATGTGGCCAACCTGATGCTCGCGCGTTCCTCCGGACGCCGCCGGGAAATCGGCATTCGGGCAGCGCTGGGCGCTCCCGGTAGAAGGATCGTCAGTCAGGTGGTCACCGAAAGCCTGTTGGTCTCGCTACTGGGCGGCGCTTTGGGAATTGCATTTGCCAGCGCCGTGGTGGGCATCCTAAATTCCTCACGTCCGCTTGCTCTAGCGGGATTGCCGGAACTTTCAGTCGATACCGTTACGATTGGGTTCACGCTTGCGCTCAGCCTTCTGGTGGGTCTGATTTTCAGTTTGGCGCCGGTGTTCAGCGTGCTTGGATTCTCCGTACGGGAAGCGTTGCAGACAGAGAGCCGGAGCGCGGGTAGCCTGAACTTGCGGAGGGTGCGGCAAGGTTTGGTGGTGGCGCAACTGGGCGTCTCTCTAACGCTCTTGATCGGCTCAGGGCTACTGGCGAAAAGCTTTCTGAAGCTGCGCGATACCGACCCTGGGTTCCGTCCCGACCGGGTTCTGACTGCCAGGGTAAACCTGGCGGGCCCGAGGTACTCGTTGCGCCAGCGGCAGATCGAATTCTACGAGAGCGTTTTGGAAAAGCTGCGCGCGGCTCATTCCGTAACTTCGGCCGCCGTGACAACCAGCATCCCGTTGAACGGCGACAGGTTGCCAAACTCGGCAGTGTTTCGGATTGAAAACCATCCTGCGGCTCCGCGGGGTCAAGAGCCTCAAACCAGCCAGATGGCGGTGAGTTCCGATTTTTTCAAGACACTATCCATCCCACTGCTGGAGGGCCGTCTGCTCGACTCCAGAGATCGCCCTGGCTCCCCCGACACGATTGTGGTGAATGAGACTTTCCGCCGCCGGTTTTTTCCCGGCGAGAGTCCGCTTGGCCGCCGCATCAGCATCGGCGTGACGGACAAGCCTGTTTGGCTCGAAATCGTGGGAGTTGTGGGCGACGTTCGTCAAAACGGATTGGATCGTAACGTGGACCCCTGTTTCTATCAATCCTACTTTCAGACCCAGATCGACTTTCTGGCTCGCATGGGAATTCTGATCCGCACGGGGGCCGACTCTGCATTTTTACCTTCGATGATTGCGACGTTGGTCGCCTCCGTTGATCCGGACCAGCCGGTCTATGACATAAAGACAATGGACCAGCGGCTTGCCGACTCGCTAGCATCGCGGCGATTCAATGCGGTCTGGATCGGATGCTTTGCAATGGCCGCGATACTTCTGGCTGCGATTGGCGTGTATGGGGTCATGTCCTATCTAGTGACGCTCCGCACGCAGGAAATGGGCATCCGCCTGGCGCTGGGAGCGCGGAGGGGCCAAGTGCTTCAATTGATCATTCGCGAGGGGCTGATGTTGGGTGTCGTTGGCGGCGCGATCGGTCTGGCCGGCGCGTTTGTGCTGAGACGCTTTCTAACGCTGTTGCTTTTCGGAGTCAGCACGCTGGACCCCGCGACTTACGTAGAATTCACGGCGGCACTGTTGATCGCCGTTTTCGCCGCATGCTACGGTCCCGGCTTACGCGCCGCGAGGGTTGACCCGGTGACCTCGCTTCGCCACGATTGAGCAGTTCAACGACCGCTCAGCACTAATGGCGACAAGCCGGCAACTTGGATTTCTGCAAGCTTGATTCCCGCGCGGTTTAACCAAAGATTAAATGCACCGATCGATCGAAGGAAAGCACCTAGCATAGCGCTGGACGTAGATGGGTTGAATTATACCCTCCAAACCAGACATGCAATAGCGGAGTATATTTTATGAAATTAATTCTACGAACTGTTTGCCTCTCCTGTTTAGCCTCGGTACTGGGCCTGGCAGGGACAACGTGGGGATGGTTGGTCGACTCCAAGTGCTATGACAGCATGCTCGATAACCGGAACGCGGCAGAGGTCAGTTGGGACGGAAATCTGGCAATCCGGTACTGCACGCCAGATAAGAAAACAAAATCGTTCGCAGTCGTGCGTTGGGACGATGGGTTAAATTTCAACTTCAGTCCGGTCGGGAATGAAAAGGCGGCAGCACTCCCCCTGAGTGCCGACAAAAACTTCGTCTATAGAGTCAACATAACAGGCGAAACGAGAAGGAACACAGTCGAAGTGAGCGCGATTTCGATTGCCGCAAAGATAAACCGGCATGGACCAGGCTCGCCTGGCTTGTAACTGCGAAGGCTGCTTGATCAGATCTTAGCGAAGCAGCGACCTACTCCTTCATGCCTGAACGCCTCCGGCATTGTGGGAAATTCACTTCCGCGGGCTTAGACTCCAAACAAGCGTGGTTTCAACTTACGATTCGCAAACGTGCTCCGTTCGTCTCTGACGTTGGAGCCGGCTGATTTGCGCTGCGGCTAAGCATGTCAGCCATGCGCGCAGTAGTGGAGCTTCCCGGAAAGTGATATATTTTCTGGAAAGGAGCCAGCCAAATGGAGCCAACGCGACCCAAACTGCCGAGCGAGGCCATAGAACTCTACAACCTCTTTATTCATGGCGAGATCAGCCGCCGAAACTTTATGGACGGCGTGCAACGATTTGCGGTAGGCGGTCTGGCGGTGGCAACCATCATCGAAGCGTTGATGCCAAACTACGCGCTGGGGCAGCAAGTGTCCAAGACCGATGACCGGATCAAGACCAGTTACGAGACCGTCCCATCACCGCAAGGGAATGGAAGTATCAAGGGATATTTCGTCCGGCCTGTCAGTGCCGATACACGCTCGGATAAGCCGGTGAAATTGCCCGGTATTATCGTGGTCCAAGAAAATCGAGGGCTGAATCCGCACATCGAGGACATCGCGCGGCGGCTGGCGCTGGTCAACTTCATGGTGTTTGCGCCGGACGGTCTGACCTCTCTGGGTGGCTTCCCGGGCGATGACTATCGAGGCGGCCAGATGTTCAGCAAGGTGGATGGCAAGAAGATGGTCGAAGATTTCGTGGCCTCCGCGATGTGGCTGAAAGCGCGTCCTGACTGCACGGGCAAGATCGGCGTGACCGGGTTCTGTTACGGCGGCAGCATCTCTAATACCTTGGCCGTCCGGCTGGGCCCCGATATAGCCGCCGCGGTGCCGTTCTACGGTGGGCCTCCTCCCAAGGAAGAGACGCCGAAGATCAAAGCGGCGATTCTGGTCCACCACGGGGAGCTCGACACGCGACTGGCGGCGACGTGGCCGGCGTATGACATGGCCCTGAAAGAAGCGAACGTTCCGCACGAAGGCTATATCTATCCGGGCGCCGTTCACGGCTTCAATTGTGATGCGACGCCTGAACGCTACAACAAAGCCGCGGCCGATCTGGCGTGGCAGCGCTCGGTTGACTGGTTCAACAAATACGTGCGTGTCGCCTGATCTGTTCGGTGCTTCGCGTGATGTCCAGACGTTCACGAAACGCTCGCGGCGCGCTTTCTTAGCGACGGCCACGGCGGCGGGTGTCGGTGGACTGTTGATCGCGCCCGGCGCGCCTGCGCGTGCCGCCATTGTGAACACCGATTTTTCGAGACTTCCGGCCTACGGGAATGGCACGCTGCCCGCCGGCATCCGCTCGCGCCAAATTGCCAACGTGAACGGCATGACCGTCCATATTTTGGAGGCGGGCTACGAAACGCCGGGGCGGCCGGCAATCTTGCTCTTGCACGGCTTCCCGGAACTCGCCTATAGCTGGCGCAAAGTGATGCCGTCACTGGCGGCCGCCGGCTATCACGTGATCGCCCCCGATCAGCGCGGTTACGGGCGCACTATCGGCTGGGATGATTCCTACGACGCCGATCCGGATCCGTTTCGCATTCTCAACATGACACGCGACGCCATCGGGCTGGTCTACGCGCTTGGCTACCGCTCGGTCGCCATGGTGGCGGGTCACGACGCCGGCGCGCCCGTGGCCGCCTGGTCCGCGCTTATCCGGCCCGATATTTTCCGTTCGCTCACGATCATGAGCTCGCCCTTTGAAGGCGCGCCATCGTTGCCCTTCGACACTGCGAACGGAGGGCCGTTACCGCGCCCGGCGGTCACGGATGATGAGCTGGATGCCGAACTCGCGAAGCTCAACCCGCCGCGGAAATACTATCAGAACTATCAGCGCACCCACGGCGCCAACGATGACATGCTGCACGCGCCGCAAGGCCTGCATGCCTTCTTCCGCGCTTATTACTTCTACAAGAGCGCCGACTATAAAGGGAACAAGCCCCATCCCTTAAAGGCGCGAACGGCCCAGGAGATGGCGCAAATCCCGACCTATTACGTGATGGAGAAAGACAAGGGCATGGCGGCCACCGTTGCGCCATTCATGCCGCAGGCGGACTACATCGCAAATTGCAGGTGGCTGACCGAAGCTGAGGTCGATGTATATGCGACCGAATACGGCAGGACAGGTTTCACCGGCGCGCTGCAGGGCTATCGCGTACGGCGGGGCTCCGATTCCAGAAGTATCGCCGAGATGCACACCTTTTCGGGCCGCACCATAGACGTGCCATCGCAATACATCGCTGGGAAGAGCGATTGGGGCGTCTACCAAACGCCGGGCGCGGTCGACAAGATGCGCAATAGCGCCTGCACGCATATGGTCGGATTTCATCTGATCGATGGCGCTGGACATTGGGTGCAGCAGGAGCAGGCCGAGATGGTGAGCGCAATGCTGGTTCAGTTCCTGCGCGATTACGCAAAGCCCTGATCGGCAAACTAAAGGGGATTGAACATTATGAACCGGCGTCAGTTTGTTCGAGCATCTCTGGCTGCGGCGACAGTAGTCCGTATTCCGGAAGTCCTCGCGGCAGCGAAAAAATACGAACTGATCATTAAGGGCGGGCGTGTCATCGATCCTTCGCGCAAGCTTGACGCGATCCGAGACGTGGCGATCGCGGACGGCCATATCGCGGCGATTGACGCCAACATCTCTGCCGGCGCCGTAGAGACTATTGACGCACGCGGCAAGCTGGTCGTGCCCGGGTTGATCGATATCCATACGCACGCGACGCGTGTCGAGGATGGGCCGGCGCTGTGCCTTGCCGACGGCGTGACAGGGCTGATCGACGCGGGATCGCAGGGCGCCGATCACATCAGCGAAGCCATTGCAGTCGCCAGGTCAGCGCCGCAACCCTGCCGGGTTCTGATCAACATCGGGCGTGCGGGTATCCTGCCGGAAGGCGACACTATGGACCTCAGCCGCGCCGATGTCGCCGCCGCACGTGAAGCGATCGGGCGCAACCGCGAGATGATCGTGGGGGTGAAGGCGCGGCTGTCACGGGACGTCGCGGGCGCGAATGATTTTGAGGTGCTCAGGCGTTCGCAGGAGGTAGCCTCGTTTTTCAATCTGCCGGTGATGATCCACATGGGTCAGACGGTGTCGCCGCTGCCCAGGCTGCTAGCGCTCCTCAAACCTGGCGATGTCGTCACCCACATGTTTGCGCCACCGCCGAACAGCATCATCGACGACGCCGGACACATTCTTCCGGAAGTGCTGGCCGCGCGCCGCCGGGGTGTCTGGTTCGACCTCGGCAACGGACGCAATGGCCATTTGCGGTGGGATATTGCCGAACGCGTGCTCAAGGCGGGCTTCCTACCGGACACGTTCTCGACCGATTGGAGTCTTGAAGGGCGAACCGCTCAGGTAATCGACTTTCCGAACGTTATGTCGAAGTTTCTGATGCTGGGTATGCCGCTCGACCAGGTGGTAGCGTGCGCGACCGGCAATGCGTCGCATGTATTTCCGGTCTTCCGGGACCGCGGAACCCTCAAACCAGGCGCGCCGGCCGACGTAGCAGTGCTTGAACTGAGAGAAGGGACTTTCGAATTCGTGGATAATTTCGGAAACAAACGGACCGGCCGCCAGAGACTCTTCCCGAGCGGCACCGTGCTCGCCGGCAAACGGGTTGCAGCCGCTCGCGCAAGCCTGGCCTCGCCGGCCGACGCTACTCGGTCTCGCTGTCTTAGCAATAGAATGGTCTAAGAATGCTGATATTCATCCTCCTCGCCCTCGCCTTCCTTGGCTTCGCTCAAATGCCGCGCAGCGTACAGGATGGCGTCTACACGCAGCAACAAGCCGACCGCGGCAAAGCTGCGTATGCCGAACAATGTGCCAGCTGCCATGGCGCCGGGTTGAGCGGCGGCCAGGAGACGCCCGCGCTCAGTGGCGGCGCGTTCCTGACGAAATGGCAGAATCATTCGGTCAATGAACTCTTCGAAAACATTCGCGTGTCGATGCCTGCAGACCGGCCGGGATCATTGAGCCGCCAGAAATACTCCGACATTCTGGCGTATGTGCTCGCTGCAAATAAATTCCCGGCAGGCAGCGGTGAGCTGGGCACGCAAAGCGAGGCGCTCAAACAGATCAGCTTCCAGGCACGCGGCGCGTCTGGAGCGGAAACTGCGTCAATCGGTCCAGCAACCGCGGGCACGCCTCCACGTTCTAACGCGTCGTCGAACGCTACTGAGGCGCCGGTGACGGTGGAGGGTCAGCCGATTGACAGGCGTCCGCCGGAGAAAGCCGACGACAAGCCGACATTTCCTGAGCAGACCCGCGCGCCGTATCACGCATCCGCGCCTTTCAAGATTACGACGCTGATCGACAATCTGCCTTCGCCGTGGAGCGTGGCCTTCCTGCCGGACGGGAAAATCCTTCTCACCGAACGGCTGCCCGGCAGCTTACGCATTCTGGACACGAAGGGCATGCTGTCAGAGCCGGTGGCCGGTGTGGCCGAACTGGCGTCACCTGGCGCAAAAGATATTGGCATGCTCGACGTGGTGCTGGATCCGCATTTTGCGACCAATCACCAAATCTTCTTCACGTTCTTTGATTACGTCGATAACACGGACAGCAATACTTACGTCGCGCGGGCCCGGCTGGACGAAGCCAAGCGCGCCATAAGCGACGCGAAAGTCATCTTTCGAGGCCAGCCCCGAATGCCGTCCAAAAGACTGGGCGCGAAGACTGGAGGCCGCATCGCGATTGCGCCGGATGGCACTCTGTTTCTGCCGATCGGCGACCGGTCGGATTCGCCCCCCTGGGACGTCGCCCAGCGATTAGACAACGATCTCGGTAAGATCATCCACATCACTGCCGACGGCGCGCCGGCCCCCGACAATCCATTCCTCGGAAAACCGGGCGTTCTGCCGGAAATCTGGGCCTACGGCACGCGCAGCCAGGAAGGCCTCGCCTTCGATCCCAAAACCGGACGCTTATGGGAAACCGAGCACGGTCCTCGCGGTGGGGACGAGTTGAACATCATTGAGAAGGGCAAGAATTACGGGTGGCCGGTAGTGGTGCACGGCATCGACTATCCGGGCACTACGATCGGTGAAGGCGTCACTCACAGGGAAGGCATGCAGGATCCGGTGTATTACTGGGATCCGGTGATCGCGCCTTCGGGCCTGGCTTACTATACCGGCAATTTGTTTCCGCAATGGCAGGGCAGTCTATTCGTCGGCGGCCTGCGCGGCAATTTGCTGGATAGGCTCACGATCGTGAACGATAAGGTCGTGGCGGAAGAGCCGCTCCTGACGGAGTTGCACACCCGGATACGGGACGTGCGGGTCGGACCCGATGGCGCGGTCTATGTATTGACCGACAGCGGCACGCCTTCGATGCAGTACGGTACTCCGCATACAAGCAAGTTGCTGAAGCTCACGCCGAAATAGACGCGGGCCGGCAAGTCGTTCGAGCGACGTCGGCTGGATCGTCTTTTTCACCGGCTCCGATCTTTGTTTCATCCATATCGGCGTGATGAAAGAAATCGGCCTCGGCCGGGCCCGGCATGAGGGCCGTAGTCGACACACCGGTATCTTTCAATTCGTTCCGAATCGTGCAGTACTGGTACGATTCAGCCCGTTCTCAAGAAAAAAGCGCCACAGCCCGTTAATTTTCGCTCCCGTTCGCGCAGGTAGGAGCATGCAGGGCAGAAAGGCGCACACCAAATGAACTTGAAATCGATCACCACACTCTTAGCGGTCACAGTTGGGGCGAGCGCACAAACTCCCCCGAATCTCTTTCAATCTATGCCGAATCTCTTCCCTCTGCCGAACAGCAGCGGGTTTGTGGAAACTTATAACACCAACAACACTTCCATCGATCTCACCGGACCCTTCTTCCAATCCCTGGGGAGCAACGGGCGCTCTTGTTCCTCATGCCACCGGCCGCTGGAGGCTTGGGGGATTTCCGCGGCCGAGGTCCAGGCGCGCTTTCTGCTGACGCAGGGCTCGGATCCGATCTTCCGCACCAACGACGGGTCCAACTGCGACCAGAGCATCGATACTTCAACGGTGGAAGGGCGGCGCGCGGCCTATAGTCTTTTACTCAATCGGGGTTTGATCCGCATTCCATTGTCGCCGCCGGCGAATGCTCAGTTCACCGTGGTTAGCGTGCAGAATCCTTACGGATGCGGTGACACTTCGACGCTTTCCATGTATCGCCGTCCGCTTCCGTCCACCAATCTAAAGTTTCTCAGCACGGTCATGTTCGATGGGCGGGAATCCTCGCCGCAAACGGGGACTGAAAAAATCACCTACGCCACCAATCCGAGCGACCTGTTGGCCGACTTGGCTCACCAGGCTATCGATGCGACTACGATCCATGCGCAGGCTGCCACGCCTCCGACGGCGCAGCAGGTTCAGGACATCGTGAATTTCGAAATGCAATTGAGGACTGCTCAGGCTATCGACTTCCGCGCGGGATTCCTGAATGCGGCTGGGGCGAATGGAGGCCCGGTTGTGCTCGCTTCGCAGCAGTTCTTTATCGGGATCAACGATTCCTTTCCCGCAAGCTTTGGCTTCAACCCATTCGGAACTCCGTTTAATCCCGCGATCTTTGATCTGTTTGACGCCTGGGCGAATTCACAGAACCCTGCCCGCGCCAGCATCGCACGCGGCCAGGCAGTATTCAATACGAAGCCGATTAACATTACAGGCGTGGCGGGCATAAACGATGTGCTGGGATTAACTTCCCTTACTGGCACGTGCGGAACTTGCCACGATTCGCCGAATGTTGGCGACCACTCCTTTCCGGCGCCTCTGAATATCGGCGTCGGCGACCTCACCAGTCCCTTGGACGTGAGCTATCTGCCCGTAATCACGCTGCGTAACAATACTACCGGCGCAACCGTGCAGACTACCGACCCAGGACGCGCTCTGATTACTGGGCTGTGGGCTGACGTTGGCAAGGTTAAGGGACCCATCCTCCGCGGGCTGGCCGCTCGTGCGCCCTACTTCCACAATGGTTCGGCCGCCGCCTTGAGCGATGTCGTCACCTTCTATGACAACCGCTTCAACGTAGGGTTTACCGATCAGGAGAAGGCCGACCTGGTTGCGTTCCTCAACACCTTATAATTTGGGACGGTGCGCCGTCATCCGGGCGCCGACCGCTTTCTGGTCGAGGCACAGGCGATTGCGGCGCTCGATTACTCCAGCATCTGCCACGATGTCGGCCCCAACTACTTGGTCATGAGTACAACTCGATTATCATTGACTCCATGCGACCTTTGCTTTTCCTGCTCGCCCTCCAGGCGGTGTACGCGCAAAACGGCACGGCCGATGGCGCCACGCGCGCCGATTGGCCGCACTACGGCGGGACCCAACTCTCCTGGCGCTACAGCGCCCTCGATCAAATAAATACGGCCAACGTGAAGAACCTCTTCCCGGCCTGGATCTACCAGACCGGTGACTATGCTGAAAATCTACAGGCCACGCCGATTGTGGTGGATGGGGTGATGTACATCATCACGCCCCGCGCTCAGGTGTCCGCTCTCGACGCGGCCACGGGACGCCTGATCTGGCAATACCGCTATCCTCCCAACCAGGTCGGCTCCCTCAGGAACGGTGGTGTCGCCGTGGGCGACGGCAAAGTCTTTTTCGGAACCAGGGACGACTACCTGGTCGCGCTCGATCAAAACACCGGTCGCGAGGTATGGAAAACCAATGTCGATGACCGCAAGCAATGCAACTGCAGCATCACCTCCGCCCCGTTGTTCGTCAAGGACAAGGTGATCGTCGGCGGCAATGGCGGAGATCGGGCGGAACGAGGCTACTTGACGGCTTTCTACGCCAAGACCGGCCGGCTGGCCTGGCGCTGGTACGTAATTCCGGGGCCGGGCGAAAAGGGAAACGAAACCTGGAAAGGCGATAGCTGGAAGTTTGGCGGAGGCTCGCCCTGGATGATCGGATCGTTCGACGCCAGGCTGAACCTGATTTATTGGGGCACCGGCAATGCGGCGTCTGATTTCTACGATGCCGATCGTGTCGTTCGAGGCGCCGACAAAGGCAGGGACGTGAATCTGTACACGGCGAGCGTCGTGGCTCTGGATGCGGACACGGGCAAACTGCGCTGGCACTATCAGGAGGTTCCCGACGACATGTGGGACTACGATTCCGCCTACGAGGTGATCCTCATGGATCGCGAGATCCGCGGGCGGATGCGAAACATCCTGGTGCACATGAACAAGAGCGGATTGACGTTCGTGCTGGACCGCGCGTCCGGCGAATTCCTGGGCGTGTTCTCCGTTCCGGAGGTGCGGAACTGGATCACGGGCGTCACAGAAGACGGCAAGCTGGTGGGACGCAAAGAGCCGAAACTCGGTGAGACAGAGAGTTTCTGTCCCAGCGTTTACGGGGCCAAGAGCTGGAACTCGATGGCCTACTCCCCCCGCACTGGATTCCTCTACACGCCGACCAATGAAATCTGCAACGACGCCACCGCCAACGATAACAAGCCAGTCGAAGGGGCCGGTATGATGAATGCTGCCTTAAGTCCCAAGCTGCCGCCTAATCGCGACACCTACGGTCACGTGGACGCCTGGGATCCGGTGACCGGCAAGCGCATGTGGAGCTACCCGTACAAATACGTTCTGGCGGCCAGCATGCTGGCGACCGCTGGCGATCTGGTGTTCACCGGCGATCCGGAAGGGAATTTTTTTGCATTGGATGCGCGCAGCGGCGATAAGCTTTGGAGTTTTCAGACCGGCGCCGGCCATCGCGGATCGGCGATCTCGTATTCGGTGAATGGGCGGCAGTATGTCGCCACGCCGACCGGTTGGCAGGGGACGATTTTCGGAAGTGTGGCTACGGCGTTGTTTCCCGATGCATCTTTCCGGCTCGGTTCAACTTTGGTGGTATTCGCGTTGCCGGAGGCGCTGAAATGACGGGGCCGAAAACGATCAGGTGCTGAGGAAGAAAGAATAGTGAGCTCCTGGCTGAACAGGATCTGGTCTGAGGACTGAGTCGGAGCTTGGTGCAGCCTGTTTCAAGTCTTCCAACGGCTTAGGTGAAACCAGTTCGGCGGTTCATGCTGTTTGGTCTGTCTCGTTAGCAATTTGTTAGCAATTCGATACGGGTCATATGCGCGGGAACGCAACACAAAATTGCCGCGGAACCCAAGGGCTGGATACACTGAAATCGGAAGGTCTCATGGAACATTACGTGGAGCTACGGGAGGGCGGCTACTACATCAGTGGCACGCGTATCTCGCTGGATAGCATTATCCATCCGTTCAAGAATGGCGCCTCTCCCGAGGGCATCCTACGGTCCTTTCCCTTGATCGGATCGTTGGAAAAGGTGTACGGCGCAATCACATTCTATCTGGCGAATAAGGAACCCGTCGAAGCATACCTTTCTGAGCAAGAGCAGTTGTCGCAGCAGTTGGCGGCCAGACAACCGACACTTCCCGAGAGTTTGTCTAAGAAGCTGAACCAGGCATGCGAAGAAGCTCTTCCGAGGTAGGGTTGCGCGTCCGTTTCCTCGCCGACGCCAATCTTGATCAAGATCTCGTCGCCAGTGTTCTTCGCCGCGAACCTAAAGTTGATTTCGAATTGCCGCAGGGCATCATCCCTGAAGGCATGCAGGATCCGGAGGTTCTCGCCGTTGCTGCATCGCTAGGCCGGATTCTGGTAACACGATGTCCGCCCGATGCCACGGCACTTCGGAGAGTTTATCAACGTTCGCGACTGTCCGGATTGATTCTTATTCCCAGATCGCTGCCGATGGGGCAGGCCATCGAAGAGATTCTGCTAATCTGGCATGCCTCCGACTGGCGAAGTTAGGTAGGTGGATAAGCGGGCAGTCTGGACACTTTGGAGTGGACCCCAAAAGTGAGACAGCGAGTTAAGGGAACAAATACATTGAATGGAGTGAGGAATGGATTTGTCCCGAGCTGTTTATAGTAGCGATCTCAAGATCACCGCGATGCGCGCGCTGGACGCCGGCTAGAACCGGGGAGATTGCGCGCAAATATCAGTTGAGCCCGCATCTGCTGGAACGATTGCGCGGAGAGTGGCGTGCCAAAGGGAAGTCAGCCTTTCCCGGCATGGGGCGACGCGGCGCCGATCTATCGGTCCTCGACGATGCCCGGCGGATCGGCGAGATGGAGCGCAAGATTGGCCAGCTCACGATGGAGAACGATTTTTTAAAAAAGGCCTGGCAACATTTCAGGGATCATCACCCGCCGGCCGTCGTCAGTGGCGCGAATGCCTGTTTGAAGAAATCCAGCAAGGCCGGGCGAAAGGCCAAGCGGTGAGCGCGCTGTGTCAGTTGACCGGCCTGAGCCGGGCCGGCTTCTATCGCTGGAGCGCGCCGCGCCAAGGTACTCCGGTGGAGATGGAACTGCGCGACCAGCTGCAGAAGGTTGCGCTGGAATCCCCGGCGTACGGCTACCGCAGAATAACGGCAGAACTGCAGCAGCGAGGCTTCCAGGTCAATCACAAACGCGTGCTACAAAACTGCAAAAGCTGTAAAAAGGTCAAAAGCATGGTCGTGGTACAAAAGCGGCACAATCGGCGTTGGCAAGACAATCATTTGATCGCTGTCTCCAATGGGTTTCAACCCGCGAGCGGCAAGCGAAAGCATTTTGCGCTGTCAAAGGCGGCCCGAGTCTGCGACAACAAACTAACGGTACGGATTCGAGGGCTTTTTGAAAATCACCCTGCGGCAGCAAATGAACGTACCGGTGAACGCAAGTACGCCGGGCACTAAACCCAGGGCCGCCCAAAGCGCCTCAGTAAGCCATGTAAATCGCCCAAAGTGCAACTCCGAAAGCCAAAACAACCACTGGTCGGTAATCCGGTCCGCGGGATCGAGAACGAAGAAAATCGAGAACGCTTGAGGGAACGCAAAATAGAATCCGGAAACCCCCCAGAGCAAAACGAATGGAAAACACCAGAAGCCAAACGCGCTATGCAAATCCCAATTGACCCGCGGAAGGTTCGCGCGCCAGTTCACCTGCAAACTGCGGTGCCAGTATTTCACACCCGGCCACCAAATGATCGCACCGGTCAGGCACAACAGCGTCAGACTGCCGCCGCCAATACCGTTCACCACGCGGCCGACCGATCCGGCTAGGAGGTTCGTGTGCAGCTTTACGAGCCATTCCATGGCCCTCCATCCAGACAACTGGTCCCGGAACACGATGATGCTTCCCGTGATGCTCATGAGCGTAAGGTACGCGCCCGCCGCCGCACCAACCCAAAAGTGCACTTTAAACAGGGAGGTGTGTAGGCTCAACCTCTGCGGCTGTTGCAGCCATTGTTTCCACCAAGAGCTTGGCAGCGTGCGCGAGTTGGGTGAATGGTCCATCGTCCATCTTCAGTGCGGCGGCGTCAGCGTGTGCCTTCCTTGAGGTTCAGCAGGTCCCACTCCCATAGCAGACCCTGGCCAAAGGCGCCGCCCCGCTGTGCGAACAATTTGGTGACCTGCTGGGCGGTTACTGCACGTGCCCAGTCGCGCTGCAGTTCGGACACATAGGCCCAGGTCGTGATCGGGCGCGCGCCCGCCTGCACCATCCGTTCCACCGCCATGTCGTGGGCTTCGGGCGACGCCCCGCCGCAGGCATCTGTGACGACATACACCTCATAGCCCGCATCGAGCGCGGACAGGACAGGCATAGCGACGCACACCTCGGTCCACTGCCCGGCGATCACGAGCTTCTTCCGTCCAGTATTCTCCACCCAGTCGACGATACGCGGGTCTTCCCACGAATTGAGAGTCGTCCGGTCGATCGGCTTGACCGCCTTGGTCGCCTCGGCCAGAGGCGCGACCAAACCCTGACGCTCCTTGAAGGCAGTCGTGGTCAGCATTGGCACTTTGAAGATGGCTGCCGCCTCGGCTAGCGCCACGGCATTGTTGATGAGCTCGCTCGCGTTGTGCGAGCGAATAGTGAGCATCTGTAGATATTGGTGGTCGATCATCAGCGGCGAATGATTATCCGGGCTGAGCAGCGTCTTGGCTGGATTGGCAGGCATGGAATGTCTCCTTTAGCAGAATGTCGGGTTGTGTGACGAGGAAGGTCTTGGGGGCCTCAAACCACGTCAGGCGGCTTGCAAACACGCGAGCCGCCTGTAAAGTCTAGTCGGGCGAAACTTAGCTTTGCACTCCTACAAGTTCCGCGGCGGCTCGGCGTGATCTCACTATCCCATGCGGATCCAGTACGAACTTCTCCGCAGCGCCTTTATCAAAGGCGTTGTAGCCGCGCGGCGCATCCTCCAAGGGCAGCACCGTGACATTCACCGCCTTAGCGACCGCTACCTTGTTGTGCAGGATGGCCATCATGAGTTGCCGGTTGAATCGGAGCACGGGACATTGACCCGTACCGAAGCTATGGGATTTAGCCCAGCCCAGACCGATTCGCAAACCCAACACGCCCTGCTTCGCATTGGCATCCTTGGCTCCCGGATCGTCAGTGACATACAGTCCAGGAATGCCGATCGCTCCGCCAGCCCGCGTCACCGTCATGAGCGAATTCAGCACGGTAGCAGGTTGCTCGGTTCCGGCCTGCTCCGCTTGGCCCTTCGCTTCGAAGCCCACGCAGTCCACTGCAGAATCGACTTCGGGATCACCCACGATCTGGGCGATGCGGTCCCCTAGTGGAACCCGCTCGCGCAAATCAATCGTTTCACATCCGAAGCTTCGCGCCTGGGAAAGCCGTTCCGGAATCATGTCCACGACAATCACTACCGCGGCTCCCAGCAACTGGCATGCGGCGGCGCAAGCAAGTCCTACAGGACCGGCGCCGGCCACGTACACCGTTGATCCGGTCGTTACTCCCGCCTTTACTGCTCCATCGTAGCCCGTCGGGAAGATGTCGGAGAGCAGCGTGAGGTCCTCGATTTTCTCCAGAGCCTGGTCCTTGTCAGGAAATTTAAGGAGGTTGAAATCCGCGTACGGCGCCATCACGTAATCAGCTTGGCCGCCGATCCATCCACCCATGTCGACGTAGCCGAAAGCGGCGCCGGCGCGATCCCCATTGACGTTTAAGCAGATGCCAGTCTTGCCTTCCCGGCAGTTACGGCAGCGTCCGCACGCGATGTTAAAAGGGGCCGACACCAGGTCGCCCACGTTCAAGAACTCTACGTCCCGGCCCTTCTCAATGATTTCGCCGGTGATCTCGTGTCCCAGGACCATACCGACGGGAGCCGTGGTGCGACCTCGTACCATATGCTGGTCACTACCGCAGATGTTGGTGCTCACCAGCTTAAGGATCACGCCGTGCTCGCACTTTCGCGATCCCAGCGATAACTTCGGAAAATCGATTGGCCGTACCTCCACTTTTCCCGGTCCGGCGTATACTACTCCACGATTGCTTGCCATAAAATGTTTCGCTCCTTTAAGAATCTAGAATGCTTTCGCTCCGGCTTCGCTACAGCGTGATCCTGCTCTCCGGAACCGCCGCTCACTCCCACGCCGCCTACCACTTTTCCGCCGCGCGTCAGCGGAATGCCGCCGGCGAACACCATCACGCGCCCCTGGTTGGATACCTGAATTCCGAAGAATTGCCCGCCCGATTGCGAATATTGCGCGAGATCGTTCGTCGAGATATCGAAGGCACGGGAAGTCTCATGCGGACATGGGAAACAAGGTTGCCGCCTTCGTCGACGACTGCACTGTTCATGGGCTGTCTGATTTCACTAGCCTTCCGTTCCGCGGCCTCAATGACTTTACGTAGTTCCTCCAGCGTGACCATTAATATCCTTTCCGAGGAAAAGGAATGCAATCACCACTCCAAAAGTGGACTGCAAGTCTCACGCTGATCAGACAACACATAGAGTCCATCGCTACAGCGTGCGAAGGTCTCTGTTTCGACAATGTGCCGCCATTTCGTCGTTCTTCTTGACCGCTCCAATCCTCGCAACCTTTTCTTAGCGATCATCGAGGGCACTGAGATGAGTTGGCAGTGGTCGGAGCGTTGGTCGCCATCGCCGGGGCGGCGGCACCTCTGAACGTGAAACGCACCGCCTTGTGAGCTGAATGCACCAGGCGTTCGGGTGCGATTAGTTAGCCCTTCCACCGCGAACCTCGGATGACACCGCAGAAGTTCATGCGCTGAAACTCTGGATCCTTGTCCGCCAGTACATCTGCCTTCACATTTCCGAATGTCGTCTCGGGCTTGTGCCGGATCCCGTCGTAAAAGGTCTGGATGATGTCTTCTTTAAAGTGCTCGGTACGCGGATACGCGGCGACGATCGCTTCGCGATCCGCGCGGGAGAATTCCGAGTAGACGATTCCGAGAACATCCATCTCGACACCGTTGGTCAATAGCGCAACCACGGGATGCATGTACTGTGGAATTCCTGGCGTCGTGTGTAGTGCAATCGCTGTCCACACCGTATCGATGTCCCGCGGAGAGATATTGTGCCGGTGCAGAAAGGCTCGCGCAGCGTTCGCACCATCCACTTCGAACCGGTCCGAGTTACTCCTATACTCCGGCGTCAACCCCATGTCGTGGAACATCGCGCCAATGTAGAGCAGCTCGGGATCGAACTTCAATCGCCGCCTTTTTCCTGCAAGCGAGCCAAAATAATACACACGAGTGGAGTGGTTGAACAGCAACGGCGATTCGGTGTCGCGCACCAGCTCCGTTGCTTCTCGAGCAAGTTTACTGTCGGGAACCATCACACCTGCGATCGAGGTTGCTTCTGTCGTGTCTCTTGTTGTAGTGGCCATACTTGAATCACCTCGATCAATTGCATGTTCTATTCCAAAGGCCGTTCAGCGAACAGTGACCGCATCAGACTCGCTATTTGTGCTGTTCACTCGTTTCTTTTCTGATCAGCGCCTCTGTCGACCGAGCGACACCCGGCGTTCATCTGTCGAAAAAGACGCCCCACTCATGGCCGCCTTGATTGCGGATGCGCTGACAGGCACCATGCTGACGCGCGTAAGTGGCGCGTGCCCACGGCCGTGGCTTAAGTTGACCCATGCTGGTTTTTTGACTGAATGTCGGACGTTTATCGCCCGCCCGGTTCGAACCGGCCCTCCCGGTAATCAATATTCGCTTGGCGGATCTGCTGTTCGGTATTCATGACGAAGGGACCCCGTGCCACGACCGGCTCGCGAAGAGGGCGGCCCGCAAAGAGCAGAACGCGCAAGGGCGCAGTGCTGCCAGCGATGTTCACTTCTGAAAGGCCGTTGTCGTCTGTGCGGGTCAACCAGACGACATCGCCGGCGTGTACCGGCGATTGGCCACCGCCGATCAAGCCATCGCCTTCCAGCACGACCAGGAATGCGTTGTAATCGGCAGGCAGTTCCTGCCGAACGCGCGCCCCGGCTTCAAGTCGCGCGTCGAGCATCGTGACCGGCGAATAGTTCTTAGTCGGCGCGATCACGTCTCCTGACTTTCCGGAGAAAATGCGGATTTCAGCGCCCTGCTCTCGCCGCAGCGGCAGATCGGCAGCGACCAGGTTTTGAGTTCGTGGTTCGACCATCTTGTCGGCAGCGGGAAGATTGACCCAGAGCTGCAGAGAGTGAACCGTTACACCATCAGGCGGCTGTTCG
>Ga0182024_10000669_pt1 | contig 88914 bp, 88 predicted proteins | sample P32metaG_FD_120480 | JGI IMG/M metagenome (GOLD analysis project Ga0182024, IMG submission 120480) | Permafrost microbial communities from Stordalen Mire, Sweden - P3-2 metaG (Illumina Assembly) | ecosystem: Environmental > Terrestrial > Soil > Wetlands > Permafrost | place: Sweden: Stordalen... | reverse complement strand
TCGGTGCGCGGGCTGGGCGACGCCTGCAGAGCGCTGCAGGCGCCAATCGTCGGCGGCAACGTCTCGCTCTACAACGAGGGCGCCACCGGTCCGATCTACCCGACCCCCGTGATCGGCATGGTCGGCCGCCTGCCCGACGCGCGCCGCGCCGGGCAGATGGGGTTTGCGCGTCCCGGCGATGAGATCGCGCTGGTCGGCCCGCGGCGCCCGTCGCTGGCGGCCAGCGAGCTCGCCAAGCTGCTCGGTCAGCCGCTCCCCGACGGGCTCCCCACGATCGACGTCGACGCGGTAGCCACCGCCCAGGCAGCGGTGCGCGAGGCCGTGCGCGAGGGTCGCGTGTCGAGCGCACACGACATCGCCGAGGGCGGGCTCGCGGTCGCGCTCGCCGAGTGCTGCCTCGCGGGCGGCATCGGCGCGCAGGTGGAGCTGAGAGAAGAGCTGTGGGAGGCACTCGCGCCAACGACGTCCGGCCCAGGATCTGAGCCCACGGCCGAGACGCTCCTCGCCGCCGCGCTGTTCGGCGAGGGCCCCGGCGGCTTCCTGCTGAGCGGCGAAGCCGACGCGCTGCACGCGCTCGGCGAGCAGGTGACGGTGGTCATGATCGGCAGGGTCGGCGAGGATCTGCTCAGCATCGTCGCGGCCGGCGCCACCGCCGGGACGATGCTCACGCTCACGCTGGATGAGCTGGCGCGAGCTCATTCGAGCTTCTCGAAGCTGTTCTCCTAGACCGCAAAAAGCCGCAATAAAGCTTGCGGGAGCCCGTAAAGCGCTGAATTGAGGCTGAAGGCGTCAAGCCTTTGTCCGTAGCGCCCGATGGTCGTTCGGATATGTCGTACTCGCTGGCCACCACGTCCGCACGCGCGTCAGCGCCCAAGCTCACGTCCTCCGCGCCAGCGCCGGCGAGGGCGCCGCGCAACGGGCGCTGGATCGACAACTGGCTCGACACCGTCCACGACCTCGAGGAGCTGCGCGCCGCCCATCCGATGATGGACGCCGTCATCGATGAGATCGACGGGCGCATGATCCGCGTCGGCGATCAGTGGCTCGCCGACTTCGCCTCCTGCAACTACCTCGGCTTCGACCTCGACCCCGAGATCATCGCGTCGGTCCCCGCCTTCCTGGAGCAGTGGGGCACGCATCCCAGCTGGTCGCGGCTGCTCGGCAGCCCCGTCCTGTACGAGCAGATCGAGCAGCGCCTGACCGAGCTGCTGGGCTGCGAGGACTCGCTGGTGCTGCCCACGATCACGCACATCCACAGCTCCGTGATCCCGGTGCTGGCCGCCTCCGGCACGATCTTCCTCGACGCCCGCGCACACAAGACGATCTACGACGGCTGCCAGGTCGCCCGCGCGCGCGGCGCCGCCGTGCGCCGCTTCCGCTTCGAGGACCCCGACCATCTCGATGAGCTGCTGAGCGCCGAGCGCGACCGCGCGCGGCTGGTCTGCATGGACGGCGTCAACAGCATGACCGGCAACGCCCCCGACCTGCGGGCGTTCGCCGAGGTCACACGGCGTCACGGCGCGCTGCTGTACGTGGACGACGCCCACGGCTTCGGCGTCATCGGCGAGCGCAGCGCCGAGGAGGCCTGCCCCTACGGCATGCGCGGCAACAGCATCGTGCGCCACTGCGACGAGAGCTACGACGACCTCGTCCTGGTCGGAGGCTTCTCCAAGGCCTACTCCTCGCTGCTCGCGTTCATCGCCTGCCCGACCGAGATCAAGAACCTGCTGAAGGTCGCCGCTCCGCCGTACCTCTACTCAGGCCCCTCCCCGATCGCCTCGCTGGCCACGGTGCTCTCCGGCTTCGACGTCAACGAGCGCCGCGGCGATCAGCTGCGCGCCGTCGTGCATCGCCACAGCGCGCGCGTCATGCGCGCGCTCGCGGAGCTCGACGTGCACACGCCCAACCACTCCGACCTGCCGATCATCGAGATCCCGCTGCGCGACCACGAGCGCATCGACCTGGTCGGACGCATGCTGTTCTCGCACGGCATCTACGTGACGCTCGCCGCCTACCCGCTCGTCCCCAAGGCCGAGGTCGGCTTTCGCGTGCAGCTGACCGCAGCCAACACCGACGCAGAAGTCGAGCATCTGGTTGACGTGCTGGGTCAGCTTGCCGAGCTCGGCGAGCTGCAGTCGGCCTCCGAGAACAAGGCCGCGGAGGCCGCGTGATGAGCGCCCGTGCGTTCACCCGCCCTGCCCTCTGGAAGGTATACCTCGCCTTCGGCGCGGTCGGCATGTGCCTGTATCTGCTGCCGACGCCGCTGAAAGGCAACGAGGCGCTGTTCAACTCGCTCGGCGTGACCAGCTGGATCGCCGTGGTCGTCGGCATTCGCCGCAACAAACCCGGCTACGCGCTGCCCTGGTGGCTGTTCGCGTTCGGGTTCCTCCTGTACTGGATGGGCGACTTCTACACCTACAGCTACCGCGCCTACGTGCTGCACGCCGAAGTGCCGTTCCCCTCGATCGGCGACGCGATCTACCTAACCGTGTACCCGGCGCAGATGCTGGGGCTGCTGCTGCTGGTGCGCCGGCGCAACCCGCAGCGCAACCGCAACACCCTGATCGACGCAGCGATCCTCACGCTCGGGCTCGCGGTGCTGTCGTGGATCCTGCAGATCGCGCCCTACATCCACGAAAGCTCGATGGGCCTGTTGCCCAAGCTCGTGTCGGTCGCCTACCCCTTGGGCGACATCATCCTGCTCGCCGCCGCCATTCGCCTCGTGCTCGACGGCGGCCGGCGCCAGCCCGCCTTCTACCTGATGGGCGCGAGCATCGTCTCGCTGCTGGCGACCGACTTCATCTACGGCGTGATGACGCTCAACGGCACCTTCCACCACCAGCTGCTGCTCGACCTCGGCTGGTTCTCCTACCAGCTGCTGTGGGGCGCCTCCGCGCTGCACCCCTCGATGGCAGTGATGGATGAGCCGGTGGCCGATCGCGACGCCAAGGATCGCGAGGCCAGGCTCACACCCACGCGCCTGACGCTGCTGACCGGCGCGTCGCTGATCGCGCCCGTGTGCATCTTCGTCAGGGAGCTGCACCGCGGCGACCTCGACCTGATGGTCACCGTGTCCGCGTCGGTCGTGCTGTTCGGCCTGGTCGTGATGCGCATGGTCGACCTCGTGCGCCAGCAGGAGCGCTCCGCCGCGCGCGAGCGCCTGCTCGGTCGCTTCGGCGCCGCGCTCGTCGCCTGCGCAACGCGCGAGGAGATGCAGCAGTCGGCGCTGAAGGTGATCGCGCCGCTGCTCGAGGGCCCCGGTGTGGCGATCCTGTGCCTGCTCGAGGACGAGGAGCTGCACGCGGTGGCTCGCAACGACGACTGGCACTCCTCGCCGCGCACGCTCCCCGAGCGCGCCGGGCAGCGGCTGCTCGAGCTCGCCGGCGAGCGCGCCGTGCAGAGCGTGACGCTCGAGCCCGAGATGCTCGCCGAGATGCAGGTGAGGCAGGAGTACTCCAGCGGGCTCGTGCTGGCGCTGCCAGTCCGCCACGGGATCCTCGGGGTGCTGGTGCTCGCGTGTCCCAGCGAGGTCTCACGTCAGGCACGCGGGGCGCTCGAGGCACTCGCCAACCAGCTCGCGCTCGCGCTCGAGGGCGCGCGCCTGACCGAGGAGATCCACGCCCAGCGCAGCGAGGCGCGCTTCGCCTCGCTGGTGCAGAACTCCAGCGACCTGATCACGGTGGTCGGCGCCGACGCCACGATCACCTACCAGAGCCCTTCCTCCGAGCACATCCTTGGCTACACGCCCAGCGAGCTGCTCGGCACGCGCTTCGATCGCCTCGTCGCCGAGGAGGACGCCGGGCATCTGCTGCAGCTGCTTGCGGACGGCTCGGCCTACGCGCGTGGAGAGGGGCAGGTGATCGAGTGCACGCTGCGCCACCGCGACGGCGAGGTGCGCCAGTTCGAGATCCTGCACACCAATCTGCTCGACGACGAGCACGTGCGCGGCATCGTCCTCAACGCCCGCGACATCTCAGAGCGCAAGACCTTCGAGGAGCAGCTCGCCCACCAGGCGTTCCACGACCCCGTCACCAATCTCGCCAACCGTGCGCTGTTCGTCGAGCGCGTGCGTCACGCGATCGGACGCGCCCGCCGCGAGGAGCGCCAGCTCGGAGTCATGTTCCTCGACATCGACGACTTCAAGACGATCAACGACAGCCTCGGCCACGGCGCCGGCGACGCCGCGCTGATGGACGTCGCCAAGCGCCTGTCGAACAGCATCCGCTCGAGCGACACCGCCGCGCGCTTCGGCGGCGACGAGTTCGTGGTGCTGCTCGAGGACCTGGAGAGCACCGACGTCGCCACCGAGGTCGCCGAGCGCGTGCTCGAGGACCTGCGCCAGCCGCTGATGGTCGCCGGCAAGGAGCTGGTCGTGCGCGGCAGCATCGGCATCTCGATCATGGAGGGCTCCGCGACGATCGGCGCCGACGAGCTGATCCGCGACGCGGACGCCGCCATGTACATCGCCAAGCGCGACGGCAAGGGCAGCTACCGGCTGTTCGAGCCCGAGATGCACGCCGGCGTGCTCGCCCGTCTCGAGCTGCGCGCCGACCTGCAGCGCGGCCTTGACCACGGCCAGTTCGAGCTGCACTACCAGCCGATCGTGCGCCTCGCCGACGGCCACGTCGCCGGGATGGAGGCGCTGCTGCGCTGGCACCACCCCGAGCGCGGGCTGGTCCAGCCCGGGGACTTCATCCCGTTCGCCGAGGAGACGGGGCTGATCGTGCCGATCGGCCGCTGGGTGCTGCGCGAGGCGTGCCTGCAGGCGACCGCGGTGCAGCGCCTGTGGACCGGCGAGCCGCTCTACATCTGCGTCAACCTGTCCGTCAGGCAGCTGCAGCACTCAGACGTGATCTCCGACGTGCGCGATGCGCTCGAGGAGTCGGGGCTCGACCCGAGCCTGCTGATGCTCGAGATCACCGAGTCGATGCTGATCGAGGATCCCGAGATCGCGATCGTCAAGCTCCAGGAACTGCGCGCGCTCGGCCTGCGTGTCGCGATGGACGACTTCGGCACCGGCTACTCCTCGCTCAGCTACCTCAGCCGCTTCCCCGTCGACGTCATCAAGATGGACCGCTCGTTCCTGCGGCCCGAGGCCTCACGCGAGGCCGCCGACCTCTCCAGCGCCGTCGTCGCGCTCGGCAGCACGCTCGCACTCGACGTCGTCGCCGAGGGCATCGAATTCGACGAGCAGCTCAGCCGCCTGCGCGACCTCGGTTGCGAGCTCGGCCAGGGCTTCCACTTCGCGCACCCGATGGAGTCGGCGCACCTGATCGACTACCTCTCGGGCAGACCGGAGCGAGACGGAGTGGAGTCCGGCAAGGCGGCGGTGCCAACTCCGGCGCCGGCTCCGGCCGATGGCGTCTAGCAGCGTCCTTCGCGAGCGCGACTTCCGGCTGCTGTTCGCTGGCCGTTGCGTGTCGCTGCTCGGTGACGGCGCGTTCCTGGTGGCGATGGCGTGGGAGGCGTACACGCTCTCCAACGCCCCGACCGCGCTGTCGCTGCTCGGCATCGCGATGACCGTGCCGCTGATCGCGCTGCTGCTGTTCGGTGGCGTCGTCAGCGACCGCTACGGACGTCGCCAGGTGATGCTGATCGCCGACGTCGTGCGCGCCGTGCTGCTCGCGCTGCTCGGGGCGCTCGCCGCGGACGGCGCGCTGCGGCTGTGGCAGATGATGGTGATCGTCGCGATCTACGGCGGCGCACAGGCGTTCTTCGATCCCGCGAGCGACGCGATCCTGCCGCAGATCGTGGCGGACGCACAGCTGGGAGAAGCCAACGCGCTCGAGCAGGTGTTCCGTCCGCTGGCCCTGCGCCTGCTGGGCCCAGCCGTCGGCGGTGTGCTGGTCGGCGTGCTCGGCCCCGGCGCCGCGTTTCTGGCAGACGGCGCGACGTTCGTGGTCTCCGCGGCATCGCTGTGGTCGATGTCGCCGCGCGCCTCCGTCTCGCCGCGCCATGCCGACGTGCAGCTCGCACGGGCGAGGACCCAGGCACGCGAGGGTTGGACCTACGTGCGCAACCACGTGTGGCTGTGGGGGACCTTCGCGAGCGCCGGCATTGCCTATCTGCTGTTCATGGGTCCCGCCGAGGTGCTGCTGCCGTTCATGGTCAAGCACGTGCTGCGCGGCAGCGGCGTGCAGCTAGGCCTGGTGCTCGGCGCCGGCGGGCTCGGCTCTGTGGCCGCCGGGCTGGCGATGATGCGCAGCGGCCTGCCCACGCGCAGCATGACCTTCATCTACATCGTCTGGACGCTCGGCACGCTCGCCGTCGCCGGCTACGGGCTCGCGACCGAGATGTGGGAGCTGATGCTCGCGAGCGTCGCCTTCAACCTGCTGGAGACCGCCGGCACGATCGTGTGGGCGACGATGAAGCAGCGCCACGTGCCGGGCGCGATGCTCGGACGCGTCTCGAGCCTCGACTGGCTGATCTCGATCGGGCTGCTGCCCGTTTCGTTCGCGCTGACCGCGCCGCTGAGCGCGGCGTTCGGCGTGCGCGCGACGCTGATCGGCGCCGGCGTGGCCGGCGCCGCGGCCACGCTCGGCGGGCTGCTGCTCCCAGGAATGCGGGCCGTGGACCGCCAGATGGCTCCCGAGACGGTGGCCCCGATGGCGCCACCTGCGTCCGTGGCCCAAGCCTCGTGAGTCACCCTGCTAGCTTGTGAACGTGATGCGTGACGGACCGCGCGATGAGTGCGGAGTGTTCGGACTGTACGCGCCTGGTCACGAGGTGTCGCGTCTGTCCTACTTCGCGCTGTACGCCCTTCAGCACCGCGGACAAGAGTCCGCCGGGATCGCTGCGGCCGACCGCGGCGGGCACATCATCACCCGCCGCGAGCTCGGCCTCGTCAACCAGGTGTTCACCGAGAACGACCTGCGCACGCTCGCCGGCGAGCTCGCGATCGGCCACGTGCGCTATTCCACCACCGGGTCCAACGCCTGGGAGAACTCGCAGCCGGTACAGCGCTCGGAGGGCACCAACGGCTCGCGTAGGGAGGTTGCGCTCGCGCACAACGGCAACCTGATCAACGCCCTGGAGCTGCACGAGGAGCTGCTCGAGCGCGGCGTCAGCTTCAGCTCGACCTCCGACTCGGAGATCATCGCCGCGATGATCGCCACGCACTCCGCCGAGCTGGTCGAGGACGCGATCGCCGACGTGCTGCCCCGCCTGCGCGGCGCGTTCTCGATCGTGGCCATGACCAAGGATCGCGTGGTCGCCTTCCGCGACCCCCACGGCCTGCGTCCGCTTGCGCTCGGCGTGCTCGAGCCCGGCCCCGAGGACCCCGGCGAGGCGCGCTACTGCGTGGCCAGCGAGTCGTGCGCGTTCGACATCATCGGCGCGAAGTTCGTGCGCGACGTCCAGCCGGGCGAGCTGGTGACGCTCGGCCCCGACGGCCTGCAGAGCCGCATGATCGTGGCCGGCGGCAGGCGCGCGTTCTGCGTGTTCGAGTACATCTACTTCGCCCGCCCGGACTCGCGCATGAACGACCAGGTGCTGCAGGTGGCGCGCGGGCGCATGGGCGAGATCCTGTGGCGCGAGGCGCCCGTCGAGGCCGACCTCGTGATCGCGGTGCCCGACTCCGGCAACCCCGCAGCCCGCGGTCTCGCCCGCGCCGCCGGGCTGCCACAGGACGACGGCTTCGTCAAGAACCGCTACGTCGCGCGCACCTTCATCCAGCCCGGCCAGGAGCTGCGCAAGCACGGGCTGCGGCTGAAGTTCAACCCGCTGCCAGAGGTGATCGCCGGCAAGCGCCTGGTGGTCGTCGACGACTCGATCGTGCGCGGCAACACCACGCGCCAGATCGTGCAGATGCTGCGCGACGCCGGCGCCGCGGAGATCCATATGCGCATCTCAGCGCCGCCGATCAAGCATCCCTGCCACTACGGCATCGATATGTCCACGCGCGAGGAGATGATCGCCCACGGGCGCACGACCGAGCAGATCGCTGCCGAGCTGGGCTGCGACTCGCTGCACTACCTGTCGCTGGAGGGTGTCTATGAGGCGACGCGCGCGACACGCACAACTCACTGTGACGCGTGCTTCAGCGGCGAGTACCCGCTGGAGGGCAGCGACGGCGCCGGCGGCAAGTACTCGCTGGAGGAGGGCGACGGGCACAGTGAAGGCCCGCCGCCGCTCCCGCTCGTCAGCGCCTGAGCTCGTCAGGCCGGCGCTTTGGCCGAGAAGCTCGTCGATCCGTCGCACTGCTTGGCGAGCAGGAATTCCGAGCGCGCGGTGCCTTTGACAGTGTGCCCCGAGAACTTGCCGCTGAAGAGCAGCTTCGCCGTGATCTTGTGCTCGGGTGCGAATTCGTAGGCGATGTCACCTTTGAAGGCGCCGCTGCCGGAGATCGCGGCCGGCTTGGTTATCTGGCGTGTGCCTGCGCCGCCGCCTTCGCAGTACAGCGGGGCGAAGACGGCGCTCACCGTCACCGATCTGCCGTTGGCGGAGACCTTGAAGCTGATCGGCTCGGCGCTGTGGGCAGTCGTGCCCGTGTACTTGGCGCCCTTGACCGGGCCGCCGGCCGTTGCCAGCGCCGGGCTCGCAGCGATGGCAAGCGCGGCGAGCGATGTGAAAGCGACGATACGCGTGAACGGAACGATAGGGCGGATTGGCGTGCTCATCGAGGTCTCCTTTGCTTCGCTCCGCGCGGGATGCGGAGCTGCCTGTCGATGAGCGGAAATCTAACCGAGGTGATCCTCGCGCGCGCCCGTGGCGTCGTTGTAACGGTTGTTGTAAGGGTGGCGCAGGATCGTGGCGTCGCTGCGCTTTGAGCGCAACCCGTAGCCGAGCGTCGCCACGACGAGCACTGTGACTGCAAATGACGTGAGCATGGGCCTGTCCTGTCTATCGGGATTTCAGGCCCTCTCCCCCTGGCAAGTCATTGAAGAGGATCACGCGGGCATGCTGTGTGAGGTTGCGCACGGATCGAGCGGCTGCAATTCGCTGGAGCTACAGCCCGGCCCGTTTGAGCAGCGCGGCGGCGGACACCCCGAGCGCATCGGCGATCTTGAGGATCGTGTCGAGGCTCACGTTGAACTCGCCTCGCTCGACCGCGCCGTAGTAGCTGCGATCCATGCCGGCACGTCCGGCGAAGGCTTCCTGCGGGAGCCCGCGTTCTGTGCGCATCGATCTGATCGCGGCGCCGAACGCCACGGTGGCAGCGGATTTTCTGGTTGGCATGAGATGGCGATTTGCAGGGAAAAACTCGTGGGCTTGCGGCGTGTTCCTCCACCGCTTATGATTCCCCGTCGTGCTGACGATTGTCTGCAAGTCTAGTCCCCCGGTCGACGGAAGGATCTGCGGCCGTGCTTGCCCTTGAAGTCCTGGCCCTGATCCTCGCGCTGCCGGAGGCCACGATCGCGCTGCGCGAGCTGTGGGCGCGCTGCGGCGTCGCCTCCCCGGCGACGCGCTCGAGGACCGAGCTCGAGCTCAGCGTCCATCTCAGCATCCACCGCAGCTGACCCAAGCTATCGTCACCATCGCGTGAGCGAGCCACTTCCCATCGCCGTGCTCGTGTCCGGGGCGGGCACCAACCTGCAGGCGCTGCTCGACACCGTGCACGGACGTGAGGCCGAGGTCGTGGCCGTCGCCTCGAGCGGTGCCGACGCCGCTGCGCTCGAGCGCGCTGAGCAACGGGGCGTGCCCATCGCGGTGTTCGCCCGCGCGGACTACCCCGACCGCCGCGCGCGCGACCTTGCGCTGGCAGACTGGCTGGTCGAGCGCGGCTCGCGGCTGGTGGTGCTAGCCGGCTATATGGAGCTGCTCGGCGAGGAGTTCCTCGACCGCTTTCCGGGCGCTGTCATCAACGTGCACCCGTCGCTGCTACCCGCGTTCCCCGGCCTCGCCGCGATCGAGCAGGCGCTCACGTACGGCGTCAAGGTCTTCGGCGTCACCGTGCACTTCGTCGACGCCGGCATCGACTCGGGCGCCGTGATCCTGCAGCGCGCCGTCGAGCTGCCCGACGCGCGCGAGCCGGCCGACGTGCTCGCGGCGCTGCGTCCGCTCGAGCACGAGCTGCTGCCGCACGCCGTTGTGCTGTTCGCGCGCGGCGCGCTGCGCGCCGACCCCGAGAACCCGCGCAGGACGCTCGTCGAGGGCGAGGGATAGGCTGCAAGGTGTGAGCCCCGATGGTGACGTCATGACCGCATCGTCCCCGCAGGGGGATCGCGCGACGGGGGTGGAGCGCGCCGCGCCAGGCGAGGTGCGTGTGCGCCGGGCATTGCTGTCGGTCTCCGACAAGCAGGGAATCGTCGAGTTCGCCCAGGGTCTGGCGGGGCTGGGCGTCGAGCTGGTCTCGACGGGCGGCACCTCGCGCGAGCTGGCCGGGGCGGGCGTCCCGGTACGGGCGATCGAGGACTTCACCGGTTTCCCCGAGATCATGGACGGGCGCGTGAAGACACTCAACTCGCGCCTGTACGCGGGCCTGTTGGCGCGCCGCGACCAGGACGGGCACCTGCGCGCGGCGTCCGAGCAGGAGATCGAGCAGGTCGACCTGGTGTGTGTGAACCTGTATCCGTTCGAGCAGACAGTCGCGCGCGGCGACGCCTCCGAGGAGGAGGTGATCGAGAACATCGACATCGGTGGCCCGACGATGATCAGGGCGGCGGCCAAGAACAGCGCCTTCGCGGCCGTGGTGGTCGATCCCGCGGACTACGAGCGCGTGCTCAGCGAGCTGCGCGAGTCCGACGGCCGGCTGTCGCTCGAGACGCGCAAAGTGCTCGCGGGCAAGGCGTTTGCCTGCACCGCACGCTACGACGCGGCGATCTCGACGTGGTTTGCGGCACGTGAGGGCGGGGCGTTTCCGGCGAGTCGGCGCGAGGCCTACGAGAGGGTCAGCAACCTGCGTTACGGCGAGAACCCCCATCAGCAGGCCGCGTTCTACGCGCGCATAGGCTCGCCCACACACCTGCTGGCCGGCGTCGAGCAGCTGCATGGCAAGGAGCTGTCGTTCAACAACCTGCTCGACCTCAGCTCCGCACGCGAGCTCGTGGAGGAGTTCGCCGAGCCCGCCTGCGCGATCGTCAAGCACAACAACCCCTGCGGCTGCGCCATCGGCGCCAGCGGCCAGGAGGCCTACGAACACGCCTTCGCGTGCGATCCCGAAAGCGCCTACGGCGGCGTGATCGCAGTCAACCGCCCCGTCGACCTCGCGTTCGCGGAACAGCTGGGCAAGCAGTTCATCGAGGTGCTGCTCGCGCCCGGCTACGACGCCGCTGCGCTGGAGGCGCTGCAGGTCAAGAAGAACGTGCGCCTGCTCGAGCTCGGCGACTGGCCACAGCCCCTGCGGGAGCTCGAATCCAAGCCTGTGATCGGCGGCCAGCTGGTGCAGACCCACGACGTCGTCTCAGAGACACGCGAGCAGATGAGCACCATGACCGCCCGCCAGCCGAGCGACGAGGAGTGGCGCGACATGCTGTTCGCGTGGGTCGTCTGCCGCCACGTGCGCTCCAACGCGATCGTGCTCGCCGCCGGCGGCGCCACGATCGGCATCGGCGCCGGGCAGATGAGCCGCGTGGACGCGGTGCGGATCGCGGTCCAGAAGGCCCAGAAATTCCGGGGTGGGCGGGATTCCGATCCACTCGCCGGCTCCTCGCTGGCCTCCGACGCGTTCTTCCCGTTCCCCGACGGCCCCCAGATAGCGCTCGACGCGGGCATCAGCGCGATCATCCAGCCGGGGGGATCGGTGCGCGACGAGGAGGTCGTAGCAGCGGTCGACGCGGCCGGTGCCGCGATGGTCGCGACGGGCGTGCGGCACTTCCGTCACTGAGCGGCGTGTTCCACCACGATCGATTAGGATCGCAGCGTGGTTTTGTATACGTGCCCTGCACGCACCCACGGGGCCAATGCGCCGCTGTTCGCGCACCCGTGCGGAGTCGCAGCGCAGGCGCTCGACCGCGCGGGTCACGACTACACGGTCAAGACGGTGGGGGGCTTCAAAAACGTCCCGCTGAGTCGCCGCGGCAAGCGCGAGGAGATCATCGCGCTCACAGGCCAGCAGGATGTCCCCTTGCTGCTGCTCGACGACGGCGGCACGGTCCAGGGCTCGGGCGCGATCGTCGCGTGGGCCGCGGATCACGGCGTCGCGGCGTCCTGATTACGGGTGTACGATCGCGGTATGTGCCGCAATATTCGCAACCTCCACAACTTCGAGCCACCCGCCACCGACGAGGAGATCCGTGCGTCGGCGCTGCAGTACGTGCGCAAGATCAGCGGCTTCACCAAGCCCTCGCAGGCCAACGCAGAGGCCTTTGAGCGCGCGGTGGACGCCGTGACGGAGATCTCGACGCGCGTGCTTGGCGAACTGGTGACGAACGCGCCGCCCAAGGATCGCGAGGTCGAGGCCGCCAAGGCCCGCGCTCGCGCCGCTGAGCGCTACGCGGCGTAGTCCGCCGCTGCGCAGTCGTGTCCCGGTAAGCGCCCCGCGGGCAGCGGGGTTGGGTTTTGTGCGGCGTGCTGTTACGATATATCGCGACGTTACTTTGATAGCTCACGATAGGAAGTAGATATGTTTGGAAATTCGGTTTATTCAACGGGCGCAAAGCCCGGTTGCAGGTCCCCGCGTCACGGCGGCGAGCGTCACGGCCACGGTGGCGGGCGCGGTCCCGAGGCGCGGGGCGAGTTCGGGGGCGGCCCGTTCGGCTTCTCCCGTGGCGGAGGACCAGGTGGTGGCGGCTCGCGCGGACGCGGACGCAGGGCGCGCCGCGGCGACATTCGCACGGCGGCGCTGCTGCTGCTGGCGGAGGAGCCGCGCAATGGCTACCAGATCATGCAGGAGGTCCAGGAGCGCAGCGGCGGCATTTGGAGCCCGAGCCCTGGCTCGGTCTACCCGGCGCTGCAGCAGCTCGAGGACGAGGGCCTGATCCGCACGCAGGAGAGCGACGGCCGCAAGCTGTTCGCGATCACCGACGAGGGCCGCACGGTCGTGGCCGAGCGTGGTGTCGACCGTCCGGCTCCGTGGGAGCAGACAGGCGACGGCGCTGGCGGCGTGCACGAGCTGGGAAAGCTCATGCGCGAGGTCGCCTCGGCGTTCATGCAGGTGATGCGCACGGGCAGCGAGGGCCAGGTCGCCAAGGCGGCCGCGGTGCTCGCGGGAACGCGCCGCGATCTCTACCGGATCCTGGCCGACGGCGACGTCGCCGGCGAGACCGGCGAGAGCGGCTCTGCCCCCGACACCGGCGCGGATGCCGGTACGGTGGACCAGGACAGGTGAACGAGACCGCAACGACAGCAGTGAGCCCCGCAGCCGAGACGGCGTCCGCGTCCGCCGTCTCGGTCAACGGCCTGGTCAAGCGCTATGACGAGGTCGAAGCGGTGCGCGGCATCGAGTTCGAGGTCTCGGCCGGAGAGATCTTCGGCTTCCTGGGTCCCAACGGCGCGGGCAAGTCGACGACGATCAACATGCTCTGCACGCTCGTGCGCCCCAGCGGCGGCTCTGCGCTGGTGGCGGGCCACGACGTGGTCACAGAACGCGACGACGTGCGTCGCAACATCGGCCTGGTGTTCCAGGACACCACGCTCGACGGCTACCTCACGGCCGAGCAGAACCTGCGGCTGCACGCCGAGCTCTACGGCGTTCCGCGAGAGCTGGTGGGCGAGCGCATGCGCCAGGTGATGGAGATGGTGGGGCTGTGGGAGCGCAAGGACAGCTGGGTGAACACGTTCTCGGGCGGCATGAAGCGGCGCCTGGAGATCGCACGGGGCCTGCTGCACTCGCCGCGAGTGCTGTTCCTGGACGAGCCGACCGTGGGACTCGACCCGCAGACGCGCAGCTCTATCTGGCGCTACATCCGCGAGCTGAAGGCGCGCGAGGACATCACGATCTTCCTCACCACCCACTACATGGACGAGGCCGAGTACTGCGACCGGATCGCGATCATGGATCAGGGGCGCATCATCGTGCTCGACACGCCCGAGGCGCTGAAGGCAAAAGTCGGCAAGGATCGCGTGCAGATAGAGACAGACGACGATCAGGCCGCGATCACGGCGCTGCGCGAGCGCTTCGGCATCGAGGCGACGGTGGCCGAGGGCGCGGTCACCTTCGGTGTGCCCGAGGGCGGGCAGTTCGTGCCAAGGCTGTTCGACGAATGGGATCCCGCCCCGCCGATCCGCTCGGTGAGCGTCTCACGACCGTCGCTCGACGACGTGTTCATGTCATATACGGGCACGACGATCCGCGACGCCGAGTCCGGTCAGACCGACACGCGGCGCAACTTCGCGCGGATGATGAGCCGCTGATGGCGACAGAGACGACAACTAGATCGGCCGCTGGAGCATCGACAGGGCCCGGTGGCCCCACGAGCGGCCCGCACGAGATCGCGCGCGTGCGCGTGCCGATGCGCAGCGTGCGCAGCGAGCTACGCGCGATCAAGGTCGTATGGAAGCGCGAGCTGATCCGCTTCAGCCGCGACCGCCTGCGGATCCTGACCTCCCTGATGCAGCCGTTCCTGTTCCTGTTCGTGCTCGGGACCGGGCTCTCGCGCCTGGCCTCGGCGGGCACGCACGGCGTCAACCTGCGCACGTTCGTGTACCCCGGGGTGCTGTGCATGGCGGTGATGTTCACCGCGATGTTCTCCGCGGCCTCGCTCGTGTGGGACCGCGAGTTCGGCTTCCTGCGCGAGATGATGGTGGCGCCGGTGCGGCGCAGCTCGCTGGTGCTGGGCAAGTGCTTCGGCGGCGCGACGGTGGCTGGCTTCCAGGGCGTGATCGTGCTGTGCCTGGCCGGCCTTGTGGGCGTGCCCTACAACGCCGGGCTGATCATCGAGGTGTTCGCGCTGCAACTGCTGCTCGCGTTCGCGATCACCGCCTTCGGCGTGATGGTCGCGGCGCGCATCACCCAGATGCAGTCGTTCATGGCGCTGATGCAGATGGCGATCATGCCGATGTACTTCCTCTCGGGCGCGCTGTTCCCGGTCGCCGGCCTGCCGCAGTGGCTCGAGATCCTCAACCGCCTCGACCCGCTGACCTACGCGGTCGACCCGATGCGCCGGGCGGTGTTCGCGCACCTGAAGATCAGCGCCGCGGCGCGGCACGCGCTCGACCCCGGCGTCACCTGGTGGAGCTGGCATGTTCCGGGCCTGGTGGAGGCGGCGGTCGTGGCGCTGCTGGGGCTGGCGATGCTGACGATCGCGATCGTGCAGTTCAGCCGCGCGGAGTGAGCGCGTAGTCGGCGGCCTCGAAGCGCTGCAGGCGCCGGCGAAAGGGCCAGGTCGAGCCGGGCCAGATCGTCGTGTTGCGGCCGTGCTCGTCGAGGTACCAGCTCGCGCAGCCGCCGGAGTTCCAGACGGTTCCCTGCAGCCGACGCTGCAGCTGCTCGTTGTAGCGGCGCTGGACGGGCTCGCGCACCTCGACGATGTCGAGGTCGTGGCTGTGCATGAACTGCAGGCATTCCATCAGGTAGTGAAGCTGTGACTCGATCATGAACACGATCGAGTTGTGGCCGAGGCCGGTGTTGGGGCCGACGAGCAGGAACAGGTTTGGAAAGCCGGCCACAACGGAGCCCAGGTAGGCCTGGGCGCTCCCGCTCCAGGACTCCGCGAGCGAGCGGCCGTCGCCGCCGTAGATCCACTTCGAGAACGGGATGTCGGTCACGTGAAAGCCGGTGCCGAAGATGATCGTGTCGAGCTCGCGCTCGACGCCGTCGGCCGTCACGATCCCGCGTGGCGTGATCTGCGCGATCGAGTCGGTCACCACCTCGACGTTGGGCTGTACGAGCGCCGGGTAGTACTCATCGGAGATCAGGATTCGCTTGCAGCCGATGCGGTAGTTCGGCGTCAGGCGCGCGCGCAAGGCTGGATCCTCGACCTGCTCGCGCAGGTGCTTGCTCGCCATGCGCTCGGGCAGCGAGCCCTTGTGGGGGTGCATCAGCGGCAGCACGAACAGCTCACGCGCGCAGTAGACGGCGCCGCGCACCAGCCGCTGTACGGCGGGCACGGTCCGGAACAGCAGACGCTCCCAGCGCGTGGTCGGCCGGTTGCGATGGGGCACCACCCAGGGCGGCGTGCGCTGGAACACGTGCAGCTTGCCGACCCGCGGCTGGATCTTCGGCACCAGCTGGATCGACGAGGCTCCGGTGCCGATCACCGCGACGCGCTCGCCGTCGAGGACGTGCCCGTGCTCCCAGCGCGCGGAGTGGAACAGCGTGCCTTCGAAGCTGTCGATTCCGTCGATCTCCGGCAGCTTCGGATCGCTCAGCGGTCCCGCTCCCGCGACCAGCATGTCAGCGGTCAGATCGCCGCCGCTGGTCTCGATCCGCCACAGCTTGGCCTCCGCATCCCAGCGCGCCGCGATGACCTCGTGGCCATAGCGAATGTGTGAATCGATGCCGTGCTCGCGCGAGACACGCTGCAGGTACGCCCAGATCTCCGGCTGGGGCGAGAACGTCTGACTCCAGTCGGGGTTGGGCGCGAACGAGAACGAGTACAGGTTGGAGGGCACGTCGCAGGCACACCCCGGATAGGTGTTGTCGCGCCAGGTCCCGCCGAGCTGCTGCGCGCGCTCGAGCACGACGAAGTCCTCGATGCCCTCCTGCTTGAGCCTGATCGCCATGCCAAGGCCGGAGAAGCCAGAGCCGACGATCGCGAGTCGCTGATGCGGGATCCTTGACACGCCCGAAGCCTACCCTGGTAGTGTCGCCGCGATGGCTCTCGGCCCGTTCACCTCAGCGTGCGAGCTCGCCGACGCGCTGCGCCGGAGGGAGCTGTCCGCGGTGGAGCTGCTCGACCAGTGCATTGCCGCGATCGATCGGCTCGGCCCAGAGCTCAACTCCGTGATCTGGCGCAACGACGAGGATGCGCGAGCGGCAGCGGCGCAGGCGGACCGCCGCCTGGCCGACGGCGAGCGTGCGCCGTTCCTGGGCGTGCCGCTGCCGATCAAGGACCTCACGCCGGTGGCGGGCTGGCCCGTCACCTATGGCTCCAACGGCGCTCCAGCGGGCGTCAGCGACGAGAGCGAGCTGGTGGTGGAGGCGCTCGAGCGCGCCGGGTTCGTGCTGTGCGGGCGCACCAACACCCCAGAGTTCGGCGTGATCACCGTCGCCGAGAACAGCCGCTATGGGATCAGCCGCAACCCCTGGGATCCGACGCGCTCGCCGGGAGGCTCGAGCGGCGGCGCGGCCGCGTCGGTCGCCGGCGGGATGTTCCCGATCGCCCACGCCAACGACGGCGGCGGCTCGATTCGCATCCCCGCCTCCTACTGCGGGCTGGTGGGCTTCAAGCCGAGCCGCGGGCGCGTGCCGCGCCTGGCGCAGAGCTGGCTGGGCGCGGTCGTCGAGGGCGTGGTCGCGCGCACGGTCGCGGACGCGGCGACGGTGCTCGATGCGATCGCCGGCCCGGACCCGCTCGCCTGGTACAACGCGCCGGTACCGGCGCGGCCGTTCGCGCAGGAGCCGGGCGCCACGCCCGGCCCGCTGCGAATCGGGCTGATGGCGCAGGCGCCGCTGGGGATACCGACCGACGAGTCGTGCGTGGCCGGCGCGCGCGCGAGCGCTGCGCTGCTGGAGGAGCTCGGCCACTCGATCGAGGAGGTCGAGGTGCCGACGATCTCCGAAGAGCTGGTGCCGTCGTTCATCGCGCTGACGCAGGGAGGGCTGGCGGACTACGAGGGCGTGGACTGGTCGGCGGTCGAGCCGCATATCGCCCACCAGCGCCGGGCCGCCAGCGAGCTCGGCGCCTACGACTACGTGGTTGCGGCACGCAAGCTCGAGCTGCTGAGCCGCCGCGAGGTGGCGCGCTGGGGCCGCGACTTCGACGTGCTGCTGACGCCCACCTCGGCGATCCTGCCGCCGATCGCGGGCGCGGTGCTCGAGGCACAGCATGCGACGCCCGACCAGCCGGTGCTCGATGTGGTCGCGAGCGTGTCGTTCACGGCGTTCGGCAACGTCACCGGGCTGCCGGCGGTGAGCCTGCCGCTGCACTGGAGTGAGACTGGCCTTCCCGTTGGAGTCCAGCTCGTGGCCGGGCCGTGGCAGGATGGGCCGCTGCTGGCGCTGTCGGCTCAGCTGGAGCAGGCGCGGCCGTGGGCCGATCGCCGCCCGCCCGTTCGCTGACGAGCCGGCAGAAGACCTCGACCAGGTGCGGGTCGAACTGCGTGCCGGCGCAGCGGCGCAGCTCCCAGATGGCGTCCTCGAGCGTCATCGCGCGCTTGTACACGCGCTCGTCCAGCATCGCGCGGAAGGAGTCGCAGATCGTGATGATGCGAGCGCCGAGTGGGATCTCCTCGCCGGCCAGGCCATCGGGGTAGCCGTTGCCGTCCCAGCGCTCGTGGCTCGCGCGCACCAGCGGGCCGATCCGCTCCAGCGACGGACCCGCCGCGGCGATGATCTGCTCACCCATGACCGTGTGCTGCTTCATGAACGTCCACTCGTCCTCGCTAAGCGAGCCGGGCTTGGTGAGGATCTCGTCGGGGATGCCGAGCTTGCCGACGTCGTGCAGGTCGCCCGCCTTGATGATCAGGCCGATGAGATCCTCGTCGAGGCCGATCGTGCGGGCGAGCAGCTCGACGTCGCCGGCAACGTCGTCGGAGTGCTCGCCGAGGTCGGGGTGGCGCTGGGCGAGCGCGGCATGCAGGACGGAGGTGATGAGGTCCGCGGCGCCGCCCCGGCTCGTCGCCTTCTCGCGATACATGTGCTGGTCGGCGAGTCGCAACGCGTGCATCGGCTCTTTGGTTTCGCGGGGGATCTCGACGGCGCCGGCGGCGGAGGTGACGGTGAACGCGCCGCCCTGTTCGACGAGTGCTTCGCGTGCCTCGATGAACAGCGCGTGCGGGTCGGCGACCGGCGCGGTGATGAGCACGCAGAACTCATCGCCTCCCAGCCGGTAGACATCGCCGTAGGGCTCGACCACCGCGCTCAGGCGGTTGCCCAGGCGCGCCAGCAGGTTGTCGCCGGCGATGTGGCCAAACGAGTCGTTGTAGTGCTTGAAGCCGTTGAGGTCGAAGAACCACACGTATGCGGGTCGCTCCTCGCTCGCACGCTGGCAGACGCGGGGAAGGTCCTCGATCAGGGCGCGACGGTTGCGCAGGCCCGTGAGCACGTCGGTGGACAGCTCGCGCACGACCCGGCGGCTGGAGACCACGAGCGCGGCGATCGAGGCGAGCAGGCCGAGCACGGCGGTGATCAGCAGCGTGAGCAGCCCCGGGCTCCACGAGTTCAGCAGGCTGGGGTTGGAGTGTGTGTCGGTTGCCACCACCGCGAGGCTCTGGCGGGAGCCGTTGACCGTCGTGGGCAGCGTCGCCACCATCGCGCGATGCCCGGCGTTGATTGCCGGCTGCGGATGCCCTCCGCGCCCAGCGGGATCTGAGATCAGCGCGCGCGCCGGGGCGCGCGAGCCCGCGCCGGGCCTGCTCGCCGAGCTGCTGAGCGTGATCCGATCGCGTTCGAAGCTGCCCAGCTGGATCTTCACGTGCGGGATGTCGTGCACGACCAGGCCCGGCCCGGCGGTGGAGAGCGGGCTCATGTCGAGGTGGACGAGGCCGAGCGGCCGTCCGTCGATCAGCAGGGGGGCGAGGAAGGCCACTGATGGCTTGCCCGTGAGGGGCGAAGGGAAGGTGCCGGTACCTGCTCCGACGGGGGAGCTGCGGGCGATGGCGGCGAACTTGCGCGTGAGCTCGAGGGGGAAGACGTCAGGCTGCGAGCTCGGCGCGCACACGACCTGGCGCCCCGCCGTTTCATCCAGGCACGCAGCCGTCAAGGGGACGGCGGCGGCGCGCTCCACCGTGGCGAGGCTCGCGGCGGTGTAGGCGACATCGCTGCTGCGGGTGCCGGGCGCCAGCGTCCGGCCGCTCAGCAGCTGCAGCACGGCCGGGTTGACGAGCATCATCGACACGGCCGTCATCGTCTGACGCTGGCCGCCGGCGAGCACCGTGATCTCGTTGCCGACCGCGGCCTGGAGCGAGTGGTCCTGCGAGTTGCGCCGGCTGTTGACGTTGTCGCCGGTCTCATACACCGCGACGGCGCCGAGCAGCAATGAGAACACGAGTCCCAGGATCGCGAGCTGCCGCATGCCTTTGTTTCGTCGTTCTGGCCGCGACCTTAAATACTGGATATGCCAACCGGCGGATGTTCACCGCCGTTGGCGTGCTGTCAACGGCGGTGAACGGCGGCTGAGCTGTGCGGTCCCGACGGTGCGCGAGTGCGCCGCCGGGACCGACAGGCGCTATTTCTTCTTCTTGATCGTGATGCTGCGATGGAACTGCACCACGATGCCCGCAGTGTCCTTGACAGTGCCCTTGGCTTCGAGGTGCAGCGAGCCGTGCTTGAGCAGACTGCGCCCGGCTGCGTTGAGCTTCACGCTCAGCTTGCCGACGTGGCCGCCCTGGATCTTGCCGCTCACGGTGCCGACCTTGACGCGTTTGGAGGTCGAGCTCGCGTGTGCGCTCTTGACCGTCGCGTAGAGGGCCAGCGTGAACGTGCACGATTCGTCAGCAAGCGCGCCGCATCCGGCGGTGAGCGTTCCCACTCCGCTGGAGAGCTTGACGCTGAGCGACGTGGCGAAGCTGGTGACGCTCGGCGCGGTGGGTTTCGGTGTGGGCGTCGGATTTGGCGTCGGGGTCGGCGTGGGTGCCGGCGCCGGCGCTTCTACCTCGAACGCGCCGATGTCACAGCGTGGCCCCTGTGGCCTGCTGACGCCGCGCTGGTCGACGGTCAGCGGGTTGCCTTCCGCGTCGGTGCAGCCGCTCGGGTCGCCGGCGTCGATCGCCTGGCTGCCGGCGCCGAGCGCGACCGTGGCGGTCGGCCCTCCGTTGCTCTGCAGCGGCCCGAGGTTCAGGCTCGCGTTCAGCAGCACTCCGGGGCCCGAGAGCGTGCACTGGTTGGAGTCCTCGGCGTTGTAGCCGTCGGAGGCGATCCTGCCGCCCGAGAAGCCACAGTTGCCGTCGCCCGTGGGCGCCGTCCCGGCGGCGATCAGCGAGTCGTGCAGCGTCACCGTGCCGGTCTCGACGTACAGATTGCCGCCACCGTCGGCGTGTTTCGCCGCGTTGGCCACGAGCGAGACGTTGGCCAGCTGCGCTGGTCCTTCGTTGTAGATGCCGCCGCCGTATTCGCTTGCGGTGTTCCCGTCGATCGTCATGTTCGTGAGCCCCGCCGGCCCATCGTTGTGGTAAAGCCCGCCGCCGTCTTCGGCGGTGTTGTCCGGCCCGATCGTGCTCTGGCTGAGCGTCACCCGTCCGTAGCCGGCATACAGGCCGCCCCCGTAGCCCTTGGGCGAGCTGTTCGAGCTGAACGTGCTCTGGCTGATCGCCACCACGCCGTCATCCTCGTAGAGGCCGCCGCCGTAGCCGTATTCGCCTTTCGTGCTCACGTCCTCCGCGGCGGTGTTGGCGCTGACGTTGTCGCCGGAGAGTTCGAGGCTTCCGGACCCCGCGGCGATCGCCCCGCCACGTCCCGCCTCGCCGTAGTCGCTGCCCGATCCATCCAGGCCGGCGTCCGCGGTGTTCGAGCTGAAGGTGCTCGCGCTGATGCTTGTCGTGCCGTCATAGATCGCGAGCGCGCCGCCATAGGCGACCTCACCGCCGTGTGCGGAGGTGTACCCGGCACCGCCGGCCGTGTTGGCGCTGAAGGTGCTCGCGCTGATGCTCGTGGTGCCGTCCTGGCCGTAGAGGCTGCCGCCCTCACCGCCGTCGGAATAGCCTGAGGTCGAGGCATCGGTCGCGCCGCCCTGCGCGCTGTTGGCGCTGAAGCCCGAGCCGCTGATCGTCGCGACGCCATCCTCGCTGTAGATCGCGCCGCCGTCGCCGCCCTCCTCATCGGCGGTGCCGGATACTTTGGAGCTTCCGGCCGCGATGTTTTTGCTGAAGCTGCTTCCGTTCACCTCCAGGAGGCCGTCGTCGCTGTAGATCGCGCCGCCGAATCCTCCCTCCGCGTAGCTGCTGGCGTTCTCGCCACCGCCTGCCGTGTTGCTCGTGAAGCTGCTGGCGGCGACGATCAGCTCGCCGTTGTCGTTGTAGATCGCGCCGCCGTAGCCGCCGTAGTCGTAGCTCGGGTCGGTGGTTTCGCCGCCGGCGGTGTTTTCGACGAACGCCGAGTTGGTGATCGAAAGGCGCCCGCCGTTGTTCTCGATTGCGCCGCCGTAGCCCTCTTTGCCGCTGGAGCCGGCAGTGCCGCCTTTGAAGGTGATGCCGGAGATGCTGACTTCAGCGCCTTCGACTTCGAGCAGCCCTCCGGCGGGGGAGGCCGTGATCGTGGTGGTGCCCGCGCCGCCACCGACGATCGATACGTCCGCCTCGACGTCGACTGGCCCTTTTGCGCCGTTGAGCGTGTAGGTGCCGGCTGGCAGCGAGATCACGTCGCCGTTGTCGGCTTCTTCAACTGCGCCGCGCAGCGTGCAGCTGCTCGCGCTCGGGCAGGTGCTCGCGCCGTCGACTTTGCTCGTCACGACCCAGGTCGTGGCCCCCGCGGCGGAAGCGACGGCGAGCATCAGCACGAACATGCTCGCCGCCAGCACGACACCGGCACGAAAGCGCGCACCGACCGACGACATCTTCAGATCAAACACGCCTGACCCCCCGGGGTAACGATCAAAAAGGAAGGGTCAAGCTAACAGGCGCTGCGGCGACCACTTGGCTTGCTGGACGCATATTCCAGGCGTCCCGGCCATGCCCCGTGCGGGACTCGAACCCGCCCCACCGGATTAAAAGTCCGGCGCTCTACCAGATGAGCTAACGGGGCCCTGCGGGCGAACAGTCTACGGCTCATCAGCGGCGGCGACGCGCAAAAGCTCCTCGATGCTCGTGAGCTTGACGCGCGGGCGCCCTGCGATCTCGCCGAGCGCTCGCTCGTGGCGGTCGATCGCCTCCCAGCCGGAGTACGTGACGAGCTCGGGCTGGCGCGAGCGCAGCAGCGCCTCGACCGCGGCGGCATCCGGCGTGTTCGGGGAGTGCACTCGATCGCCGGAGGCAGCGGAGCCGTTGCTGGTGGGAAGGAGGTCCGCAAGCATCGCATCGACTGTCTCCTGTGCGTCCTTCTTGTTGGTGCCGATCACGCCCGAGGGACCGCGCTTGATCCAGCCGACGACGTACTCGCCGGCGAGTGGCATGCCGCTGTCTGGATCGAGCACGCGCCCGCCGTCGTTGGGGATCACCGCGGAGCGCTCGTCGAACGGGACGCCGGGCAGCGGGATCCCGCGGTAGCCGATCGCACGGAACGCGAGGCCCGCCGGGATCGTCTCGCGCTCGTCGGTGGCCGCTGCGCGCAGACCGCCCGAGGGCGTGGGCACGAGCTCGTTGCGGATCAGCTCGACGGCGCCGAGACGCCCTTGCTCGTCGGGCAGGAACGCGGCTGGCGAGAGCAGGAAGCGCAGGACGATGCGCTTGTCGTGGCCCTTGGGGGCGCGCGTTGCGTAGGAGCGCAGGATCTCGACGTTGCGTCGGCTCGTGATGTCCTGCTCGGCCTCCGCGTCTGGGACCTCCAGCGCACGCTCGAGCTCTGCCTCATCGACGGTCACATCGGCGTCCGCGAGCTCGCCGAGCTCGAGCAGCTCGGGGTTCGTGAAGGCGGCCTGCGCGGGCCCGCGGCGGCCAAGGATCACCACCTCGGAGACGGTGCTCTGGGCGAGCACCTCGAGCGCGTGATCAGCGGTGTCGGTCGGCGCCAGCTCCTCCGGGGCAAGCACCAGCATTCGTGCGACGTCGATCGCGACGTTGCCGTTGCCGATCACCACGGCTCGGTGGGCCGAGAGCAGGTCGAACTCCAACTCGGTGTGGTCGGGGTGCCCGTTGTACCAGCCGACGAACTCGGTCGCGGCGTGCGAGCCGGGCAGCTCTTCGCCGGGAATTCCCAGCGGCCTGTCCGCCGGGGAGCCGGTGGCGTAGACGATCGCGTGGTAGTGGGCGAGCAGGTCCTCGCGTGCGACGTGCTCGCCCAAGGTGACGTTTCCGAAGTAGCGAAAGCGCGGGTGAGCGGCGGTCTTCTCGTACACGCGCGTGACCGACTTGATCTTGGGGTGGTCGGGGGCGACGCCGGAGCGCACGAGGCCCCACGGCGTGGGCAGGCGCTCGAGCATGTCCACCTCGAAGCGCCCCGAGGCGTGCTTGAGCAGGTGCCCGGCAGCGTAGAAGCCGGCGGGCCCGGAGCCCACGACTGCGATGCGGATTGGGGCCTCGTCGGTCATGGGCGGTTTGGCGGTGGGGTTGACATCGGCGATCCTGTACGGGAGATGGGCGCGGCCCGACTCGAACGGGCGACCCCCTCGGTGTAAACGAGGTGCTCTAGCCAACTGAGCTACGCGCCCCTGCCTGGGGACTCAAGGCTAGCGAGCCGAACATCTCAGAGCTTACGAGCTCGCCGGCGGTTGGCTAGGATTGCCCGACCCGCCGGGAGTCCTCATGAAGACTGCAGACACCGCCCATAGTGAGGGGCCGTTGGCGTTCGCGCAGGCGGCCGAGCTCGAGCTTCGCAGCGTCAGCAAGCGATATCCGGGGCAGCGCGAACCCGCGATCAAGGAGCTGTCGTTCACGGTGCCTGCGGGGGAGGTGTGCGTGCTCGTGGGTCCGTCCGGCTCGGGCAAGACGACCGCGATGCGCTTGATCAACCGCATGATCCCGATCAGCGGCGGCGACATCCTGCTGGGCGGGCGCAGCGTGCTCGAGCGCGAGCCCAGGCATCTGCGCCGCGAGATCGGTTATGTGATCCAGCAGATCGGGCTGTTCCCGCACCAGACGATCAGCGAGAACATCGCCACGGTTCCGCGCCTGCTCGGCTGGCCGAAGCAGCGTATAGCTGCGCGCGTGCAAGAGCTGTTCGAGCTGATCGGCCTCGACCCGGAGGAGATGGCGGGACGCTACCCGGCCCAGCTCTCGGGCGGACAGCGTCAGCGTGTGGGCGTGGCGCGTGCGCTGGCCGCAGATCCGCCGCTGATGCTGATGGATGAGCCGTTCGGTGCGATCGATCCGATCAATCGCGCACGCTTGCAGGACGAGTTCCTGAGCCTGCAGGAGAAGGTCAAGAAGACGATCGTGTTCGTCACGCATGACATCGACGAGGCGATCAAGATGGGCGACCGGATCGCGATCCTGCGGGAAGGTGGTGTGCTGGTGCAGTACGACACGCCGCGCGAGATCCTCACGCACCCCGCTGACGAGTTCGTAGCGCAGTTCGTCGGGGCCGACCGCGGGCTCAAGCGCCTGGCGCTGACGACGCTGGCGGAGCTCACGCTGATCGAGCCGAACCGTCTTGGGGCGGATCTCGTCGCAGACGGCAGCCTGCAGGTGGGTAGGCAGACAACTGCGAGGGACGCGCTGTCGCTGATGCTGACCGCCGGAGGGCGGCCGCTGACGGTGCTCGACGGGGACGGACACGTCGCGGGATTGATGACCCTCGGGGTCATCGAGAAGCTGCTCTCAGATGAGGCCGCCGAGCCGCACGCGGGGCCGCGCTGATGACGTTCGCGCTCGCCGCGGCCGGCCCGGTGATCCCGAACTACGCGGCACAGAGCTCGAGCTGTGAAGTTCACAACCGCCTGTTCTGTGCCGAATGGGTGCGACGCAACTGGGCGCCGGTTCTGTGGCCGGCGCTGCGAGAGCACGTGGTGCTTGCGGTGGTCGCGGTGGCGATCGGGTTCGTCATCTCGATGGCGCTCGCGCTGGCGGCGCATCGCTACAGCTGGCTGGAGCGGCCTACGACTCTGGTGACGACGATCCTCTACACGATCCCGGCGCTTGCGCTGTTCGAGCTGCTTGCTGCGCCGGTCGGCCTGAATGTGTACTCGGCGGAGATCGCGCTCGTCTCCTACACGTTGCTGATCCTGTTTCGCAACATCCTCGCCGGTCTGCGGGCGGTGCCGGCCGACGTGCTGGACGCGGCCGAGGGTGCAGGCATGACGCGCCGTCAGACGCTGCTGCGCGTCGAGCTGCCGCTGGCGCTGCCGGCGATCGTCGCGGGGCTGCGCATCGCGATCGTGACGATCATCGCGCTGGCGACGATCGTCTACGTGGTCTACGACCGCGGCCTCGGCGTGCCGATCCACACGGCCCTGGGCGAGGGTCCGTTCAAGACCGAGCTGATCGTCGCGGGCGGGCTCGCGATCCTGCTTGCGCTCGTGGCAGACGGGCTGTTGGTGCTGGCACAGCGACTGCTCACGCCGTGGGCACGGGTCGGCGAGAGCTAGGGGAGCTCGGTGCACGAATTCGTCGAGGCGCTTCGCTTCATCGCCCACAACGGTGCGGTCGCCGGTGCGCCGACGCTGCCGAGCCTGACCCACCTTGCGCTCGAGACGCTCAAGGTCGGTGCGATCGGCGTCGCGATCTCGGTCGTGCTCGCGGTGCCGCTTGGTGTGTGGCTCGGCCACCTGCATCGCGGATCGTTCCTGGCGATCAACATCGGCAACATCGGTCGCGCGCTGCCGAGCCTGGTCGTGCTCGCGATCGGCGACGCGTTTCTCGGGCTCGGGCTCACGGTCGTCGAGCTTGCACTGGTGATCCTGGCGTTCCCGCCGATCGTGACCAACGCATACCTTGGCGTCGACACCGTGGACCGGGATCTTGTCGATGCCGCGAAGGGCATGGGCATGAGCGGCTTTGAGATCCTCAGCCGCGTCGAGCTGCCGCTCGCGCTGCCGCTGCTGTTCGTCGGGATCCGCACGGCCGCGGTGTTCGTGATCAGCACGACCACGATCGCCGCGCTGGCCGGCTTCAGCGGCAGCCTGGGGGATGTGATCGCGAACGAAACCAGCTACCACTTCTCGGGTGTGCTGGGGGCGGCGATCTGTGTCGCGGCGCTGGCGCTTACGGTCGACGGCGCGCTGACGCTCGTGCAGCGGGTGCTCACACCGCGCGGACTGCGTGTTGCTCAGCTCGAGAGCTCAGCGGAGGCTGGACTCGCGCAGCCAGCAGCGTAGGATCGTATTTCCTATTGTTCCGATCAACAAAGTAATCAAACCAGGAGACGGCGAATGACAGGCAGGCGATGGGGCAGGTTGAGCACGTTCAAGCAGGGCATCTCGGCGGCGTTCGCAGTGGTCGTGCTGAGCGTCGGGCTCGCGGCGTGCGGGAGCAGCAGCAACTCGACCTCGAGCAGCACGACGGCCAGCACAGCCGCGAGCACGCCTGCCTCCTCGGCGAGCGGTCCGGGCGTCGGCAAGCCAGCGGTGACGATCGGCGACAAGAACTTCGCGGAGGAGAACATCCTCGGCCAGCTCTACGCCCAGGCGCTCGAGGCCAAGGGCTACAAGATCGCACTCAAAGAAAACGTCGGCTCATCGGAGATCATCTACAAGGCCCTGACGTCTGGGCAGATCGAGATGTACCCGGAGTACACGGGCACGCTGCTGTCGGCGATCGCCAACCAGACCAAGGAACCGGCAAGCGCGGCGGCCGCATACACACAGGCGAAGGCGTTCGTCGAACAACACGGTCTGACGCTGCTGAACTACACGCCGTTCTACGACTCCGACGCGCTGGCGACGCTGCCGAGCTATGCAAGCGCGCATCAGCTGTCGAGCATCGCGGACCTGAAGGCGCTGGGCAAGAGCGTGACGATCGGGGCGCCGCCGGAATTCGCCACGCGCTTTGAGGGCCTGCTCGGGCTCAAGCAGGAATACGGCGTGGTCCCGACGTTCAAACCGATCTCGATCGAACTCTCCTACAAGGCGCTGGAAAGCGGCCAGGTCGACGTGCAGAACGTGTTCAGCACCGACGGTCAGTTGCTGAGCGGCAAGTTCAAGGTGCTGGCTGACCCCAAGCACGTGTTCGGCTTCCAGAACGTGGCGCCGGTCGTCAAGCAGAGCGTGCTCGCGGCCGAGGGTCCGGCATTCGCGGAAACGCTGAACAAGGTCAGCGCGCTGCTGACGATCAAGGCGATCCAGCAGATGAACGCGGCGGTGAGCATCGACAAGCAGTCGGCGAGCAGCGTGGCTCATCAGTTCCTTGCGGCCAACGGGCTGATCTAGCCCCCGGGCTGGTCGCGAACCCGCCATCCTGCGCCGCATTCCCTGCGAAGCTTGCAGGGAATGCGGCGCGCCGGCGGAAGTCGAAGGACGGTCAGGCTCGGCCTCTCGCTTGCGGGCGGGCTGCTGCTGCTGCTGGTCATCGCCCAGGTGCTGCTGCCGCGCTTGGCCGTCAGCAGGATCACCTCACGGGTCGGCCGCTACGGCAAGGTACTCAGCGTGAGCGTGAGCGCATGGCCGGCGATCGAGCTGCTGTGGGGGCATGTGGGCTCGGTGCACGTGAAGGCGCGAAGCCTGGCGCTGAGCCCAGCGCAGGTGGCGAGCCTGCTGTGGGAAGCGAAGGGGACGCAGAGCATGGACGTGAGCGCGGAACGCGTGCAGCTCGGGAAAGTGACGGTGACCGACGCGAGCCTGCGCAAGCGCGGCAGCGTGTTGAGCGCGCAGGCGCTCATCAGCGAAGCGGCGATCAAGGCGGCGCTGCCGGGGGGGTTCGGCGTGCGGCTGCTGCGCAGCGAAGGCGGCGAGGTCGAAGTGCAGGCGACGGGCGCGCTGTTCGGGGTGGGCGCATCCGTGAACGCGATCGCGGGCGCAAGCGACGGCAAGCTGATCGCCCATCCGCTGGGCTTCCTGATCGAAGGGCTGCAGCTGATGCTGTTCTCTGAGCCGCACGTGTACGTCGAAGGCGTGGGGGCCAGCGTTCAGAGCACCCAGCCGCAGAGCTACCGCCTGACGATGAGCGCGAGCCTGCGCTGAGCGGCTCAGGCCGCCGTCTGCAGGGCCGCGGCGGCAATCGCGGTCCGCGGCCGGACCAGCATCGGCAGCCCGGCCTTGGGGCTGATGGTGGGCATCTGGCGAATGCTCAGCCGGAAGTCCTCGGGCAGCTCGAGGGTGCAGCGCGAGAGGATCAGCGTTGCGATCGTGCGCACCTCCAGCTGGCCGAAGCGCATCCCGATGCACATACGCGAGCCGCCGCCAAAGGGAACGTAGGCGCCTTTGGGCAGTGCGGCGCTTGCGTCCGGCGCAAAGCGCTCGGGACGGAACTGCTCAGGCTCGGGGAACACGTCCGGGAGATGGTGTGAGGCCCAGGAGCAGTAGTTGACGAACGCGCGCGCCGGGACGGTCTGGCCTTCGAACTCGAATGCCTCGACTGCGCGGCGCGGCCCGACCCACGCTGGTGGGTACTTGCGCAGGGTCTCTTCGAAGACCATCTCCAGCTCGCTGAGCTCCCCGGACATGAGCTGCGTGCCTGTTGGCTGCCCGCCGATGAGCAGGGCGTCCTGCTCGGCGAGCAGTCGGGCGACGAGCTGGGGTTGCTGGGCGAGCTCGTAGAACATGAACGACACGGTCGATGTGGTGGTGTCGTGCCCGGCGAACAGCAGCGTCATGACCTCGTCGCGGATCTGCAGGTCGGTGAGCGTGTTTTCGTCCTCGTCGTGGGCATCGAGGAGCAGGCTGAGGATGTCGAGCCCGCGCTCACCGGTGTCTCGCCGGCGCGAGATCTCCGAGTAGATCAGCGTGTCGAGCTTGCGCGCCGCTCGCTGCAGGCGCTCCCAAGGTGAGAAGCGGCCGCGCAGCACGCGCAGGAAGTAGTCCGCGGCGTAGAACGACAGCGCCTCCTCGAACAGGTCCGCGGCGTCGATCGCTTGCGCCTGCTCGCCGTCCGGGTCCAGGCCGAACAGCGCGCGCATGGCCACGCGTACCGCCAACCGCCGCGTCCACATGTACAGATCGATGTTCGAGCCGGGCGTGAGCTCGTCCAGCGCCTGTGTGGTCTCGAGCACGACCGCGTCGACGGAGGCCGCGATGTGCTCACGATGAAACGCCGGCAGCATGATCATGCGCGAGCGGCGGTGGAACTCGCCGTCGATCGTGAGCAGGCCGTCGCCCATCAACCCGATCAGATCGCGGAAGTGCGAGTCCCGCCACGTGAAGTTGGATGCGTGGGAGACGGTGATGTAGTGATTGGCGGCCGGTCCGAGCATGAACACGACGTTGCCGTGAAACAGCCGCAGCGTAAAGATCGGGCCGAAGCGCTCGTAGGCATCCAGCAGCATCGGCAGCGGTTCGTTGGCGAAGCGGCGCGTGCGACCGAGCGAGAAGCGGGTTTCGCCGGGCGGGAACGGAACGCTCGCCGAGCGCTCGTCACGGAGGTCTTCCAGGAGCACCGAAAACGGCTTCGAGTTCAGCAGGGGAGGAGGTCCGACGAGCGCCACCCGACAAGCCTAGTCGAAACACTGGCCGGCTGGCCAGTTTGGGGGGCGCGAGGATCTTGCGCCAGCCTTGCCATACTGGTGGAGCACGGAACGTCGCCCCGGCGCTCCGAGCAATCGCGGGGGCGTAGCTCAGTAGGTTAGAGCGCTGCCCTGTCACGGCAGAGGTCGCGGGTTCGAGTCCCGTCGCTCCCGTACTTTACCCCCGCGGCTCCCGCGCCGCGTTGGCGATGCTGCTGGAAGAACGGCAGGAACGAGGGCTTGGGTTGGACGGCTACGACGCGGTGGTCGTCGAGCCATACGCCGTCGAAGATGAGGTGCAGGAACTGGCGCTTGGCGCTGGGGTCGTTCTCGCGCTTCCAGAAGACGGCGAAGTCTTCGAGCACCCGGCGGGCGTGCTCGATGTCGAGGGTCGGTTGGGGCGTGAGCGCCGCCAGCTCGGCGTGGATTGCATCGCGCGGTGCGATGTATTCCGGGCGCGGCAGGTCGCCCAGCTCGTAGAGGTCGCGGGCACGCTTCAGGCGCTCCTCCAGTTCTTGGCGGCGCGCGGCCGTGTCGGCTGTCTCGGGGGCGCTGGCGTTGGTGAGGCGGCGGACGATCTCCTCGCGCACGTTGGTGCCGAGTTTGAAGCTGGCGATGAACTCGACGAGCTGGCGCTCGATCGCCTCGGCTGAGGTGATGGGCTGGTCGCAGGAGCGGTTGGCGCGGCGGGTGGAGCAGTAGTAGCGGGCTTTCAGGTCGCGCCCGCCGATGGAGCCGTGCATGCGCGCGTGGCAGCGTCGGCAGTGCGCGAGGCTGCGCAGCACGTACCTGGGTGAGGGGCGGCCGGGGTGCAGGGTGCGGGCGCGCTGGCGGCGCATGAGCTGCACGCGGTCGAATAGCTCCTCGGGAACGATCGCCTTGTGCAGTCCTTTGATCGTCTTGGATTTGTCGCGGCGGGCGGAGACGTAGCCGCAGTAGGCGGTGTTGCAGAGCATCTCTCGCACCGTGTCGGTGCTGAACGCGCGGCCCTTGGTCGTGCGCTGGCCTTGGAGGTTCAGCCACTCGGCGAGCGAGCGGTCGGTGTGCTGGCCGGTGGCGTACAGCTCGTATAGGCGCAGCACGAACGGCGCGCGCTCGGGGTCGGGCACCGCTATACCGTCCGTGCCCTTGGCGAGCCCCCAGGGGAGGCTGCCGGTGAGCAGTCCTTGGCGGGCCTTCTCGCGCAAGCCCATCTTGACCCAGAAGGACAGGGAGACGGAGTAGTACTCGTCGAAGATCTCGTGCACGGACTCCGACAGGAACGCGGCGGGGTCATTGGCGTCGGCGCCCAGGGGCTGGGTGACGGAGATGACCTCGATCCCGAGCTGGGTGCGCAGCAGCTTCTTGTAGTGCTTGGCCTCGATCGTGTTGCGCGCGAAACGGCTGGTGTGGAAGATGAGCACGACCTCAAAGCGGTGCTCCATCGCGTCCTCGATGAGGCGCTGGAAGTCGGGGCGCTTGTCTGCGTGCCGGCCGGTCTGGAAGTCGATGTACTCCTCGACCAGCTGCATGCCGTGGTCAGCGGCGTACCGGGCGATGGCTTGCCGCTGACCCTCGGGGGAGTAGCCGCGGCCTTGCTCCTCGGTTGACTCGCGTATGTATGCCGATGCGCGGCGGGGCTGTTGTGGCTGGGTCATCTTCTACGCCTCCTCGGTGGTCGTCTCGTCGGCGAGTAGTTGCGCGCCGTGGCTGCGCCAGTAGGTGACGAACCAGGTCGCGAACGCCTCGTGGTCGGGGTCGAGCAGACGTGGGCGTTCAGGGCATAGGTCGCGCGAGCGCTCGCGACGCGGTCGCACGCCGGTCGGGTAGGTGTGCCACCGGCCCGCGCATTCGGCGTCAGGTCGTGGTGGGGGTTGCTGCTCTGGCATCAGTGCGCACCTTCTATTGACGTGGGGGGGCTATGTCGTAGCGCTGTCATATGACAGTCAGGTGTCATCCGTGCCGGCGGATTACCGCGGATTCACTCGGATTCACCGCGATTGGGGAATCTCGGTCGTAATCACCCGGCTCAGGCTCGCTCCCGCGTCCAGCGACCGGTGTTACGTCGGCCCCGGCGCCTCGCTCGCACGGCACCCAACTGCTCCGGGTCGATCGCGGCGTCTGCTGGATCTTCCTCGCGGTCGATATCGGCGCGATCATCGCTCGGCTCGGCCCACTCGCGTAGGCAGTAGTTCGCCGACCCAAGGCGCTGCATCACGAACTCGAGGCGATCGGCGGCCTCGAACAGCGCATCGCTGCGAACGGGCGTGCCGGACTCGATCAGCGCCAGCGCATCGGCCAATGCCGTGCGGGCCTCGTCTGTGAAGCGCTCAATCTTCTGTCCGGCAAGCGCACGGGCTGAACGCCACGCGGCATGCTGCGGTGACTCCGGCAGATCGACCGCGCCCTCCACGCGAAGCCTGCGCCGCCCGGCGGGCGTCAGCGACCACACTTCCACGCCATGTCGGCGGGAGGGCTCAAGCGCCCCAGCCTCGGTGAGCGCTTGGAGCTGGCGGCGAGCGGCGCGTGCGCCGCCGGAGCGGTTAGGAAAGCCCAGGTGGGCGTGTACATCTCCCAGGCGGGGACGGTGTCGCGCTCACGATGCCTCACGGCGCGCTCTATGGCCGCGAGCACGAGCGGCTCGGGGACTTCGTTGCGCGGGTTCATCGGCTCCTCCATTCGGGTTGGAGGCCCCGGAGACGGCCAGCCAGCCAGAAAGAAGCCCTGCCCCGATGGATAGGGTTTTCCGGGTGCCGGGAGGGTCGAACTCCTGGTGCCACGCCCCCGGCCGCTCCAACGGCGCGGGGGCACTATGTCGATTAGCGGACCGGGACCGTAGCTCCACGCCGCCGGTAAAGCAACCCGCCCGGCGCCCTCTTGACAAGAGCCGTCGAAGTCGGCGTTGGGCAGCATCTGAGGCGTCCTCGGGATGTCCTAGCTATGTCCTGAGGACGTCCTAACTACGTCCTCAGGACATTTCGATGCGGAGGCCACGATCGGCTCTGTGATGCGGAATCCCGGCGCTTCGCCGGTGCCGACATTCTTATATCTACAGCTACTTGATTAATCGTCCTCTAGAAGCAATGCCGGATCCACCGGAGCGGACGGCTCGACGGGCACACTGACTGCGCCAGAGGCGCTTGCGTCAGCGATCTCGCTCTCGATTCGCCACAACGCTGCGTCGATGTTCTCTACACGGGAGCCATCCGGAAGCGGCACGGGACGGTACCCGGTTGCTGTCTCGTTTTCGCGCCACGCAAAGATCCCCGCGCCGTCAAGGTAGGTCGCCAGCAGCGCCTCGGTCTCCCGCACCATTCGCTCGATTGAGTCACTCTCGCTTAGCCGTGCGCCCCACAACATGAAGGTCATCGGCATGGCCTTCGAGCGCCAGGCCGCCCAGTGCCCGATCCGCACGGTCTGGTCACGGCGGGAGAGCTTGAGGTCGGTGGCGGCGAACTTCAGCTCCTTTCGCCGGTTTGTCCAGTCGTCCATCGCCCCGCGCGCCCGGTAATTACGGTAGGCAGGCCCGCCCGTCACCTTCGACTCGGCGCAGACGATTGGCGCCACGTCACGGTCGGGCCAGGCAAGATCGACTTGGTGCTTCTGGGAATAGCCGCGGATTTTCGAGCGTGAGCGGATCTTCTGCCCCGTGCGGTTGTCCAGCAGCAGCCCTAGCAGCGTTGAGAACCAGTGACCCTTGCCGCGGTAGATGCCATCGATACGGGACTGCGGATTCGCTTCGGGGTTTCCCATGCCGGGTGGCGGCACGTCAGCGATCCGGTACTGATCAAGGCACCACATCAGTGCGAGGAACTCGTCTGCGACCGCGCTGAATTCCCGGATCGCGTAATGCTGGACGCGCTCGATCAGAGCGTTCCAATGCTCGCCCGGATGGCCTACTAGAGCATAAGTGGCCGCCCCACGGTCTTCTCTCAGGCGCTCCTCGTCATTGTCAGGCATCTGAGGACGCCCTCAGTGGCCTTGCGCACTGGCATGAGCGATGCTCATGCGAGCGCTTCGCAATTCCCGAGAAGCGAGATGCAACGCGGCCACCTCTCCGTCAGGCACACGGCATGCGTCGTGCAGTAGCGCCTCATCGACGCGCTTGAGCACGCCTGTCCACAAGCCATTGGACAGCGCCCGATCTAGCCGCGCCCGGTCTGGCCTTAGTCGCTGCCAGGCGGCCTGCAGGAACTCCGGTCGGGGGACCGGGAGGATCCCCGCCTCCCGGGGCTCCATCTTCAGAAGCCCTCCGCCGTACCCGCGGCCATGCAGCTCGGCGCCGAGCATAGTCGCGGAGTTGAGCATCAGGATCGGCAAGGCCGCCTTGACCTCGCGCGGCAGGCCGTGCGAGAGGCGGATGCCGTGCATCGAGTTCACGAACGAAACCCGGGCGCTGTTGTTGATCAGTCGCGGATAACGGTGGGACATGTAGGTGAAGAACAGGTCCGGTGGCTCAACCAGCGGTGGTCGATACCAAAGGGTTCGCACTCGACACTTGTACCCGTCGGGTATTCCCTGCTCCTCGCCCTCGTGCAGATATCGGCGCAGCCCGGCCTCGAAGCGCCCCTCCGAGTCGGGTACCAGCATCCACACGCGCTCGCCAGCGTCGCGGAGACGCTCCCAGTCTCGTCGAGAGAACGCGAGGCCCTTCAGGTGCTTGGATCCCGGCGGACAGATCGGCGCGAGATGACGTTCGGCGATGCCGTATTCGCGGCGAGTCTGCTCCGTGATACAAAAGAACCCGTTTGCGCCCGTAACCGTCCCCAGCGAGGGCACGCCGTATTCGCGCAGCTCGATGAAATGGTCGTCGACAATCCGGTCATAGAGCTGGCGGTGCTCGACCGGGAGCAGCAGATCGGTCCACTTGCCCTCGTGGGGCGGAGCAACGCTCAAGTGCATCGGACCGAACATTCGGATCTCTTGCAACTGCTCAGCATCTTCGACTGGCACGAGCGTGAAGGCCTTACATCCGCCTGTGCCACGTGCCAGCACGAGAAGCACCTTCTCAGTGGCGTCCTCGAACTGCAACCGCTCGAACATCACGAGATGGACGGCCTTAAAGCGACGCTTCAGCCATAGCCTGATGTGCTCGGCATAGCCCGTCGTCAGCAGCTCCGTCGGCAGGACCATCGCCAAGCGCCCGTCAGGCTTCAAGAACGAGCACGCGTGAACGACCAGAGCCGCCCAGGAAGATGCGAGTCCGGATAGACGGACGCCCTGCTCCAGCGCCCGTCGCTGGGCGCGCTTACGTTCCATGCCTGAGTGGTTCTGGAAACGGATGAATGGCGGGTTGCCAATCACCGCATCGACATAGGGAAGCCGTGCATCCAGTCGGTTTGGTGGGGAGAGCTCAAAGAAATCCTCGACGAGCAGCGACGCGTCCAGCCCTTGGGCGGCGAGATCTGAGACCGACTGCCGCACGGACTGCTCATGAAGGTCAACGCCGAGCACCTGGCTCCTCAGCTGGGCACGGTCAGCGCCGAGAGCTCTAAGACGCTCCCCGGCGGCTTGCAAGAACACCGACTCGCCGCATGTGGGGTCAAGGACGCTTGCGCGCGGATCTCCTTCGATCGCCCACTCCGCAAGGTAGTCTGCGATCGGCTGGGGGGTAAAGAAGGCCCCCCGAGCCTTGCGCTGGAGCTGTGTGTCGTCCAGGGGTTCCAAAGCGCTCATGACCAGCGAATGCTACGGCCAGAATCGGACGGATCAGGCTGCTCGCGGTCCGATCATCCGAATATCTCGCGACGACGCCGCTAATAGCGAAGTATCTTTTGAGGCGTCCCATCAGAGGATCGTCGTTCCTGACAGCGTCACAGCCATGAAGTCAGCATCTGCCATGACCCGCGCCCGAGCCGCCCGCGACCCTGACGCCTGGGACCAGGGTTGCGCGACCGATCGGGTGCGCAACGAGGTGGTGATCCCGCACCTGGAAGGCGTCCTTTGCTCTTCTCGTGCACAATCGGTGCTCGACCTCGGGTCAGGTACCGGCTACATCACGCTCGCGCTCGCGCGTGCGCCCTGGGCGGCCGGGATCTCCTGGACTCTGGTGGACATCGACGAGCAGCTATTGCGCTATGCGCTCGCGTCGATGTCGCCGAGCTACACGATCGCAACGCTCGCCCATGACCTGGCTGGCACTACGGCCCCGGGGGATACGCGTGGGGATGTCGCCTTCGTAGTGTTCACGACCCTTGAGCTCCAGATCACCCAGCAGCTCGCGATCAACTTGCGGGGGATGCTGAACCCTGGTGGCAAGCTGCTGATCTACCTGCCCGACGTGCTGGCCGACATATACGCAGCATCTGAACCCCGGGAGGCACTTGCGGCGTTCCTGACCGGCCACGCCGTACTTGAGAAGGTCGACCACTTCACGGAGACACGCGAATCCTTCCACGCCACGCGCGCTGAGAAGCTGATCAGCGTGCTGCTGGCCGAGCATCTAACGCTCACTAACCTTGAGATTCTCCCGCGCAGCGACCGTGAGGAGAACATCTACTGCCTGGCGTTTCAGCGCGCCCCATCGATGCCGTCAGGCTGAGTCCTGTCGCGAGAGAAAGCGACAGCCGTGTCGCGTATCTACCTGCACTTCCTCGATCTCTACCACTACCGCCGTGCCCAGCTCGGTGGACACACGAGTGAGGTGAGACTTGCCACCGAGGCCCGACGTGCGTTCCGTCTCGCGGCACTCGCCGCCGACCACCTCTACATGCCGGCCTCCTCGTACTTCGAGGGAGAGCTCGCCCGGCTCGTGCTCGCCAACCATAGCGAGCTGGTGGAACTCGGAGGTGTCTATGTCTCAGCCTCGCAAGAGTCGCTCGAGGAGCATCGTGAGGAGAAGCTTCCACAGTATCCGCGCGGCCTTCCCGGCGGCATCCCCGGCGCCTACACGACGATGCCCGAGATCCCTCCACCGCCTTACCAGCAGAAGGTCGGGTCATCGCGCGAGGCGATCACTGCCCGTTGGATGAGTGTTTTGGAGAACGGGGCACTGGAGCGCGTCCTCTGCGAGAGGGCCAGCGACGCCCCCCTCGCCCGGATCGAGAGTGCCTGGGAGCGCGTCCCGGACATGCTGGAGGAGACCGCCTTTGTTTCTGAGCATGTCCACGAGTTGCTGGCCAGGCGTCGCGTCGAGGTGGCGGCGAGCACGATCAGCAGGATCATCGAGCCGGCTTATATAGACGGTTATGCCCAAGCCCTGAACGCGAAGATCGTCGGGGAGCTGGTGTTCCTCGCTAGCCCATACGCGATGAACGCCAAGGTCGCTTTGTCCTACCGCCAGACTGTCACCGACTTCCAGGCGCTCAGCCTGATGGCGTTGCTCGACTACGCGAACATCGGAGAGCTGCTCCGCTTTAGGCGATCGCCGCAATGGCAAGACCTTTGGGACGTCCTTCAAGGCGGAGAGCCACTTAGCGCCTTCCACTACGAACTCGCGAGGCAGGCCGCCGAGGTTGCCGCCGGAGATCACAAGATCCCGAACATGGGCTATACGGACTGTACGATGGGCATCATCACTGCCCTACCGGAGGAGTTCGCGGCGATGCGTGCCATGCTCGACTCACCCGTGTCCCGCAGGGCTGCCGCTGACCCCAACACCTATGTCGTAGGCACGATTCCCACGTTCCGCGACGGCCAGCCGCACGGCGCGCACAGGGTCGCGCTCACAGAGCTCAAGCGAGCAGGTATCGAGAGCGCCGCCACCGCCGCAACGAACCTCCTGCGGAGCTTCCCCGGGGTACGTCTCGTGCTGATGGTTGGTATCGCCTGCGGCGTGCCATGCCCTAGCGAGCCCTCGAAGCACGTCCGGCTCGGCGACGTCGTGGTCTCGGATCGTCAGGGGGTTGTCGGCTTCACGACCGGCGTAGCAGGAGAGCGGGGTCTGGAACACCGTGATGCGCTGCCTCCCCCAAGCGCAGTGATGATTGGTGCAATGAATGCGCTGGACGCCGACGAGCTGAGTTTCAGTGCGCGCCCTTGGGAGGCTCATCTTGAGCGCCTCACAACGAACGCAGTGTTCGCGAGACCATCCGCCCGCAAAGATGTCCTATATGGCCCGGATCTGAAGAAGGTCCGTCATCCCTCAGACCCCAACCGCCGGAGCGGCAACCCCAAAGTGTTCCGGGGTTTGATCGGCTCCTCAAACATCCTGGTCCGGGACGGATCTTTTCGTGACCAGATAGCTAGCGCCCACGGCCTGCGTGCGATCGAGATGGAGGCCACCGGCATCGTGAACGCGGCCTGGGACCACAGCCAGTCGTACGGGATCATCCGGGGCGTATGCGACTACGGCGATCAGAACAAGAACGACGACTGGCACTACTATGCGGCGGCAGCCGCGGCCGCATACACGCGGAGCCTGATCGAGCGCATCGACCCCGAGGAACTCGCTGGACTCGGACGCTCGAGAGGGTAGCCTAGGACCTAACTCCGGAGGCATCGGCATGCATCAGCACGACAACGGCAGTCTGCGACGCGACACCGAACTGTTGTATGAGCTCGGGACGCTGCGGCAGGTCGCTAGGGCCTGGGTGCAGTTCGGAAACGATCAGCGCCTCGCGAACGTCGCGGAGCACAGCCTTCGGGTGATCTGGCTGGCGCTCACGCTCGCCAAGCACGAGGCGGCCGATGCCGCGAGGGTGGTTCAGCTCGCGCTCATCCACGACCTCGCTGAGACGCGTACGGGTGACGTCAACTACGTGACCCGCATGTACGTGGACCGTGACGAGACCCAGGCGATGCAGGACGCTGTACGCGGCACCTCCGTCGAAAGGGACGTGATGGACCTGTGGCAGGAGTACCAAGCGCAGCTCACGCTGGAGTCCCAGATCGTCAAGGACGCTGACAACCTCGACTGCGACTTTGAGCTGATGGAGTGCGCCTCGCGCGGCCCGAACTTCAAGACGACACTGCACGAGACACGCCAGCGCGTTCGAACGCAGCTGCGAACCGAGACCGCCCGTCGAATGTTCGAGCAGATCTACGACACTGACCCGCACGACTGGCACCTGGGCACCAAGAACCGACTGACCGCTGGCGACTGGAGGGATCCGGCGCTGCCCACGACCGGCTGAGTCACATGGCTGAGGGCTTTGCCGCCATAAAGAACTCGACTCTCTGCCCATACGCGAAGAGCGCCCGAGTCCGCTACGGCCCACGATGGACGCCCGTTGACCCCGACGATGCCAACTGGGCTCGAAACGCAACAGCCCTAGCAGGCTGGGCGGATACCGCGCGCAAAGAATGCTCGCACGGGTTCGTACTCGAAATCGCTGGGCGCGATGCTGCCAGTTTCCACTGCGTAGAGGCATCCTTGAAGGAAGCGCTCCACAGCCTTAACGCCCATGATCCGGCTGCCAGCGATTGTATGAAGGGGCCGTTCGACGCAGTCGAGTGGCAGTTCGAGTTCGCGGATCTGCGCCTGTTCGTAAACGTGTTCGCGCCCTGCTATCCGACCAACCACAGTAAGCACAGCCAAGACTCCGAGCGTATTTTCCTATTCCTGCAGCCTGAGTATGCGTTTGATCTTTGCGGCGTAAATCCCGCCAACCGGGCAGCGAAGGAGCTGATCCGCACGCGCTTTCGCGCAGCTGGCATGCCGTACAACGGCGAGCTTATCGACCAAAGAATCGAGGCGCAGATCTACATGTTCGCGCTGCACGCCTCCGACCAGCCTGTCCGCTGGTGGGAGTGAGACACACCTCGCGAGACCTTGTAAGTGCACAGCGGGTGGCGGTGCTAGGTCCTCCCGGCGCTGGGAAGAGCACGCTCGCCCGAGCTGTCTGCGCGGCTCTATCGCTCGCCTACATCGGGATCGGGGAGCGCCTGAGAATGGCCGCTGACGGGGACCCACAGATCGCCGCAACGCTTGCCTCTGGGGGCTTCGTCTCAGACCAAACGGCGTGGGGGCTCGTCGCTCACGACATTCAAGCCGCCGATCAGCAAGGTGGCTTTGTGCTCGACGGATTCCCTCGCACCACCGGGCAGGTCGCGATGCTCGACGGGCTGCTCGCCGGTATCTGCCCGTCCGTCGTGCTCAATATCGCTCTCCCGCCCGAGCTGGCCAGGGCACGAATCGACGCCCGCGCAGGTGAGCAGCAACGGGCACGCTCGGACGACATAGCCCAGAAGGCAATCATCACACGCCAACGGCTGCACCAAGAGGCTGGCCGTGCAGTCCTTGAGGTCTATCAGCGACGCGAGATCGTGCACGCCCTAGCTGGGAGTGCGGCCGCCGAGCAGGTCCAGGCTGCCGCACTAGAGCTCCTGTGCGGCCCCGCGTGAGTGCCCGCGTCGTCCGGTGGTCCAACTACTGGATACGGGAGCGCAACCCGCCATCTATTTAGCGCGGCTTCTCAGCCCCCGTTAGGCCTCGGGGCGGCGCTGCGGTCAAAACCTCGATGTCGTAGTCGCCGGGGGGCGAACGCCGGCTTCGACCCCCGTCGCTCCCGCTTCCACCGGCTCTGCGCTGCGGGGTACAGACCGGGTTCAGCCCTGTCGCTTCCGTACTTTGCCCCTTTTCCCCCGGTTTTGCAGCGATTTTCCGTGCCCTGCTCGCTAGACTCCTGGCAATGTTCGATGACGCTGTGATCGAGGAGGCTGGTCGCCGCATACTTTCGGCTGCCCCGCCAAACAGTCGAGTGATCCTTTTCGGGTCGCACGCCCGTGGAGAGGCTGGCAAGCACAGCGACCTCGATCTCTTGGTGATCGAGCCGTCGGTTGAAAGCTGGGGACGTGAGTCGGCCCGGCTGCGCAGAACGCTGGACGACCTCGAAGTGTTTGCCGACGTGATCGTGGTTAGCGAGCAACGGGTCGGCGAGTGGCGCGACGTCCGTGGGAGCATGATCCACGCGGCGCTAGCCGAGGGACGCGAGCTGGCGTCTGATGGCCAGCCAGCTTGACCTTGCCAAGCAACTTCTTTGCCGGGCCGCCGATGACGAGGCCGCAGCAAAGGCGCTACTGCACGTCGGTGCGGTCACCGACGTAATCGTCGGGTTCCACGCTCAGCAAGGGGTCGAGAAGTCGATCAAGGCAGTTCTTGCTGCCAACGGCGTGGACTTTCCGTTTAGTCACGACATTGGGCGCCTCGCAGCTCTCGCCAGTAAGGCTGGGCACCCTCTGCCGAACGCTCTGCACAGCGCCGACGAACTAAGCGCTTATGCGGGCGCTCTGCGTTACGAGCCCGATGATCCCGAATCGGTCGATCGCGAGACCGGCCTACGCTGGGCCACCACCGCCGTCACATGGGCACAGGCTCAGATCGAGGATGCCGAGGAGCGGGCGGCCGCAAATGACGAGGCCGCGGACTGAAATCCGCGGGAAGTCCTTCGGCGCATCCCCTCAGTCAGCCTCGTCGAGCGTGCCGTCTGCGTTCCAGGTGTCGGGGATTGCGTCGTCCATGCCAAGCGCATGGGCGCGCTCAATGATGTGCCGGCGGATCGCGTTGTGGCTGTCGTGGCGCCCGCGTCCGACCGCGCGGATTGCGTGGTGGAGGTCTTCGGCGTCGGCGACGGGGTAGGACCCGTCGGGCAGCGCAACACCCGACTCGGCCAACTCGCGGCGGTGGGCCGCGTCGTACTTCTCCGAAGCCGTGTCGTAGTCGGGGTGCGCTGGGTTCTCGGAGCTTGCCATCGGTAGATCATCCTCTCGCTGATCGACTTGGACTGAACGCTGCGCCCAATGTTGCCACCGCCACTGCATTGGCGATTGCTGGCGCGCGAGCTACGTTGCTGGACATGAACCACGGTTCCCCGCCAGCAAAGACACCACTGCGGCGCTCGGACCCGAGCGCGCCGGGGTACACGCGCGTGCGCCGCGCGCATGGCTTCGTCTACATGGACTCGAGCGGGTCGCCGATCGACGATCCGCAGACACTGGCGCGCATCCATGCGCTCGTGATCCCCCCGGCGTGGCGAGACGTGTGGATCTGCCCGGATCCGCTCGGCCATCTGCAGGCCACGGGCGTCGACGTGGCCGGGCGCCGCCAGTACCTCTACCACGAGCTCTGGCGCGAGCAGCAGGACCACTTGAAGTTCGAGCACATGGAGCACTTCGCGCGAGCCCTGCCCGAAATGCGCGAGTCGCTGCTCGCGACGATGGGCCACGGTCGCGAGCTCGACCGCGGGCGAGTTCTGGCCTGCTCGATCCGCCTGCTCGACGTGGGCATGTTCCGGGTCGGCAGCGACGTCTATGAGAAGGAGGACGGCCATCTCGGCCTGTCCACAATCGCCAAGAGCAACGTGTCGATCAAAGCGGACGGCATCCTGTTCGACTTCGTCGCGAAGGAGGGGGTGCGCCAAGTCCATCTCGTTCAGGACCCACCATGCGTGGAGGTCGTCTCAGCGCTTAAGCGCCGGCGCGGCGGCGGCGCTCACCTGCTCGCGTTCCGCGAGCTCGGCGCGTGGCATCAGGTCCACGCGCATCTGATCAACGAACGCCTTAAGTCTCTGATCGGCGATTCGTTCAGCGCCAAGAACTTTCGCACTTGGAACGGCACGCTGCTGGCTGCCGTGTCGGTGGCGACGAAAGGTGGTGAAGCACGCAGCGAGCGAGCGCGCCAGCGCGTGATCGCCCAGGCGGCAAGGGATGTCGCGGAGGTGCTCGGGAACACGCCGGCGGTGGCTCGTTCCTCTTACATCGATCCGCGCGTGTTCGACCGCTACCTGACCGGCTGGACGATCGCGAGCGAGCTCCAGGCGATCAATCGGCGGGGGCTAGACGAGGAGCGGCGACGGGCGGAGATCGAGAGGGCGGTGCTGGAACTGCTTGCTCCTGTGTGACTTCGCGGCAACCGGTGCGCGTCAGCCAACCAGCACGAGATCCCCTCACCCGCCCTCACCGCGGCGAGGCTCAGCGTCTTGGTTGTGCTCCGTGCGCGATGCGCGGTGCTGGTGTGACGATGCTGGGCGTTACCGTGAGTGCGGGAATCGAACCCGCTGGCGCTGCCCTCGCGCCGCCATGAGCCGGTCTCCCGGCGTGCAACTTTCGGGCAGTTGCCGCCCCGACGCTCGCCGCCTCTGTGCGGCTACCGACTCGTGCTAGGTGTGTGCTTCGTCCAATTCCACCGTCCAGTTCGCTGCTTGGATCTCGACGTCGAGTTGGCGCTGCTCGCGCGCGAGCGAATCGACGCGCTTACGTACGCGTTTCGTCCCGCGCGCCGAAGCTTCGGCGCCGGCCCCGAGCCTTGTCCCGCGCCTGCACTGCCACGCAGCCGGCGGACGGAACTGCGAAAGTCACATCGACGGTCTCTGCCGTCCGTGCACGGCGGGTGCGCGCATCTCAAACGAAGGGATCGTCGATATGAGAGTTCGCATCGGCCTGGTCATGTGCGTGGTGCTCGCGCTCGCGCTGCCGGCAGGAGCCCAGGCGGCGCTGCCCACGCCACACAGCACGCTCATCGTCCCGGCCAAGTCGCTCGCGGGCCTCAAGCTGGGCGCGTCGTTGGCGTCTGCGACGGCCGCGTGGGGTAAAGGTGGCACATGCGGCGAAAGTGGCTGTAACTACGAAAGCAAGAACGACAAGGACGGGTCGGCCAGCTTTCTGATCGCGCAGACGAGCGTCACAGCCCCCATCGAGGTCGTGAAGGTGAGCATCGAGGCTGGCGTCACGAGCCTCGCCTCCACTGCGAAGAAAAATTTCGACACACCGCTCGATCGCTTCAAGACGGCCAACGGGATCGGCATCGGGTCGACCGCTGCGAAGCTCAAGCACGCCTACCCGCACCTCAAGAAACCGAGCACGGGTCTCTATGAGCTGGCGGGACCCGGCGAAAGCCTCACCCTGTTCGAAGTCGAGGAAGGCCGCGTGTCGGGCATCTCGATGCAGAGCATTCATCTCGGGTGATCTCGTCGTGGGCACCGGCGACGCCTGCCGGTGCCCAGCCTGAGCGGCAGCAGTGATCTCAGGACTGCTGGCGGACGATCAGCACGGGCAAGGCCGTGTGGTCCAGCACGGCGGCGGCAACGCTGCCGAGCAGATGTCGCGCGACGCCGGTGCGGCGGTGGGAGCCGAGCACGATCAGGCTCGCTCCGTGCTGCTCGGCGACCTCGAGCAGTCCCTTCCAGGTCGGCGCTGCCTCGATCGCCACGCTCTGCGGGTGAAACCCTGCCTTCTCCGCCAGCGATGCGCCGTGTGCGGCGGTCTCCTCGGCGGCCCTGCGTACCTGGGTGGCCTCGGCAGCGTTGAAGCGCCGCTCGCCGGTGGGCACGAACCCGACGTCACCGGTCTGCCAGACGCAGGCGATCAGCGCGTCGCGCCCCGGCGCGAGCTGGAGGCCGGCCTGCTCGATCGCGAGCTGCGCCAGCTCGGAGCCGTCGTAGGCGAACAGCACAGGGCCCGTGGCCGTTGCGGCGCTGGTGTCGCTCGCCGCCATCTCAGTTGGCGCTCTCGGTTGCGGGTTGTGCGATGGCCAGGCCCGGGCGAACTCTCGCCAGCAGCGGTGGCGAGTACCACGCAGGCGCCTCGCCCGCCACGAAGCCATCGATGTCGGGCGTCTGCGGGCGGGCGCCGCCGAGCGCGTAGATCGCGATGCCGATCGCGGCGCCGCCGAGCGCGAGCCCGAGCCCGATCCACAGGGCGATGCCGGTGCCGGCATCGAGGCTGCCGCCGACGGTCGCCGCGAGGTGGGCGAAGATCGGCGCGATCATGAACGCCGCTACCGCGCGCATCAGCTCGACGATCGCGAACACGCGCTGCAGGCTGGCCGAGGGCAGCGAGAAGCCGGCCACGAACAGCGCCGGCGCGACGGTCGCGCCGAGACCGATGCCGGTCAGTCCCGAGCCGATCAGCGTGGTCGCCTGGCTCGACGGGACTTCGATGCGGAACACCGCGATCCCGGCCGCGAGGAACACCATGCCGGCCAACGGCAGATAGTGGATCGCGCGTTTGGTTATGACCACGCCCAGCAGGATCGCGGTGATCACCGCACCCGCGACCTCCGGCAGATACAGCAGGCCCAGATGCAGCGGCCCGTAGCGTCCGCTCAGCGCGCCCGCGGTCAGCGCGGTCGCCGACACCGAGGCGGCCGCCGCGAACAGCGCCACCACGATGCCCGCGACCGGCATCGTGCTGGTCAGCATCGAACGGATCGTAAGCAGCGGGCGCTTCGCGCGGAACTGGTAGACGATCAGCACGACGATCGTTGCCAGGCCGCCGAGCAGCGGCGCGATCGTCACGCCGTCGAGGAACGGGTGGGTCAGCAGCTCTGAGGCGCCGAAGAACGCGGCCGCGCAGCCGACGGCTGCCAGCACGATCGCCAGTGGATCGCGCGGTGAGTCGGGATTGGCGGGCGGCGCATCGTCGAATGTCAGCACCGACAGGACCAACGCGCTGGCTGCGATCGCGGCAATGACCCAGAACAGCGGCCGCCAGGCCTCGGACTGTGCCTGCAGCCCGCCGATCGCCGGGCCAAGCGCCACCGCCCCGAAGATGCACAGGTTCATGATCATCGCCGTGGTGTGCAGCTTGCTCGCTGGATAGCCGATCGCCAGCGGCGGCACGGCCGAGATCAGCAGCAGGCTCGTGCAGAGGCCCTGGAGCACGTGGCCCGCGATGTACATCCCCGGATCCTGCGCCGCTGCTGCCAGCACCGACCCGATCACGAGCACCGTCGCGTAGACGATCAGCATCCTTCGCTGCGGCAGGTGCTGGGCGAGCTGGACCGCCAGCACCGTGCCGGCCGCGTAGGCGGCATTGGCGAGCCCTGAGCTCAGGCTCATCGTCTGCAGGCTCGTGTGCAGCTGCTTGGCGATGATCGGCGTCAGCGGCTGAAGCGCGGCTGACAGCGCCAGGTAGGGGATCAGCGCGAACATCACCATGGTCGCGACCGCGCCATAGCGCCCGGCGAATGGGCCCTGGCGCATCAGCGATCAGCTCGTCGTGTTCGGAGAACCCTGTCCAAGTCAGCCGTCGTATATCACGAACCGAAGCGCGATCCGTCGATCTGCGGTCCGCCGCGATAGCCGTTGGCGCTCAGAAGTAGTGGCCCTCCTCGAGGTCGGCGATCAGCCCGGGCTGCGTGGGCTGCCAGCCAAGCAGCTCTCTGGTCAGCGCATTGGAGGCGGGGGCGTCGATCCCGAGGAAGCCGGCCATCCAGGTGAAGTGCTCGCCTGCGTCCTCGGGGGAGACGGACACGACCGGCAGCTCGAGGTGCCGGCCGATGACCTCGGCGACGTCGCGGATCGGCACACCCTCCTCGGCGGCCGCGTGCAGCGTCGATCCCGCCGGAGCCTGCTCGAGCGCGAGCCGGAACAGACGCGCGGAATCGAGCCGGTGCACGGCGGGCCAGCGGTTGGCGCCATCGCCGATGTAGCCGGAGACGCCCTTCTCGCGAGCGATGCCGACCAGGGTCGCGATGAAGCCGTTGTCGCCGTCGCCGTGGTTCGTCGGGGGGAGCCGCACGATTGACGAGCGGACGTCTCGGGAGGCGAGCGAGAGCGTGAACTCGGCTGTTTCCCAGCGCGCCTGCGGACCGCCGCCGAAAGCGGCCACGGCGGCGTGGGAGCCATGGCCGTCCTGCTCGGTCGCGACCTGCCCCGGCATGACCCCGAGCAGTCCGGAGGCAAGGACGAACGGCCGGTCAGAGCCGGCAAGCGCCTCGCCGAATGCCTCGACGGCGCGGCGATCCGCATCGGCGGCGCCCTGGAAGTCACCCGAGAACGCCAGGTCGTGCTTGAACGCGAGGTGGATCACGCCATCTGAGGCGCCAGCCGCATCGCGCAGGCCGTCGAGATCGTCGAGGCTGCCGCGGTGCACCTCCGCGCCGGCGGCTGTGAGGGCAGCGGCGGAGTCATCTGAGCGGGCGAGCCCGACGACCTGGTGGCCCGCGCCGATCAGCTCGGGTACGACGGCGGAGCCGATCCAGCCGGACGCGCCGGTAACGAAGATACGCATGAGAAAGACCTCCAGTTGGTGATCGTCCCGGGGGAGAAGGACGATGCGATGTCAGTTGCTGTCATCAGCGTAGCACGGATCATGTCAGTGACTGTCGTCGGCTAGACTGAGGGCATGGGTCGATGGGAGCCAAACGCGCGCGGCCGGCTCGCCCAGGCGGCCTTCGCGCTCTACAGCGAGCGCGGCTTCGAACAGACCACGGTGGCCGAGATCGCCAAGCGGGCGGGACTCACGGAGCGAACGTTCTTTCGGCACTTCGCCGACAAGCGCGAGGTTCTGTTCGCCGGTGCGGACGCGCTGCAGGAGCTCCTCGTCAGCACGGTCGCCGATGCGCCCGATGGCACGGCGCCGATCGATGCGGTCGCCGCCGCCCTCGAGGCCGCCGGTGCCTACTTCGAGGAGGCAGGAGATCTTCCGCGAGAACGCCAGGCCATCATCGCCGCGAGCGCGGAGCTGCGAGAGCGCGAGCTGATCAAGCTCGCGTCGTTGGCCTCAGCTCTCGCCGGCGCCCTGCGCCAGCGCGGCGTCGAGCCCGCAGCCGCGAGCCTGACCGCCGAGGCAGGCATCGCCGTCTTCAGGATCGCCTTCGAACGCTGGGTTCAGGAGTCTGAGGAGCCGGACCTGGCGCGATACATGCGGGAGTCGCTCGACGAGCTGAAAGCGGTGATCGCAGGCCGATAGCGCCGCGGTCCCGAGCCGGGTCAGCTCTGCGCGAGCACGCTCTGCGCGATCGCAAGCGCCACCTCGATGCGCTCGCGCAGCGAGGGCCCGTATACGTACTCATCGGGCGAGTGTGCGTGGCCGCCCCTGGGTCCGAGCCCGTCGATCGTCAGCGGGATGCTCGAGGCGAAGTGGCTGGCGTCGCTGGCGCCGCCGCGCGCGACACCCGCGATCTGGCGCCCGAGGCGCTCGCTTGCCGCGTCGAGCAGCGGGCGGGTGGCGGCGCGGGTGTTCATGTGCGGCCAGCTGCGCAGCAGCTCGGGCTCGACCGTTGCGTCCTGCGAGCAAGCGGAGATCGCCTGCAGCACATCCGCGAACGCGGAGCTGCTGGCCGCGCGCACGTCGATCGTCAGCTCCCCATCCGCCGGCACCACGTTGATCGCGCTCCCTGCGTCGATCATGGTGGGAACCACGCTCAGCGCCTGCGCGCCGTCGGGCTGGTGCAGCGCCGCCGCCACGATCGCCGCCTCGGCGAGCGCCAGCAGCGCGTTGGCGCCCGCGTCGGGGTTGGAGCCGGCGTGGGCGGCGCGGCCGTGGCCCGTGACGCGGATCGTGCCGGCTGCCTTGCGCTGGACGACCACGCCCTCCGCGCCCGTGGACGTGCGCTCGCCCGCCTCGAAGCACAGGCACGCGTCATAGCCGCTGAAGCGCTCGATGTGCGCAAACGGCTGCAGGCGCCACTCCTCGTCCACCACCAGCAGCACTCCCAGCTCGGCGAACGACTCGGGGCGCTGCGCGAGCTCGCGTGCGAGCGCGAGCGACATCGCCACGCCTCCCTTCATGTCCACGGTGCCCGTGCCGCGCCACGTCTCGCCTTCGCGCAGCAGCTCAGCGTGGTGCGCGTGGGAGACAACGGTGTCGACGTGGCCGAGCAGCAGCACGCGCCCGCTGCCGCTGCCCGCGATCCGCGCGAGCAGGTCGGGAGCATGCTCGGGCGAGGAGCATGGCACCCGCTCGATCACGGCCCCAATCGGGAGCCGGTCGGCGCACAGCCGCAGCGCTGCCTCGGCGCCGTCGACGTCGCCGGACGGGCTGGAGATCGCCACCAGCGCCTCGAGGTCGGCTTCGACGGCTGCCGTCATAGCCGCCACGACGGCCGCCGTCGACGCGGGCGAAGCCGCCGCTGGGTCATGCAGAAGATCGCTCATCAGCGCCATGACGATATCTGTCGTCCGATCGCGCCTGCGGCGGCTCGGCGCCGGCGCCCTGCCGGCGATCCGCCAGGATGGGCGGATGCCAGCTTCCCGCAACCTCCTGAACCTGAAGGAAGTCGACAAGGGCTATGGCAGTCGCTCGGTGCTGCGCGAGGTCACGCTCGGCGTCTCAGCAGGCGAGCGCATCGGTGTGGTGGGGCGAAACGGCGATGGCAAGTCGACGCTGCTGCGCCTGATCGCCGGCGTCGAGCCGCCCGACGCCGGTGTGCTCACGCGGGCCGGCGACGTCGATGTGGCGCTGCTGGGCCAGCACGATCGGCTCGACGAGCAGCTGACTATCCGCCAGGCGCTCGTCGGCGCGCGCGCCGAGTATGAATGGGCTGGGGACAGCGCGTTTCGAGGCGTGCTCGACGGGCTGCTCGGCGGCGTCTCGCTGGAGATGTTCTCGGCCGGCATCGACACGCCGATCGCCGGCCTGTCCGGCGGCGAGCGCCGGCGCGTGGCGCTTGCGCAGCTGCTGCTCGATCCGCCCGAGCTGCTGCTGCTCGACGAGCCGACCAACCATCTCGACGTCGAAGCGGTCAACTGGCTGGCGGGCAATCTGGCCGCGCGCCGCGGCTCGATGCTCGTGGTCACCCACGACCGCTGGTTCCTGGACGCCGTGTGCACGTCGACCTGGGAGGTCGCCGACGGCGCCGTCCACCAGTACGACGGCGGCTATGCCGCCTACGTGCTCGCCCGCGCCGAGCGTGACCGCCAGGCGGGCGCCCGCGAGGATCGACGCCAGCAGCTCGTGCGCAAGGAGCTCGCGTGGCTGCGACGCGGGCCGCCGGCGCGCACCTCCAAGCCGAAGTTCCGCATCGAGGCGGCCAACGCGTTGATCAGCGATGAGCCGCAGGCGCGCGACCGCGCGGAGCTGCTGCGCTTCGCCACCGCCCGCCTCGGCAACAAGGTCCTCGATGCCGTCGATGTGTCGCTGACGCTCGGGACACGCGAGGTGCTGCATCGGCTCACATGGCGTCTGGGGCCGGGAGATCGAGTCGCGCTCGTGGGCGTCAACGGATCGGGCAAGACCTCGCTCGTGAAGCTCCTCGCCGGCGAGCTCGAGCCGAGCGCCGGCACGGTCGAACGGGGTGCGACGGTACGTATGGCGCACCTCTCCCAGGACACCGTCGAGATCCCCGAGCACCTGCGCGTGCTCGAGTCCCTCGAGGAGGTGAAGGGCCATGCGACCCTCAGCGACGGCCAGGAGATCAGCGCCGCGTTGCTGTGCGATCGCTTTGGCTTCCGCGGCGAGAAGGCGCGCACGCTCGTCGGCGATCTCTCCGGCGGCGAGCGCCGGCGGCTGGCGCTGATGCGGCTGCTGATGGCCGAGCCGAACGTGCTGCTGCTGGACGAGCCGACCAACGACCTCGACATCGACACGCTGACGGCGCTCGAGGATCTGCTCGACGCCTGGCCCGGGACGCTGGTCGTGGTCAGCCACGACCGCTACTTCGTCGAGCGGGTCTGCGACAACGTCTACGCGCTCACCGACGGCGGCGGGATCGTGCATCTGCCCGGCGGGATCGCGCAGTACCTCGAGCAGCGCCACAACGCAGCGGGGCAAGCGCAGATGCCCCGATCCGACCGCGACGCGCTCGCTCCCGCGGCGCAGCTCGGCCCCGAGACGCCGCTCGCGCCTGGGGCGCAGCTACGCGCGGCGCGCAAGGACACGCAGCGCTCCGAACGCGAGCTGAAGCGGCTCGAGCGAGCGATCGAGCAGCTCGCCCTGCGCGAGGCGACGCTGAGCGAGCAGATGGCGGCGAGCGCCAGCGACCATGCGCGCCTGGTCGAGCTGCAGTCCGAGCTCGAGCAGGTCGTGACCGAGCGCGGCGCGCAGGAGACTGCCTGGTTCGAGGCTTCAGAAGCGCTCGAGGGCTGACGTGCTGCCGCTGACCGGCGGCTATGCCTTGTCGATGTGCTCCGCGAGCCACAGCTCGAGCAGCGCGACCTGCCACAGCTTGCTGCCTTCGAGCGTCGTTTGATGCTCGTTCGGAGCGTCGAGCAGCATCTGCACATAGCCCGTGTCGAACACCCCGCGCCGCGCGATCCGCTCAGGCGTCAGCGCGTCGCGCACCATCCTCAGCACCTCGCCTTGGAGGTGTGACAGCGCCGGCACCGGGAAGTAGCCCTTGGGGCGGTCGATCACGGCGTCCGGAAGCAGCGCGCGGGAGATGCGCTTGAGGATGCCCTTGCCGCCGTGCGCGAGCTTCAGCTCCGCGGGGCAGCGCGCCGCCAGCTCGACCAGCTCGTGGTCGAGGAACGGCGTGCGTGCCTCCAGGGCCCACGCCATCGTCATGTTGTCCACGCGCTTGACTGGGTCCTCGACGAGCATCACCTCGCTGTCCAGCCGCAGCGCTCGATCTACCGGCGTGCGTGCTCCGGGCGCGGCGAAATGGCGCTCGACGAGCTCGCGCGAGGGATCGCCGTCGAGGCGCAGGCGGGGGTCCACCATCGCGCTCGACTCGGCGTGCGAGCGGTCGACGAACTCTGCGACGTACTGCTCGCTGCCGCTCCCATGGGCCTCGAGCAACGGCGGATACCAGGAGTACCCGGCGAACAGCTCGTCGGCGCCCTGGCCGGACTGCACCACCTTGACGTGGTGTGAGACCTGCTCGCTCAACAGGTAGAACGCGACGCAGTCGTGTGAGACCATCGGCTCGCTCATCGCGCCGATCGCGGCGCCGATCGCCGGCGTCAGCCGCGCCGAGTCGATTTCGATGCGCTGGTGGGAGGTGCCGAACTCTCGCGCGACGAGGTCTGAGTAGTGAAACTCATTGCCCTCGCGCCCGCCCGCGTCGGCGAAGCCGATCGAGAAGGTCTCGAGGCCTCGCTGGCCGTCGCCGGCGAGCAGCGCGACGATCAGGCTCGAGTCCAGTCCGCCGGAGAGCAGCACGCCGACCGGAACGTCGGCGACCATCCGCCGCTGCACAGCCGTGCGCAGGCTCGCGAGCGTCATCTCCTCCCAGTCGGCGTCGGACGCAGTGCCTTCGCCTCCGGCTTCGACTGTGACCCCGGCCCCGTCGTCGGCCCCGGCGGTCGAGGACCAGTAGCGACGCTCGCTGCGCGTGCCGTCGGGCTCGATGCTCAGCAGCGTCGCCGGCGCGAGCTTGCGCACGCCACGCAGGATCGTCAGCGGTGCGGGCACCACGGAGTGGAAGCTGAGGTAGTGGTGCAGCGCGACCGGGTCGATCTCGGTGTCGATCCCGCCGCCGGCGAGCAGCGCCGGCAGCGTCGAGGCGAAGCGCAGCGCGCCGTCCACCTCCGCGAGGTACAGCGGCTTGATCCCAAGCCGGTCGCGGCCGAGCACGACCCGTCCGGATGCTCGCTCGACGATCGCGAACGCGAACATGCCGATCAGGTGATCGACGAAGCGCTGCGCTCCCCAGTGGTGAAAGGCCTTGAGGATCACCTCGGTGTCCGACGTCGAGCGAAACTCATAGCCCGCTGCCACCAACTCCGCGCGCAGCTCGTTGTGGTTGTAGATGCAGCCGTTGAAAGCGATCACGAGGTCCAGGTCGGGGTCGACCATCGGCTGAGCGCCGCGCTCTGACAGATCGATGATCTTCAGGCGCCGGTGCACCAGCGCGACCCCGGGCTGGTGCCACACGCCGGCCCCGTCGGGCCCGCGCGGGGCGAGCGCGTCGGAGATGCGCGCCAGCGCCTGCAGGTCAGGCGGGCGTCCCCGCACGATCTCGCCGCCGAGCCCGCACATCAGAACGCGTCGGCCAGCGTTGCCACCAGGCCGCCGAGCCCCGCCGGCTCGCGCGCGCGCTCGCGCTGGCGCTGGGCCCCGGGGTGCCGGCTCAGCTCACGCGCGCTCTCCAGCTCGTCGCGGCAGCCGAGCTCGTCGGCGTGCTCCGCGCAGGCATCGAGCGTGCTCGCGAGCACCTCCTGCACGGAGATCTGGCCCTCCAGCACGGGATCGAGGAAGCGTGCCTGCATGCCATCGCGCGCCGCCAGGAAGCGGTTCTCCGCGAGCAGCTCGGGGCTGCCGTGCGCGGCGAGCGCCTGATGACCGTCGCCGGCTTGCATGTGCACGAGTGCCTGCACGATCGCGACCAGTGCGGCGGAGTCCGCGATCGTCGTCTGGGCGTCCATGATGCGGACCTCGACGGTTCCCCAGCGCGGCTGCAGGCGCACGTCCCACCACAGGAACGTCGGCTCGGGAAAGGCGCCGCAGCGCAGCAGCTCATCGACGCTTTCGACGTAGTCGCTGTAGTCCCAGAACGCGCGCGGCAGCCCGACACGCGGGAACGCCCCGAACATCGGCGTGCGCGTCGACGCGAGGCCCGTCTCGCGGCCCTGCCAGAAGGGCGAGTTGGCCGACAGCGCCAACAGCAGCGGCAGATGCGCGCGCAGGCCGTTCATCGCGCGCAGCGCGTCCTCCGGGTCGGGCACGGCGACGTGCACGTGCAGCGCGAACGTCGGCTCGCGCCGCCGCGCAGCGTCGCGAGCTCGTCGATCGCCGCCGACACGCCGTCGTGCACGCCGGTGCGCAGCTCGAGCGCCGAGCTGTGCGTCTCGGCGTCGACATGATCGGCGAGATGCACGGGCAGCGTCGGCAGGATGCTGTCGACCCAGGGCGCGAGCGCGTAGTCGCTCGAGTGCAGCAGCATCACCTCCTCCTCGATCCCGACGGTCCACGGCCGACGTGTGTCGGCTGCCGGCCAGCGGCCCCATCCGGGGCCCGCGTGCCCTTCGGGTGGCTGCACCGCTCAGGCCGCGCGCCGGCTCGACTGTGCGCGGCCCGCCGGACCCTCCAGCTCGCGTTCTTCGCCGGCGCTGACCAGTCGCTGGAACAGAGCGAGCTGGGCGGGGTCGTCGATCAGCGTCTCCGCGTGCCACTGAACCCCCAGCAGGAACGACTTGCCTCGGCCCTCGATGCCCTCGATCACGCCGTCGTCCGCCCACGCCACGGCGTGCAGGTCGTCGCCGAGCTGATCGACGCTCTGGTGGTGAAACGAGTTGACCGCGATGCGCCGGCTGCCGAGCACCCCGGCGAGGCCGCTGCTGGGGGCGATGCGGACCTTGTGCGTGACCTGCTGCCCGCGCTCTTGCTGGCGGTGCTCGACGGAGCCGTCGGTGATCTCCGGGAGGTGCTGGTGCAGGGTGCCGCCGCGCGCGATGTTGAGCGCCTGCGCGCCGCGGCAGATGCCGAGCATCGGTAGGCCCCGGGCGTCGGCCTCGCGCGCGAGCTCCACCTCGAATGCGTCGAGCTCGGGCTCGGTCGGGCCCAGCTCGGAGTGCGCCGCGCGCCCGTAGGCGGCCGGGTCGAGGTCCGGCCCGCCGGACAGCAGCACGCCGCTGAGACGATCCAGCAGCGGCGCGATGCGGTCGAGCTGCAGCGGCGGCAGCACCACCGGCAGCCCGCCTGCCAGCTCGACCGCGCGCAGGTAGGAGAGCCCGAGCGCCATCTCCACGCGCGCGGGCTCGCCGTGGGGCTCATGAAGCACCTGGCCGGCCAGCCGCAGCTCGGAGGTCGTCACGCCGATCAAGCTCACGCGAGCACCCAGGTGTCCTTCGCGCCGCCGCGCTGGGATGAGTTCACGACCAGTGAGCCGCGTTCGAGCGCGACGCGCGTGAGCCCGCCCGGGAACACCTCGACGCGGTCGTCGATCGCGAACGTGAACGGGCGCAGGTCGACGTGGCGGGGCTCCAGCTCATCGCCGCAGACGGTCGGCTGGCGCGAGAGCTCGACCGTCTCCTGCACGATGAACTGCTCCGGAGTCGCCGCCAGTTCGCGTGAGACCGCGGCGAGCGCCTGGCGGTCTGCGTGTGGGCCGACGACGACGCCGATGCCGCCGTGCCCGCTGCGCGGCTTGACGACCAGCTCGTCGATGCGCTCGAGCGCCATCTCGAGCACGCCCGGCTGTGACAGGTCGTGCGTCGGTACCGATGAGAGCAGTGGCTGTTCGTCGAGGTAGAAGCGCACCATCTCCTCCACATAGCTGTGCACGAGCTTGTCGTCCGCGACGCCTGTGCCGAACGCGTTGACGCATGCCAGCGTCTGTGCCTCGAGCGGGGCGAGCAGGACCTCGCCGAGCGTAGTTGGCGTTCCGGCGGCATCGAACAGGCGGTCCTCGTTGGTGCGTCGGTAGACGACGTCGACCGCGATGGTGCCGTCGTCGGTGTTCGCGTACAGGCGCTTGCCGCGAACGCTGAGGTCGCGCAGGCGCACGAGCGGCAGTCCGAGCCGGCGGGCGATCGCACCGTGCTCGTAGTAGGCCGAGTTCGCCGGGCCGTCGGTGAGCACCACGACCGACGGGTGCTCGCCGGCCGCGGCCGGCGCGGCCGCGCGCAGCGACTCGCCGAGCCAAACGTAGGCTGGGTCCAGCGAACGCACACGCATGCCCTCGGGCACCGACACGAGCCCGCTGAGCGCGTCGCGCGCCGCCACCGCGTAGGCGATCCCCGAGGGCGTGCGCACGTTGTCCTCGAGCACCGTGAATGGACCGTCGCCGTCGCGCACGACGTCGAGGCCGGCGATCGCGATCCAGCGGCCCGCGGCCGGTGGCAGCTGCGCCAGCTGCGGCTCGAAGTACTCGGCGCTATCGATCGCCGACCACGGCACGCGGCCGGCGTCGACGATCCGCCGCTCGCCGTATACGTCGGCGACGAAGCACTCGAGCGCGCTGGCGCGCTGCACGAGGCCGGCGGCGAGCGCGTCCCACTCATCGCCCCCGATCAACCGCGGCACGGGGTCGACGACGAACGCCTCGACGTCCCCATCGCCTGCCCCGAATGTGACCTCGCGCTCGCGCAGATCCTCTGTCAGCGATCGCGACAGCGCGCGCAGATCGACGTCGTCGAGTGCGGCCAGCAAGCGACCGAAGTGGGGCTCGATTGTGGCCATCCAAGCAAGTTACCCGCAGGTTGCCGATGTTTACCTTGGCCACAGGGCCAAACACGGATAGTGCGGGATGCGTGCTTTGTGGCCCCAAGCGTCGCCGCTGCTGACGCGCAGGTACCGGCTCAGGCTGCCGGGATCTCGTCGGTGACGGCGCGCTCGGTGATCGCCATGTCCTCGACCAAAGTCTTCGCAGGCACTTCCAGTCGCTCCGCCAACCCGGCGCGCGCGCGCGTTCGCTGTCCGAGCAGCTCGAAGGATCCGGCGTCGAAGATCAGCTCGAGCTCGCGCTCCTCATCGCGAGCGAAGCGCAGCGAGCTGCCATCGCGCCCCGCCCGGTCGGTGCTCGTGCCAGCTGCTCGCACGTTCTCCAACAGCAGTAGTGCGTCATGGATGCCGCGGCGCAGCGCCGCCGGCTTGGGCCCCGAGCGCAGCGATTCGACGAGCTGCGTGAGCACCTTCGCGGGGTCGTGCGGACGTGTGGCCAGCAGACGCTCGCAGATGAGCTGCGGGTCGGTCGGGAACTCGAGCAGCTCCTGCTTGCTCAGCGAGATGTTGCCGACGCGGTAGGTGTGCTCGCCGCCGGGCGCGATGCCCTGGGGTCCGCGTGTCAGCGCCGGACGCCCGTTCACATGCCACAGCTCTGGGGCGTGCGGTGCCAGGAACGTGACGTCGAGCTCGGTGAACTGGATCCGCCCGACGCGGGTCGCGCTCGTCCAGCTTCGCGTTTCGCGGAGCACGAACGCTCTGGCGCGATGCTGCAGGTCTGCCTGGGTGATCGTGCTCCGCTCCTCGGCGGCCAGGCTCAGGATCAGCTGATCGAGGATCTGCAGGTTGAACGTCTCGGTCCGCGTGTACTGGAACTGGTCCTCACGCGCAAACAGGCTGTGGCTCACGTTTCGATCGTGACCAGCGTGCCGATCGGCGTGTATGGCCAGATCTCAGCCGAGGCCGCCAGCGGCAGCTCGACGCAGCCGAGGCTCTGGGGCGTGCCGAACGACGAACGATCGAAGTTGTGCAGCGCGTCGCCGCCGTTGAAGTAGCTGACCCACTTGATCCCCGGGTCTTCGTAGTGCGAGCCGTCGGGGTTGGTGCCGCTCATCGTGGTTTCGGGCAGGTGCTCGAACACGGCGAAGCTGCCGAGTTCGGTTTCTGCGCCGGAGATCCCGGTGTTGGCGGGCGAGCTGATGATCGTGCGCCCGTTGTGCCACAGCGTCGCGGTCTCCGGGACTTCACGGTGCACGTACACGTAGCTGTAGCCGCTGGTCAGGCGCTTGCCGGCGATCGCGTCGCCGAGCAGCGCGTGCCACACGGTCGGCCCGGGGAGGCCGTCGACGGTCAGTTCGTTTTCGTTCTCGAACTTCATCACCGCGCCCTTGGTGATCTCGCCCCACTGCCCGGGAGACCACATCGCCTGCAGCTGCTGCGGAGTGTTGGGGTAGCGCCAGCCGAAGCTGCCGGCCGGCGCTTGCACCGCGGCCTGCGCCTCGGCGCTCGGCGTGCGCGCGACGGCGGCGCCCGCGGCATGCCAGTCGACCGGCAGGTAGCCCGCTTCGGCCAGCAGCTGCTGCAGGCGCAGCGTCGAGCCGGGCGGCACGGTCCATTCGAGCTGGCTGGTGTTGCGCAGCCCGCGCGCCCCGGCGGTCACGGCGACGTCGCGTGGAAGCTCGATCCGCAGCGGCGAGTCGAGCGCCGCGCCGAGCCCCGAGGGCGTGAACACGAGCGTGTGGCTGCTGGTTTCGCGCCACTTCCCGGGCGTGTGGGGTGACAGTCGCGGGCGGTTGGAGCCGAGCACTTCGCTGACGGGCTTGGAGAACGTCAGGTCGATCGGCGTCGCGGGTGAGATTCGCGTGCCGGCGGCGGGAACGCTGACCATCACCGGAGACTGCGAGGGCGGGAACCAGCTGATGAGCCCGGGCGGGCCGGTCTTCTCCCAGCTGCGCGGCGCGGCGGCGACGGCGATCGCGCCGGTCGACGCCTGCGTGCCGATCGAGATCGAGCTCTGCGGGACGCGCAGCTTGCGCTGCAGGAGATGGCCCGGGCTCCCGTAGGACACGGCGCTGACGGGCTGATCGAAGCTGATCCGCACCGCTGAGCCCGCCGTCACCGTCATCCAGCGTTCGCTCAGCTGCGCGACCGGAGCGTGCAGCGTCAGGTGCTCGCTGCGCTGGCTGCCGAGCGCCCATGAGAGCCATCCCGGCCGGCGTACCACGACGTTCACCGAAACCTGCTCGCCCGGCGTCAGCAGCGTCAGCGGCGTCAGGCGTCCTTCGTGGATCGCCAGCGGCACTCGCTGACCGCCCGGCCCGAACGCCTGCACGCGCTCGATCGTGCCGCCCAGGGGTTGCACCGAGACGCGCGCCAGCGCCGTCGAGTCGCTCGCCAGCGTCACCCCCGACCATGCCAGCACGGCGACCACCAGGGCGATGATCACGACGATCACGAACGTCGCCGCTACGGCGAGCACTCGCACCCGCCCGGACCTGGCCGGCGCGGCATCATGGTCAGCCAGGGCGCTTGCCATTCCTAGATCCTAGGACGCCAAGGCACTGCTTGTGCTGGCTGCGGCGTTTATTCAGTCAAAGCTGATGATCTCAGGCCGGCCGAGGAAGTATCCCTGCACGTAGTCGACCTCCAGCTCGCGCAGGCGCTCGAGCGTCGCGGCATCCTCGACTCCCTCTGCGACGGTCTTCTGCCCGAAGCTGCGCGCGAGTTGCACAGTTGCTGCGACGAGATGCTCGCTGGCCTTGTTCTGGAGCAGGTCGCGAACGAACTCGATGTCGATCTTCAGGTGCTTGATCGGCAGCGTCTTCAGGTAGGTGAACGCGCCGTAGCCCGTGCCGAAGTCATCGAGTGCGAACACGCAGCCGAAGCCGGCGAGCCGGAATGTGAGTCGGGTTGCGAGGTCCAGGTGCTCGGTCAGCGCCGTCTCGGTGATCTCGAAGGTGAGCAGCTGCGGGTCGGCGTGCTCGTCGCGTATCAGCCGCTCGATCAGTCCCGCCAGCTCGGGATCGCCGAGCGACTGCGCTGAGAGGTTCACGTTCACCGAGCTCGACGATCGGCTGCGTCGCCAGCACCAGCCGGTCTTCGTTCATCGCGTCGCGCACGCGCCCGATCCAGCTCATCTCCTCGAGCTCGCGTTCGGCCAGCGAGCTTGCCTTCTTGCGCTCGCTGACGTCCCTGAACACCACCACGCGGCCGGTCGGTCCGCCGGGCTCGGTGCCGATCGGTGCCGCGCTCAGTTCGACCGGCAGGCTGGTGCCGTCCGCGCAGACGAACACCTGATCCTCGATGCGAAGCGGCTCGCGACTGGTGGAGATCATGGCCAGCCGGCAGCTCTGATCGGCGCAGCGCTGCTCGCGGGCTCGCTCGCAGCCGAGGATCGAGCACATCGTCCGTCCGGTCAGCTGCTCTGCGGTGTAGCCGAGCGCATGCTCGGCCGCGTGGTTGACCGCGGCGATGCGCCCGTCGGCGCCGAGCGTCAGCAGTCCCTCCTGCATGCTCGCGGTCAGGCCCGCCAGGAACGTCTCGCTCTCGCGCAGATGCGTCTCCGTTCGACGTTGCTGGGTGACGTCGGTGATGATCGCCATGTTGCCGAGCTGCTCGCTGTTCTCGCCAAGCACGGCTGTCACCGACATCAGCACCTGGATCTCGTGGCCGTCCTTGCACGTGAGCGTCTGCTCCACGCGCTCTGAGGCGCCCTCGCTCTGGCGCTCGATGCTCGCGCGCGCGTTGTTCAGGTTGGGAGCGCTCAGGAAGTCGGAGAGGTGACGGCCGAGCATCTCCTCGACCGTGTAGCCGAGCATCTTCGCGATGCTGGGATTGGCGTAGTCGGTGACCATCGATGGGTCGACGTTCCACAGCGTGAGCGACACGCTCATGCTCCTGCCGTCCTTCGCCAGGCGTGTCGTCTCGTAGTAGTCGATGTGCTCCCCGTCCAGCACACGCCCCAGCAGCTGCAGCTCCTCGCCTTTCAGCTGTTCGGGGATTATCAGGCCGACCGGGCGGCCCACAGCCTCTTCTGAGCGATAGCCGTAGAGCCGTTCGGCGCCGAGGTTCCAACTGGTGATCAGGCCGTCGCGGTCCTTGGAGATGATCGCGTCGGTGGCGAACTCGACGATCTGCGTGGCGCGCTCGCGCACCTGGCGCGTCCCGGCGGCGCTGCTCCCGCGCGTGGGCACCGGCGCTGCGAGCGAGCTTCGTGTCATGCGCCTGCTATCGACGCCACCGCGTCCGTGCTGAAGTCAAATAAACAGAATCTGCGGGAAATCCGCAGCTCAGCTGTGCTCGAGCTGAATCCGCACCGTGACCGGCTGGCTTTCCAGCGCGCGGAACGTCGCACCGGTGATCGCACGCCCGACGCGGGTGCTGGAGAACGTCGCGATTCGCGCCTTGACGTCATCCTCCGGCAGCAGCTCCGCGGTCCCCGTCCGCCAGCCGCGACCGAGCCGCACGCGCACCTGCGGGTTTGCCTCGAAGTTGCGAACCCAGCCGGCGTGGCGGCCATGCTGGGCGATCAGCCACAGCGTGTCGCCTTCGGTTGAGCACACGATCGGCGTGTGGCGCAGCGCGCCGGTGCGGTTGCCGACGGTCTCCACCAGCGCCATCCCGGGTGGTGTGATCCCGAGCTTGAACATCGCCCGCATCATCGGGTTCGCGGTATAGCGCCCGATCAGGATCTCCCAGCGCCGCTTCACCGGCCTGTCAGTGCTGTCGCTCACGCCGCTGCCTTTCCTCGCTTGCCGTTCTCAGAGTATGGACTGCTCCCGCGCTCTCTGCCGGCGCGCGTGTAATGAACCGGCCACATCTGGACACCACAGTCGGTGTGACACGGATTCGAATGATCGCGGCGCTCGGCGCCGTCCTCGTGGCCGGCGCCGCCCTCGGCGCGTGCGGCGCCCTCCCCGGCGACGCCGTCGTGGAGGTGGACGGCAGCCCGATCACAAAGGCCACGTTCGCGCACTGGATGAAGGTCGCCAAGGCGCCGAGCAAGCCCGGCGCCAGATACCAGGCCGCGAAGGCGGAAGTGCTCGGCTTTCTGATCTCGGCTGACTGGCTGATCGGTGAGAGCTCGTCGCTGGGCATCAAGCTGAGCGACGCGGAAGTCAAGCGCGAGCTCGTGAAGGAGAAGGTCGCGGCGTTCCCCGAACCGGCGAAGTTCAAGGCCTACCTGCACAGCTCGGGGGAGACCGTCTCCGATCTGCTGCTCAACCTCAAGGTGCACCTGCTCGGTCAGAAACTCGAGCAGCGCGAGCTCAAAGGCAAGAGCCAAGCCGCGAAGGAGAAGGCATTCGAAGCTTTCGTCAAGGTCTTCAGGAAGAAGTGGATCGCGAAAACCGAATGCCGCGCCGGCTACATCGTGAAGGACTGCAAGCAGTACAAAGCGCCAAAGGCTGCCCCCGCGCCGAAGGCGAAGTAGCGCGAGGCGGCCCACGGCGGGCCTGTAAACTCCGCGCCGTGGAGAGGCGAGGCGGCGCACAATGACGAGCGTGCGCGAGGCCGCGTTCGAGCTGCTTCGCTCGCGCGGGATGACGACGATCTTCGGCAACCCGGGCTCGACGGAGCTGCCGATGCTCGGCCCCTTCCCGGAGGACTTCCGCTATGTGCTCGGGCTGCAGGAGGCCGTGGCGGTGGGCATGGCGGACGGCTTTGCGCAGGCGAGCGGCAACGTTGCGCACGTGAACCTGCACACCGCGCCGGGCCTCGGCAACGGCGTCGGCGCGATCTTCAACGCGCGCGCCAACAAGGCGCCGCTGCTCGTCACCGCCGGCCAGCAGGTGCGCTCGCTGATCGCGATGCAGGCCAACCTGACGAACCGCGACGCGATCGAGGTGCCGAAGCCGTATGTGAAGTGGAGCAACGAGCCGGTGCGCGCCGCCGACGTGCCGTTTGCGCTCGCGCAGGCGATCCACTATGCATCGCTGCCGCCGCAGGGCCCGGCGTTCGTGTCGATCCCGATGGACGACTGGGGCCACGAGGTCGCGCCGATCGACTACGCCACGCAGATCGCCCGCACTGTGGACGGGCGCGCGCAGGCCGACCCGGCGCTCGTCGCCGCCCTGGCGAAGCGGTTGCGCCTGGCCAAGCGCCCGGTGCTCGTGGCGGGTCCTGAGATCGACGCGAGCGGCGGCTGGGACGCGGCGGTCGAGCTGGCGGAGTCCCAGCGCCTGCCGGTGTGGGCCTCGCCGGCGACGGGTGGCGGGCGCATCGGCTTCCCCGAGGATCACCCGGCCTTCCAGGGCGTGCTGCCGCCGGCGGTGGGACCGCTCGGGCAGGCGCTCACGGGCTATGACCTGGTGCTCGTGGCCGGCTCCTCGGTGTTCCCCTACTACCCCAACCTGCCCGGCGACTTCCTGCCGCAGGGCGCCGAGCTGGTCGCGATCACGAGCGACCCCGACGAGGCCGCCCGTGCGCCGGTGGGCGAGGCGATCGTCGCCGACGTGGCGCTGACGCTGCGCGCGCTGATCGCCGAGCTGGCCGCGCGCGCCGGCGGCGGAGCGCCGGACAGCGACCCGGCCGAGCGCGAGCCAGCGAATCGCGAGGCGCCGCCCCCGCGCTTCGAGCTGGACGCGGCGGCGCCCGGCGACATGCTCTCGGGCGGCGAAGTGCACACGCTGCTCGCGGGGCTGTTTCCGCAGGACGGGATCATCGTGCTCGAGTCGCCGTCGAGCACGGCGGCGCTGCGCAACAACCTGCGCCTGTCGCGCCCGGGCTCCTACTACTTCAGCGCCGGCGGCGGCCTCGGCTTCGGCCTGGCGGCGTCGCTCGGCGTGCAGCTTGCGCAGCCCGAGCGCCAGGTCGTGTGCGTGCTCGGCGAGGGCTCCGCGCAGTACGCGATCACCGCGTTCTGGACCGCCGCCGCGTACTCGATCCCGGTCAAGTTCCTGGTGCTGCGCAACAACGAGTACTCGATCCTGAAGTGGTTCGCGATGATCGAGAGCGTCGAGGGCGCACCGGGCCTTGACCTGCCGAAGCTCGATGTCGCCGCGACCGCGGCCAGCTACGGCGTGCCGTCGAGCACCGTCGCCGGCCGCGACGAGCTGCACGCGGGCCTCTCAGGCGCGCTCGCGCAGGACGGCCCGCGGCTCGTGCAGGTCGACGTCGCCCCCGGAATGGCGCTCGCGTGAGCATCGCAACCGCCCCTGCCGATCTCGCGACCTCCGCCTGATCCCGCCGACCGCTCCCGCCCGACCGTGCCGCCCGCATCCCACACCCTGCTCGCCCCGGACACACGCCGCATCGGCCGCCCGCCGGGCGAGCCGCACGCCGACCGCGCGCCGGACAGCCTCGCGGCGGGCACACCGGAGCCGCTGCGCTCAGAACTGATCGCGCTGCTGGGGGCAGAGCGCGTGCTCGCGCGCGCGATCGACCTGGTTGCATACGCCTCCGACGCCTCCCCCTACCGGCGCCTGCCCGCGGTCGTGGTGATGGCGCACGACGCCGAGGACGTCGGCAGGGTGCTCGCCTACGCGCGCAAGACCGGGGTTGCGGTGAACTTCCGCGGCGGCGGCACGAGCCTCAGCGGGCAGGGCGGAACGGACGGCATCCTGATCGACGTGCGCCGCTGGTTCTCGGGCGTGCGCATAGAAGACGGCGGCGCGCGCGCCAGGATCCGCGCGGGCACGGTGCTGGGCCTCGCGAACCGCCTGCTGGCGCGCCACGGCGCGAAGCTCGGACCGGACCCGGCGAGCAAAGACATCGCGACGCTGGGCGGCGTGATCGCGAACAACTCGGGCGGGATGCGCTGCGGCGTGACGTGGGACCCGTACTCGACGGTCGAGTCGATGACGCTGGTGCTGGCGTCGGGCACGGTGATCGACACGGCGGCGCCTGACGCGGAGTCACAGTTCGCCGCCGCGGAGCCCGAGCTCGCGCAGGGCCTGCTCGATTTGCGCGCGGAGCTGCTCGCGGACGATGAGCTGGCGCAGCGCGTGCGGCGCAAGTACGAGATCAAGAACGTGACGGGCTACCGCCTGTGCGCGTTCCTCGACGCGGACACGCCCTTGGAGATCTTCCGCCGCCTGGTCGTGGGCTCGGAGGGCACGCTGGCGTTCATCGCGGAGGCGGTCATGCGCACGCGCCCGGAGCCGAAGCGCACGACGCTCGCGTGGGTGCACTTCGCGGACATCGACGCGGCGGCGGCGGCCGTCCCGGCGCTCGTGGCGGCGGGCGCGCGCGCGACGGAGCTGATGGTGGCGCCGGCGCTCATCGCCGCGGCTTGGAACCTGCCGGGCACTCCCCAAGAGTGGCGCGAGCTGCCTCCGACGTCGGCGTCGCTGATCGTCGAGCTGGGCGGCTCCGACGACGCGGAGCTCGACGCGGGCGAGGCGTTCGTCGACGGGATCCTGTCGGGCCACGAGCTGATCGAGCCGCACCGCTTCTCGCGCGAGGCGGAGGAGATCGAGATGGCGTGGATGGTGCGCGAGGGCCTGTTCGGGCTCGTGGGGCGCCTGCGTCTGCCGGGCACAGCGCTGATCGTCGAGGACGTGTGCGTGCGCCCGGAGCGGATCGCGGAGTGCGCGCGCGACCTGCAGGAGCTGCTCGGCTCCCACCAGTTCCTGACAGGCGTCGCGGGGCACGCTTCGGCCGGCAACCTGCACTTCCAGCTGACGCCGGACTTCACCAAGCCCGAGGACCTGGAGCGCTATGAGGCGTTCATGGGCGAGCTGGTCGAGCTGATCGTGGGCAAGTACGACGGCTCGCTGAAGGCCGAGCACGGCACCGGCGTGAACATGGCGCCGTATGTCGAACGCGAGTGGGGCGCGAAGGCGACGGCGATGATGTGGCGCGTCAAGCAGCTGGCAGACCCGCTCGGGGTGCTGAATCCCGGTGTCGTCCTCAATCGCGACCCCGATATTCATCTTAAAAATCTTAAGAGCCAGCCCGCGATCGAGGAGGTCGCCTCCCAGTGCGTGGAGTGCGGCTTCTGCGAGCCGGTCTGCCCGAGCCGCAACGCGACCACCACACCGCGACAGCGGATCGTGATTCGGCGCGAGATGGCGCGCCAGGCGGAGGGCTCGCCGGTGTACGAGTCGCTGCTCGCCGACTACGAGTACGACGCGTTGCAGACCTGTGCCGCGGACGGCAGCTGCCAGAGCGTGTGCCCGGTGGCGATCGACACGGGCAAACTGGTGAAGGAGCTGCGCGCGCGGGAGCGCACCGAGCGCGAAGAGACGGTGGCGCTGGCGCTGGCCAAGCGCTACGGCGCGCTCGAGCGCGGCGCCCGCGCCGGGCTTGCCGCAGCGGCCGTGGCCGCTGACGTGGTCGGCCAGCGGCGGCTCGCGCATGTCCCCGCCCTCGTTCGCAAGCGTGTCAGCGGCGAGCTCGTGCCCACCCTGCCCGACAACCTGCCGCCGGCGGCGCCGGCGCGGATGTCGGTCACGCAGCGCGCCGGCGCGGCCGCGGTGTACATGCCGGCGTGCCTGAACCGCATCTTCGGCAACCCGCGGGGCGGCGTGCCCGGGCCGTCGCTGCCACAGGCGCTCGTGTCCGTGTCCGCGCGCGCGGGCCTGCCGCTGTGGATCCCGGACGATGTCGCCGGCAGTTGCTGCGCGACGCCATGGAGCTCGAAGGGCTACCGCCGCGGCCACGACCACATGGCCGCCAAGACGGCAGCTGCGCTGTGGCGCTGGAGCGACGGCGCGAAGCTGCCGGTGGTGATCGACGCGAGCTCCTGCGCGCTCGGGCTGCGCGAGGAGATCGCGCCGCGCCTCTCCGACGCTGAGCGCGAGCGCTTTGAGCAGCTCGAGATCCTCGACTCGATCGAGTGGGTGCACGATCGCCTGCTGGCGCGGCTGGCGCCGGCGCGCAAGCTCGCGCGCATCGCCGTGCACCCGACCTGCGCGACCGGCCAGCTGGGCTTGGGCGCGAAGCTCGAGGCGATCGCGCGCGCGCTCGCCGACGACGTGCTCGTCCCTGCCGCCACCACGTGCTGTGGCATGGCGGGCGACCGCGGCTTGCTGCACCCGGAGCTGCCAGCCTCCGCGCTGCGCGACACCTCGGCCGAGCTTGCGCAGCGCGCGAACCAAGGCGAGCCCGTCGACGCGCACGTGTGCAGCAACCGCACCTGCGAGATCGCGCTGCAGCAGGTGACAGGCGCGCCCTACGCGTCGTTCGTGCTGGAGCTCGAGCGGCTCACGCGGAGCTCGTCGTCAGAGCCCTCGAGCAGGAACGCAGAAGACCGGTAGGAGCGCGACGAGTCGCGAGCCATCGTCAGGCACGAATACGCCAAAGGCCAAGACGCCTGCCACTTCGATAGGTTCGCATCGCCGGTCTCGACCCGGCATCCCGAATCATGCGCACCCTGATACTCGCCATCGTCTCGCCCCTGCTTGCAGCCGTGGCGGTCGGCTGCGCAGGCGCCGGTAAGAGCAACTCAGCGCCCAACGCGGAATCCCTGCGCAGCAGGTTGCCAAGGATCCTGGAAGAGGAACCGTCTCGCGCGCCAACCCTCGCCGCAGCAGCCCAGGAGCGGGCGCCGACTATTGCTGGCAAGTGGCTGCTCCTCCGAGCCGACTCGGAGTTCGAAGGGGTTTCACATGTCTTTCGTCTGGGCAGTCCGTCGCCTCTCGCCGCAATCAGAACCGGTGCGGCGATCGTCACCTCCGACGCCGACCGTCGGCTTCAGACCTGGAGCGCCGACTCGGGAGCGCCCTTGGCGACCCGTACGACGCCGGCGCCGATCATCCGGTTCGCCCAGTCATATAGCCCGTTCTTGATCGCCTCGGTCGACTCGGCTGGGCGAATCGCCCTGTGGAACCTAGAAGACACGAGCAAACCCTCCAGTCTCCTACTGGCGAAACTACCGACGCCCGGGCACGACATAGTCGGGCTCCAGTTCCTCGAGAGCTCCACCAGGCTGCTCGCCGTGACGCGCACCGGCCAGCTTTACGTCTTCAACGTGCTGTCTCATCGTCTCCTGGGACGGAAACTACTGCGAGATCTGCCGGGTGACAGCTCCTGGGACGCCAACCGTCGCTCGATCGAAGTGACCGCAGCGACAGCCTCCAACGAAGAATTCGTAGTAGACGAAAACCGCTTGCTCGTGGCAACTCGTGCGGATGGGATCGATGGCGTCGACATTCGTAACAACCGTGTCAGTACAGAAGTGCCCTCGCACGAAATCCCCTCCGAGGTGACGGCGCTGGCCGAATACGCGACGCCCTCTCGGTCCATAGCCATTGGCACGAGCACCGGAGCAATCCTGTGGAGCCCCACCAAGCACTACATCCTGACCGAGACGTCGGGTGCAGAAGTCACCGGCTTCGGATATCAGTCCCCGATCATGACAGCGGGCAGTAGCAAGGGCCTATCATCAGCTGACCTCCTTCATGCCGAAGAATCGGGTGTGCAGTTCAGTCATTTCGAAGGACGAGCCGTGCGCGATCTGGCCGACGGACCTGGAGGGCCGTTGGCGATCGACTCCGATAGCACTGTGAGCGTTCTCAATGCTGCTGCGGGCATACGACTGCCGACTAACGAAAGCGAAGCTGGGCTGATCACCGAATTCGGGCCCGAAGGGAACCTGCTGGAGATCGAGGGCTCAGACCCCAATGAGGTAACCGGGCTGACACTCGTCAAACCTGGTGTCGCAGGACCAGAGGGGTCCGAAAACGAACCGAACGCAGTGGTGAGACGGCTGATGCCCAGCAAGACGTGGTGGCCCGAACAGAACGACACCTCGCGCGGTCTCTTCATCGACAGCGCCGCAGTCGATCGAGAATTCGTGGCGGCCGGGGGACAGGACCCGACCGGAGCGGCGGTCGTGCTCGTCTGGAACACGCGGACCGGGAAGCCGGTTCAAAGGCTCGCGCTCGTGCAGAGCGCCGTGGCGGCCAAAGGCCTCACCGAAATCCCGTCAATCGTTTCGGGAGTCACGTTGCTGGCCCGCCGGCACCTGCTCGCGGCTTACAGCGTTGCACAGCAACTCATAGTGGTCTGGTCTACCCAGGATTGGAAGAAGGTGACCACGATCGACGTTGGCCCAATCAGCAGCTTCGCCGTGAGCCCCGACGAAAAGACCTTCATCGTGGACTCGCTTTCAGACAAAGAATCGGAACTCGATGCCGGAAACGGCCAGACACGCCTGCTCTCGATCGATGTCACGAGCGGGAAGACGGTTGGCTCGATGGTTGCCGAAGGCGCTAGGTTTGCGTTGTATCTCGAATCTGGAGACCTGCTGACAATGAGCAACGGGGGCGTCATCGAGCAACTCAGCGAGAACGGAAGGCACGAGCTCAAGCCACCGATCCAAGAGGAACACGGCCCCGCGACGGCGATCGCCATCGAACCAAAGTCCGACGTTCTCGCCTTTGCGACGAACACTGGCACTTACCTCGTGGGCCTGGGCACGGGTGCGGTCTCAGACGCGCTGCCGGTCAGCGAATCCGCTGAACCCGTCTCGCTGAGCTTCGATCCAACCGAGCCCTACCTCGTTGGCAGCTATGCCGTACATTCAGGGCGCGCGGTCGAGGCGAGGGCCCCGATCATCTGGAACCTCGGGGACGAGACGCTTGAGAAGCGGGCGTGCACCGTGACGGGCGCGCCGCCGCCGAGGGCCGAATGGAGACAGTGGACCTTTGGACTGAACGTTCGAGAGCCATGCAGGGGCTAGGTTCTCTGACGACCGTCGGGCAGACAGCTGGAGGGTCACCGCGCGATGCGACGCCGGCTTAGACCACCCAGAGGCCTGATCCGGCGGCGCACCGGCGCGAACCATAGCGAGACGCCGGCGACGGGTCGAAGGCAAAAGATCCTTTTCTGGGCCGCGGTGCTCGGGGGCATCGGCGGGCTTGCAACTGTCGTCGTCGCGCTCAGACCAGTGGTGGTCGCCGCGACCTCGAGCAGCACGAAGCACGACGGGCGACTAGTGATGACCGAAGCGTACGTGCGCAACGACCCAGAGGAAGAAACCTACGCCGATTCAGCTAGCGGCCTGGTCCAGAATCTCGCGAGCTCACCAACGGTGGATATCGTGCTGCACAACGAGAGCCGGGAGCGAAAGCTCGTAAAGGGCGTGACGGTGTGGATCACGAATTACGCGAATCTGAAGATCTGCTTCACGCAAGGTGGCGGGCCTCTTCCAGAACCGCCGCCTCATATCGTCATGCTCCCCGCGTATCCGCTGCCTCACGAACCGGCGATCCAATTTCACTTTCATGACGAAATCCCGCCAGGGGAGTACGACAGCATCCCAGTAAGATTCGCCGCTAGGAAAGCCTTCATCGAATACGGCGTCTACCGGTTGCGGGTCGACCTGGATGTTGATGGCGGGGATCCGATGCAAATCGGGACGTTTGTGTTGAGCACGCCAACAGGCATCGAAGACGCCAGCACCGGACAGTATCTGCCGGTGGACGAACACGAAATAGGCACGTTCGTCCACGGTACGTTTCATGCCGAACTGGGAGAAGTGTCCTGGTGCTGGCTCAAAAATCTCACCGAACTTCAAAGCATCGTATCTTGGTCGGGCGTACGGGCAGCCGATCTGGCATCGCTAGGGGAACTTCATCCAACCCCGGGATGGAACAAGATCAGGCGCACCATGAGCGGTGGAACGTCCGCGATGGCCCTGCTGCACAAACGGTTCACAGATCCATCGTTGGCGGCGTTCGCGGCGCACGCAAGCGGAGACCCCGCCCTCATAAAACGGGTCGACCGGCTCGTGGTAGAAAAATTTCTCGACACCGGAGAAGAGGATCTCGATGGTCGCGAACCGCTAGAAGGCGATGAACAGGAAGTACGCAAGGCGCTCTTGATAGAAGAGTCCTCCAGAGGCCAGCGTCTGCTCGCGCAATACAGGGCGCGTTCTGCCGCGAAGGGGTCGGCGGCCCCATAGCGACCTACAGACGGGCGGTCACTGACTCACGCGATTGAAGGTGACCGAGACTTCGCCCTTCTGGCAGGTGATACGGGGGGAGCCGGAGCCGCCGAACGTCCCTCCGGTCCCGCAGCGGTAATCCGACGAGTAGAAACGACGTTCGTGATTGTACGGGCCGGAAGGGATGTCCACGATGACGCGATCCGCGACGGGACAACTGAGCCCTTCTGTGGTCGTGATGTCTGTTGCTGCGATGCCATCCGAGATCGCGATCGGCGGACACTTGGCCGGCGGGGTGGGTGGCGAAGAAAGTCTGTATTCAGCGATGTTGCAGGCGTTTACGGCACGATTCGGCCTGAAGCGCTCGCCGTATTGAGGGAAGTACCACTCGAACTCCTTGTAGGCCCTTCGACCGTTGCAGGTTCCGAGGTCGAAGGCCACCACCCGGGCGGATGAACTGGAGTTGCAGCCGTTGCACGTTCCAGGCCAGACCCACTCCGCGGTACCAATGCCTTCGGCCTGAGGGGATCCCCACATTGCCCAATGCATCTGGAACACAACACTGGTCCCGTCGCCACCAAGGGCGACCGTCGACGGTTTGACCGAGCCGAGGCCCGTGACGTGTTCCTGGGTAGCCCCGAGCACAGGAGAGCGCCCGCGTCGGGCGGATGCATGGTGGGCTTGCCCACAAGCAGCCAGGATGATCGTCGAGCCGCAGCTCAGCAGGACAAGTGCGGGTCGAAACCCCCGTCTGGATTCCATCCGTCGGGATCTTAAGGCATCGGTACGCTTGGGTCGGCTCGGCCTCTCGAGCATCCCGGGCTGGCGCCATCATTGGCGCTCACGACCTGCTTCGCGCTGGCTTCTGGCTTCTTGGCGTTCTCGTCAGCCGATTCCGACTGTTGGCGCCACCATCACCGCATGGTTTGCGCACAGCCAAGTTTCGCCCACTTTTCTTGTCGGCAAACAAACCATCAGTCGCCGGGGGAGGTGCTGGGCTGCGCGCCGAATATTGTGAGAGTACGTGGCGACATGCAGCGCGTGACATGTGCGCCCCTGGCAGCGCGGCTCAGGGGGACTGGCGGGCGTGAGGTGGCGAACGCTCGCAGGGGTCCGAAGCTGCTGGCATCCTCGCCCGGATGGACCACCTGCCCGGTTACCGGGATCGTGAAGACTCGCGCTTCTACCAGGCCCGCGGTGTCTCGCCTGAGCAGACCTGGCAGGTCCTTGGTGACGAACTCGCCCGTGTCCTGGACGACGCGCAGCGAGCGTTCTGGCGAACCCCGCTGCGCATGGATCCCGAGCGCGTGCGGTGGTGGCACGGAGCGATCTTTGCTCGCCACTTCCCACATGACGGCGGACACTTCCGTCGTGAGCGGGCCTTCTTCGGCGTGCTCCTGCCCGACAACGGGATGCGCCAGCTTGAAGGCGTCGTGCCTGAGAGCATCCGCCGCGAACTCGCGGCAGTTTGCGCGGAGTTCAACAGACGCGCTGAGGGCTTTCGTCCGGCCGCGGACAGAAGCGTCCTCGACTACACGCGAGCGGCAGCAGCACTCTATGCGGGCATCATTCGAGTGCATCCGTTCGTGGACGGCAACCACCGCGTGAGCTTCGTCGCGCTGTCAGCGGCCCTGTGGTCATGCGGCCTGCCGAACGTTAGGTTCATCGGTGCCGAGGAGATGATCGCTCACGACGACGCCTTGGTTCCGGCGCTCGTCTCCGCCCCCGGGGAGGTGGAGCCCTTCGCTCAGCTCCTAGCGAGGCGCATTGAGGGGGCGGGCTCCGAACCGGCATGAGGTACCCTCAAGGCATGGAAAACGGCGCTCACGCGAGACTGAAGAAGCTCGATCGTGCCCACACGGTCTGCGGTGATCGCCTCGTGGAGACCACGCCTGAGGTCAACCGCGAGGTCGCTGAAAGCGCGATGCTGCTTTCCCAGGGTGCCCGCCGAGCTATCGAGATGATGCGCGAGGCCGGAAACGGCGACGCGGAGCCACTGACGCCCGCAGCTGCAGCCAGGGCCGAAACGCACATCGCCTGACGACCACCCCGACTGCGGCAGTACTTCGGCTCAGCCGACGTCGACGGTCGGCGCCAAGAAGCCGCGCAGAGCGGTTCGCGTTGACTTCGGTTGGCTCTATGTCCTACTCCGCGTCCGGCCAGGCCGCGACGCCCATCACGCCGTCGCCGTCCTCAGGCTTGGGGCCGCCGATCGCGATCAGGTCCAGCCCGTCGGGGCCGGCCTCGAACGAGCGCACGACCTCAGGCGCGACGCGCAGGACGTCCCACACGCTCAGCTCCTGCACCTCGCCGTCGAGCAGCACGCGGCCCGAGCCGGCGACGACCACGTATGCCTCCTCCTGCTCGCGGTGGCTGTGCGCCATCGGGCTGCGCAGGTTCGCCGCATAGCGGAACAGGCTGACGCCGAGGTCGCGCGAGTCCAGGTGCTTGCGGCCGAAGCGGCCTTCGATCCCGGGAGCGCGATCGCCCACCGAGTCCTCTACCTCGAGCAGGTTCACTGTGGCGAAGCTGGACATGTGGTGGGGCCTCCTTTGGCGCGGCGGACGGGTTGCTTGCTCGGGAGAACGTTACGCGGCCAGCAGCGCGGCGGCGTCCTCGAGCCGGTCATCGCCCCAGAACAGCTCGCCGTCGATCGCGATCGTGGGCACGCCGATCACGCCCAGCTCATGCGCGGCGTCGGTGGCCTCGCGTAGCGCCTGCTTGATCGCGGGCTCCCGCGTGGCGGCCTCGACCTCGTCGCGCTCGAGTCCGGCGCGCTCGGCGGCGTCGAGCACATTTGCCGGGATGCTCAGGTCGTGGCCGCGCGCGAATGCGTCGCGGAAGGCCTGCAGCGCGAACTCGCGCCCGCGCCCAGCGGTGAGGGCGAAGCTGGCGGCTCGCATCGCCATCAGGTAGTTGCCCGGCCATGGGTCCGGCCAGTGGATCGGTGGCAGTCCGTAGTTGCGCGCGCGGCGCTCGACCTCGGCGATGCCTGCCTGCCTGCGCTCGTTCTCGCCGAGCGCCCATGAGCTGCGTCCGTTCGCCTTGAACAGGCCGCCGAGCGACAGTGGCTGCCAATCGGCCGGCTCTCCCAGCACGCTCGCAAGGCGCTCCGCCGTGAGATACGCGTAGGGCGATCCGAGGTCGAAGTAGAACGTCGCTCGCGGCATTGGCGCTGCTACATGGTGCCAGTCAACCCGGAGGCGCGAGCATGAACAGCTCGATCTCCATGTCGGGACCGACGTGCTGGTTGGAGATGAAGGCAAGGACGTCGCGGCCGGAGAGCGCCTCGACCTTGTCTATGAACCTCCGCTGCATGGCGGTCTGGAAGGCGCTGCGCGTCTCCTGCACGATGGTGGAGCGCTGCAGCTCGATCATCGTCTTCTCCACGTCGGTGTAGACGCCGCCGAGCACACACGCCAGGAGATCGTCGCCGAGCATCTTGGTCTCGGCGGTCACCGGGGTGCGGTGGTAGTAGCGCTCGTGCAGCGAGACCATCGCTGCGGTCACCGCCACGAGCAGGTCGTTGCCGCTCAGCGGAGCTTCTACGGTTGGCACGTGGACTGCTCTCTCGTCCTCCGGTAGAGGTTCGCGCGCGAGGCGAAGGGCGGTGACCCGACGAGCGATTGATACTCACACTAGCGCTATTGGGATATGGGATATGGTGCGGCGGTCACGTGCCGAACACGGGGAGCCCACGATGAGCCAGCATGAGATCCAAAGCGAGCGGCCACGCGGCGACGTGCTGACGGCCATCTCCGACGGGCTGGTTGGACTGCTCAAGGAGTACTACGGGCACGGCCCAACCCGTGCGAAGTCCTACTACGAGGACGATCTCGTGGTGTGCGTCCTGCGCGGCGGCTTCTCGCGCGTGGAGCAGACCCTGCTCGACGGCGGGCGCGGCGATGCGGTGATCAAACAGCGCATGGAGTTCCAGGAGGTCATGCGCGAGCGCTTCGCCGCGGTGATCGAGGACGCTACGGGCCGACGGGTGATCGGGTTCATGAGCGGCAACCAGCAGCACCCCGACCTGATGTGCGAGGTGTTCATCCTCGACCCCACCGATCTCCTCGACGCGCACGAGATCCGCTTGACCGACGCGCTACGCTAGACGGAGGAGGGCATCAGTGAGGTCTGTCCCGACGGGACCGGCAGCACGATCTGACTTCCGGCGTTGCTTCCGCAAGCCGCTAGGAGGTCAGCATGTCCCAAACGACGGTCGTCTCGAGCAAAGCAGAGAGTCCGTACGCGACTTTCCCCCCGTTCGTCTGCACGTTCCGGACGGGCCCTTCCGCGGCCTGGGTCCACGTTTCAGGTGAACTGGACATCGCGACCTCGCCGGAGCTCGACCGCGTGTTGCGAGAGGCCGGGCATCAGGCGCATCTGCTCGTGCTCGACCTGCGGGGGGTCACGTTCATCGACATCTCCTCTGTTCGTGTGATTCTCGCCGCGGCCAGCAGGGCTCGTCCGGAAGGAGGCCGGTTGATGGTCTCGCGCGGTCCCGCCCATGTCGATCGCATGTTCACGCTCACCGGCGCCCGCGAGCGGCTGGTGATCTTCGACTTCGACCCTGCGCAGCCTGCCCTGCTGGACGTCGCCTGAGGAAGTCACGTGCCAGCCGTCTATAATGCTTGCCGGCAAGCAAGTAAATATAGAGAGAGGCGTTCGCGTGGCGACCCGCACGGTCGAGGCAGCACCAGAGCTAGATCCCCAACTCCAGCAGCTCGACGCGAGCGAGCGTCTGTGCGCGGTGATCGGCAGGCTCTCGCGGCGTCTGCGCCCGACGGTCGCCGGCTCGGGCCTGACGCCGTCGCAGATCTCGGTGCTGTTCACGGTCGTGCGATTGGGGCCGATCGGGCTCGCCGAGCTCGCTCAGAGCGAGAGCTTGAACGCGACGATGCTCTCGCGCATCACCGCACAGCTGGGCGACGCCGGCCTGATCGTGCGCTCAGCAGACCCCGGCGACCGGCGCTCTGCGTTCCTGTCGGCGACGGCCGCCGGCAGGCGCATCCGTGAGCGCATTCATCGTGAGCGCACGAAGGCACTCGGCGCCCACGTCGAGCAGCTCGACGAGCGCCAGCGCGAGGCGCTGTGGGCCGCGCTGCCGGTGCTCGAGCAGCTCGCCCAGCAGCTGCCCGGCGGGCATACGCTGCACAGGCGCCGGTGACGCGCGTCAGGAGCATCGGGCGCGTCACCTTCGCGTCGCTTGCGATCCCGAACTACCGGCGCTACATCGCCGGGCAGTCGGTGTCGCTGATCGGCACGTGGATGCAGATGGCGGCGCAGTCGTGGCTGGTGCTGAGCCTCACCGGCTCGGCCACCACGCTCGGCGTGATCGTCGCGCTGCAGACGCTGCCGGTGCTGCTGCTCGGGCCCTACGGCGGCGTTGTGGCCGATCGCATCGACAAGCGCCGGCTGATGGTGATCCTGCAGATCGCGATGGGCGTGCAGGCCCTGATCCTCGGCCTGCTGACCATCACCGGTTCGGTGCGCCTGTGGGAGATCGGCGTGCTGGCGGCGCTGCTCGGCCTCAACAACGCCTTCGAGAACCCCGCCCGCCAGGCGTTCATGCTGGAGATGGTCGGCGGTGAGAGCCTGCGCAACGCCGTCAGCCTCAACTCGGTGCTGGTCAACGTCGCACGCGTGATCGGGCCGGCGGTCGCTGGGGTGCTGATCGCCACCGTGGGCGAGGGGCCCTGCTTCCTGCTGAACGCCGCGAGCTTCGCCGCCGTGGTCACCTCGCTGGTCACGCTCGACCGCAGCGCGATCCACCCGAGCCCGCCCAGCGGCCGCGAGCCGGGGCAACTTCGAGAGGGCCTGCGCTACGTCAGGAGCACCCCCGAGCTGGGCGTGCCACTGGCGATGATGGCGCTCGCCGGAGCGCTGGCGTACGAGTTCCAGGTCACGCTCCCGGTGATGGCGCGCCAGGGCCTGCACGTCGGCGCCACCGGCTTCGGCTTCATGACCGCCGCGATGGGCGTCGGCGCCGTCGTCGGCGGCCTGTTCGTGGCGACCAAGGGCAGGACCGGCCTGCCCACGCTGGTGCTCGCCGCGACCGCGTTCGGCGTGGTGCTGCTGTTCGCGGGCCTGGCGCCGAACCTGCCGACGGAGCTGTTCGCGCTGGCACTCGCCGGTGGTGCAAGCATCTCCTTCATGTCCACCGGCAACTCCACGCTGCAGTTGGGCGCCGCGCCCAGCATGCGCGGTCGTGTGATGTCGTTGTGGTTCGTCGCGTTCCAGGGCTCCACGCCGATCGGCGGACCGATCGTGGGCTGGGTGATGGCGCAGGCCGGCGCCCGCGCGGGCCTTGGCCTCGGCGGCGTGACATGCCTGCTGACGGCGCTGCTGGGTCTGCTTGCGCTGCGGCGCCTGACGCCGGGCGGGGTTCGGGCAACGTTCGCGGCGAGCGCGCGGTAGCGGCGTGGAGGACGGCGAGACGATCCGCTGGGCGGCCGTCCCCGCGGACGTGCGCGGCGCGTTCGCGCTCAGGGAGCGCGTGTTCTGCGACGAGCAGGGCGTCCCCCGTGAAGAGGAGATCGACGTGCGCGATGAGGACGCGCTGCACCTCGTGACGCTCGCTCCCGATGGCCAGCAGGTGATCGGAACGCTGCGCCTGCTGCTCGACGGCGAGGTCGCGAAAGTCGGTCGCGTCGCGGTGGCGCGCGAGTGGCGCCGTCGCGGCATCGCCCTGCGGATGCTCGCGCTCGCGCTCGCGGCGGCGCGCGCGCGCGGCTGTGAGCAGGTGCGCCTCGCCGCCCAGCTGGAGGCGGTCGCGCTCTACGAGCGGGCGGGGTTTGCCGTAGAGTCAGACCTGTTCGAAGAAGCGGGAATCCAGCACGTATGGATGGGGCAGCGCTTCAGAACATCTGCGTGAGCAGTGATCCAGCCGGCCGCTGGAGGACTATGTGCATGGTGAGCGTCGCCGTTACCGATACCCCACGCCCCGAAGGCGCCTTCTGGCGGGACACCCTGGCCCCGTATGCGCGCCCGCGCCTGGCGCGCAGCCTGCTCGACCTCGCGACCTCGGTGCTGCCCTACCTGGCGCTGTCGGTCGCCATGTACTGGGCGCTCAGCGTCTCCTACCTGCTGACGCTGGTGATCGCGATCCCCGCGTCCGGGTTCCTCGTGCGCACGTTCATCCTCTTCCACGACTGCTCGCACGGCTCGTTTCTGCCCTCCAGGAAGGCCAACCTGTGGCTCGGCACGGCGCTGGGGCTGCTCGTGTACTCGCCGTTCCTGCGCTGGCGCCACGATCACGCGGTCCATCACGCCACCTCCGGCGACCTCGATCGTCGCGGCGGCGGCGACGTGCGCACGCTGACCGTCGCCGAATATCTCGCGCTGGAGCCGCGCGCACGCCTGGGCTATCGGCTGTTTCGCAATCCGCTGGTGATGTTCAGCCTTGGCCCGATCGTCGCGCTGCTCGTGGGCCCGCGCCTGGTTGCGCGCTCGGCGCGGCCGCGCATGCGCCGCAGCGTGATCGGCACGAACATCGCGCTCATGGTGCTCGTCGCAGGGCTCTGCTGGCTGATCGGATGGCGCGACTACCTGCTGCTGCAGGCCCCGACGGTGTTGCTCGCGGGTTCCGCCGGCATCTGGCTGTTCTACGTGCAGCACCAGTTCGAGGACGCTTACTGGGAGAGCGGCGAGGGCTGGAGCTACGCCGACGCGGCACTGCGCGGCAGCTCCTACCTGAAGCTGCCGAAGCTGCTTCAGTTCTTCTCCGGGAACATCGGCCTGCACCATGTTCACCATCTGAGCGCGCGTATCCCCAACTACAACCTGCAGCGGGCCCACGACGAGAACCCGATCTTCCATGACGTGCCGATCCTGTCACTGCGGGACGGCCTGCGCGCGGTGAGCCTGAAGCTGTGGGACGAGGAGCGTGGGCGAATGGTCACATTTGCCGAGGCCGGGTCGGCGGCGCGCTAACCTGGAGTGATGATCACGCAGGCTGATCGTGCGGCTGAGAAGCGCCGCGCGAAACTCGAGGACGTTCAACGGCAGCTCGAGGACGGGTCGCTGACGATCCGCAAGATGACCGCGGAGGAGCGCAAGCGCTTCCCGCCCAAGACCGCTGAGCCGCGCCGCAAACGTCGCTCGATCTAGCGTCCGCGCGAGCTGGCTACGCGCCGGCGTGGTCGAGCCGGTCGAGGTATGGAGCCAGGTACTTGGCTGCGATCTTCGTAGGTGGCGACCAGGACGGCGTGTCGCTGATCTCTGAGCTGAACCCCGCGCCGCCGGTGATCCGGGCGGTCAGGTAGCGGGGCTCATCGGCTGTGAGCAGGATGCCGTGGATCACCGGCTGAAATGGCGCGGGCGTCAGCTCGGCTCCGGCGAGCGCGGCGACCGATTCGGCGATCGCGTCGGCCTGCTGCGCGGCGATGCCGCCGAACTTGACCGCAAACTCGGTCGCGTCGCCGGCCGCGTAGATGTGCTCGGCGTCGACGAGCTCTCCGTGCACGTCCACGCGATAGAAGCCATGCTCGCTGAGCGGCAGACCGCGCACCCCCGGGCCGTAGAGCTCCGGTAGCGCGACCACGCGGGTGACGTGCAGGCGTCGATCGCCGGGGTTGATCACGACTTCTCCCGCGTGCGGCACCTCCGCATAGGCGGAGTGGATCGTCTTGATGTGCGACCGCTCGAGCAGCTCGGCCACCGTGCTGCTGACGTTGCCGCCGAAGATCGCGAGCGGGCTGTCCTCGGGCGTGACGATCGTGATCGCCACCTCGACGTCCATGTCATACGCCCTGCCGGCGGTCATCAGCGCGAGCTCGTACAGCGGGAACGGCCACGCCATGCGCCCTGGGGAGACGAACGCGATGCTCTGCACGTAGCCCTCCTCGACGTCCTGGATCAGGCCGTGCATGGTCTCGTCGAGCGTGCGATCGTCGATCGTGATCGCGTGCTCGTAGCGTGGCCGCGCGCGTGCGCCCAGCGCCAGCACGAGCGCGTCGTAGGCGATCTCCCTGTCGCTCGAGGTGTGAGCGATGCGCTTCTCGGAGTCGACCCAGGCTAGCTCCTCGGCGATCAGCTCGGCGCCCGCGTCGGCGACGATCGGTGCGATCGCGTAGCGGCTGGCCTCCGGGTAGGCGAACGGCTCACGGACGGTCATCGGCCGGTATACGAACTCGGCGTTCGGAGCAAGCACCGTGATCTCGGTCTGCTCCGGCGCGAGCGCTCGCAGAGCGAGCAGCGCCTCGAGCGCGGCCACGCCGCCGCCGGCGATCAGCACTCTCAGCTTCGAGGTGGAGTCTCGAGTCGTCATGCGCTCAACCTATCCTGCCAGCCGTCGTCACGCATTGCGTAGCAGTCGCGTTCCGAGCAGGCCGCGGCGCAGCGCGTAGCCGACGAGCTGCGTTCGCGTGCCGAGCCCGAGCTTCTTGTGGATGTGCGCGCGATGAGTCTCGACCGTGCGCGGGGACAGGCGCAGCTTGCGCGCGATCTCCACGCTCGTGTGCCCGAGTGCGATCAGGCGCAGGACCTCCACCTCGCGCGGCGTCAGCGCGCCGTCCGTCAGCTCGCGGTGCAGCTCCTCCAGGCGACTCGCCACCTGTGGGCTCACGTACTGCTCGCCGCGCACGGCGGCACGGATCGCCAGCGGCAGCTCGTGCTCCGCGTGATCCTTCGTCACATAGCCGCAGGCTCCCGCGCTCAACGCCCGCTGTGCGATCACCGGGCTGTCCTCCATCGTCAGCACGACCACCTCGGTCTGCGCCGCGCGCTCGCGAAACTGCCCGATCGCGTCGAGGCTCGAGCCACCGGGCAGGCTCAGGTCCAGCACGAGCACGTCTGGGTGCTCCAGCAGGACGTGGCTGGAGGTGGCGCCCAGATCGCACGCCTCGCCCACGACCTCGATGTCGCGCTCGCACTCCAGCAGCTGGCGCAGGCCGCGCAGCATGCCGGGATGATCGTCCGCGAGCACCACGCGGATCTGCTCGGGCACGCTGGAGGGCGCTGGTCCTTCCAGCTCGCGGGTGCTGGGTGCCCGCGCCAAGTACAGGTGTGACGGCATACCCCCGACGCTACGCTCCGCATCACGCCGCCACCTCCGTAGATAACTTTGCTTCTGCTGCGGCAAAGCACGGATTATGAGCCTATGAGCTTCGGGACTCTCGTGGTGATCGTGCTCGCCGGTCTGTGCGGGCCGCTGCTGGGGGTCGCGACCGGGCGGTTCGTGCCGGTGGTGGTCGGTGAGATCCTTGCCGGGATCCTCGTCGGACCGGCGGTGCTCGGCACGGTGCACCCCGCCGACGCGACGATCTCGACGCTCGGCGAAGTCGGCTTCGCGATGTTGATGCTGACCGTCGGCATGCACCTGCCGCTGCGCGATCGGCGCCTGGCGGCCGCCGCCAGGAAAGGCGGTCTGCTGGCGGGCATCGTGTGCGTGCTGGCGGTGCCCGCGGGGCTGCTCGCGGCGAGCATCGCTGGGTCTGGCCACGCGGCGATCTACGCGGTGGTGCTCGCCTCGGGCTCAGCCGCCGTGCTGCTGCCGGCGGTCCAGGAGACAGGTCTCGCCGGCGCCGAGGTGTTGAGCGTGATGGCGCAGGTGACGATCGCCGACATCATCACGATCCTGGCGGTGCCGATCGTGCTGCAGCCCTCGCACGTGGGACGGGTGGCGCTCGGCGGCGTGCTGGTGGCGGGCGCGGCGGTGCTGCTGTTCGCCGCCGCGCGCCTGCTTGCCAGCCTCGAGTGGGTGCACGGTCTGCGCCGCGTCTCCAAGCAGCGGCGCTGGGCGCTCGACCTGCGCCTGTCGCTGGTGGTGCTGTTCGTGCTCGCGTGGATCGCCCAGAAGGGCGGCACGAGCATCCTGATCGCGGGCTTCGCGGCCGGCGTGATGGTGGCGCTGGTCGGCGGGCCCAAACGCCTTTCGACGCAGGTGCGCGGCATCGCCGACGGCTTCTTCGTACCGCTGTACTTCGTCGTGCTCGGCGCGCAGCTCGATCTGGCCGGTCTCGTGCGCAGCCCATCGATGCTGGCGCTCGCGGTTGCGCTGGCGCTCCTGAACGTCGCCGTCCATCTGCTGGCGGTCCTGTCCGTGCGCCAGCCCGTGGCGCTCGGCCTGGCGGCCACGGCGCAGCTCGGCGTGCCTGCCGCGGTCGCCTCGCTCGGGCTCTCCGAGCACCTGCTCTCAGCAGTCGTGGCGACCGCGATCGTCGCCTCCGCACTCGTCAGCCTTGCCGTCTGCACGCTTGGCGTGCAGCTGCTCAGGCAGGCGCCGGCTCCTGCTCGGTGAGCGGTACGCCGGCCGCGGCATAGGCCTCGGGTGCGTCGAGCGTCTCGGCCTTGAGCAGCGCCTGGGCGAGGCTCTCGAGCTGTTCGCGATGGTCCTCCAGCAGCTGCGTGACCTCGTGGTGGGCGTCCTCGACGAGCTTGCGCACCTCCGCATCGACCGTGCGCTGCGTGTCCTGGGAGGTCTCGCTGGCACCCGGCAGGAACGGGCCCTGGCTTTCCGAGGGCAGCACCGTGATCGGTCCGATCGCTTCGCTCATGCCCCAGCGCCCGACCATCTGGCGCGCGATCTGGGTGAGCTGCTGGATGTCGGACTCCGCGCCCGTGGTGATCTTCCCGTAGACGACCTCCTCGGCGACGCGTCCGCCGAGCGACACGCGGATCTTCGCCTGCAGTTCTTCCAGCGAGTAGGACACGCGGTCTGCGTCGGGTGTCGACAGCGTCACGCCCAGCGCCATCCCGCGCGGGATGATCGAGATCTTGCGCACCGGGTCGGCGCCCGGCGTGAGCATCCCGACGAGCGCGTGGCCGGACTCGTGGTAGGCGGTGCGCTCGCGGTCGGCCGGGCCGAGGACCAGGCCGCGCGGAGAGCCGAGCATGATCTTCTCCAGCGAGTCGGTGAGGTCGGCCATCTTCACCTTCTTGTGATCGCGGCGCGCACCGAGCAGCGCGGCCTCGTTGGCGAGGTTGGCGATGTCCGCGCCGACCATGCCGGGCATGCTCGAGGCGAGCGCCTCGAGGTCGACGTCCTCGTCGAGCGGGATCGAACGCGTGTGCACCTTGAGGATTTCGACGCGCCCTTTTTGGTCCGGGGCCTGCACCGTGACGCGCCGGTCGAAGCGTCCCGCGCGCAGCAGCGCCGGGTCGAGCACGTCGGGGCGGTTGGTCGCCGCGAGCACGATCACCGCCTGCGAGGATTCGAAGCCGTCGATTTCAGTGAGGATCTGGTCGAGTGTCTGCTCGCGCTCGTCGTTGGCTCCAGTCACCGACACCGAGCCTTGGCGCGAGCGCCCGATCGCGTCGAGCTCGTCGATGAAGATGATCGACGGCGCCGCCTCCTTGGCCTTGGCGAACAGGTCGCGCACGCGCGCCGCGCCAACGCCGACGATCGCCTCGATGAACTCCGAGGCGGAGATCGAGAAGAACGCCGCGTGCGCCTCGCCCGCGACCGCGCGGGCGAGCAGCGTCTTGCCGGTGCCGGGCTCGCCCGACAGCAGCACCCCGTGGGGCATGCGCCCACCGAGGCTGCCATAGCGCTCGGGGTTGCGCAGGAAGTCGACCATCTCCGAGAGTTCGGCCTTGGCCTCGTCGATTCCGGCGACGTCGTTGAACGTGACCCGGATCTTTTCCGGGTCCACGCGCCGCGCCTGCGATTTGCCGAAGTTGCCGAGCGCGCCCATGCCGCTGGCGCCTTTGGCGGCGCGTTTGTAGATCAGCACGAACAGGCCGACGATCAAAAGCGTCGGGCCGAAGCCGAGCAGGATCTCCTCCAGCAGAGACTCGCTCGTGGTCGTCGATTCGGCGTTGATCCTGACGCCCTTTTCCTGCAGCAGCGCCGACAGCTGCGCGCCGTTCCAGAAGCTCGGCACCTGCGTGGCGAACTCCTTCGTGGGCGTCGCTTTCTTGTCGCTGACCGGGTAGCGCAGCTTGGTCTTGAACTTGCCCTGGATCGTGTCGCCCTTGGAGGCAATCGTGCTGACCGTGCCGGCCTTCACCTGTTCGAGGAAGTACGGGCTGAACGGCACCGTCACCCGTTCTTCGCCGGTGGTGGGCTGGAAGAACAGGACCGACAGCAAGTTGATCGCGAGCAGCGCCAGCACGAAGTACCAGAAGCCGCGCATGCGGTGCGGCGGCGGGCCCGGGTTGGCGTGTTCGGGCATGCCACGTCCGTCGGGTGCCGGCGAGACCTGCCACCCGCGCTTGTCGCGCGGCAGCGGGGGATGAGCTTCGGAGCGATCGCCGCCGATGCGGTCGGGCCCCTTCGGAGGTTCGTCCGCCACGCCATCATGGTACGCCTCAGCGGCTGCGGTGACGTCTCGGGTTGACAGCGCTCATCACAGCGCGCCTACGTACAAGTCCGCAGCCGCCGGCGTGGCTACTTCGGAGGCAACGGCGTCGGCACGGACCTAGCATGGACGCAACGATCGAAGGAGAAGGAGTTGGCCATGTTCGAGAACGTGCTGGTGGGTGTCGATGGCAGCAGCAACGGACGTGATGCGCTCGAGCTGGCCTCGTGGCTGATCGCCCCCGGCGGGAAGCTGACCTTGGCCAACGTGCGTGCCGGCGAGCTCGATCCGGTGCATGCGATCACTCCGGGCCTGCTGGACGAAGAGGAGCGGGCCTCGCTGCGGCTGCTCGAGCGCGAGCGCGCCGACAGCGACGTGCAGGCCGAGCTCGAGAGCGTCGTTGCGGCGAGCGCCGGCGTCGGCCTGCACCGCCAGGCCGAAGCGCAGGGCGCCGACCTGCTCGTCGTCGGCTCCTGCCATCGCGGCAGCTTCGGTCGCGTGATGCTCGGCGACGACACCCGCGCGGCGCTCAACGGCGCGCCGTGCGCGGTCGCGATCGCCGCCCGCGGCTACAGCGGCCAGGCCGATCCGATCGCGAAGCTGGGGGTCGCCTACAACCGCTCGCCCGAGAGCGAGCGTGCGCTCACGCTGGCCAGAGAGCTGGCGGCGGCCAGCGGCGCGAGCATCGCGGCGCTGGAAGTCGTCTCGATACCGAGCTATGCTTTCTCGGGGCTGATGGCACCGGCGATCGGAGACAGCATCGACCTGATGATCACCGAAGCCAAGGCCCGCATGAGCCGGCTGGCGGACGTCGCGGGGCACGCCGTCTACGGTCTCGCCGGCGAGGAGCTGGCGGCGTTCGGCAAGGACGTCGACCTGCTGATCGTCGGCTCGCGCAGCTACGGCCCCGTGCGGCGCCTGGTGCTGGGCAGCACCTCCGACTACCTGGAGCGCAACGCGCGCTGCTCGCTGCTGGTGCTTCCGCGCCCTTCAGACGCCCCCAGCCAGTAACTTCATCTGCGTGAGCGAGCCTGACACGCCGTCGCCGCCCGGCGGCGACTCGATCCGCATCGTGCTCGCCGACGACCATGCGGTCGTGCGCTCTGGACTGCGGCTGCTGCTCGACAGCGAGAGCGACTTCGAAGTGGTGGCGGAGGCCAGCGACGTCGACAGCGCCAGGCGCTACGTGCGCGGTCACCACCCGCTGGTGCTGGTGCTCGACCTGAACATGCCGGGCGGCTCGAGCCTCGAGGCGATCCCGTTGCTGCGCGAGGAGTCGCCGGGCACGCAGATCGTGGTGCTGACGATGCAGCAGGAGACGGCCTTCGCCCGCGAGGCGCTCGGCGCGGGCGCGCTCGGCTACGTGCTCAAGGAGGCGGCCGACGATGAGCTCGTCGAAGCGGTGCGACGCGCGGCCGTGGGCGAGAGCTACCTGAACCCGAGGCTGGGCGCACGGATCGCCTCCGAGCCGCCGCCGGGGCCACCGGACGACCTCTCCGAGCGCGAGGTCGACGTGCTGCGCTTGATCGCGCTCGGGCACACCAACGCCGAGATCGCCCAGCAGCTGTTCCTGTCGGTGCGCACGGTCGAGACGCACCGCTCGCACATCCAGCAGAAGCTCGGGCTCTCCAGCCGCGCCGACCTCGTCGGCTACGCGCTCGAGCGCGGGCTCATCGCCCGGTAGTGCTCGCGCCAGATCAGCTTGTAGATCGGGATCTTGCGCGGCAGGTCGCGCACGCCGGGGATGAAGGGGACGGAGATGAAGGCGAGGCTGAGCACGCCCATGATCAGCATCACGAGGACGTCAGCATTTTCGGACGACTTGAACGGTTCGATCTGGTACCAGAAGGCGTACAGCCACAGCCACGCCTGCCCGGGATAGCTCCCGGTCTCGTTCATCATGCCCCATTCATCGCCGCCGAGATGCTGTTCTTCGGCGCGTTTGTCGAGCAGGCCGCCGTCGGCCATGAACAGCAGCGGCTTGGTGTAGTCGGTCTGGAAGAACTGCTTGCTGGTCAGCAGGCTGCCGTCGAGGCCGCCGCTTCTGGCGAGGCTCAGCAGGCTGGTCATCATCGTCGGGACCGGCCCGGTGCCGCTTGCCTGCACGCTCACCATCCCGGTCGTGGCGTCGACCGTGACGGTCTTCGGCAGCGGCTTGCCTTCTTCTTCGGCTTCCGCGTCTTCTTCGAGCGGCTTGGCGTACGCTTCGCCCCACGCCTTCTGCGTCTTTTCGGGCGCGGCCTTGTATTCGGCGAGCGCGCTACGCAGCGCCGGGTCGTTGGGGACGGTTTCCAGCGGGCCGATCACGTAGTCCGCGGCCGTGTTGATCGGATGGCTGACGCCGAGCCATTTCTGCAGGTAGATGAAGGCGGCGTGCTGGCCTTCGCCGTTGTGGTTGTACGGCGGGCCGTATGTGGCCGTGCCGCTCGTGCCGTCCAGCTCGGTGGCGGCCGTCTTGACGAAGTCCACGGGCAGCTGGCGCGACCACTGCGCGACCGTGCTTGGCTTGTCGTCGGGCGAGGAGAACAGCACCGTCAGCACGATCGCCAGCAGCGCCATCACGCCGATCGCGATGCACGCCTCTTTGACCAGGTCATACGGCTGGTAGGCGCCGGCCCAGGGCTTGGTGTCGTCCTTGCCGCGCAGCATCAGCGCTTGCCCAGCTCGATCGGCGGCACGACGCCGTGTCGGCGCACGAGCAGCACGTGCGCCGAGACGAGCGCCACCACGGCGATCGGCAGCAGCAGCACGTGGTAGCTGTACATCTGCCCGAAGTTGGTGACGTTGAAGAACGCGCCGACGCCGACGGAGTTCAGCCCGTCCTTCGCCTGCGTGGAGATCCACTGGGCGTCGAAGTTCTGCTGGGAGACGTAGCCGGTGAGCGCCGTGGGCACGGCGACCAGGAACGTGATCGCGCCGGTGATCCACACGCGGGCGCGCCCGCCGCGCCAGGCGGACATCCAGTACTTGCCCCACAGGTGCACGACCATCACGAAGAAGAACAGCTCCACCGCCCACATGTGGATGCTGTTGAAGAAGTGCCCGATGCCCGTGTAATGCCACCAGGCGGGCCCCTTGAGGGCGAGGATCGTACCCGAGGTGATGATCACGACGAGCGCGGCGATGCTGGCGACGCCGAACATGTAGATCCACGAGGCCACGTATGTAGGCTGGCCATCGGGCAGCAGCTTCTCGGGCGGCAGCGCCTCGATGGCCTTCTCGCGGACTTTGATCGTCCAGGAGCTGCTGCGCGAGCCGCTCATGAGCTGTCTCCGCCCCGACGGGCCGCGGCGCGGCTCGCCGCGCCGGGGAACGGCAGCGCGATCGCGACTGCGAACGCGACCAGCATCAGGCCGATGACGATCACGTTCGCGAGCGGCAGCTTGATGAAGTGCCAGTGCACGACATGTGCCGGGTGGCTGAGATTGAAGATGGCGCCGAGCACATGGATCATGTCGGCCAGCCTATGGGCGGCCCCGGCTGTTGCGCATCCGTAGCAACACGCTGAGCTGTTTCAGTAGTTTTCCCGCCCCACAGCGCTACGCCATCTGAGCGCTACGCTGCCGGATATGCGCGCGCTGCCCACAGCCCCGCTCGCCGCGGGCTCGCTGATCGCGGGCTATGGCGTCGTCGCGGCCAGCGGCTCGCGCCCGCTCGGTGGCGCCGTGCTGGCCGCCGGCGGGCTGTGCTGCATCGAGATCTGGCGCCGGCGCCACGGCGCGCGCACGGCCGCGCGGCTCGGCGGCGTCGGGTTCGCCGCGTTCGTCGTCTCGCATCTGCTCGCGCTCGTCGTGGGGCCGTGGCCTGCGGTTGTGATCGTCGCCGCCGTGACCGCCGCGGCGACCTGGGCGCTGGCCGATTCGCGGCTGCTCGAAGCGGGCGCAGCACTGGCATTCCGCCAGCCGACGCGGTAGATTCCGCGCCATGGCACAGGCAGTCGTTTCCACACCGGGAGCTGCCGCGGGGGCCGGCCCGCCCGCCGCGCTCGAGCGCCCCGACTTTCAGATCGTGCCCCGCGCCGGCCTGCCGATCGTCGCCGTCGTGCTGGTGGCGCTGATCGCCGGCATTGCGAGCAACAAACTGTGGCCGCTGGAGTTCCTGCACGTGGTCGGCGGCGCCGCCTGGACGGTCATCGACCTGTTCCTCGGCTTCGTGCTCGGGCCGATCATGGGCAAGCTCTCGATCCCGGCGCGGGTCGAGTTCACCACGCGGCTGATGCCCAAGATGGTGCTGATCATGCCGACGGTCGTGACCGTCACGCTCGCGGCCGGCTGGCAGCTGTCCACCCACCTCGGCACGAACCTGACGGTGAGCCCGTTGCACGGCTGGGTCGTGGCGAGCTTCATCGTGGTCGGCGTGATGGCGGTGATCGCGCTTGGCCTGCTCGAGCCCGCGAACGTCGCGGTGCTGACGGAGCTGAAGAAGCCGCAGCCGAACCCGGAGGTGATCGAGCGCCTGATGAAGCGCTTCATCTACACCGCCGGTGCCACCGGGCTGATGCAGATCGCCACGCTCGTGATCATGACCAAGCTCGCAGCGGGATGAGCGCCTCCTCCCCGCAGACCGAGCGCCGCCTGCCGCCGGTGACGCAGCTCGGGATGCTGTCGCTCGGGCTCGTGCTCGTCGGCGGCATCTACCTCTCCGCGCACCTTCCCGAACACGTCTCGCTGGGCCCCGCGGTGGGGCTGCTGGCGGCTTCGGCGCTGGTGTTCGCCGGCAACCTGTTGGCGCTGGCCCGCGTCAAGGGGTTCGCGTGGGCGCGCTTCTTCGCGGTCGCGAAGTGGGCGTTGCTGGCCTACGCGCTGATCTCGGGGATGATCGAGTACGTGTTCCTGCGCAACCACACCAGCGGCGGTCCGCTGGTCGTGCTGACCCTGTCGCTGGTCTTGTTCGCCGTCAACGTGCCCGTGCTGATCGGCTTCACGGTCGCGCGCTACGACTGACGCGCCGCGACTGAGATACTCACGCCGTGAAAGCCGTCCAGATCACCGAGGAGTCCGGCCCCGACGGCGCACTCGCGCTCGTCGAGCTGCCCGAGCCCGAGGCCTCGCACATGCTCACGCCGGGCTCCGGGGTGGTGGTCGAGGTGCATGCGGCCGGCGTGTCGTTCCCGGAGCTGCTGCAGACACGCGGCCAGTACCAGCTGAAACCGCCGCTGCCGTTCGTGCCCGGCAGCGAGGTGGCGGGCGTGGTGCTCAGCGCTCCAGAGGGGGCGTCGGTCAAGGCCGGCGACCGCGTGGCTGCGTTCTGCGCGCTCGGCGGCTTTGCCGAGACGGCGGTCGCGCCGGAGTTCTTCACGTTCGCGCTATCCCCCGAGCTTGACTTCGCGCAGGGGGCGGCGTTGATCCTCAACTACCACACCGCCTACTTCGCGCTGCTGCTGCGCGGGCGTCTGGCGCGGGGCGAGACCGTGCTCGTGCACGGCGCCGCCGGCGGCGTCGGCACGGCTTCGCTGCAGGTCGCGAAAGCCCTCGGCGCCAAGACGATCGCGCTCGTCTCGAGCGAGTCCAAGCGGGCCGTCGCCGAGCTCGCCGGGGCCGATCACACGCTGCTGCTCGGCGAGCACTGGAAGGACGAGGTGCTGGCGCTCTCCGACGGCGGCGTCGACATGGTGCTCGACCCGGTCGGCGGCGATCGCTTCACCGACAGCCTGCGCTCGCTGCGCGAGGGCGGGCGCCTGGTCGTCGTCGGCTTCACCGGCGGCTCGATTCCCGAGGTGCGCGTCAACCGGCTGCTGCTGAAGAACACCGAGGTCGTGGGCGCCGGCTGGGGCGCCTATGTGATGGGCAAGCCGGACCTCAACCGCGAGATCGGGGCGGCCGTCAACGGCATGGTCGACGACGGCTTCATCCGCCCGATCGTCGGCGAGCGCTTCGGGCTCGAGCGTGCGGCCGACGCGCTGCGCACGCTCGACGAGCGCCGCGCCACGGGCAAGATCGTGCTCGACGTGCGCGGCGCCTGAGGCCTTCCCCAGCTCGCGTGCGGGGGCTAGCCCCCGTGTTCTCGGTGGCCGGCCGCATCGACAAGCGGGCGCTCGGCGTTCACGATTTCAGGGGCATGAGCGCCACCGCCGGACCGGTCGCTGAGCCCGAGCCGCTCGATCCTCGAGTCGGCGCGCT
>Ga0182024_10000668_pt1 | contig 88937 bp, 83 predicted proteins | sample P32metaG_FD_120480 | JGI IMG/M metagenome (GOLD analysis project Ga0182024, IMG submission 120480) | Permafrost microbial communities from Stordalen Mire, Sweden - P3-2 metaG (Illumina Assembly) | ecosystem: Environmental > Terrestrial > Soil > Wetlands > Permafrost | place: Sweden: Stordalen... | reverse complement strand
TCATAGACCGCCGCTACAGAGATACCTCACTCCGGCACCAGCACCCGCAATTTCCGCCGCCGGACCGAAAATTCCACCGGCGCGTGCCCCACCAGCTCGCCGTCGGCCTCGAGGGGAACGTGGCGGTTCGCCAGCACATGGAGGCTGCGGGTCTTGAAGTAAGTGACGTCGGTAAACTTCGTCAGCGAGCCGAAGATAGCTCCTCGAAAATAGCGCATCAACGCGACATAATTCATGTGCTTGAAGACGCATACGTCGAGCAGGCCGTCCTGCATGTCGGCTTCCTTGAAAAGCGAAAACGGGCCGCCATAAAGCCGGCCGTTGCCGACCAGGACAAAAGAGCCCTCCACCGTGGGATGGCCCTCGCTGATGACGCGCAGCCGGGGCGGTTTTTCCGCGGCGACCTGCGTCGCGGTGAGGAGATAACTGAGCGGGCCGAGCACCTGTTTGATCTGGCGGCTGTTGCGCTCGACGATTTGGGCGTCGAGGCCGATGCCCGCCATTTGCACGAAGAGATGGCCGTTGGCGCTCGCCTCGTCGATCAGGCGGATTTTTCCCGCGCGGATGACCTTCCAGGCGGCGGCCAGATCGAACGGGATGCCGAGTTCGAGCGCGAAGACGTTGACCGTGCCCATGGGCAGAATTCCGAGCGCAACAGGCGCGTTTCCGATGCCGTTCACCACCTCGTTGATCGTCCCGTCCCCGCCTGCGGCGACGACGGTCGTGTAGCCCTGTTCCACGGCGCGTTCGGTCTGCGCCTCGGCGTCGCCGGGACCCTTCGTCGTCCGGATCACCACGTTGCGGGTGAGCCGCTTCAGGCGCTCGATCCGCGCCTTGGCGCCGCGCGCCGCCGGATTCACAATGATGCAAATACGATTCAAGATTGGCTCCGGGGAACTCCGTGCGGTAGGGTGGAACGCATGCGCTCGTTTCGTTGGATGATCATAGCCGGTGCGATAGTCGTCGGTCTTGCTGTTGTAGCTATAGCCATCGGAGCGCTCTGGCTCAACACCTTCATCCGCTCCGACGCTTTTAAGACGGAGGTCGAAAGCCGGGCGTCCCAGAGCGTGGGCGGCCCGGTGCAGATCCAGGAGATCGACTTCGATATTTTCCACGGCGTGAAATTGCAGGGTCTTGTCACGCAGATCGACCCGAGCCACGCCGGCGGACAGGGCGCGTTGAAAGTCCAGGTCGCCAGCGTGAATTGCGCCTATGCCTGGAGCGATCTCTTCCAGGGCAAGCTCCGGCTCACCGGCGTGACGCTTGACCAACCGCAGATCGTCCTGACCAAGCAGCCGACCGCTCCGCCACCGGCCCAACCGCTGCCGGGTGGTCCCGATAGCGGCGCCACATCAGGGCCGGGAACGGCCATGCCTTTCCAATTCGTTCTGGATCGGGCGAAGGTAAACAATGGCAGCGTCTCGGTGTGCGATGCCACGGGCGCGTCCATGGTCGAGTTGCAAGGCGTCAATGCCGAGGCTAATACCTCGGGTTATGTCGAGGGTAAGGACGTGACCGGCACATTGAAAATCTCGGACGCAGCGGCGTCGAACCTGCATGTGACGAATTTTTCCACGCCGTTTAGTTATCACCAAAATTATTTGGTGGCCACGCCGTTCGAGGCTGCGGCCTTTAGCGGAAATATCAGTGGTGACTATCAAATGGACAGTTCCGGCCCGTCCATCCTCGATCTCAACGCCAAGGGCTTCGACGTCGTGCAGCTCACGGCGGCGACCCTATCGAATTCGTCGGCGAAGCTGAGCGGCTCGCTCGATCTGCAAAGCAAATGGCGCGGCGCGGAAACGGGCGTTCCCGACGGTGAGGGCGACGCGCAACTAACCAACGGCAAGCTCGAAGGCGTGAAAATCCTCCAAGACTTGTCGGCTATTCTTAAGATCAAGGAACTCGAAGCACCGGTCATCACCCAGGCGAAGACTCATTTCCTTGTGCAGAACCAGCAGACGAAATTCATCGGCCTGCAAATCAATTCGCCCATTTTTCAGATCACCGGCGATGGCATCATCGATTTCAACGGCAATCTCAACGCGAATCTGGTGCTGATCCTGACCCGCGACGCCATGGCGAAAATGCCGAAGGAAGCCGCCGCCTCTTTCGTGCAGCAGCAGGACGGTACTGGCTCAATTGCCTTCACGGTGACTGGCACCACGGCCAATCCGCAGACGGACTTGGCCACACGCCTGCTCATGCAAAACACCAAGGTTCAAAATCTGCTCAACAAGGCGCTGAATAGGTTCTTTCATTAAGCATCTGTCACCCCAACCTAACGCGACGCGGATTGACAGTTATTCACAGAGTTGCTAACAAATCACCCCAACGTGACAACCACACGTTCCATTTGCCGAGGGCTTCACGCCCCTCGCGCCTGAAAGGGATCCATGGAAGCGATCCTCAGCAACAACGTCCTCGTACTCAATCGATTGTGGCAGGCGGTCAACATCTGCAGCGTCAAGCGCGCCTTCATGCTCCTTTATCAGGGCCACGCGCAGGTCGTCGAGGCCGACAGCGGCTCCTTCCAAACCATGACCTTCGACCAGTGGTTCAGCTTTTCGCGCGGCTACGAAGGAGCCGACGTGGTCAGCACCGTCTCGTTCAAGATTCGCGTGCCCAAGGTGATTCTGCTCCTCTTTTTCGACCGGATGCCGAAGAAGGAAGTGAAGTTCACGCGTCACAACATCTTCGAGCGCGACCACAACACCTGCCAGTATTGTGGCCACAAGTACGACCGCAAGGACCTCAATCTCGACCACGTCATCCCGCGCGATCGCGGCGGCGAAACGTCTTGGGAAAACATCGTCTGCTCCTGCGTCCCCTGCAACAGTCGCAAGGGCAACCGCACGCCCAGCGAGGCCGGCATGAAGCTCCTCCATAAGCCGAAGCGTCCGAAGTGGCGGCCCATGCTCCATCTCCAATTCAGCAAGGCACGCGACGACTCGTGGAAGCATTTCGTCGATCTCGCCTACTGGAATGTCGAGCTGACAGACTAGCAGCTTTTTGATTCAGAGCAGCTTGCGGTAGCTTAGTGTTGGAAATGGCATCCCTCGGCTCCATTTATTACATTTGCATTCTCCGCCAGCGGGTCGAGGTTACTATATGAAAAGGCAACGCAAAATACTTACGATCTTAGCTATTCTGGCTCTTTCCAGTGCTACCACGCTTTCAATCTACGCCGCCCCGGCGGGAGCGACTGGTACTGCGGGTACATCAAGCGGTACCGGCACCGGAACTGCCGGAGGACACGGAACTGCCTCCACTGGCGTAACGGGAGGTCACTCTTCCACGACTAGTGGGGCCGGAACGCACTCTTCCGGCGGAGCCAGCGGTCCCGGTCAGACCAAGTACGGCCCGGAATACTCCGGATTCCAGAACAACACAGGATCGACAAATTCAGCCTCCGGAGTTTCGCCCTGATAAGCATTCGAACCAGGAATATTTCATGAAAATCCTAAGACAAATCAGAACTGCGGCTTTTGTCGTCATCCTCACGGTGGGGATGATGCATCTTCCACTCTACGGGCAATCAAGCCCGGCGTCGGGCAGCACCGGCGCACCGAGTACTCCGCCTTCCGGTAATTATCCGGGTACGGGCTCGGGACGTCAACCGGGCCTGCCACCGGCGGCGGCAGCGCCATCCCCACGAACGCCCGGTGCGGGAAGCACCGGTGCAGCGCGTACTCCACCCTCCGGTAATTATCCGGGTACGGGATCAGGACGTCAACCGGGTGTGCCGCCGGCAGCAGTAGCGCCATCCCCACGAACGCCCGGTGCGGGCAGCACCGGCGCACCGAAGAGCCCTGCTTCCGGTAATTATCCGGGTACGGGATCAGGACGTCAACCGGGCGTGCCGCCGGCAGCGGTAGCACCATCCCCGCCGACGCCTGGCGCGGGAAGCGCCGGTGCACCAAGCACCCCACCGAGCGGAGTCACCCCAGGAACGGGCACCTCGCCGAATCCCACGCAGTAGACCTAGTTTTCAGGCCTAAATGTAATACCGCCAGTTGATATTCGGGAAGATATTGTTGCGCCACTCGCAATTGCCGAGGAAATCGTTGTCGATGGTATTGCTCTTGATCTGCTCGTAGAGGCGCGTGAACCGCATGATGTGGTCCTGCGTGCGCTTGACCGCGTAGGGCACCATCGTGCCGGTCTTCATGATGAAGGCCCAGTCGCTTGACTGCGCCAGCAGCAGCTCGCGCGCGGCCTGTTTCATGGCCCGGTCGGTCTGGCCATAACAATCGCGGAACTGGCGTGCCAGTTCGATCATGCGCCCCGCCGCGACGTGCAGGTGCGGATAAATCCATGCGTTTGGTTCGTCGAGCCAGACTTTGTAATAACCTTCCGCGCCCCACGATGAAGCGCTCGGCGTGGCCAGTTGCTGCGTCGTATACTTCGCGAGATACTCGCCCGGCGTTGTCGTCCGGAAAGTCTGCTGGTCGTAATGCGCCTTGCGGAAAACGTAATTCAGAAACTCAGGGCCCTCGTACCACCAGTGGCCGTAAAGCTCCGCATCGTACGGCGCGAGCACGATCGGATTCACACCCAGGACATTGTGGAGATGTTCGATCTGCTTGCTCCGGTTGAAAACGAAATTGCTCGCGTGATCGGCCGTCCGTTCCTTCGCCACATTGGGCCGGTAAGGCTCCTTCCAACCGCCCTTGCCCGTGATGCGATGATACTTGAGGCCGGTGAATTTGCGCAGCCCGTTCGACTGAATGTAAGGCTTGATGTACTCGTGGTCGAGATCGTAGCCGATGTCGCGATAAAAATCGCGGTACCATGCGTCGCCGGGATAACCCTCCTTCGACGACCAGACCTGCACGCTCGATTCGATGTCGCGTCCGAACGCCGCCGGACCCGACCGGGTATAAAGCGGCGCGTAGACGCCGTAACGGGGACGCGGCTCGGCGTGCATGATCGCGTGCGTGTCGACCACAAACCAGCGGATTTCGGCCTCCTGCAAAAACTTGTCGATGCCCGGTGTGTAGGCGCATTCCGGCAGCCAGATGCCGCGCGGCGCGCGCCCGAAACATTCCTGGTAGTGATCGCGCGCGACCATGATCTGCGCCCGGACGGCCTCCGGATACTCGGCCATCAGCGGCAGATAACCGTGCGTCGCGCCGCAGGTGATGATTTCGAGTTTGCCCGCGTCCTGGAATTTCTTAAACGCGGTCAGCAGATTGCGATGATACTTGTCGACGAAAACATGGCGGCAATTTTCCAGCCGGTGCAAATAAAACCACGCGAGTTCGTGAAACTGATGGTCGCCCTTCGTGCGGTTGATTTCCTTGTGGGCCAGCTCGATCGACTTATCGACGCAGCGCACGTAGCGGTCCTGCAAAAGCTGGTCGCCCAACATCGCGGCCAGCGGCGGCGTGATCGACATGGTTAAACGGAAATCGCAATTGTCGTTGATCAACCCGTCCATCATGTTGACCAGCGGAATGTAGGTTTCCGTAATCGCCTCGTAAAACCAGTCTTCTTCAAGAAAATCGTCGTACTCGGGATGCCGGACGAAGGGGAGATGCGCGTGGAGAACAAGAGCGAGGTAACCTTGTGGCGTCATGATGGTTATTAAAAATTATCCCTAAAAATCTCCTTTGTCTCTAGAGAACTGCTTAATTTCCCTGGAAAATTCGACTTTTAAGGGGGCATCCATGAGGCTTGATCTGGCTCAGTTGTAGCGGCCTTCCAATGTAGCGACGGTCTATGACCGCCGACGGAAAGAGAAGGCTTGTTGCCTGTCCACGGCGGTCATAGACCGCCGCTACATGGAAGACAGCCGTCCGCAGGATCCTAATCCGTAATGATCTTGTCGAAGGTGCTGCCGGCGGGAATCATTGGCAGCACGTGCTCGGTGTGGGGAACCATGACATCGAGGGCATAGGAACCCTTCGCGTCGATGAGGCGCTGCAACGCGCCTTCGAGGTCCTTCTTGTGCAGCACCCGTTCGCAGGTAATGCCGAAGCCCTTGAAGATGGTCGGGTAATCGGGATAGATGCCCGCGCGGTCCGAGGGATCACCGAGGTAGGTGTGGCCGCGATTGGAATCAAAGAAGCGGTCCTCCCATTGCACCACCATGCCGAGGTGCTGGTTGTTGAGGATGATCACCTTCGCGTGAATTTTTTCCACCTTCGACGTGGCGAGTTCCTGCACGTTCATCAGGAAGCTCCCGTCGCCGTCGATGTCGATCACCTGTTTGTTCGGACACGCCACCTTCGCGCCGAGCGCGGTCGGATAGCCGAAGCCCATCGCGCCGAGTCCGCCCGAAGTTAGAAAGGTGCGCGGCTTGGTGAAGTTGTAAAACTGTCCGGCCCACATCTGGTGCTGGCCCACGCCCGTGGTGATGATCGCTTCGCCCTTGGTCATTTCCCAGAGCTTTTTGATCACCAGTTGAGGCGCGATCTTGTCCTCGTAATTATGGAATTTCAACGGCTGCGCGGCGCGCCACGTCTCGATGTCCTTTTGCCAGCCGGGGAAAGTTTTCCGCGCACGACCTTCCTTGCGGATCATGGAGTTGAGCCGTCCCAACGCGTACTTCACATCGCTCAGGATGGGCAGATGCACGTGCTTGTTCTTGTCGAACTCGGCGAAATCGATGTCGATATGGACGATGGTGCCGTGCTTGGCGAACTCGGAAACCTTGCCGGTCACGCGATCGTCAAAGCGCACACCGAAGGCCAGCAACAGGTCGGCCTCGTTCACCGCGCGATTCGCGTAATAGGTGCCGTGCATCCCAAGCCATTTCAGCGAGAGAGGATGGTCCTCCGGAAAACAGCCGATGCCCATGAGCGTTGTGCACACCGGAATCTTGGTCAGTTCCACGAATTCGAGCAGCTCCTTTGACGCGCCGGAAGAAATAATTCCGCCGCCCACGTAGAGCACCGGTTTCTCTGCCTTCTCGATCAAGCCGAGCAATTCGTTCAGTGCCAAGTCGTCGGCTTTCTTCTCCGGCTTGTAGCCGCGGAGCTCGATCTTGCTGGGGAAGATCGGTTGGCTCATCGAAATCTGCACGTCCTTCGGAATGTCGATCACCACCGGACCGGGCCGACCGCTTTTGGCGATGTAGAACGCCTCCTTCACCACCCGCGGAATATCGCGGGCGTCGAGCACCAGATAGCTGTGTTTCACCACCGGCAGCGTCATGCCGAAGAAATCGGTTTCCTGGAAAGCGCCCTTGCCGATGTTGTAGGAGGGCACTTGGCCGGTCACCGATACCAGCGGGATCGAATCCATGAAGGCATCGGCCAGCGCGGTCACGAGGTTGGTCGCTCCGGGACCGCTCGTCGCCATGCACACGCCCACGCGGCCCGTCGCACGGGAATAACCGGCCGCCATGAAGCCGCCGCCCTGCTCGTGGCGTGGCAGGATGGTGCGGATTTTCTTCGACTTGGTCAGCGCCTGATGGAGGAGCTGGCTCGCTCCGCCGGGATAGGCAAAAATCGTATCGACGCCCTCGCGTTCCAGGGACGCAACGAGGACTTCCGCGCCGTTCATCAAATGGCCGCGGTTGGTGGGGGCAGCCAAAGTCGCCTTGGCCGCCTTTTTCGTCTTCGATTTGATCGTCGCTTTCATAATGGGGAGGGTTAAGCGTAGAGCGGAGTGGGTGGATTAGCAATGCGGATTTGCGCTTCCTGATCTGGACGGCCAAGATGGCTTGGAGAGCTTGAAAAGCTTAAACGGCTTACATTTTTAGGAGATGCAGCAGAGATAGGGGAAGCAGGTGATTTAAGAAAGCCGACCGGTTGACGCACAATCCGCGCGGGAAGGCGGTTGGAATCAGGAATGGCTGTCATTTTCATGGGGGCATTATGGCATAAATTTTGTGCATGCGGTAGCTCTGCAGAGCTTGGATAGCCACGAGAGCTTAAAAAGTTGTGTGGCTCATTTTTCTGCATGGCTTGCATGGCCACGGTAGCCTAAAAAGATGTCTGTCCCCTTTTCTCTCAAGTAATCGTCCCGCTTTTGGCGAAACGACAAAGTTGCGTGCAGCGGTTTCGAGCGCATTCATCGATCACTGATAAGCCGAAGACGCTGGTGATGCTAAAACTACTTGGTAGCAAATGACGGCGACTGACGATGATTGATGACAACAGCTCTGACGGAAATGACTCCCTGCGACTCCAAAACCTTGGAGGTGGCGTGTTCTGCTATTGCTACACTGATCTTAAGTGACCAATCAGCCTACCGACCATCATCCTTGCTCCTATTTTCTAGTCTGCAAAATCGACAAGATAGCAAGGCTCCGTTAGTTGGCGCGACTAGAGCGCTTCTTTTTTGGAGGTTTTCGAGCTTCTCGAGTTCTGGCCTCGATAAGTTTGCGGCGGTAGATGAGAAAAATGAATGCTCCGACAGGAAGAGCCCATTGAAGAATGAGAGGGCTATAGACGTTTTCGCGTTGGTAGCCGGCACCGAGTAACAGCAATGAAAACGGCTTTACATCGACGACTGCATGAGTCCAATCGTACCGAAATTGAACAACTCCGATGAGGATAAATACGATCCACAGCCATTTGCGACCTACCGGAGAGAGACCGCAAACCGCCGCGGTAGCGATAATGAAAATCGGGATGAGAATGGTAAGGGACAAGGCGCTCCAGTCGCGCCAAGTCCTACCTACAAACGCAAAACGATTGAATGCCGCCATTGATTCAAAACCATTGAACCATGTAATGTGGAAACCAAACACGGCATTCGAGTTCTGGGAGCTATCAAGAACGACTTCCGCGTAGTACCAGCGCCCATCCAAATGCAATTGGTAGGTGAAGTCATCTAAGTGAATTTCCTGCTGACGATAGTTGATGTCCTTTTTTTGGTATCCAATGGGAACCACTTGAAGAAGCTCTCCCTGACTAATTATATCGTGCAGATTGCGAAGCGCGGGTATGGCGCCTTCCCCTTGGAGTGGTGCGCCTGCTATCTGCTGAGCGTGGCCAATGTCCCCGATCCTGATGAGATCGATAAAGTGGCGAGCAGCCGCATCTTTGCTCGGCGGTATAAGTTTTTGGACGTAGGCCAGATGCTCCTCCTCAAGTCGAGACTCATCAGGCTGGGTACATCCCGAAAGTAAAAGAGCTACCAGAGGAAAAAGGAGAATAGCTCGCATTTGCAGGCCAAGGCCAAGGGCATTTCTAACAAGACGAATGGGAATTGCCCAACTCAATCCGCTGCGACCAAATTTGCGACCACTGCGACTAGAAATGCGACTGGACGAGTAGTTTCGGGTAAGACCGAATTCTCACGAGTTCAGCTTGATTGCGAGCCTCTTAGGGCGGATAGTCGCGGCGTTCTAGAGTGTGTAGGTGGGCCGACGGCTACCACTGACGGCGGTCGTAGACCGCCGCTACAGAAGAGGGTCGGCGACTACCTTTCGCCGAGGATGACGCGGGCGGTGTTGTAGCCGCTGGCGGCGAAGACGCCGCCGCCGGGATGCGTGCTGGCGCCGGTGAGGTAAAGGCCGGGCAGGCCTGGAACCTTGTACTCGGAAAGCTCGGGCAGGGGCCGGAACATGAACATCTGGTCGAGGCTCATTTCGAGGTGCATCACGTTCGCGCGAAGGAGGCCGAGCGTCCGCTCGATGTCGAGCGGGCTCTGGATGTAGCGGGCGATCATTTTGCCGCGCATGTTCGGCGCGTACTGGCAGACGAGGTCGTAGAGCTTGTCGGCTTCGCGCTCGCGGATGGCGTCCCAATTCTCGCCGTTGCTGAGTTCGTAGGGATGATACTGGCCCCAGGTGAAAAGGAGGTGCTTGCCCTCGGGCGCGAGGGTCGGGTCGAGCGAGGAGAAGCTCATCGCGACGACGGAGGGCTTTTGCGGCGGCAGGCCGAACATGAAGTCGCGGTGGGAGCTGTTGAGGTAATCGACCGATGGGCAGAGCAACTGGAGCGAGGTCTGGTAATCCTTCGTGCCGGGGAGGGGACCGGGAGGGCCATCGCCGTAATCGGGCAGTTCTTCGACGGCGTGGCGGACGATCATGCCGAAGCCGTTGCCGATGCGCGTGCGGGAGACGCGTTTCTTTAATTCATCGGGAGCGTCCGGGAGCATTTTGAAGAGCGTGTGGAGGTGGATCGCGGAGACGACGCGGTTGGCCGTGATTTCCGGGGTAGCCGTCGCTGTCCGTAGGTGAGGTGCGGTCAGATCGCTTCCTGTCGCCTGCGGCGACCCGGACAACGCAGGCACGCCTGTCGTAGCCGGGCCACCCGAAGGGGAACCGCCGCGAGGGCCCGCGGCGGCTACCTCAGAGGCGTTCCGGTAAGAGATATTCCACGGTGTGCCGCGACTGATCTCGGTCACCTCTGCGTCGCAGACAATTTCGCCGCCATGGCTCATCAGACATTTCGCCATGGCCTGGGTGAGTGCGCCGCTGCCGCCCTTGGCCCGCTTCGCGCCGGATTTGTGGATCATGGCGTTCCAGCCGAGCATGTCGCCCGTGGCCATTTCGCTGGGGGCGGGTCCCGATTGCGCGGAGAGCCATGCCAACGCGGTACGCATGGCCGGATGCTCGAAGAGTTCGTCGATGAGCGCGCCGTAGGGGGCCATCAGTTGCCTCGAGGTGTCCATCGACGACCAGAGTTTGCGCGAGCGCCAGTTGAGCAGGTTGCGCTTGAAGATCGTGCCGAAGATTTTTCCCGGCGAGGGCGGTTTCAGGAACGTCTCGAAGATGCCTTCGTTGAGTTCGCCCCAATGCTTGACGAAGGCGCGATAGGCGTCGGCGTCCTTCGGCGAGATTTTCGCGATGCTGGCGCAGGTTTTGTCGAGGTCGCGGTAAAAGCTGATGCCGGTTCCCGTGCCGAGGATGGGATAGTAAGCCCATGGGTCCATCTCCAGATATTCGAGGCCGAACTTGTGCAATTCGAGATCGCGGAGCACCGGCGTGAGATGAATCATGATGTGCGCCGACGAGCCGACATCGAGCCGGTAGCCGGGGATGAGGTCGTCCTGGGTGCAGACCGCGCCGCCGACGATGTGCCGCCGTTCGAGCACGAGTACCTTGCGTCCCGCCTTGGCCAGATAGCAGGCACAGGTCAGGCCGTTGTGTCCCGCTCCGACAATCACGACATCGTAATGCGCCATAGCTTCTATTAGCCGCAAAAGAACGCAGAGAACACAAAAAGCGGATGGGGAGGCAGGGGAGGGTTTCGCACAGCACACTCGTGTGACGGGCTGAAGAGGTGGGGGAAGAGGGCGGAAGAGTGAGGGGGTTGGGGAGCAACGGAGTTGCGCAGACAATTGCGTTCCCAAGTACAACTTGGGAACGAGGGAGGCGCGAGACTAAACGGCGGTCATAGACCGCCGCTACAACAATCTGCTACATTCCATCCATGACGACCGACGCCTTGATCGCCAAGTACGAAGGTTTGCTGAAAGCGCGTCCCAACGATGAGCTTCTCCTTTTCAGCCTCGGCAAGGCGCTCTATGACGCGGGTCGCATGCCGGAGGCCGAAACGCAGTTGCGCGCGGCGTTGAAGGCCAAGCCCGATTGGATGGTGGTGACGATGTTGCTGGCGAAAATCGCGTTGCAGCAGCACAACAAAGCCGCCGCTCGTGTATTGTACGAAAAGGGTCTCGAACTTGCCATCGCGCAGGACCACGAAGGGCCGCAAGAAGAAATTCGCGCGGCGTTGGCGAAGCTGGAAATATAGTGCCGCTTCCTGTGCGCTCGCGATGCCGCGCTCGCGCACCCGGGCAACAAGTAGCCCGGGCCACCAAACATATCTGTGCGCCGGCTACCTGCAAATTTGAAGTGCGACGGTCGTCGACCGCGGCTACATTGCAAAAATGATTCAACCTCCCGACTCTGCCATCATTCGCGAAGCGGCGGCGCGTGCGCTCGGCGAGGATCGCGGGCCGGCCGATATCACGACGCTGGCCTGCGTCAAATTCGGTACTCCGGCCTCGGCCCGCATTTTCGCGAAGGAAGCCTGCGTGCTCGCCGGAGTTCCCGTGGCCGAGCAGGTGTTTCGCGAGCAGGATGCCACGCTGATTTTGACCGCGAAGACCCAGGATGGAACAGCGTTGCAACCGGGCGATACGGTGCTGGAGATTCGCGGCTCGGCGTCGTCGATCCTGACCGCCGAGCGTTGCGCGCTGAATTTTCTTCAGCACCTTTCCGGGGTCGCGACGCAAACGCGGCGTTTTGTCGAGGCCGTGGCCGGAACAAAGGCGAAGATACTGGATACCCGTAAAACGTTGCCCGGCCTGCGTGCGGTGCAAAAATATGCCGTGCGGTGCGGAGGCGGAGTCAACCATCGCTTCGGCCTCTACGACCGGTTTCTGATCAAGGACAACCATCTGGCCCTCATGGGTACCGGCAACCGGCTGGCCGAGGCGATCCGGGCGGCTCGCGCGCTCGATCCGGATGCCGTGCTGGAAGTCGAGGTGGACCGGGTTGAGCAAATACCGGAGATTATCGCCCTTGGCGTGGATGTCCTCCTGCTCGACAACATGTCGCTGGACGAAATGCGCGCCGCGGTGCAGCTCATTGCCGGGCGGGTCCCAACGGAAGCCTCGGGCAACATGACGCTGGAGCGGGTGCCCGACGTGGCGCGGACCGGCGTCGATTTTATCTCGGTGGGCGCTTTGACCCACAGCGTCCGGGCGATCGATTTCAGCCTGGAAATAGAGGCGCCGCATTCTTAAATAGATTACACTTTGCTGATATTGTTATTTTTTTCGTTTCAAGCTGGCGATAAGCCTTATGAATAGGTAAAACAAACGACCGTTGTGATTACACTAGCCATTTCAAGTTTAAAAGGGGGCGTGGGCAAGACCACCTGCGCCATTAACCTGGCCTTCTCGTTCGCCAAGCGCGGACTGAAGACCCTTCTCGTCGATGCCGATCCGCAGGGTTCCGTGGGACTCTCGCTTTCGCCCAGCGCCCAGTCGTATGTCGGCCTTTACGAAATTCTCAATTCCGGCGTGCCGTTCGATCAGGCCGTCCTGAAAACGAAACTTGAGACGCTTAATATCGTGATGGCTGGGAAGATTCCGACCAACGAAATCTCGAAGTGGTGCTCAAGCCTGCAGGACGGCCAGCGGCTGGCTCCTTTCTTCAAGACGGCGGCGGAGGTGGGTTACGATCTCGTCCTTCTCGACACGCCCTCCGGATTGCACGGCCCGACCGAGGGCATCCTGCGCAGTTGCAGCCATGTGCTGGTGCCGCAGCAGTGCGAACCTCTCGCGCTCCGTTCGCTGATGCTCACGGTTGATTTCCTCAACCAGTTGCAAACCGAAAACGAGGAAGCCTGCTCGCTGGTCGGCGTGGTGCTGACCATGGCCGATCCGCATGTCGAGGACACGAAGAAGATCGTGGAAGAAATCAAGCGCGTGCTGCCGCCGGAACTGGTTTGTCAGGCCATGCTGCCGCGCGATTCCGCCGTGATTCACGCGAGCATGAAGGGGATGCCCCTCGGACTCCTTCGTGGTGGCGCGCCGCCCGCCATTTCGCTGGTCTTCGATCAACTTGCGGCAGAACTTGAATCCAAACTGGACTTGGTAGCTCCCGAACAAAGCGATGAGTACGTCTCCCTCGTGGTTTGATCAGGAAAAATTCTCCCGCCTGGTAAAAAAGGTTGGACCCAAACCTGTGACTGAACCGCTCCCGCCCCACCCCGGGGTCGAGCAGGAGAATCGTTCTCTCTCCGGTGAGGGACTGGCCTCGACGGCCCGCATCTCGCTGGTCTCCAAACCGCCTTCCTTATTGTCGGAGCACCGCGCGCTTCCGGCTTTGCCTCGCCGCACGTCGCCGCTGCCGAGCCTTAAAACACTCTTTTCCAACCCGGCTCCGGCTCGTCAAGCGCCATCTTCCGGTCAGCCGTCGACGGAGGAATCCGGGCCGGGAACGTCCGCCGAAACTTCTCCCGATAGCGAAGAAGTCAAAGAGGAGACCGGCATTCCGACCGCCGATGCCGGCGCGCCGATCACCCATGAGGGAGAAGCGTTGGCCGAAGTCTGGCAAAAAATGGGCCAGCTCAACGAGGAACTGGCCCACGCCATCCAGGACCGGGACCAGGCGGTTAATGAAGGTATTCTCCTGCGCGAGCAACTGCGTCAGGCCCAGGAAGCGCTCAAGGGCAAGCAAGGGCCGGCCGCGTCAACGGAAGAATTGGCGCTCGTGGCCAAGGAGCGCGACGATGCCGTGGCCGAGGCGCAAGCGCTTCGTACGCAATTAAAGGTCCCGACGCCCGTGACTAAAACGGACGCTTTCTCGAAAACCAAGGAGCTGGTTTTTTTAGCCGGGGAACGCGATCAGGCCCGGAAAGAATATGCCGCCCTCCGCAAGGAATTTGAAACCTTCAAGCAGGAGCAGACCGCGCCGAAGGAAGAATCGGGAAAGTTTCGCAAGGAATTGGAGCAGCAAGTCGAGGGGTTCCGTCAAAAACTCGAGGAACGGAACCGGGAACTCGCCGCCCTTAAAGCCAATCCCGGCAGCGCCGCCAGCGGCGGAAGCGGCGGCGGAGAGGAAAAGCTCAAGGAGGAAGTTGCGTCGCTTCGCGAACAACTTTCCCGCGCGAAAGATGAAGTTTCCATTGCCCAGCGCGGCCTGACGCTGAGCCAAAAAGCCCTGCACGAAACCCGCGATACCCTGCGCGAAGCCACCGAAGGCACCTCGCTGAGCCGGCACAATTTCGACAATCTCAAAAACGAGTGCTCAACCCTTGCGCAACAGAACACAGTTCTTCAGGCGCAAAACGATCAGCTGACGCGGGAACTCGCCGCGACCAAGTCGAAGTTGACGACGCGGTTGTAAGCGGATGTAGCGGAGGTCTATGACCGCCGAATGCATGAGCGATCCACTTGGGTTCATCCTCGGCGGTCATAGACCGCCGTTACATTAAAAATAACCGTAAAAATCTTTGACACACCCTCCCGAGCGTGGCTTAATCGTCGGCTCCCGATGAAAACTTTTAGTGCCAAGGCCGAGCAAGTTGAACGCAAGTGGTATATTATCGACGCTGACAATCAAGTTGTCGGCCGTGTGGCTGAAAAAGCCGCTGTACTCCTTCGCGGCAAACACAAGGCCATTTTTACCAGTCATGTCGATACCGGCGATTTCGTTATTGTGATCAATGCCGAGAAAGCGGTCTTTACCGGAAAGAAGGAGACCCAGAAGGAGTACATGAGCTACTCCGGCTTTATCGGCGGTCATCACACTGAGACGGCCAAGTCACGTCGCGGCCGCCATCCGGAATTGATTATCGAAGGCGCCGTGAAGGGCATGATCCCGCACAATCGCCTCGGTCGTTCCATTTTGCGCAAACTGCATGTTTACAAAGGCTCCAAGCACCCGCATGAAGCCCAGGCCCCCGCACCTCTCCTGATTAATAAGGTGAAGGTCAAATAAGGATTCACGTCATGGTCACCCCCGTCAAAAATGTTATCGTCGCCACTGGTCGCCGCAAAACTGCGGTAGCCCGCATTCAGCTTGTTCCCGGCGCGGGAAAGCTCGAAGTCAACGGACGCGATTTTGAAGATTACTTCACGACTCCGGCCATGAAGACCCTCGCGCTGCAGCCGCTGCACACGGCCGATTCGGCCAAGAAATTTGATGTCAAAGTCAAGACCCACGGCGGCGGACTGGTTGGCCAGGCCGGCGCACTCAGCCTGGCTTTGGCGCGTGCCTTGATTCAGGTTGATCCGGCCCTGCGGCCGACGTTGAAGAAGCCCGGTTTGCTTCGTCGCGATCCCCGCAAGAAGGAACGCAAAAAGCCGGGACAGCCGGGCGCACGCAAGCGCTTCCAGTTCTCCAAACGCTAAAATTCTTTGCGTTCCACTCATGGAACCGCGAAGAGAAAGGCCCCAGTTGCAATCCGTACGTACGGCGGTCGTTGGCGCTTCCGGGTATTCCGGGCAGGAGCTTCTGCATTATCTCGCCCGGCATCCCGCGTTTCATCTCGACTTGGTCACCTCCAGGCAGAACGCCGGCCAGCCGCTTTCCCATTTTGTTCATGGACTCCCACCTCAAGTGGGCGCGCTGACTTTTGTCGACGCCGCGCCCGACTTCACGCTGGCGGAGCAGGCTGATCTTTTTTTCCTGGCCGTGCCTCATGGCACTGCCGCGCCCTTTGTGGTCGCGTTGCGCGAAGCGGGCAAGACCGTGGTTGACCTGAGCGCCGATTTTCGGACGACCGATCCCGCCGTCTATAAGGAATTTTACGGCGCCGATCATCCCGCGCCCGCTTTGCTGGCCGAGGCGGTCTACGGTATTCCGGAAATCCATCGCGACCGGCTCAAGTCGGCGAAGCTTATCGCCGCTCCCGGTTGCTTTCCCACCAGTATCATCCTGCCGCTCGCGCCGTTTTTGCGCGCGGGATGGATCGAGCCCGATTCCATTGTCGTGAGTTCACTGAGCGGCGTTTCCGGGGCGGGACGCAAGCTGGAGCTGAGGCTCCTTTTTGGCGAAATCGCCGATAACATGTACACCTATGGCGTTCCCAAGCACCGGCATCTGGGCGAAATTGAACAGGAGCTTGCATTAGCCGCCGGCAAAAAAGTCACCATCACGTTCGTGCCTCATCTTGTCCCGATCCATCGCGGGATGCTTTCGACGATCACCGCGCGGTTGACCCGGCCGGCGACGGATGCCGTGTTACACGAGGTTCTGCAGGAAGCATATGGCCGGGAGCCGTTTGTGGAAGTTCTCCCGCCCGGACAAATGCCCGAGGTACGCCAGGTTGCGAATTCCAACCGCATCCAGATTGCGGCCCGGGTCGATCATCGCACGAATCGTCTCATGCTCTTTTCGGCCTTGGACAATCTTGGCAAAGGCAATGCTTCACAAGCCATTCAAGCGGCCAATCTGACCTCGGGTTTGAATGAAACGCTTGGTCTGACATGAAGACCACGAAATACATGGAAGCTAAGATTATCAAGGGAGGTGGCGTCACCTCCGCGGGAGGGTTCCAGGCCGCGGGTGTGGCCTGTGGAATCAAGCCGCGCGGAGAGAAAGACATGGCCCTCATTGTCTCGGATGTTCCGGCGGAAGCGGCGGCGACTTTCACGACCAATCTGGTCAAGGCCGCGCCGGTCAAGGTCTCCATGAGGCACCTGCGGAATGGGAAAATGCGCGGCGTGGTGATCAACTCCGGCTGCGCGAATGCCTGCACGGGCGTGGAAGGCATCACCGACGCCAAGGCCATGGTCGAGCATGCCGCAAAGGAATTGGAAACGAAACCGCGCGAATGGCTGGTCTGCTCCACGGGCCGGATCGGCAGCCGGTTGCCGATGAGCCAGGTGCGCAAGGGAATTGAGAAGGCTGCCGTGAAACTCGGACCCGACAACGGCGAGGAAGCGGCCAAGGCGATCATGACCACGGATACTCGCCGCAAGGAATTTGCCATGCGCTTCAAAGTGGACGGGCGCAAGGTGACCATCGGCGGCATGGCCAAGGGCGCGGGCATGATCCATCCCAATATGGCGACCATGCTTTGCGTGATCACCACCGACGCGAGCATCGACCGGGCGGCGCTGCGGGCCTGTGTCGAGGACGCGGTCGAGCATTCCTTCAACCGCATCTCGGTGGATGGCGACATGTCGACGAACGACACGGTGATCGTCCTGGCCAACGGTGTGTCGGGCACGAATTTACTGAAGAGTTATCACCCGCAATTCGAGTTGTTCAAAAAGACGCTCACGCATGTCATGCGGAAGCTGGCGCGGATGATCGTCGAGGACGGCGAGGGGATCACCCGCGTGGTCGATGTCGTGGTCAAGGGCGCGGCCAACGCCCAGGAGGCGAAACTGGCGGCGCTGGCGGTGGCAAAATCGGAATTAATCAAGACTTCCTGGACCGGGGGCGACCCGAACTGGGGCCGGATCATGGCCGCGCTCGGTTACAGCGGCGCGCGCATCCGCGAGGAGATGGTGGAGATTTATTATGACGGACTGCTCGCTGTGGTCAACGGTCAGCCGAGCAAGACACCGCTGGTCAAACTGCGCAAGCTGGTCCGGCGGCCAAAATTCACCATTACCATTCATCTCCATTCCGGCATGGGCGAGTATAGTATTCTCACGACCGACCTCACCGAAGAGTACGTCCGGATCAACAAAGGCGAATGATGAGAACCAGCAAGGCGGACGCGCTTCTCGAAGCGTTGCCCTATTTTCAACAATTTCGCGGGCGCACTGTCGTCGTTAAGTATGGCGGGGCCGCGATGGAAAATCCCGAGCTCGTCGAGAGCGTCCTGCGCGACATTGTCTTTCTGGAGGCGGTGGGCATCAATCCCGTCGTGGTTCATGGCGGCGGCAAGGCGATCACCGCAGCCATGCGGCAGGAAAATCTGACGGCTAAATTTGTCGATGGCCACCGTGTGACCGACGAAGCCTCGATCAAAATCATCGACCGCATCCTGACGGAAGTGATCGGTCCGTCGCTGGCGGACAAGATCCGGGAACTGGGCGGCAAGGCGGAGGTTCTTTCCGGTAAAGAGGTGCTGGTGGCGGACAAAGCCCCGCCGCGGGTGGACGCGTCGGGCGCCAAAATCGATTTGGGATTTGTCGGCGACATCACGTCGATCGACGTCGCCCGGGTGCAGAAACTCGTCGATGCCGAAATCGTCCCGATCATTTCGCCGCTGGGCCTGGGGCGGAATGGCCAGATTTATAACATCAATGCCGACGTCGCAGCGGCGAAAATCGCGCAGGCGCTCAAGGCGCACAAGATCATCTATCTTTCCGACGTGAATGGCGTGCGGCGCGATCCCAAGGATGAAACGTCGCTTATCTCCACGCTGACGCCGACGCAGATTCAACAATTGAAGCAGGATGGGGTGATCGCTGCCGGCATGATTCCCAAAGTCGATTCCGCCCTGGAAGCGCTGGCCGGAGGCGTGGCCAAAGTTCATTTTCTGGATGGCAAGCAGCCGCATTCGCTTTTGCTGGAACTTTTCACCGACGCCGGTATTGGCACGGAAATCGCCGCAGGAAAGTAGAACCCATTCATGAGCACGCCCCTTCGTCATTTTCTCGGTCTCAAGGCTTTCCCGGAAAAAAGCATCCGCGAGATTCTCACGCTGGCTACCCGCTACAAGGCGGAACGAAAGTCGATCTCGTGGCGTCCGCTGGCTGGGGAAACCTGGGCGCTGATTTTTAATAAATCGTCGACGCGCACGCGGGTTTCCTTCGAGGTGGCGATCCGTGAGCTAGGCGGCAACGCGCTTTTCCTTAACGCCAACGATATGCAGCTCGGTCGCGGCGAACCGATCAAGGACACCGCCCGCGTGCTGGGCCGCATGGTCCACGGCGCGATCATTCGCACTTACGCGCAAAGCGATGTGGAGGAATTTGCCCACTACGCGAAAATCCCCACGATCAATGCGCTAACTGACGACGAGCATCCGTGCCAGATTCTGGCCGATATCCAGACCATCGAGGAAAAACTCGGGCCCATCGCGGGCCGGAAAATCGCCTTCATCGGCGACTGCGCCTGCAATGTCGCACGGTCGTGGGTCTATGCGGCGGAGACGCTGAAATTTCAACTGGCTTTGGCGGGACCCGACGGCTATCTGAGCACGATCGCGAACCGCTTTGTTACGCAGACGCACGATGTGAAGGAAGCGGCGCGCGACGCCGATGTTCTCTACACTGATGTCTGGGTTTCGATGGGCCTTGAAGAGGAAAAGGCCGCGCGCCAAGCGGCGTTTCGGGGCTACCAGATCAATCACGAGCTACTTGCAGTGGCGAAGAAACATGCGCTGGTGCAGCATTGCCTGCCCGCCTATCGCGAACAGGAGATCACGGAGAAAATCTTCGAGGAGCGCGAGCAGGAGATTTTTGATCAGGCGGAAAACCGGCTTCACGTGCAGAAGGGGATTCTGCATTGGCTGACGGAATTGCCGGTGGGATAATTCATTAGCCGCAAAAGAACGCAGAGAACGCAAAGGGTTGAGAAGAAGTAGAGTTTGGTTTCTCGTTCCCAAGCTTGATATGAAGAAAAATTCACACATACGCTACCCCTATTGTCCGTTTTCAATAGGGGTAGCGTATTGATTGTAATGCAATTTAAGTTGGGAAAAGACCGCCGGACAAGACTTATTTGTGCTGTTCCTAAATTTGGGAATAGGTGAAACGAACGGATATTCCGTTCCTTTTTTGAGCTCTTTTATGGCTAATCTGCCACCATGGTCGTACTCACCGATATCTGTGCGCGTTTGGACTGGCGTGAGCTTTTCGGCAACGACCATCCCATAGAACTTGATCTCGGAGCGGGCGACGGAGGTTTCGCCCTGGCCTACGCGAAGCAGCATCCGGGGATCAATCTGCTCGCGGTGGAACGGCTACTCGGTCGCGTGCGCAAAATTGAAAAGCGTGCCGCGCGGGCCGGGCTGGAGAATCTTCGCGTCCTGCGGTTGGAATTCGGCTACACGGTACGTTATCTATTGCCGCCGGAGAGCGTCACCCTCGCGCATATCCTTTTTCCCGATCCGTGGCCGAAGCGCCGTCATTGGCCGAGGCGGCTCATCCAACCCGATTTCGTGCGCGATCTGGCCGTGGCGCTGAAGCCGGGCGGTGAACTCCGTTTTACGACCGATCACGCGCACTACTTTGAAACCGCGCAACAGGCTATCCGCGACTCCAACGTGCTGAAGTCTGCACCGGAATGGAACTGGGCCGACGATCCCAAGACCGATTTTCAGCAGACCTTTGATGCCGAAGGACGTGCAACTTATCGCTCGCGCTGGGTTAAATAAGAAGAAGCCTCTAGGGACAAACGTGCCGGGTATTTTCTGCCGAGAAGGATTGCCTCGTTTCGTTTATGCCCATATATTCGCCGCCAGCCTTGAATAATCCGTTTATCGCACGTGCCTTCCATGACTGAGCCATCTCTCAACTCCGGGCGGTCTACTCTCAATTTGAAGCTGATTGAGTCGGATCCGCTAAGCCCGGCGACTTGGGAGGCGCTGGCGGAGAAGATTCGCGGGCAAAACGATCCGCTTAGCATTAAAAGCCTCGAAGTCATTATCGACGGCTTGAAGAAGATCGAAGAGATGAATGCCCTCGCCAAGGAAAAGAACACGGCACCGATCCGCATCTCGCAGTTATCTCTATCGATGTTTGCGCGCCTGGCCCGGGCCTATAACAGTCCGACTCTCCTGAAGGAAGTGGGGCTGATTTATCTGCGCGACCTGGGTCTGCCCAATGTGGCGCTCCAACATTTTGAGCGGTCCCTGCGCCTGGGCGGTCCGGAGAAGGAATTGAGGCCGTTAAGCGAAGCGGCGGCGGTTGCCGTGCAAAGACAAATATCGAAAACCACCGGGATGCTGGCGGGACATTCCGGCATCACCGCGGCGCAACACACCCAGCCGGTCGCGACGGAAATCATTCGCAAAACCGGGAAGATGCTTATGCCTTCCCGACCGAATCCCGCGGCCACCACGAAGATGAAGCCAGCCGTGGCTGCTCCCGATGTGGTCGAATCGCTGCCTGCGACGACGAAGGAATGTCTCAATGAGTCGAAGACCGCGATCAAGCAGGGACAATTAAAGCGGGCCTTGGCGCTCCTCAAAAAAGCCAATGCGGCGCCCGCCGGCAAAACGGAAATGTGGCAGGCATGGACCGATCTGGGGCAGGCTTGTTTTGAGGCCGGCCAATCTCCCGAGGTTGAGGAGGCTTTTCTTGAAGCGCTTAAATATGACCCGGACGAGTTGGCCTCCCAGTTCAACGCCGCGCTCGGGTATCAACTCAACGATAAGTATGATCTGGCGCTCGCGACTTACCTGAAAGCCAATAAGATTGACCCGAAACATCCCAAGGTCTGGTGCAATCTCGGCGTGCTCTATTTTCAAACCGACCAGTATCCGCAGGCGGAGTCGGCCCTGCGCTTTGCCACGCTGGCCAGTCCTGAATATGCCCGTGCCTGGGATAACCTGGCCGCCGCCCTGGGAGCCCAGGACAAGCTGGATGAGGCCCTCATTGCCTGCAAACGCGCGGTCGAACTCCGCCCTGAATACCCGGAAGCCTTTTTCAAGATGGGCGTGATCTATTTCACTCGAAACAATTTTTCCCTCGCGGCCGTCGAGTTCCAGCGCGCCGCGCTTCACCCGGCCATTTCCGCCTATTGCGATTCGTTCCAGGCCATCATTCATGCCCGGCTCGAACAGACCGATGCGGCGGAAGCGGCGGTGCAGCGCGCGGTCAAAGCCGATCCCAAATGCGATCTGCTCTGGATGGCCTGGAACGAGATCGGTCTTTCCTGGTACGCGGCGGGAAATTATTCGCGCGCCGCCACCGCTTACGGCGAGGCGACGATCATCGTGCCGGAGGAACCCCAGGCTTGGTTCAATCTTGGCGTGAGTTTTCACAAGCTCGGCGACTTGGACGCCGCGCGTGACTCTTATCAGCAAGCCGTCGACCTGAAGGAATCGTTCCCCGGAGCCTGGCACAATCTCGGCATCGTCTGCGCGGAAAAGGGAGATCATCTGGCCGCCATGAACGCCTTCCGCCGCGAGGTCACCTGGGTTCCGGACAACATTCGCGCCTGGTATGATTTGGGCGTGACGCTGGAAAAACTGGGGCGCAACGACGAAGCGGTCGTGGCGTTTCACAAGGTCGATGTGCTTAGTCAAGCTGCCGCCGATCCGTCGGGTGCTGGCGTTGCCCAGGAACCGAAAACCGGGCCGATCCCGACGAAGCAGACTCCTGCTGAGGGCGGCTCCTGCGGAGGGCACTAAAGCTTCGCCGAAAAAATGCCGTTGTGCGTGATTGAGTTTCTGGAATTGGCGTGATTTTTCGCGGCAAATGCGCTTCAATCAGCGCATCTTTTATGCCCGGAAACAAGGTAGCTCCGCGATTTTTGCCGATCATCGTCATTCTGGCTCTTGCCACTTTCTCCCGTGTCGAGGCCCAGCTGACGACTGATTCCGCGTCGAGGATGAGCGGCGCCGATTATCGCAGCGGGTTGGAGCAGGAAACCTTTTCCCTCGTCAATCGATACCGCAAAACCCATGAACTATCTCTTTTAGCCTGGGATGATTCGATTGCCAAGGTCGCCCGTGCCCACAGCAAAGACATGGCGACGGGCGAGGTCGATTTCGGTCACGAAGGTTTCAGCGACCGGATCGACTATTTGAAAACCGTGATGACCGGGCTTTGGGGCGCCGGTGAGAATGTGCTGATGACCAGTGAGCCCGATCAGGTGGCACAGAGGGCGGTGGCGCTCTGGGTCCGCAGTCCGCATCATCTCGAGAACATCCGCGGGGATTACAACTACTCGGGCTTGGGCGTCTGGCAGGATAAAAATGGCGCGATCTACTTCACCCAGATCTTCGTGAAAATTCGGACTCTTGCGGAGGAAACCCAGACTGATCCGATGCCATCGGTTATCACGCCGTTTGGAATGCTCACGACGCCTAATACGCGTGCGAGGCCATGAACTGTAGCGGCGGTCTATGACCGCCGACGATGAAACGAGACGCGGCGAAATGAGATCGGCGGTCATAGACCGCCGCTACAGATTGCACCGTCGCCCGGAGTGTGGCGGCTACCACTGCACGGCGGTCATTGACCGCCGCTACAGACTGCAGCGTCGCCCGGAGGTCGACGGCTACCCTACCAAAGCTCGTTCGGACCGGCTGGAACGGGGATGGTTTCGCGGCGCGTAACGGCGGGCGCATCGTTCTCCTCATCACGAAAATTGAGCGCATGCGGCGCGGGAGAATATTTGCGTAGGAGTTGGCCGTTTTCGTCGAGAAATTGGGCCCGCCAGGAGATGTACTGCGCCAGGAGCGCTTGGTAATCGGCTCGGGTGGAAATGCGAACGATGCCTTTGTTGAAGAGCGAGGCCGGGCCGAAACGCTTGGCGTACCAAGGGCCGATCTTGCGAAACATGGTGCAGCCGAGGCTTTCGCCGAAGACTTCCAACATCAAATCGAGGTGGCGGTTCATGACGCGGATTCGCTCGGAAAAGGCCGGTTCGGGCAAGAGTTCTCCGGTTTCGAGATAATGCATTGTGTGGGCGAAAATCCACGGGTTGTAAAACGCGCCGCGTCCGATGCTCACCCCGGCACAGCCGGTCGAATCGAGCATTATTTTCGCGGCTTGCGGGCTGGTGATGTCGCCATTGCCAATGACTGGAATGTGGCGCACGGCGGCCACCACGCGGCGGATTCCGGCCAGGTTGACGGAGCCGTCGAAGCCCTGCTGGCGGGTGCGGCCATGAACCATGATTGCGGCGACGCCGGTCTCCTCCAACGCGCGGGCGAGATCGGGCGCGGTCAGGTTGTCGTCGTCCCAGCCGAGGCGCATCTTGCAGGTGACTGGGATGCGGACGGCGTTGACCATCCTGCGGACGAGGGCCGAGGTGCGGTCAAGTTCCGTCATCATCGCCGAGCCGCCGCCGACCTGGCAGACCTTGCGCACGGGGCAGCCCATGTTGACGTCGACGGAGGCGACGCCGAGCGATTCGAGGACTTGCGCGGCATCGGCCATTTCTTCGGGGACGGAACCGAAAAGCTGGACGGCCAGGGGGGTGTCCTCCGCGCAGCTTTCGATCAGTTTGAGGGCCTTGCGATTTTTTTCCAGAAGCGAACGGGCATTGACCAGATCGGTGGTGCAGAGTCCCACGCTGCCGAGTTCGCGGATGACGCGGCGAAAAGGGAGATTGGTATATCCCGCCAGCGGCGATAATAAAAGAGGCGTGGGCAGTTGAAGGCTGCCAAAATTAAGGGCGGGAAATTTCATCGGACGCCTTCTTATAGCAGATTTTTCAACAAGTAGACATAAGGAGTGAAAGACAGGCGGAAGGCAGGGAACAAAATAGTTAGAGGTCCCTCGACAACCCATTCGACTTCGCTCAGGGCGCGCCTTACTGTCGCGGCTGGGGAGGGATGACAGGCTTTTTTAAAGAAGCGCTTACGCGCTTTGTTTCGCAAGTGAATTAAACGAATTTTGTAACCGAATGGAGAAGTTAGGAGTCAACAACTTATGAAGAGGTTTGCCTCGATATGACAGACGCTGAGGTGATGGAATGCCTGGCGCGTGGGCGGGAAGGGGATGAAAAGGCGATCCTTGAACTATTTCATTATATGTATCCACACGTAACCAAACTGGTGCAGGCGAATCTTCCCCACCGGGAAAGCGCCGAGGATCTCGTGCAGCAGGTCTGCATCAAGGTGATGAGTCATCTCCAGCAGTTTTCCGGGAAAGTGCCGTTTCTCCACTGGGTCTCGCGAATCGCGGTCAATACTTGCCTGAACCAGATCCGGCATGAAAAGCGCCGCCCGGAAGTCCGCCTGGCCGACTTGAGCGAAGATGAAGCGTCCGTGGTCGAGCATCTCGCCGCCTCGCCGGGAGAACTCGATGCCTCGGACCATGTTGCCTCGAAGGAACTGGTCGATAAGCTTCTGGGCGCCTTGCGCCCGGCCGACCGGCTGCTCATGCGGCTCATGTACCTGGAGGGACATCATATCGACGAGATTGCGGGTCTCACGGGTTGGAACCGTTCCCTGATCAAGGTGCGTGCTTTTCGGGCACGAGCGCAATTGCGTCGGCGCTATAATTTGCTAATGAAGGAGAACTCATGAATCCCGTCGATGACCAACTGAGCCGGCTTTTCCGGGCTGCTGCGCAGGGCACTCCTGCGGAGGGCAGTACGGCGCAGGGCCGGCCTGATCCGGTTTCCGCGCCCGCTTACGGGCTCGAGACCCGTGTCATGGCGGCGTGGCGCGCGGCGCGGGCGGTCGAGACCGGTTTTTGGGATATGACGCTGTTGGTGCGGGGATTGATTTTAGCCAGCCTGATCATGGCCGTCAGCTTCTGGCCCGCGTTGACGAGCAGCGATAGTACCTCCAATCCGTTCGCCGAATATCTGCAACTGACCGATTCCACCGTCCCCTCGGACGAAGCTCCATGAGTTCCAAGCTTAAGCCATGGCTGGTGCTGGCCGTTATTTTCATCGCGGGAATCCTGACGGGAGTAGGCCTGACCATCGGTCTGGGGCCTCACTTTAAGCGTCCGCCTGAGCAGCACGGATCGAAGGATCATCTGTTCGACTTTCTGACCCAGCGGTTGAAACTGACCGCAGATCAACAGGCCAAGGTGCAGCCGATCACGGCTGATGCCGAGGCGAAGCTTCACTCTTTGCATCATGAAGAACTGGAGCGCGGTTCTCAAATCTTCAAGGCGATGGATGACCAGATTTCTGCTCTTTTGACGCCTCTGCAGCAGGCGGAATTGCAGCAGGTGGAAAGTGAACGGGAGAGGATGTTCTCGGGCCACATGCGTCATCATGGAGGGCCCGGTGATGACGGTGGGATGCCTCCTCCGCCTCCAGCCGCGCTCACGAATGCCGCGCCTTCAGCTCCGGGGCCGTAGGTAGCCGTGGACCTCCGGGCGATGGGAGTAGAAAGCAGCTTCCTGCGCGCTTCGCGCGCCCGGACAACGAAGTAGTCCGGGCCACCCGAATTGCACCCGCGCTCGGAGATCGCGGGCTACCATAAGAGACTAAATATCGATCGGGAGTTGGCGGGAGTCCTCGTCGGGCTCGAGGTCCCAATACGAGGCGAGAATTCCCACGGCGTAGGCGCCCAAAACAAGCATGGCAAAGCTCGGAAGCGGCAGGATGACGTTGTAGATCCGAAACGCGAGGATTGACGACTCGAACCAGAACAAGGCGAGGACGACCAGCATCGCCGCCGCATGAATGAGGCCAAATCGGATGACGGCAACCGCGCCGCCGATGGCGATGAGCAGATAAAGGGCGGCCAGGATCATCGGCGGAAGCGGTCGCACATAATCCTGGTCGAGGATGGTTAGCTCAGCCTGAAGCTGGACCTCGACGCGGCTGAGCTGGCCCACGGCGGTTTTGAAGCGTTCCCGCTCGCCCGGATCGGTGCGCCCGATCCAGACCTGCCGTCGAACCAAATTGCGAAGATCGTGGTCCGGGACGATGCCATTCTGAAGCTGGTCGTCGTAAAGCATGATGTTGTCGAAGCTGGCCTGCCACGACGCGGTGGGGCCCTGGTGGTAACGGATGCGCATCCGGCCTTCGTCATCGATGGGCACGGTGCGGAGGAGTTTGCCATCTTTGCTCCGGAGAAAAATGGCGCGTCCAATCTGGACCTCCGAGGAGGGAAGATCGGCCCCGAGAAATTGGGCGGCGGCCTGCAACACGAGCGAGGGGATCATTTTCCCGTCGAGCATGAAGACGAGCGGAAGGCGTCGCAGGCGCAGGCCCGCTTCGGATTCGAGGTTGTTGACGCCCACGGGAGAATCACCGGCAAACGTATCGAGGGGCCAGATGGCCGAAGCGAAGCGCGGCACCTGGCGCATGTTGCCGCGGAAGGGGAGTGAGCCAAGTTTCGCCGGCATGGGCGCGCCCTTGGGAAGGGTATCGGGCGAGGTCAGAACCGTGGCGGCAAAGACAACGGTGTTGGCCCGCTGGACGATATGCGAGAAGGTGTCGTCAAACGAGGTGTACTCGGTGTCGCGATCATTGAGGTTCATTTCGAAGACGACGCTTTGAGGCGCGTAATCGATCAGGCTGCGCAGCGCCAGGGAATAATCGAGGCGCGACCAGGGCCAGGGCCGGTCGGGAGGGATGTTGTCGATGGCGATGAGGGCAAGCTGGTCGCTGGGCGGCGCGGGAGAGGAATTGAGGGAGATGCGCCAGTCGAGGAGCGGTTCTTCGAAGGCGTCGAGCGCGCCGGAGAGTTGGGCCAGCAGCGTGAAAATTCCCCAGAGCAGGGCTAGGCCCGCAGCCAGGGCGACGCGGCGTTTCTGGTTGGGATCGAGCGGCTCGGGCGCAGGCGCCGGGGCGGGGTTGGTCGGAATGCTTTTTGGAAGGTCGTCCACGGCGGAGAGACTTTTATGCCAAGAGACGCCTCCGCAGGCAATGATACAACTTCACTCTTTGGTACTACTGCCATCCCTTGAACTTGACCATTCTCTTATAAATTCGCTTCCTGCGCGCTTTGCGCGCCCGGACAACAAGTAGTCCGGGCCACCCGAGGGGAAGGCACCGCTTTTTCTCTTCCCAAAAAATTCCGTTAATTTGGAAAAATTCCGTAATTCCGTCAAAATTCAGCGACAGTCAGTCATAGACCGCCGCTACATTGAAAAAACTACTGCGTGAGCCCGGAACCTTCCTTGCCGTCCTGGATGTCGATGTAGGTCGTTGACTTGGCGATGTCGTCTTTATCGGGCTCCATGTTGGCGACTTTCATTTCCTTGAAGACATAATATTTACCGATCTGCATCACGTTCTGCACCTCGACGCGCTTGACGGTCTGCCCCTTGGCGTTGAGTCCGTCGATGCGGAGGAAGGCCCAATAGAGTTTGCTGACCCAAAAACGGATCGATTTGCAGGGACTATAATCGTTGGGGCCGGGCTTGGCTTCGAAGACGTAGGCGTCCAGGGTTTTGATCTGGTCGGTGCCGAGCGATTCGATGTCGTCCCAATTGATAAAATCGAGGCCAATATCTCCGTAGGTGAGGTCGGTATCGAGAATCGATTTGCCCATGTCGGCGGTGGGTACAGAGGTCCACGCGCCGGTGGAAGACGTTCGTCTTTCCAGGGTAAAAGCCCCCGGGTCAAGTTGGACCCGAATTTGGAGAGGCTGGTCCTGAAATTCGTAAATCATCTCGTGGCCCTTGGTGAGGAGCTTGATGGGATATTCTTTTTTTCCCGACTTCACGACACCGGTAAGCATAAAATCAGCGAGATTAAGCTGCGTAAAGATTCGAGCCTGGACGAACGCGATGGGAGGCACGTCCTTCTTCGTGGCGGGATCGGGCAGGGTGTCGCCCAGGACGGGTGCGGAGAGGGAACCGAGCGTGGTGCAGAGAGCAAGGAGACGGAGGAGGGGGCTGGATTTCATAAGAGGTGCGAGGAGCAATCGGAAGAACGTGCGAAAGCCGTGGAGGAGGCCATTCAGCATTTCGCTTGTTCGTTATCTGTTAAGGTTTTAGCTTTCGTGGGATGGCGCGCCAAGTTAAATGCATGGCCATTCAGCGCTGCCATGGGATATTAGTTTAGCTTCCTCTTAATTTATTTATGGTGCATCCCGGTTATCGCAAGCGAACAATTTTTCTTCTTGTTGCCTTATTACTCGTGCGGTTCTGGTTCGGTCAGACCTTTGAATTGTCGGGTCAGGAGGCCTATCTCTGGCTCCAGGGCCACGGCACCAATCTCAGTCCCGCCTACTGGGAGCGCGGCCCGGTTGTGCCCTTTCTGATCCGGGTGGGCACCGCCTTTTTTGGCGATACCGAACTTGGGGTGCGATGGCCCGCGGCAGTCATCTGCTGCACGACCGGCTTTATTCTTTTTTATCTGGCGCGTCACTGGTTCAACGCTCGCGCCGCTTTCTGGACGGTCGTGCTTTTTATCATCATTCCGATGTACGCGTGGAAGTTTTCCTTCATGACCGAGGCGGCAGCCAGCATCGGTCTGATGGCCCTGGCGATGGTTGCCTTCAGCCTGGCGATCGAACGGGACCAGGGCTGGTGCTGGTTGCTGGGCGGCGCGGCTTGCGGTCTGGCGCTGCTCGTCGCGATGCCCAATGCGTGGTGGGTTGTCGGGCTGTTGCTTTATTTTGCGGCCAGTCCGGACCGCCGGGCGCGGCTGCACGAAAGCTGGCTCTGGGGATCGATCCTTTTGACCAGCCTGTTTCTGGCGCCGCTGGTCTGGTGGTGGAGAGGGCCGCAGGTGGCCGATGTCGCGCACACGCGCATTCTCAATGCGTGGCCGTTGAGTCACGGCTTTTCGCTGAACCAGGGATTCCACTTTATTGGCCTGGAGATTTTCTATCTCTGCCCGCTCCTGTTTATTGTTCTTGTCGTGGTGTTGGAGCGTTTGGGGCGGGAGCTCTGGGAGGATCCCCGGTACGGCCTGCTGGTCTGCCTCGCGGCGCCCGGCTTGATCTGGCAGAACTTCGCGGCCTTTTTTCATGAAGGCCGCTTGGAACTTGTCCCAGCGCTTTTTCTGCCCTTGGTTCTTTTGGCCGGCTGCTACATGGCCCGTCTGGCGTCGGTCGATCGGACGGTGGCATGGATTTCCGGGGTCGCTTTAGCCGTAGCCGCCACGCAATCGCTGGCAGGACTAAATCCCTTTTATTTTGCAGCTAAATCGGACGGGCATGGCTTCGAGATTCGGCGCACACAAAGCGGTGAGAACGTGACCGGCTTTTATGCCAGCAAGCGGCAGATTTCGTGGCACAACCTGGCTGACGCGGTGCAGAGTCTCCAGCGGGACCTGGGCGCGACGTTAATCATTGCCGATACGCCGGAGACCGCGAGCGCCCTGAGTTTTTACCTGCCACATAATCCGTTCGTGTATGTGGAAGACAAGCCGAGCATGATTACCCACTTCGATTTCTGGCCCGGTTACGCCCAATCGGCTTCGCCAAACGACTCCGCCCTCTTCATCAGCCACACGACGAACCCGGAGCATCCGGCGGATCCTCCCTCGGCGGATATCTTGAAGAACTTTGCCAGCGTGACGCCCATTGACGACCCGCCGTTGCCTGATTTTGATAAATCGTGGGATCTCTGGAATTGTCAGAACTTCATCGGCTCCGGCGGCCAGACGGCGGGCGACGTTCAGACCAACCCAATGCATGATTCCGATGCTTTGCCGAAATAGCGAACGTGGAGAATTTTTGACGGAATAACGGAATGAACGGAATTTTAGACAGGATTAACACGATTAACAGGATTGTGGGGAAGGGATTTTGACAGAAGGAACATGAAGGACATGAAAAAGGGAGAAAATCCTCTTCATGTGATTCATGTCTCTACTGTCTAAAATCAGCCTGCCTTCAATCCTGTAAATCTTATTAATCCCATCAAAAACCTTCCCCTGGCTTTCTTCCGTCAATTCCGTTAATTCAGTCAAAAATTCCCCTGCCTCCCAATCTTGTAAATCTTATTAATCCTGTCCAAACACTTTCCCTATGCCCACCGACGTTGCGCTGAATCAGTTCCTCGATTTTCTTCGCTTCGGCAGCATCTCAACCGATTCGAAATACAAGGAGCAGGTGCTCGCTTGCGCCGAATGGCTCAAAAACAAGCTCACCGCCATCGGCCTGGAAGCCGTGCAACATGAGACACCGGGGCATCCCATCATCGTTGCGCGCGGTCCCAGGAAGGAGGGGCGGCCGACTGTCCTGATTTACGGCCATTACGATGTGCAACCGGTTGATCCCCTTGATCTCTGGCAACGGCCTCCGTTTAATCCCGGCATCGAAAATGGCATCGTCACGGCGCGCGGCGCGAGCGACAACAAGGGGCAGATTTTCGCGCATATCCTCGGCATCGAGCAGGCGATAAAAGAAAAGGGCGACCTGCCGGTGAATCTCATTCTGCTTATCGAAGGCGAGGAGGAAATTGGCAGCCCGAATCTCGCGCCGTTTCTCGTCGCGCATCGCGACGCGCTGGTTTGCGATGTCGTGGCCATTTCCGACTCGTCGATGGTTGCGTCCGGACAGCCCACCTTTACTTACGGTCTGCGCGGTCTCACTGCCGTCGAAGTCACTGTGACCGGCCCCGATCACGATCTCCATTCGGGAATTTTTGGCGGCGCGGTGGAAAATCCGGCGACAGTACTGGCGCGGTTGATCGCCGGTCTCCACGACAAAAATCTCAAGGTGAAGCTCGACGGCTTTTACGAGGACGTGAAGGCGCTTGCTCCCTGGGAACGCAAGGCGTGGAAACATCTTCCGCTTCAGGAAATTGAATTGCTCCGGATGACAGGCGCACCCGCCCTGCGCGGTGAGAAGGGCTACACGCCGCTGGAAAGGATCTGGGCGCGACCGACTGCCGAGGTGAACGGCATTGGCGGCGGCTACCAAGGGGAGGGGACCAAGACGGTGCTGCCGAGCAAGGCGATGGCGAAATTTACCTTCCGCCTCGTGCCCGATCAGGACCCGAAGAAGATTATCGGGATTGTGCAGGACTATTTTTGTAAAAATGCCCCGCCGTCGGTGAAGCTAGATCTTGTGCCCGGCCACAGCGGCGAACCCTACCTGGTTGATCCGAACGTGGGCTTTGGCGTGGCGGCGCAAAAAGCGCTGGGGCGGCTTTTTCCCGGCAAAAAGCCGGCGCTCATCCGCGAGGGCGGCAGTATTCCCATCGTGGCCGACTTCAAGAGCATCCTTCATGCGGACACGTTGCTGCTCGGTTTCTGCCTGCCCGATTGCAATGCGCACAGTCCGAATGAGACGTTCCCGCTGGCGCATCTCGATCTCGGCGCGAATTTGAATCGGTATTTGTTGGAGGAGATTCGTACTGCGCACGGCAACTTCTGTAGCGGCGGTCTATGACCGCCGACGTGAAAAGTAAGCTGTTGGGTCATCCTCGGCGGTCATAGACCGCCGCTACATTAAAGAGACGACTTTCCTTGCCGTTCCCCGGCGAAGTGCGCATGATCTCCCGCCTATGGGAGATTATCCAGGACGGAAACAGGTTCGTACTCGCGCCAAGCGCGCGGTTAAAAACGATCGTATCATTGAGAAGCGGGCCGCTGAAAAGAAAGCCGCAGCTTCCAAAAAGTAAGGCTGCGTCGCGGCGAGCGTGGTAGTATTTGAAGCGGCCTGTAAAGGAACGCTTCCCATGCAAAAAACTCTCGCGATTTTATTCCTCGCGCTGTTGGCCGTCTCGTGCCCGGCGCAGGAAGTTTTATCGCAGGCGCTGCCTTCGTGGAACGACGCGACACAGAAGACGTGGTGGGCGAAGAATCCATCCACGGATACCTGGCCGAAGGCCGCCGATGCGTTGCAGGCCCAACTCGAAGCCGACTATAAACAAAACGGCTCCCGCGTCTTTTCCGACTCAGATTTTCAGGGTTGGCTCGACCATCTTGAATGGATTCAGCTCGGTCTCGACTGTCCCGATGTCCTGGCCGATGCGACTCATCTCAAGACCTTTATCGCACTCGGCCAGGATGAAACCGTCTCCCATTTATTCGTCGAAAAACTCGATCCGCGCGACGTCAAAAAGGAGGCGCTGAAAAATCTGCTCCGCCTGGCTGAGGCCAATGCCGACGATCTTCACGAATATGCCGCACTGGGTGTCGCTTACAGCCTCGTTTTCGATGAGCCTTTTCCTGAGAATTGGCCCCATTCTCAGGTCGATCATGCCGCCGTTCCCATCGGGGACCTGGATGTCGTCCAGCGATTTAAGTTTTACGTGCAGTCCAATCGCGACAAGAAGCTCGATCTGGACCTGACACAGCTCAGCTTCGAGAATCTCAAATATCTCGTCGACAGCGAGGTGAAATTATCGGAGCTCGAATACGCCCAGCAGAACCGTATTTCCTATTCCACTTTCGGCGACTCCTATTTTTCGATCCAGTATGCCACCGCGCGCATCGGCAATGGCACGTCGGTTTATGATTGGCCCTATCCTTCGTACACGCTGGCAGACATCGAAACGAACGGCGGCATTTGCATCGACCAAGCCTATTACGCAGAAACGCTCGGCAAGGGGCGCGGCATCCCCACGATTCTTTTTTTTGGTTTGGGGATGGATGGTGCGCACGCGTGGTTTGGTTATCTTTCCAACTCGGGAAAATGGGAGCTCGATTGCGGGCGCTATGAGAATCAGGCCTTCCCCAAAGGCTATGCGGTCGATCCGCAAACGTGGCAGCCCATCGACGATTCCGTGCTGGAAAATCTCTTCAAGAACGGCGCAAAAAATCCCAATTACCAACCGGCGATGACCGCGCTCGCCTGGGCGCATCTTCACGCCAACGACGCCTCCTACGCGCATATTCTCAACGACGCGCATTCCATCATGCCCGAGTGGTCGGGGACGTGGCGATTACAGGCCGAGTTGGTGGATAAAAGCGGCAATCTCGATAAGATCAAGGCGTTCTATCAGGATTGGATCAACCAGTTTGAGAACTATTCTGAACTGAAGGTGGAAGGACAAAAGCGGCTCTATCTCGCGTTGAAGGCCGCGAATGATCCCGATGCGGATGACCTTTTGAAGGACATCATCATCCAAAACCGCAGCGAGGGTTTCGACCTCGGCATCGGGGCCGGCGCCGAAGAGATGATTGAAAAACTGAAGGCCCAGGATTGGGACGGCGCCCGGCTCGTCTACGAAAGGACTATCCGCGATTTTGGCCAGGAGGGCGGTCTTACTCTCTACACCAAGATCGTCGAACCTTACATCAAGATCTGCCTTCAAAACGACAAAGTCGATTTGGCGGATGGCGCCATCACGTTTACGGAGGACCGGATGACGATCGATATGAGCAGCCAGTTGGGCCAGGAATTTACGGAACTCAAGAATGAAGTGACCGCGCGGAAACAGGCGACGCCTTAATTCCCCAGCTTAAACGCGTCGTGCACGACCTGGGTCGCGCGCGATCCCTCGGACTCGTTGATGATGACCGAAATCTTGATTTCGCTGGTGGAGATCATCTGGATGTTGATTCCCGCCTCGGCCAGGGCGCGGAAAAGCGTCGCCGCCACGCCGGTATGGGAACGCATGCCGATGCCCACAACGGAGAGCTTGCTGATGCCGTCCAGGGCCGTGTGGCTTTTGGCGCCGATCTTCGCGACCTGCGCTTCGATCACTTTTTTCGTCGCGGGAAGGTCGTCCTTGTTGATGGTGAAGGTCAGATCGGTGGTGCCCGCGAGCGAGACATTTTGCACGATCATGTCGACGTTTGTGCCCGACTCGGCCAGGGCGGAAAAGAGGCCCGCGGCCACGCCGGGTTTATCCGGCACGCCGATGATGGTGACTTTGGCCTGGTTTTTTTCCAGGCTGACTCCGCGTAATACGACATCTTCCATGGCTGGGTGTTCCTCGGTTATGACCGTTCCGGGATTATGATTGAAACTGGAACGGACCTCAAACTTCACTTTGAATTTTTTGGCGAATTCGACGGAGCGTGCCTGCATGACTTTGGCGCCGAGGCTGGCCAGCTCAAGCATTTCGTCGTAGGAAATCTCCTCTATTTTCTTTGCGTTGGGGACAACGCGCGGGTCGGCGGTGTAAACGCCGTCGACGTCGGTGTAAATTTCGCAGGCGTCGGCGTTGAGCGCGGCGGCCATGGCGATGGCAGTGAGGTCGGAGCCTCCGCGTCCGAGCGTGGTGATGTGGCCCTCCTCGTTCTGGCCCTGGAAGCCGGCGACGATGACGACATGGCCCGAGTCGAGGTGTTCGAAGACTTTTTTCGGCGCGATGTTGAGAATCTTCGCCTTGGTATGGATGCGGTCGGTGACGATGCCCGCCTGCGCGCCGGTCAGCGAAACGGCCGGGATGCCGAGCCCGTGGAGCGCCAGGGCCAGCAGGGCGATGGTTTGCTGCTCGCCGGTGGAGAGGAGGACATCGACTTCGCGCGCGGAGGCCTCCGGGTTGACCTCGCGGGCAAGTTTGATGAGGCTGTCGGTGACGCCCGACATGGCCGAGACGACGATGACGAGGCGATGCCCGGCCTTGTGCGACTCGGCGACGCGGCTGGCGACATTGCGGATGCGCTCGGGGCTGCCCACCGAGGTGCCGCCATATTTCTGGACAAGGAATGACATGGAAAGCGTCCAGATTTAGCGGGAAAAGGCCGGGATGACAAGGTGGCCGTTGCGCGCCGCGCAACGGACCGTCGCAGGGCCTGCGACGGCTACCTTACAAAAAAGAACCGCCGCACTCTGCGACTGCGCTTATGGCAGGTTGGTGCAGCGGTTTTTCGCGAAAAATATTACCCCAGGGATGCCGTGGCGGGCAGGACTTTCGACCCTCACTATAGGTCGGAGACGGTCGAGGAGATCCCGCCTTCCAGTGAAGGCGTGGCGTTTAAACCTGCGACTTATGCCTCCTAGGTCGTGTTTATAGGACGAAAGACATAGGCCCGCAACACGTACACCCCAGGGTAAAGCGTGTGCCGGAGGTAATCACCTCAGCGGTGACCCCTTCTTAGGTCGTTGTCCCCCGGCGAAAAATGTTTCAAAGAACGTTCAAAAACTCTAATCCCTTACCACTCGCTGCACAGGATCCGCTCTGACTTTCTTCGTAATTTGAATGGTACACGTTCTCCCGAAAAAAGCTAGTAAAGCATTCGATAAAAATTGCGCCCGCGGCATTAGAGCATTTTCCGTTTAAATAGACGCAAAGAAAAGGTCCTCCAAACGCATACCCCGGAGGGGTATCACCCTCTGTGCTACCCCTGACCGGGGTAGACCCAAGAAGCGTTGCTATCCGGTGGTATCGCCTGTCGGCTCAACCACCGGCTACGATTGTTGCATTCCTCCGGAATGCTTAAGAAGCGGATCCAGCGACTTTCGCAGAGGTCTCCTGCGGGATGGTCGATAGCCTGCGTCCACCTAAATCGAAAACGCTCTAGCGAAACGTCGCGAGCATGGCGTAGACGATGACGCCCGTGACGGAGACATAAAGCCAGATGGGGAAGGTGAAGCGGGCGAGGCGTTTGTGCGCGGGGAAGCGTCCGCTCAGCGAAAGGAAAAAGGTGATGAGGATCATCGGCAGCACCAGGACAGCCAGGATGATGTGCGAGATGAGCAGCGGAAAGTAGATGAGCCGCACCGTGCCTTCACCCTGAAAGTGCATTTCACCGTGAAGCGCGTAGTTCGTGATGTAGGCAGCCAGAAAAACCGATGAGAAAATAAACGCAATAAACATCGAGGCGCGATGCGGCCCGATTTTGCCCGAGCGAATGAAAAGAAAGCCGATGACAAGCGCGATGGCGGCAAGGGCATTGAGAAAGGCATCCAAGGCGGGAAGAAACGATAGCTTCGTACCCGTAACATCCGCTGGAGCATGAAAGTAAATAAGCCAGAAAAGGAAAAGGCTGGCGACGGCGCTAATGGCGATGATCGCGGCAACGACGCTGGGCGGGGTGCGTGTTTCATTGATGGGAAGGTCGGTTGTGGTCATTGGTTTTCTTCTTTCTCAAGTGTTTTGATGTCGCGAAGCAAGTCCGCACGGCTGTCCGGGCCGACGCCGTCGTAAAATCCGCGCACGTTTCCGTCCGCATCGACCAACGCCAGATAGGTGCTGTGGGTCACCTTGTACTGGCCCTGTTGGAGCGGCTGGCCGCTATTGTCCTGCACGACTTGGAGGAAGCCGTTCTGGATCAGATCGAAGAGCGGCTTTTCCGGTCCGGTGAGGAACCACCAGCGGTTCGGATCGGCTCCGAATTTGTCCGCGTATTGGGCGAGGACCGCGGGGGTATCGGTCTCCGGGTCCACAGTGAAGGTGACCAGTTGAACTTGCGGATCAGGGGCCACGACGTCCTGAAGTTTCGCCATGGCCGCTGTGATGAGAGGGCACGGACCGGGACAGGTCGTGTAAATAAAGTCGGCCACCCAAATCTTGCCGGACAGGTCGCGGTTGGTGATCGTCTTTCCGCTCCGTTCCGTCAGCGCAAACGGGGGCACGGTCGATATTTTCCGAAGTTCCGTGGAAGGGTTGGGATGCTGCTCCAACGTAAAGCGTGCGGGGCCAAATATCCGGACAATCAAAACCACGACGATCAGGACGAAGCCAAGGCGAATGGGCCACCGATAGAAGGATGGTCGGGGAGGGGGGGCATGCATGGTAAAAAGTGTGCGGGGCACGCGCGAAGGCGTTAATCCCGGAATCTTAGCCGCATGGCGGAACTGCGCAAAGAATCTTTGTGTTCTCGTTGAGAACGGCATTTGCTACTGTCAGGGACGTATGATTTTATTTAGGACGGCAGAAGGAATAAAGGGATTCGGACGGAATTTGACCATCGCGGCTGTCGCGCTGACTCTCGCGGCTTGCGCTCCGGTGGATGACACCATCGGTTCGCGCCTGACCCAGCCGCCTGCCGGTACGCCGCCGCAAGTACCAACCGAAGCGGGCGATATCGCCATTGTCGGACAGGAAGTGGCCCATTCGATCATGGACCTGCCCGTCGTTGCCGGCGCCCCCGTTCCGCCCCTGGTGCAGTTCACCGAAGTCACCAGCATCGTTGACAAGCCAATCGATACGGACCCCTACACCGAGCTTCTGCGGGACCGTCTTCTCCTGCTGACGCGCGAGAAGTTGCGGTTCGTCGAACACACGCTGCCTCCTTACGTGCCCCCGACGAAAAATGGCAAGAAGAAGAAGACTCCTCCGCCGCAGCCCGTTGAGAACACTGAGAATCCTGATTACGAGATTTTGGCCGAGTTGCGCGGTCACGCCGAGGCCGAGTTTTACAAGATCCAGATCGAGTTCGTGGATATTCATTCCAACGAAGTCCTTTTCAACGGCCTCTATCGTATCCGCAAGGAAGCTGACGACCAACCGCCTCCTGATTCTTCTCCCGAACCGCCCAGCGACACTCAGGCGCCTCCGTCTGCCCAGCCGCCCGCGGATAACTTAACGACTCCGACGACAAACGCACCCTCGTCAACCGGAAACGAGACACTCTAGGATCTGTCGAAACGAGAGACACCCATGCGCGCGGTTAGATTAGGACCAGCGAGATGGGTGGGCCTGTGCGTCCTTCTTATTTCAGTTAACGTGAGCGGAAATCTGCTGACGAGTGATGCGAGCGCCGATGAGGCAACGGATGCCGGTTCAAACTTCGATAATCTCGATGTCGTGGATGCCAGCTTGAACGGAAAAGTGGCCATCTTGCGGGTCGGCTCGCAACTGGGAGACAACAATCTGCTGACGGTTTTTGCGGGCCTGAAAAATAGGACAACGCACCGGCTCGCTCTGGAGGTGGAGACGATTTACAAGGACAAAGACGGCAACGCATTGAACGCCGGGAGCTGGATTCCGATGACTCTCAAGCCATACGAGGAGAGGCAATACCGTTCCACTTCGATCTCGGAGGAAGCGGTTGATTATCTCGTTCGCGTCCGGCGTGCGCCGCGGGTGGACTGACAGCCTCTCAAAATGTGCTAGCTTAAAACCATGAGTGCAGGTTCCTCCGAAACCCAGGAAGTCCCGGTCGACGTTTTGCCGCCGTTGCCAAAGGACGCGCCCCTGCCGCCGCCTCCCTTTGACGATCATAAAGTCCCCTTTGCAGGCCTGCGGACGTTTTATCATCCGGCCAGTGGTGTGGTCATTCTCGCGCTCGATTGGCTTATTTTCGGCACCGACCTCATGACAGGATTTCTCTCCCTGCCGTGGATGTGCGTGGTGGGCTTCCTCGTGAGCTTTCCGCTGGTGCTTGCCGTCCAACTGAAATGGACGAAGGACGCGCTTCCCTCTGCGCTCGGCAAGGCGTTTCTCGGCGCCTTCATGGTCGGACTTCCTTTTCCGATTACGGGAACCATTCTCGGCGCGGCGATCCTGGCGCTTTCCGGTTTGCCGCATCATCCCGTCGATGTGGTCAAAAAGCTGGCGTCGCAGGGAACAGCAAAATAAGCCTCAGTCTGTAGCGGCGGTCTATGACCGCCGACGAGGAAAGAAAGCATGTTGTCCAATCCTCGGCGGTCATAGACCGCCGCTACAGCCGACAACCGCAAAGAAAAAGCCCCGGAGAAATGTCCCCGGGGCTTTTCTTGTCGCTTGCGCGATCCTTACGACTTCGGCAGGAGCGCGTTGACGGCGCTGTAATCGACGTGGTTCAGGAATTCATCGATGTAGCCGGCGCGGGCCGTGAAGAAGTCGGCGTAGTAGGCATGCTCGTAGACATCCAGCCCGAGTACCGGGGTGACGCCCCAGATCGGATAGGTGTTCTGCGCGTCGCCGATGTAGTTGAACAGCTTGCCGGTCTCGTGGTCGATGCCGGTCCAGGCCCAGCCGCGCGCGGCGATGCCGGTCGCTTTCAGGTCCTTCTTGTAATTATCGAAGGAGCCGAAGTCGCGATCGACCAGTTCGGCGAATTTGCCGCCGATCTTTCCGTCGCCGCCGAGGATGCTGAAATAAAGTTCGTGGTTCTTCAGACCGCCCAGGGCGAAGGTGAGATCGACCTTGATGTCGCGAATCTTCGACGATATCTGGTTGGCCACCTTGGGATCGGCCGGATCGGGCGTGCCGAGCGCTTCGGCGGCTTCGAGCAGGGCGTTCGATTTATTGACGTAGCCGGTGTAGAGCTTGAGGTGCTCTTCGTGGGTTTTGTCGGAGATTTTGCCGGTTTTCCCCTTCACTTTGGCGAGGAGAGCTTCTTGTTTATTAGGGTATTTATGAGCCATAGGATTTTCTGGTTAATGGTTGAACAGATAGCGTAAGGGCGGGAAGGCATCCGTCAAATGCTCAATCATTCTTTGTAGCGGCGGTCTATGACCGCCGAGGATTGGACAATACGCTTTCTTTCCTCATCGGCGGTCATAGACCGCCGCTACAAATGAGGTCAGGCACTTGCCAAAGTTGCCGCTTTCGGTTGCAGGCGCGGTTCGGTGCGTAAAATCTCGTCCAGGGCGGGCCACTGGGTCTCGTCGATCTGGTTGAAGGTGCGCAGGTAAACGCCGACAATTTGCGGGTCGAACTTCTCAAGGAGGAGATCGACGCCCTTTTTGAGTACAGCGGCAGCGGGTTGGGGCGGGAAGTTGTCCGCGCAACCATTGTCGCCGTGCTCGATGCCGAGAGCGTCGAGCCACGCGCAGAGCATCGGGCGCTGGGTTTCGATGAGCCAGGTCGAAAAGATGTTGAAGCTGAGGACTTCCATTTCGGGCCGGGCGAGGATTTGAATCCACGTCGCATGGCGCTGGGCTTTGGGCGTTTCGAGGAGAGTCGGTACACGGAGGCCCATGCGCGGGGCCATGATTTCTACGGCGGTGCGGTAGAGTTTCTTGTTGCCTTTCTGGACGGCAAGGAGGATGTCGTTGGCGAGTTGAGGAGGCAGGGTGGGCCAGATGGCGTGCGTGGGTGAGGGCATAGGGGGAAGGACTTTTTAGACTGGATAAACGAAATTAACGACTGAAAAAGAGAGAAGAAATTTAGACAGGAGAAACATGAAATACATGAAGGGGTACCTGGCTTTCCATTTCTTTTTCATGTCCTTCATGTACCTCCTGTCTAAAATTCGGAAATGAAAGGCAGAAAACTCACGCGCGAGGATTACGCCGACCCCAGGCCGACGCGGGTGGCGCGTTTCTTCCTGGGGAAATTTCTTTGCGTCCAGGCAGCGGACGGTTACGCGGAGGGGATGATTACCGAGACGGAAGCCTACGGCGGCCCGAAGGACGCGGCGAGTCACGCTTTCGGCAATCGGAGGACGGCGCGGACGGAAATCATGTTTGCGCCGGGCGGCGCGGCCTACGTTTATTTCTGCTATGGGATGCACCGGCTTTTCAATATCGTGACCGGGCCGCGGGATTCGCCCGAGGCGGTGCTGGTGCGTGCGGTGCGAATTACGGCAGGGCACGACTTGGTGCGGAAGCGGCGGAAAGGCATTGCGGAAAAAGATTGGGCGAGCGGGCCGGGACGTGTCTGCGCGGCGCTCGGCATCGAGATGCATCATAATCGCCACGATCTCTCCGGCGAAACGATCTGGATCGAGGATCGCGGGGTGAAGGTGCCTCCGCGCGAAGTGAAACGGACGCCGCGCATCGGCGTGGACTATGCCGGCGTCTGGGCGCTCAAGCCCTGGCGGTTTGTGTGGAGTCCTTCTTAGAATGTATCAAATATATTACACCCAATGCCGCCCGCCATGCCGCAAAAAGTCTTCTCTTTAAAATCCGTCATCCTGAGCGCAGGCGAGCTGATAAGCGTGTCTGGCCGAGGCGTTCAACCGAGCCGGAGTCGAAGGACCTGCCTGGCCCGAGGAAGGCGAGAAGTTGCAGCGGAGAGTCTCCGCGCTGAAACGGGGCAGGATGGCTGTGCCATGACCGAATTCACCTCCGCATTTGCCATTCTCGGTAAAAGGTAATAGGTCCTTCGACTGCGCTCGGATCGGCCGCCTTGAGAAAACGGAACTCTTCGCCTCGCTCCGCTCAGGATGACGGATTGCTTTGAGAAGGGTTTCCGTAAAGGTCTCAACTCAATCTTAATAGGCTCCGCACCGAAATATCCTCGTCAATCTCTTCCCAGTGAATGCCGACGCCGCCCGAGATAAGCCGCCAGTTTTTTCTTTGCGCAGGTGTAGCAGAGGAGAGCCGGGGAGACCAAGCCAGCGGAACCGAAATGATGCGTCCGTCGGATAAAGTCACTTGGAGCGCGTCATCGGTGCAAAGTACATCAGTCGCGTCAGGATCAACCGTTAAGACCGAAATGCTCATTCCACTTACTTATAATCTCATTTTCCCTCGTTCCCAAACTCTATTTGGGAACGGGATTGTCGGCGCAACTTCGTTGCTGCCTTTTGCTTCGTTTGAGAATTAAGATCGGCAATGGAATTGCCTCAGCAAGTGCGTTCCCAAATAGAGTTTGGGAACGAGGGAATGTCATGATGTCACTTCTTTATATCTTTGTAAGAATTTCTCTTTAAAAACTGCAAATTCTGAAGCTGGGTAGAGATAGGTGAAAGCTCCGGACAGCTGATCGAGGATGCTGGGACCAATCCAACGGTGCATATCTTCCCGAATCCTCTCGATTAGGATAATGTGCTCAAAGAACGCACAGCAGACGGCGCTGCTCACATCGGTGGGGCCATGTCCCGTGCTTGCCGTCGTGAGGCACCATTTAGCGTACTTGTAAAATCTCGCCACTGAATCGTCGTCGAGGCGTTCGCCTTTCTTGGCTTTCTGATAGAGTTCCTCAAACGCGATCTCCAAATCAATCCATAGCAACATTGGATTGGTTGCCTTTATAATCAGTCCCTTATATTCGGGCAGGTGCTCAAGTGCTGTACGTCGCCATGCGCTCATAGTTAGATTGATGTTATACCAACACCGGCTCCGCATAATAGGTAAACCCGGTTGATTCGGTCAGGCGGACGGGGAGCAGTTCGCCGCGCCAGCGCTCGTTGGCGTCGATGAGGACGAGCCGGTTGGTGCGCGTGCGGCCCTGGAAACGCGCGGGATTGGTCCGGCTTTCGCCTTCGACCAGGATTTCATCCTCGCGCCCGAGCAGCTCCTTCATGCGGCCATCGGCGATCTGGTCGAGGATGCGCAGGAGCACCTGGTTGCGCTCCATCTTGACCACTTCGGGCAACTGCCCCTCCATCGTCGCGGCGGGCGTGTCGCGACGGGGCGAGTAACGGAAGATAAACGCGTTATCGAAAGCGACTTCGCGGATCAGTTCGCAGGTCTGCTGGAAGTCGTCCTCGGTCTCGCCGGGAAAGCCGACGATGACATCGGTGGTGAAAGCGATGCGCGGATTTGCGGCGCGAAGCTTTTCGATCAGCCGCAAATAACCGGCGCGGGTGTAGGCGCGATGCATGGCCTTGAGGATGCGGTCGCTGCCCGACTGGAGCGGCAGGTGGACGTGTTCGCAGAGTTGGGGCAGGTCGCGGAAGCAGGCGACGAGGTCGTCCTTGAAGCCGATGGGATGGGGCGAGGTGAAACGGACGCGTTGCAGACCGGGCACGGCGCAGACGGCGCGCAGGAGTTGCGCGAAGGGCGAGCGGCCTTCCACGGCGGGGAATTCGTGGCGTCCGTAGAGATTGACGATTTGCCCGAGCAGCGTGACTTCCTTGACGCCCTGCCGGACGAGTGATTCGACTTCGGCGACGATTTCGCCCATGGGCCGGGAACGCTCCGCGCCGCGTGTGCTGGGGACGATGCAGAAGGTGCAGTGCATGTTGCAGCCCTGCATGATCGAGACGAAAGCGGTGACTTGATTCGGCGCGAGGAGATGATCGCGAATGGTATTCTGCGAGCCGGTCTCCTCGGCGATATCGACGATGCGCGCGGGTTTGACGCCGGGACTTTCCCGCCGCTGGCGGAAGAGGTCGTCAACATAGCGGCCCGTTTCGTGAAATTTCTGGGTGCCGATCACGAGATCGACATCGGGAAGATCGTCGAGAATCGATGCGCCCCGGCTTTGGGCCATGCAACCGAGAAAGCCGATCACCTGATGCTGGCGATGTTTTTTGCGTCCCTCCAGCGTCTGCATCTTGCCGATGGCCTTTTGTTCGGCCATGTCGCGCACCGAGCAGGTGTTGAGCAGGACGACATCGGCGTGGTCTTCGTGTTCCACGAGATCGTACCCCCGACCGGCCAGATCGCGCGCGACCTGTTCGGAGTCGCGGACGTTCATCTGACAGCCATAGGTTTTGATGAAGACGGAAGGCATGAGGGGGTGAGTCTATCTGGCACGTGCCGGGATTTCGAGCTAGAACGCCTTTTATCGCTTATGCTTTAATAAAGCAAAAGCCCCTAAGAATATTTTTTGACAAAAATCGTTTAATAGTTGAACCTTTATAAGGTCTCATGGTATTTCATCACTATGAATAACGTCGACGAAGCAATCTCCTTTTTTCAAATACAGACTTTACGCTCGCAACGACGCAGCCATCGCCGGGGACAGACCCTCGTGGAATACGCCTTGATTCTTGCGATAATTTCCGTCGTAGCGATTGGGGTTATGATCAGTCTGGGACAGCAGGTCAAAGGCGTTTATTCGACGATAACCTCCGTGGTTGCCAGTGCAGCGGCCTCCCATTGATTGCTATGTGCGCGTGACAGCCATGCGTGACACGGACTAACGTCTCCTTCGATGTTTGAGTCCGCGATGAAACCGATCTGGTGGTTGCCGACGTTAGGTTTTTTTCTCTTTCTGGCCATTGAGCTAGGGATGTTCGCCAGTCCGGACCGCGTCTTTGAGGATCCCGGCGTGGGGAGGCACCTGCGCACGGCGGAGTTCATCCTGGAAACGGGGCAGGTTCCGCGCACCGATCCGCTGAGCTTCACCAAAGCGGGAGAGCCCTGGATTGATTTCGAGTGGGCTTTTGAAACGACCCTCGGCGAACTCTATCGCGCCGGAGGGCTGCCCCTGGTTTGCGCGTTTTGCTACGCGATTTTTGCCGCCACGATCCTGGGCATATACCGAACGCTTCTCCAATCGGGCTTGTCGCTCTCGATCGTGCTTCTCGTTACCGGCGTCGCTTTTCTCACGTTGCATATCCATTTTTCGGCACGACCGGTTCTTTTCACTTATCTCTTTATGGCCCTCGTGGTCGAGGTCTGGCGACGCCGGACGCAACCGCTCAAGCGCGACTGGCTGATCCTGCCGTTGGTATTTGTGGCTTGGGCAAATCTTCACGCGGGCTGGCTGGCCGCGCTTCTCTTTTTGGTGATCTCGCTGGCCGGCCGTTTGCTGGACCGGATTTTCAAGCGGGTGGATGGCGATGAAGCGCCGCTCATTCCGTGGATCGGGTTGACCCTCCTCTGCACGCTGGCGACCTGGCTGAATCCGTGGGGTTGGGACTTGCACCGGCAGGTTTTTCACGTTGCAACCTCCTTGAAAAGCATCGCGCTTTTGGTGGAAGATCTGCCACCCGATTTTGCCACGCCCTCCATGTCGGCGCTTGCCGTGATGTTCCTCGTGGGGGTTGTTTTTCTCGCGCGGGTTTTCAAGCGCGCGCCGCTCTGGCGCTGGGAAACGGTATTGCCCCTGCTTTTCTTTCTCTACGAAGGTCTGAAGGCTCAGCGGCACATGATTCTGCTGATGGAGGTCGCGGCGGTACCAGTGGCGCGCGACCTGGAAGTCCTTTTGCACGGCACGTGGTGGCCTTTTTTGCGGGAGCGATTGAAACAGTTTCAGGCCAAACAACGGTTGGCGGGAGGCGATGCGTGGCTGGCGCTGGTCGCAGCATTGGTGCTGACGGGGCTTTTTGTGAAAACACCGATTGCGCAAAACATTCACGTCGGCGAAAATGTCACGCCGAGGCTGGTCGCGTTTTTACGGGACCACCCCGACCGTTTTCACCGTCCGTTAACGACGACCTGGAATGCGGGGCCGCTGCTCTGGAACATGCGGCCCGATTTTCGTGTGAGCATCGATGACCGATTCGATTTTTACGGCGATGATGCCGTTTTTTCGTTCGTTAATATGATGAATGGCTCTGACCCGAACTGGGATGAGAAACTCAAAAAGGGAAACTACGATTCACTCATCCTCGATCCCTATCTCCAATTAAATCAGCTTCTTCACTTCCTGCCCGAGTGGAAAGAGGTCTATCGCGACAAGCACGTCGTGGTCTATTGGCGAGACAACTGAGTTTTGAGGGGAAATTTTTAGACAAGATTAACACGATTATGGGGAAGGATTTTGACAGGAGGAACATGAAGGACGTGAAGATGTACCTGAGAAAAGGGAAACTTTCCCTTCATGTAATTCATGTCTCTCCTGTCTAAAATTCAGTCTGCCTTCAATCCTGTTAATCTTGTTAATCCTGTCTAAATTCAGTTTCAGCCAGTTGAGCGAGTGCAAAATCAATTTCCTCCTCGCTGATGACAAAGGGCGGGGTGAAGGAGAGAATGTTTTGCCCGACGCCGCCGCTGAGGAGAATAATCCCGCGCGCAAGCATGGTCTCGACGAGTTGACCCGCGCGGGCGGCATCGGGTTGGCCGTTGGCATCGAGGACTTCCAGGCCACGCATGAGGCCGAGACCGCGAATCCAGCCCCAGCGTTTCGAGGTGCCTTGTAGTCGGCGCAAGCCTTTCTCCAAGTAAGCGCCCAGCTTTTCGACGCGCTTGCTCCACGGTTCCGCTTCGAGCAGGTCGAGCGATTCGAGCGCCATCCGGCAACCGAGCGGATTGCCGAGAAAGGTGCTGGTGTGGAGCGCTTCGCCGGTCGATTCGGGCCAAGCGGCATCCATGATTTCCGCGCGACCCACGCACGTGGCGAGGGGAAAGCCGCTCGTGAGCGCCTTGCCGAGGCAAATGAGGTCGGGCGCAACCTTCCAGTGATCGCAGGCGAAGCGGCGGCCCGTGCGATGAAAGCCGGTGTAGATTTCGTCGAAGATAAGCAGCGCGCCCGATTGATTCGCCAGCGAGCGGAGCATGGGGAGAAACCAGTCGGGCGGCGTCACTTCGCCGCCGCGTCCCTGCACCGGCTCGACCAGAATCGCGCCGATTTTGGATGCGCGAAGCAGCTTCTCCGCCCGGGCGGTAAAGGTGTTCATGCAATCGGGTCGACAACCGGAGGGATCGCAACTAGGCGCGCCGAACGGGCAATGCTGGCAGTCCGGAAAGGGCATGAAGGTGGCGAAGTCGGCGAGTTGCGCGGCAAACGGATCGCGGAAGAGTTTTCGTCCCGTCACGGTGAGCGCGCCGTAGCCAAGGCCGTGATAACCACCGGTAAAGGCGAGAACGCCACGCCGTTTCGTTGCGAGGTACGCGGTTTTCAGGGCCGCTTCCACCGCTTCGCTGCCCGAATTGGTGAGGATGACTTTGCCCGCCGCGCCGCGCTGCCATTTCCCGAAGGTGAGTTGCGAAAGCCGCCGGCAAAGCGCGGCCTTTTCCGCGCTCGGATGGACATCGCCCATCGCGTGGTAAAGCCGCGCGACCTGATCCTGAACCGCCGCCACGATTTTTTTCGGCGTGTAGCCGAGGCTCGCGACGCCGAAGCCGCTGGTGAGATCGAGGAATCGGTTACCGTCGACGTCCCAGACATTCGCCCCGTGCGCTCGTTCCCAGAACACCGGAAATCCCGGCGAGACATAGGTCACGTTCCGCGATTCATGCGCGCGTAACTCGACCGCCAGCTCGCGCGAACGCGGGCCGGGGATGGGCGTGAGGAGTTCGGGGAGCATAAACCAACAATGCTCCCATCATCCCGAGTTTGTCGAGGGAACGGTAGCCATCGTACGAGGGATGTGTCTCCCGTGCGACGGTTTTCCTTCAGTTCATCAATCCAGCGAAGGCTTTGCGGCCTGCCCACAAAAGAAACAGGGCCAGGGCGGCGACAAAAAGTGGAATTCCAACGAGCCCCGCCCCTTTCGCAATGAGAATATGGAAGGCAAGAATGTTCAGGATGATGGGGCCGAGCACCAGAAGCCCGAAGTTGCGCGTTTTTGGAATGGCAACAAGGATTCCGCCAATCAGCTCGAAGATTTTCACGAAGGTCATGTACCCGGTCGGAATGAATGCGCCCATGAACATCGCGAGCGGGGTGCCTGCCGGCGGCGGTGGCGGGGACACAATGTTCAGAAGCACGATCAGAGAGAAGGCAACGAAGAGGAAGCCAAGCAGGCCTCCAACGATGTTAGTTGCGATTTTCATTTGGTTTCACGATTTCAATTTAGCGGAGTTGTCCAATGATTAGATCTTAATGCCGACTTCAGCTTCAACAACGGTTTTCAAATTTTCGAGTCCCTTTTCGAATTGAGTGCCAATCATCTTGTCGCAGTTCATGAGCAGGACGAACGCCTTGGAAGCGAAGTTATTTTTACCCGACATGCTCCACGTCACGAGGGTCTGGTCGCCTGATGGCTTGAAGGTGAACTCAGCCGTATGGGTCGCCTGGAACGGTTTGAGGAACTCGAGCTTGATCCGGATCAGCTGGTTCGGCCTGCTTTCCATCAGAGTCATGCTTCCCTGGCCGACCTGGTTGTTTCCCACCCATCTCATGATGGCACCCTCGCCGGACGGCGCTCCCTCGTAGCTATTTTTCGCGTTGGGATCGAGTCTGGCCCAGGGGGACCAAGCCTCCCATTTGTGAAAATCGTTCACCTCTTCAAACAGCGTCGAGGCAGGCGCCGGGATGGTCGCCGAACGTGATATGCGGAAATCGGTTGGCTGCATGGCGACGAACCCGGCGACAATAACGGCGAGGGCGATGAGGATGTAGAGGATCATGGTTTGTTCTCCTTGGGTCTTGTGATTGGGCGGAATTACTTTTGGTTGTATGCGCTCTTTAGGGCTTTGATGTCAATTTTTGTCATTTTCATCATGGCTTGAAAGACGCGATCCGATTTTTTCTTGTCCTTGTCTCCCATGAGTTCGCCCAAAGCGGAGGGGACAATTTGCCAGGAGAGCCCATATTTATCCGTGAGCCAGCCGCACTGGCCTTCTGCTCCGCCCTTGGAGAGTTTTTCCCAGTACGTGTCGACTTCTCGCTGGGTCTTGCAGCTGACCAGAAACGACACTGCGGGGTTGAATTTAAAATTCGGGCCGCCGTTCAGGCCCATAAACTCCAGGCCATTGAGCAGGAAAAATACGACCAGGACTTTCTTTCCCTGGCGATGCACGCTCAGGACCTTCGTGTTTTTGAAGATGGATCGGTAGAATTTCATCGCGTCCTCGGCTTTTCCATCGAACCACAGGCATGGGGTGATTGATTGCATCGTATTCTCCTCTTTGTTGATAATTTAGTTTTTTTTGCCGGGTCAACTGATTTTTGATTTTTATAACTTTCTTCGGCAGCGCGAGAATCAGAGCCGCGCGGTTTCCTTGATGCGCAGGTATTCGTTGATCGCGGCGGTGCTCAATTCCTGGGCGGGGACGCTGACGGTGGCGACGCCGCGGCTGCGCAGGCCGCGCAAGGTGCGCTGGTAATCGTTCCAGATTTCCATCGCGGCGACATGCCGGTAAACCTCGAACTCGTTTTCCGGCGTTTTGCGCGTCACCGCGAGGACCTCGGAATTGCTCACCGTGACGATGACCGGCAGATGGCGCGGCATGAGCGGAAGTGTGGCGTGGAGCAGGCTCGCGGCCGATTGGGCGTCACCCAGGTCGGTGAAGCAGACGATGAGCGTGCGCCGCGAGCAGCGCCGCAGGACGTGATTGAAAACGGCGGCGTAATCCGATTCGAGGCGCGTGGGCTGGAGCGAGGTCAAATTACGCACGAAATGGGACATCTGCGCCTGCCCTTTTTTCGGCTCGGCGAAGGCGCGCAACTCGTCGTTGAAGATGGTGTAACCGACCAGGTCGCCTTTGTGCAGGGCGATCTGGGCGAGATGCACTGACGCGTTGATCGCGTAATCGAGCTTCCGGTAGGAACCGATTTTCGGGCTCATCAGGCGGCCCGTATCGAGCAGGATCATCAGGCGCTGGTCCCGTTCCGTTTCGTACTGACGGCTGATCAGTTTGCCGCGCTTGGCGGAGGCCTTCCAATCGATGTGGCGGAAGTCGTCGTCGCGCTGGTGCTCGCGCAACGATTCAAATTCGCTGCCTTCTCCGCGACGCGTGGCCTTTCTGCGCCCGGCCTGGAACGCCCCGGCCAGCGCAAGTTGCAAATCGCGCGAGCCTTCGCCGGTCATGTCGGGCAGGACCTGCACGCCCTGGGGCAGATCGATTTTTCCCTGGCGCTGGATCAAACCGAGCGGGCCGGTGGACCGGTAAAAGACCGCGCCAAAGGAGAAGCTGCCTCGCCGATAACTTTTCAGGCTGTAAGTCTGGACGATCTCGCGCTTCGGGGGGAGGCGCACGGCGATCATTTTGGGCGAGCCGGTGAAATCGACCGGCGGGGAGTCGACGATTTGAAACAAGGCGGCGGTTTCGCTCTGATTGACCAGCGTGAGTTCAACCTGAAAGAATTGGGCCTGCTTTAAAATCGGCGGGACGTTCCGTTTGACATGCAACGCGTCTCGAGGAATGAGGACGACATCGGCGAGCACCGCGCAGGTCAGGAGCAAGGTGAGCAGAAGGCTCGCGACCATGCCGTTGGGCACCAGCGTGGATGCAAGCGCAAGCAGCATGGCCACGACCAGCGTGAAATAGAAGCGGGGGAGGAAGACCATGGGGAAATTTTGACGGAATTAACGGAATCAACGGAATTTTTGGGAAGGTTTTTGGACAGGATTAACAAGATTTACAGGATTATTTTCTGTGAAGAGTCTGTCATCCTGAGCTTGTTGAAGGATCAGCCTCCCGCAGCTCAACGTTTTTTTCTGCTTTAGTAAAAAGCTTCTTGGGTGCTTCTTCGAAATATTTGAAAAGGGCCGGGCAAAGCCATCCCTCGATTTCAAACTGAGGGCAGTAATACCAATTGCCTTCGTACTCCTCTCGCTTCCAAACGAGTTCCGCAGAGTAGCCCGGAAAGGGTTGTGGTGAAAAGATTAGGGTGAATCCATTCTCAGCATCGGGAATTTCGACTGTCAGTCGATCAAGCATGGTATCGATGCCAAGAACGAATGGTTCCCTTGTCAAACCGACGCTGGCGTCGTCAAAAACCCACAGCCCGTCGTGTTTATAAGGAGTCAAAAATGAGAGAGAGTTCATAGGAATAATTGGGCCGATTCCATTCAAAAAACCGAACTGATCCTTCGACAAGCTCAGGATGACGGCAAGAGGAGGTGGTCACAATTTGTTACCACCTCTCGTTACCTAGGCACCTCGACCGAAGCGAGAAGCTGGTCGATCACCTGTTCCACGGTCGTGCCTTCGATTTCCGTTTCCGCCTTGCGGACGAGACGATGGCGCAGGATCGGGTAGGCGAGTTCCTTGATGTCGTCGGGCGTGATGAACGCGCGCTCGCGCAATGAGGCCAGCACGCGCGCCGCCTTGATCCAGCCGCGACCCGCGCGCGGACTCGCCCCGAGCGCCAGTTGCGGACTTTGCCGTGAGGCGGTGAGCAGTCGCAGGGTATAATCGTAAATGGTCTGATCGATGGTCACCGCTTCGATCTCGCGCCGGATAATCGCGAAGTCCGCGGCGGTGGCCCTGGGTTGAATGATCTCCTCGACCTTGCCGGAAAAGGGACTGCTTTGGAGCAGCGTCATCTCATCGGCGGGCGTGGGGTAATCGACCTTGATCTTGAAAAGAAAACGGTCGGTCTGCGCCTCGGGCAAGGGAAACGTGCCTTCGTATTCGATGGGATTTTGCGTGGCGATGACGAAGAAATGTTCAGGCAACGGACGCGAGATGCCGTCGACCGTGGCCTGATGTTCCTCCATCGCCTCAAGCAACGCCGACTGCGTTTTCGGAGGCGTGCGGTTGATTTCGTCCGCGAGCAGAATGTCGGCGAAGATCGGGCCGGGCAAAAATTTAAAGGTGTGGCTGTCAGGCTGGAAGACGTTGGTGCCGATCAGGTCCGAGGGCATCAGATCGGGCGTGAACTGAATGCGCTTGAAACTGACGTGCAGGGTCGCGGCGAGGGCGCGGGCGAAGAGCGTCTTGGCCAGGCCGGGCACGCCTTCGAGAATGACATGGCCGCCGGCGAGCAGCGCGATGAGCGTTTTTTCGACCAGCGTTTCCTGGCCGACAATGATTTTTTTGATTTCCTGCCGGATTTCAGCGGCACGGATGGCGAGAGTTGAGTTCATATTGCTCTGTGGAATTTTTTTAGACAGGATTAACAAGATTAACAGGATTGAAGGCAGACTGAATTTAGACAGGAGGAACATGAAGGACATGAAAATTGAGAGGAGAAAAGAAATATTTCCCATTCATGTTATTCATGTCTCTCCTGTCCAAATCCCTTTCCCCATAATCATATAAATCTTGTTAATCCTGTCTAAAATATTCCTTCTCGGCTTTATTCATGCCATGGCGGATTTGATTTCGATGAGGTCCTTGGCCACACGGAGCCAGCCCGTGGGCGGCAGACCTTCCACATAGTCACGGGAATCAAAGCGCTGCGCCAGTTTTTTCCACTTGGGCAGATGTGGGTTGGCTTGCTGCAGCCGCGAGGCGATCAGTTCATGCGAGGCCGTGGGGGGAAGATTGAGCCGGTGGAGCACGCGCTGGTGCGTTTCGACAAAGAGATATTTGATCGTGTCGTTGCGCTGGTCGGCCCGTAGGTAGAGATCGGCGATGGAATCGACAAATTCGAGCGTCGAGCGGCCCGTTTCGCGGTGAAGCGGAATCGCGGGGCCGAACCGGACGAGGGAAGTTCCCAGGAAAGCGAGCGCACCGAGAAGCGCCAGCATTCCGGCAAAGCGGACGCCTGGATGGCCGAGAAGCCGGACCATCGCGTAGATGGCGGAAAATCCGTGATGACTTTCCTCGAAGAAAAGATGATGCGGAAGCTGGCCGCCCGGCGTCAGCAATTGGAGAACAATCGCGAGGTTGTCGCCCCGGCCAAAAAAAGAGTTGCTGAGCAATCGGTCGGACGCACCGCAGATGACGTGCCCGGCGCCGCGCGGCACGTCGATGAGGTAGGGTTCGTTCTGATTCTGCCAGAGTATTTTTGCTTTTGCTGGAAAGGCGAGGGGCAGCGGCGCTGAGTTCGGTAAAATCATGGCGCCGGTCTGGTTTGAGCCGACCTCGGGTTGAACCTCGATGGTCTGTTGGTTTTCCCGCTCGAATGGCTGCAAAAATTCAGTTACGGAATCCGCTTTATCGGGTGGCGTAAAACCAATTTGTTCGAGAAACATCCGAGTGTCGTCCCAATCGTCGAGGGCTCCGAGCAACAGAATGGTGTTGCCCTTTTTCACCCAGTCATCGAGCAGATCCACTTCCTGTTCGGTAAAATTGGTGCTCGATCCCTGTCGCGAGCGGGTGATGATCAGGACATTGCCCGTACCGTAGTTCGACAGGCGGCTGAGCGGTTCGCGCCACCGTTCCACCGGCCAATTCAGCTCCTGCAGCGTTTGAAAAAGTGCCATGTTTCCGGCCCCGACGGGGTTGAAGCTCGAAGGCAGCCAGGTGTCATGCGATGTGCGTTGCGGCGAACGGTTGATGAAGGCCAGCAGGATCACGATGGAGAGGACCACCAGCAGCACCCGGATGTAGACGATATTCCGGTTTTTCATGATGCGTTTGGATTGGCCTGCGCACTTGCTCTCTTATCGTCGAGATGCAGCAGCAGTCCGGCCTCGTCGATTTGCCGATGAAAAAGGTTCCAGTCGGGTTCGCCGATGGATTTGCGTCCATAAATGAACCGGTCGTAGGCATCGACCATGCCGGTCAACAGCGCGAGCGCGGAGGCGGGGAGGGGTTTTCCCCGCAATTGGGCCAGATACTCGCGATTGGTGCGGGTGCGATCCGCTTCGACCAGATGGCGATGTTCCAGGCGGGAAAGAAATTGTCTCCATGCAGCCAGCCAGGCGGTGTGCCAGTCGCCTACTCGGAGGGCTTGTTGAATTTCCTGGTCGTAAAATTCGGGGGGACGAAATGTTTTTTGACCGGGAATCCCGGTGTCGGCTTCCGGCTCCATTCCACTCCGGCGACGAGTGAGCCGCACCATGATGTAGAGAAGAATCGTAATGGAAAACACCACGAGAAGGGTCATCAAAAGCGATTCAAAAGCGGGCATCCGGTTGGCATATTTAAACTCGCCAAACTTGGCTCCCAGTTGCTTGAACCATTGGGAGAGCCAGTCTTCGAAGCGGGTGTTGACGGGAGATTCGTCGGTCTCCTGGAATTGGGGCCGGGCCAGCACCTCGCGATAATGTTCGCCTACCAGCACGGGATCGGTGATCGGCGCGGATATGGCGTCCGGAGGTGGGGTATCGTCAGCGCGGAGCGACATGATTCCGAGCAGCAAAAGGGCGGGGAGAATCAGTCGGCGCAAGGCAGAGGATTCGATCTCTAGGCTCAAATTTTTCGAAGCTTGCTTCGGCTTGGCTTTCTCGGGTGGCCCGGACAACTTGTTGTCCGGGTCGTCCCGCCTTGGTGGGACGACAGGAAGCTGCTTCCCAATCTCCCACTCATCAACAGCTTCCTGTGCGCTCGCGATGCCGCGCTCGCGCACCCGGACAACAAGTTGTCCGGGCCACCCGAAAATGCCTCGGAGCATGCTCCGGGGTCCCTCACTCAGTTTCACTTGCCGTCTCCCATGTGTTCGGCCATGAATTCAAGATCAAATCCTTCCCGTCGAATGCGAATATCGTAATAGAACAACGTCGTCGCGATTGAGTAGAGCGGCAAAATGAGCGAGCCGGCCAGGAAGGTCAGAATCTGGCTGAGGATCATGATGGAATCGGGCGGTGGCGCGATCTGCCCGCTGGAGCCATTTCGCATGAGTTCACCGAACTGGTGGAGGGTCAGCGGCAGCGACGTGAGGGAAAGGATCAGCAGTTCGATGATAAAGAGGGGCAACAGCAGAAAACTCAGCCGCATCTCGCCCCAATAAAGAATGCCCAATCCCGGATCGTACCGGACGAGGGCGGCGGAGCGCTTGATGGCCTTCCACCCCGAGCACCCCTCCAGCGCCAGAGCGGGAACGGTGATCATCAGCCGCATGAAAACAACCAGCACCGGGGCGATCGAGGCGACGAGCAACACCAGCGCCGCACTCCCGAAAAGGAGAAGCGGGGAAAAAGTCAGCGGCGGATAAAAAAGCGCGTAGTAATAGATCGCGGCAACGGCGAGCATTGGGAAGATAAGGGTGAGCAGGATCAAGATCCGGTTCAGCACGCAGGTCCAGATCGAGGAACCGACGCAGGTGGTGAATTTGCGCAGGCTTTCCTTGACCGAAGGAATTTTACCGAGGTAAGCGTCCGCGATGTAAAAGGTGATCACCACTTCAAAACCAAAGACGATGATCTGGGTCACCAGGGTGATGACCGCGAGTACCCCCAGTTTGATGAAGAAGGTCGCGGGAATTTCCAGCAACTCGTTTTGCGTCGGATTGAGTTTGAGGGCCGTGACCAGGATTTGACCGAGAAGCGGCGCGCTTTGGCAGAGCAGGGCCAAAAGAAGGAATCCGGCAAAGTGGGCGCGGTAAAGGGCGAATCCGCGATCGATCAGTTCGCTGGTCGTCAGCGGACGCAGATCGACCTGGGCCGCGGGCGCAGCTTGCGTGAATGCAGGCGGAACTGCCGCTGAGGAAAGGGGGCCGTCGGCCATATTGTCATCCTGAGCTCGTCGAAGGATCACTCATTATTTTGCACAACAGGTGTCCAAAGGAAGTTTTAATTAGTTAATGGCGGGCTGCTTTTCCGCGCGTTCCAACCGGCTAATGACGCGATTCTTTCCAAGCACTTCCAACAGATGGTAGAGGCTCGGGCCGACCGGGCGTCCGGAGACGGCCAGCCGCGCAGGGTGAATCAGCGCGCCGACTTTCTGGCCCGTGGCTGCGGCGAGGGTCTTGAATTCCGTTTCCAGTTCCGCTGCCGTAAAATTTGCGGCATCAAGCTGGCCTAGCCGTTCGCGCAACTTGTCGATGTTGGCGAGGCCATCCGCGGTGAAAACTTTCTTCGCGGCAGCGGGATCAAACTCGAAATCTTCGCGGAAAAAATAACTCATCCATTCGGGCAATTCACGGCCCAGCTTGATTTTTTCCTTCACAATCGAGAGTGCGGCACGGAAATAAGCAGGGTCATATTCCCCGGTAAGAACACCGTGCTTGCGCAGGATGGAAAGCGCCAGCGGCTCAATCGCTTCGACCGTGGTGGCGCGCATGTACTCACCGTTGATCCAGAAAAGTTTGTCGATGTCGAAGCGCGCATTGGCCCGGCCCACCTGCGGCAGATCGAATTTGGCGATGACCTCTTCAATCGGAAAAACTTCGCGGTTGTCCTTGGGCGACCAGCCGAGCAGACAGAGATAATTGCGCACCGCCTCGGGCAGATAGCCCTGCTCCTCGTACTCCGCGATGGACGAACCCGCGTCGCGCTTGCTCATCTTCGAGCCGTTCGGATTCAGGATGAGCGGGATGTGTGCGTAGTGGGGCGGTTTCGCGCCGATGGCCTCGATCAGCGCGAGGTGCTTCTGCGTATTGGAGAGATGGTCCTCGCCCCGGATGACGTGGGTGACCGCCATCTCGATGTCGTCGACGACGTTGACGAGATGAAAAACAGGCGAGCCGTCCTTGCGCTGAATGACGAGATCGGGCTCGTTGGTGCGGTCGAACTGGATGTTGCCGCAGATCAAATCGGGCACGGTGATCGGTGTTTTCGGCGTGCGGAACTTGATCGCGCCGTCTGACTCGTAGGCCTTCCCTTCCGAGAGAAGCCGGTCGACGTAGCCTTTATAAATCGCGGCGCGCTGACTCTGAAAATAAGGCCCTTTGTCGCCCTTGACTGCGCCGCCCGGCTGCGGGCCTTCGTCCCAATCGAGGCCGAGCCACTTGAGCGCGTGAAAAATGACGTCGACATATTCAGGCTTATTGCGCGCGGCGTCGGTGTCCTCGATGCGCAGGATAAACGTCCCGCCGGTGTGGCGGGCGTAGAGCCAGTTGAAGAGCGCCGTGCGGGCGCTGCCGATGTGAAACATTCCCGTGGGGGAGGGTGCGAAACGAACGCGGACAGATTCCATTTCAGAATTTAATCCGCCTCGGCCCACATGACACGGATAATTTTGGTCCTGCGGACGGCAGTTGTAACCCACGCGGATTTTTCGGATAGGCTCCAAGCCTGCAACCCCTTATCCTGCCAGCATGTCCCGATGCTTCTTTTTTCTCGCGCTGGCGTTAGCCCTGTTTTCAACTCGCGTCGCCTCAGCCCAGGACGATGGCCCGCCCATTGTCATCGCCAGCCCGGATACGGGCACGACCTTCGCCTACGGCACGGTTAAAAATCACACCTTGGTTTGGAATAAAAAGGAGAAGGTGCTTATCGCCCAGGTGACGTTTTCCGAGGAGGATCCGAGCTCCGGCCCGTCCAACGACGACACGCACGAGTTCCGGTTGCCGGGGGTGACCTTTGACGAGACGAAGGGCATTTTCTTCGCCACGACCGCCAGGGGCGAGGTCATTCCCGTCGCGCGCATCAAAAAGACCCTCTTTATGAAATCGATCGAGGTGCTGCCCAACGCCAACATCCGAATCCTCCATCCGAGAGGCGTTATTTCAGTCATTCTGGAAGCGATCAGCCCGACCGATCCCGCGATGCACCCGCCGCCGGACAATTCCAATCCTGACGCCACACATACATTGGATATCGATAAGATTCTGAATTAGGCGAGCAAAATAGTTAGAGATCCTTCGACTCCGCTGCGCTCCGCTCAGGATGACAGCATTTTTTATAGAGTCGCTTTCGCGACAAGAAGGCCTCGGCGGTTCCTTCGACTTCGCTCAGGACAGGCTCCGACCGCCGCAACATTGTCTGAATAAGGTTTCAACCAAGCTCGATAGGCTCTAGCCTACTCGCCGGTATTCCATGACTTGGGCCACACGCATCACGATTCTCCGTCTCATCCTGGTCCCGGTGTTCGTGACGTTCATTATCACTTACAACGATTCGGACCTTCGGGAAGAGATCTGGCGTTATGCCGCCATCGGCGTCTTCCTGCTCGCCTCGATTTCCGATGCAGTCGACGGTTACCTCGCCCGCCACTGGAACCAGAGCAGCGCGCTCGGGGCCCTGCTCGATCCGATCGCCGACAAGCTCCTTTTATTCGCGGCCCTCGTCACGCTCAGCGTGATCCCGCTCGGCCATCTGCGTCCCTTTCCGATCTGGTTTCCCGCGATCATCATCAGCCGCGACGCGCTCCTCCTGGGCGGCTATTGCATCCTGCGCCATTTTCAAGTGCCCATGGACATCCGGCCTCACTGGACGGGCAAGGTGAGCACGGTTTTCACGCTCATGGCCATCGGCGCGGTCCTCTTCAAATTAGGGACGCTGGCCATCCTGGGTCTTTGCGTGTTGGGGGCTGGTTTTGCGCTGATTTGCACGGTGATTTATGTGCGGCAGGGACTGAACCTGCTTAATCGTAGCGGCCATACCGGTGCGCAATCGATCAAATAAAAGAAAGAATTATGGAACATATTGTTGCGATTGTGGGCCGCCCGAACGTCGGCAAGTCGGCTCTCTTTAACTGCCTGGCCGGGCGCGATATCTCGCTGGTCTTCGACCGCCCCGGAACGACCCGCGACCGGATGGTGACGACGGCGCGCTGGGACAAGCACCGGCTGACTCTGATCGATACGGGCGGCATCGGTGTGGAGGACCGGGAAGGTTTCGGTGACGACATCGCCCGGGAAGTCGATCTCGCCCTGGCTGCGGCCACGGAAATCATTTTCGTGGTTGATGCGCGGGAGGGGCTCACGCCGCTGGACCAGACCGTGGCGCGTCTTTTGCGGAAGAGTCATCGCCCCGTTTTTGTCGCGGCGAACAAGGTCGATGGCGACAAGCAGGCGAACCTCGACGGCGAATTTTTACGCCTTGGCTTCAAGGGCGTATTTCCAGTCTCGGCGGCCCATCGGCGCGGATTGGACGAGTTGCGTGACGCCCTGGTCGCGGACTGGGGTGCCCCCGCGGAGGAAGTTGAGCAGGCGATTCGTCCGGCTCGTGCGACGCGTCTCGCCATCGTGGGGCGGCCCAACGTGGGGAAATCGTCCCTGATCAACGCGCTGATCGCCGAGCCGCGCGCCATCGTCAGCGAGGTCGCCGGCACGACCCGCGACGCGGTCGACATCGCCTACACTTGGAAGGGCGAGCCGTTTCTTTTCATCGACACGGCGGGGATGCGCCAAGAGCGCCGGATGCACGACGCGCTCGAACGCGCGATGACGGGCCGCACGGCGCACGCGATCAATCGCGCCGACGTCTGCATTCTGGTGATCGATGCCTCGACCGGGGTGACGATGCAGGACAAGAAGATCGCCGGTCTCATTCAGGAAGCCCATGCGCCGTGCATGATCGTGGTCAATAAGTGGGACCTGGCGCGCGAACAGGGCGACGCGAGCAAAACCAAGGAGCGGGAATATTACGACCAGGTGAAGAACGACATGTTTTTTCTCTCGTACGCACCGGTGCTTTTTCTCAGCGCGAAATCGGGCGAGCGAATCGAAGGCCTGCTCAAGACGTGCGCGACGATTGCGAAGAACCGCACGTTCCGTTTCCAGACCGGCCCGCTCAATCGCGTGATTACCCGCGCGATGGAAAAGTATGCGCCGCCGTTGGTGAACGGACGGCGGTTCAAGGTGCTTTACGCCGCGCAGCAGGCGGCGAAGGAAGGCGCGCGGGAAATCCCCACGCTGCAACTTTTCGTGAATAGTCCCGCCCTGCTTACACCGGCCTACGAGCGGTATCTCGATTTGAAAATACGTGAATCGTTCGAGCTGCGAGGTTGTCCGCTCCGCTTCGTCATGCGCGGTCGCAGCACCGAGGCTCGCGAAAAGACGCGGTCCCAGATCAAACACAATCCACCTCCGAAACGCCGCGCGCCAAAACGGGGTTCGGTCAAGGTGCGGTAGGGCCTGTGGACATTTTGATTACAGCACTCTGAGAACGATTTTTGTAGCGGCGGTCTATGACCGCCGAACGCACGAGCGACCCACTTGGGTTCATCCTCGGCGGTCATAGACCGCCGCTACAAAGAACCGAATGTCCGCACGCTCTTGCGTAATAATTCTTGATGGCGCACACGAAATGCGGCTTGCTCAATCAATCTTATTACCGGAGAACCATCCATGAAGAACGCCAGAAAAGCACTCAACCGCGTCATCACCTTTCAACTCGCACTGCTCTTTTGCGGCATGGCTCAGGCCGATCCTTCCGATGCGCCCGGCGGCTTCAATACGACTGGAAACGATGCGGCCGCACCCGAGAATACGGCCAACGGCAAAGCTGCGCTTTCTTCCAACACATCCGGCACCTTTAACACGGCCGATGGCGGGTACGCGCTCCAATACAATACGACCGGCTCCCAAAACACGGCCAATGGTCGCTGCGCACTGGAAAACAACACGACCGGTTCCCAAAACACCGCGAACGGTTATGCCGCTCTCAATTTTAATACGACCGGCTACTCCAATACGGCCACGGGCAGTTTTTCACTCAATGCCAACGTGAGCGGCTATTCCAACACGGCCATCGGCAATTATGCGCTTAATTCCAACACGACCGGCTCTTCCAATACGGCCAACGGTCGGGCTGCGCTCTATAATAACACGACTGGCTCTCAAAACGCGGCCAACGGCTTCTACGCGCTCTATTACAACACAACTGGCTCAAACAACACCGCCGACGGTGACCGGGCGCTCAATTATAATTCGACCGGGGAAGGCAATATTGCCCTTGGCTATGAGGCCGGATACAACGTCGCCACCGGCAGCAACAACATCGATATCGGAAATGCGGGCGTCAGCGGAGACGACGCAACCCTTCGCGTCGGCACGCAGGGGACACAGACGAAGAGCTTCGTCGCGGGGATTTTTGGCGTAACCGCGACGAGCGGCGTTCCCGTTTATGTCACCTCAACCGGCCAGCTGGGGACGCTCACGTCCTCGGCGAAATTCAAACGGAATATCCACGATATGGGCGATGCCAGTGATGCGCTCCTGGCGCTGCGTCCGGTTACTTTCCAGTATAAACCGGAAATTGATCCGACCGGCACGCCCCAATTCGGTCTGATCGCTGAGGAAGTGGAGAAAGTATCGCCCGACCTGGTGGTGCACGACGCTGACAACCAGATTTACAGTGTCCGCTACGAAGCGGTGAATGCGATGTTGCTCAATGAATTTCAAAAGCAACATGAGACGATCGCCGAACAGGAAAAGACGATAGCCGCGCAGCAAAAGTTGCTGGAATCCCTCGCCACCCGAGTTGATCAATTGGAGCAGGCGCTGGTAAAAAGCAGGTAAGCGGTGCAGTTGTAGCGGCGGTCTATGACCGCCGTTGTTGGGCAAGACGCTTTTCCATCCGTCGGCGGTCATAGACCGCCGCTACAGACTGAATCCTCAAATCTCCTTCGGCTTGGCGCGAATGCCGGTGTTCTGCGCGTGGGTGAGCGCAATTGCCAGCGCGTCGGCGGCGTCGGACGGCGGGTTTTCCGTAAGGCCGAGCATGGCCCGCATCATGAAACTGACCTGCGCTTTTTGCGCTCCACCCCGGCCCGTCGCGGCGGCTTTGACGCGGCGCGGCGCGTATTCGTAGATCGGCAGTCCGGCTTCAGCAAAAGCGAGCAGGGCCGCGCCGCGCGCGGAGCCAAGCGTGATCGCGACCTGATAATTCTGGAGATAGATGATGCCCTCCACGGCGGCGATATCGGGCTGGTATTCCTGGATAAGATCGGTGACTTGCTGGTGAATCGCCACGAGGCAGCGCGACGGGACGATCTTGTCGGGGTTCTTAATCACGCCATAGGCCAGCGCGCGCGTCGTGCGGCCCTCGACCTGGATAATGCCATAGCCCGTGCTGCGCAGCGAGGGATCGAGGCCAAAGATGACGGACATAGTGGGCGTAGCACCTTAATGCCGGAAATGGCGCTGGCCGGTGAAGATCATGGCGAGGCCGCGCTCGTCGGCGGCCGCGATGACTTGCGCGTCTTTGACGCTGCCGCCGGGCTGGATTGCGGCGGTGGCTCCCGCTTCGGCGGCGGCGATGAGGCCATCGGGGAAGGGGAAAAAGGCGTCGGAGGCGACGATGCTGCTGGTTAGGCTGAGCTTGGCTTCGGAGGCTTTCCAGATGGCGATACGGGAGGAATCGATGCGTGACATTTGGCCCGCGCCGATGCCGAGCGTGCGGTCGTGCGCGGCGTAGACGATGGCGTTGGACTTGACGTGCTTGACGACGCGCCAGCCGAAGAGAAGCGCCTCACGTTCGGCGTCGGTGGGCGGACGCTGGGTGACGACTTTCCAGTCAGCAGTGGAAACCGTGTCGGCGTCGCCGCGCTGAATCAGGAACGAATCGCCCACGGTGGAGCGGATTTCGAGGCCGGGCGCGGGCGCGGAAGTTTCGCTGTTGACCATGAGGCGGAGGTTTTTCTTTTTGGAGAGAAGGGCGAAGGCATCCGGCTCGAAGGCCGGAGCGATGATGACTTCGCTGAAAATTTCCGCGATGAGTTGCGCCACGGCGAGGTCGAGCGGACGATTGACGACGATGATGCCGCCGAAGGGCGCCTGCCGGTCCGTGGCGTAGGCTTTGTCCCACGCTTCGGCGAGGGTGGCTGCGCTGCCGATGCCGCACGGGTTGGTGTGCTTGAGGATGGCGACGGTGGGATTTCCCCCGGTGAATTCGCGGATGAGGCGCACGGCGGCGTTGATGTCGATGAGATTGTTGTAGGAAAGTTCCTTGCCGTGGAGTTGCTGGAAATGGCGCGGGAACTGGCCGTAGAGCGCGGCGGCCTGGTGTGGATTTTCGCCGTAACGGAGCGCCTGGGCGCGGCGCAGCGGTAGCGCGAAAGTTTCCGGAAACACTTCAGGTTCGGGCAGGCGCTGCGCGAGATAATTGGCGATGAGCGCGTCGTAATAGCCGGTGGTGCGGAAGACTTTCGCGGCGAGCCGCTCGCGCGTCGCGAGCGTGGTGTCGCCTTGCGCGGCAATTTCTCCGGCTACGACGGCATAGTCGGCGGGATCGGTGATGACGGTGACGCTGCGATAATTCTTCGCCGCGCTGCGGAGCATGGAGGGACCGCCGATGTCAATGTTTTCGATGGCGTGTTCAAGCGTGACGCCCGGTTTGGAGATGGTCTGCTCGAAGGGGTAGAGGTTGACGACGACGAGGTCGATCGGCTCGATGCCATGCTTGGCGGCCTGTTGGCGATGCTCGTCGTTGTCGCGCAGGAAGAGGAGTCCGCCGTGGACTTTCGGATGGAGCGTCTTCACGCGCCCGTCGAGCATTTCGGGAAAGCCGGTGACGTCGGAGATGTCGGCCACGGTTAACCCCGCATCGCGGAGGGCCTTGGCGGTGCCGCCGGTGGAAATGAGTTCGTAACCAGCGACGGTGAGACTTTGGGCGAAATCGACGAGGCCGGTTTTATCGGAGACAGAGAGGAGGGCGCGTTTGGGCATGAGGGGTTCTGATAAGGATTAGACTTTGAAGATATTTCCAAAATGGGGCAACGCGCGCAAAAAAAACAGGAAAACTATTGCGCCAATTTCCGCAAGGTATATGATTGATGTTCCCAAAGATTATGGCTGACGTCGCAAACCGCTATCCCGAAAACCTTGCCGGCAAGTACTATGTCGATAACCAGTGTATCGACTGTGATCTCTGCCGCGAGACCGCTCCGAGTAATTTTGGCCGCAATGATGATGGCGGCTACTCCTACGTTTACAAGCAACCCACGACTCCCGAAGAGGAAAAGCTTTGCAAGGAAGCGATGGAAGGCTGTCCCGTGGAAGCCATTGGCGATAACGGAAGCTGATTTCAGAAGCCAGCCACGCTCGCATGAGCGCGGCTACGATTCGCCTAATGATTAGGCTTCGGCTTAAGAGGCAAAACCGGGACAGGCACAGCCTTGGGGACGTAATCGTTCAACTCGGGAGGCGGCGCATTGTTCTGTTGCAGGTTGAGAAGGGAGGGTCCCTTCCAAATCAGCAGCCCGACCATAACCACCACGATGGCGACCATGCCGATGATCAGCCACAACTTGTATTTCGCGCCGCCGGCCGTCGCAATAATCTCAACCTCCTCCGTCCGCTTTTCGCGAAACCCGGGATCGGTAATGCGCCGCTTGGCATCTTCGAGTTGCTCAATAAAAGCCGCGTAGGACTCGTAGCGATCCTCCGGATACCGGGCCATCGCCTTGCTCACGGCATAGGCGGTCTGGTCGGAAATGTCAGGAGCGAAGGCCTTCACGGAAATGACGCTGCCGCTGAGATGCATCATCGCCACCGAGTTTGGATCGTCTCCCTCGTACGGCGGACGGCCCGACATCGCATGGAAAAGCGTTGCGCCCAGGCTGTAAAGATCGCTCTTGAAGGTTTCCGCCTCGCGCTCCAGCTTTTCGGGGGCGACGTAGTAGGGCGTGCCCCAGATTTCGCCATCAAAATGGTCCGTGGTGTCGAACGACAGGGAGAGGCCGAAATCGACCACCTTGGGTGTGTTATTGGCGTTGAAAAGAATGTTGCCCGGTTTGATGTCCCGGTGAATCAAGCCGCCACGCTGCAATGCGCACTCGAGGCCGCGCGCCACGGCGATGCCAATTTCGATCCCCTCCAGCTCAGTGATCTGCCCCCGCTCCGCGATCTTGTCGTCGAGCGAACCGCCGGAAATATACTCGACTACCATGTAATAAACGCCCTCGTGCTGGCCGAAGGCATAGACCTGCACAATGTTCGGGTGATTGAGCGACGCGGTGATCTCCGCCTCCCGCAAAAAGGTCGCCAGAAATTTCTGGTCGCTCACCAGCTCGGGCTTCAAGACCTTCACCGCAACGACGCGGTTAAGCGTGAGATCGCGTCCCAGGTAAACCGCACCCATGCCGCCGGAACCGACCTGGCGTTCGAGAAGAAAATTGCCGAACAGGCGGGTGATCTCAAACTGATTGGAGCAATAGGGACAGGCGATGCTGTCCCCTGGATCCAGCCCCGTCACGTCGATCAGGTTCCCGCATTTGGCACATGTGGTCGTCACCATTTTCTCGGCGACCGGATTTTCCATTCGCGAAAAGTGCCATGACTGGGTTCAAATTGCAATTATGGAAACCAACGAGCCGCTCGCGTCCAGCTTATCGATCAATGCGGAGGAGGTGCGCCCTTTTGTGGGACAGCGGCTTGATGTCTTTCTTGCGGCCGTTTTACAGCGTTCGCGCACGCAGGTTCAGTCGCTCCTGAAACAGGGCCTTGTTTATCTTCAACCCGCCGCCGCCAAAGCCCAAGCGAGTTATAGGCTGCGGGCAGGGGATACGGTGACTGTTGAGCCGAGTCCGATTGCGCCCGTTGATGCCGAGCCATCCGGCGAAGCGATTCCACTCGACATTATTTATGAGGACTCTGCGCTGATCGCGCTCAATAAACAGCCGGGGCTGGTGGTTCATCCGGCGGTCGGGCATTGGTCGGGCACGCTCGTCAACGCGTTGATCCATCATTGTGGCGCGCAATTGGCCGGACGCGGCGGGCAGGAGCGGCTCGGCATCGTGCATCGGCTCGATAAGGACACGAGCGGGCTGATGCTCGTCGCCAAGACGGATGAGGTGCACGAGCGGCTGGCGGCGGCGTTTGCGGCGCGCGAGGTGAAGAAGACTTATCGCGCGCTTTGCCTGGGAGTTTTCCGGCGCGCGTCGGGAGAATGCCGGGGTGCGATTGGAAGGCATGCGGTGCATCGCAAGAAGATGCACGTGCCAAAAAATCCGGAGAAAGGCCGCGCGGCCTGGACCGATTACCGCGTGTTAAAGCAAAGCAAGCTGGGCGCGGAAGTGGAATGCCTGCTTCATACCGGACGCACGCATCAGATTCGCGTGCATCTCTCGCATCTGGGGCATCCGATCTGGGGCGACACGCTCTATGGAAAACGCACCCCAATCAACGATTTTTATCCCGCACGCCAAATGCTCCACGCCGCGCGCATCGAAATCGCCCATCCGCTGACCGGGAAGCCGCTGCGCCTCGAAGCGCCGTTGCCGGAGGATTACGCCGCCAGCCGTGCGCTTTTGCTTAGTCTGTAGCGGCGGTCTATGACCGCCGACGGTGAGAGAAAACGTGTTGGCTATCCACGGCGGTCGTAGACCGCCGCTACAACAGAACTACCCCAAAATCAGGGCAAGCTTTTTGGCGGTCGCTTCGGGCCAGTGTTCCTTCTGCGTGAGGATGGCGTACTTCAGGGCTTCATGGGCCTTGGCGTGGGTCAGCTTCGCCACACGCGGGATGGCTTCGAGCAGGATGGCCTGCGCCGTCGCCGTATTTTTGTGCAGCCATCGGATCACCATTTCGACGGTCACGTGGTCATGGTCGGGATGCCAGCAATCGTAATCGGTCACCATGGCGACGGTGGCGTAGGCGATCTGCGCTTCGCGGGCCAGCTTGGCCTCAACAAGGTTGGTCATGCCGACGATGGCATGTCCGGAACTGCGGTACGTTTCCGACTCCGCCCGCGTCGAGAATTGCGGCCCTTCGATGTTCACATAGGTGCCGCCCTTATGCACGGTGGCACCGGCGGCTTGGGCGGAAATGTAGAGAACGTCCTGCAATTCGGAACTGATCGGATCGCCGAAAGCGACGTGGGCGACGATGCCTTCGCCGAAAAAGGTGTCGGCGGCGCGACCCTTGGTCCGGTCGAAGAACTGGTCGGGCAGGACGACATCGCCCGGAGCGTAATCATGCTGGAGCGATCCGACCGCGCTGATGCTGATGATCCAGCGCACGCCGAGTTGCTTGAATCCGTGAAGATTGGCCCGGTGCGGAATTTCGCTCGGGAGCAGCTTGTGGCCGCGGGCGTGGCGGGGGAGGAAGACGACCTCATGGCCGGCCAGTTGTCCCTGGATATAGGCGTCCGAGGGCGGCCCGAACGGCGTATCCAAACGGACTTCCTTCTGCGCGGTGAAAGCGGCGAGCTGGTAGAGACCACTGCCACCGATGATTCCAATTGGCGGGGAAACTGGCATAACCTAAACCTTTCAGGAAGTGATGTGACGATGCAATACTGATCTTTATCCGGCACGCAAACTGCATTAAAGGCAATAATGACTTGAGTTGTTCAAGGGGATTAGCCGATAGTGATGGATTGGCGAAATCGATTTTATCGGCTATTTTCCAAACTAGAAATAAAAGCAATGCCAGCCGCCCCTCTTCCCGCAAACGAGGCCCAACGTCTCGAGGCGTTGCGGGCTTTGAACCTGCTCGATACGCCGCCTGAAGAACGCTTCGACCGCATTACCCGCCTGGCCGCGCGCATTCTGAATGTGCCGATGGCCTGTGTGGCGTTGGTTGACGAAAAGCGCGATTTCTTCAAGTCCCGCTACGGCTTTGATTTAGTTGAGGCGGATCGTGAAAACACTTTTTGCCCTTATACCATCCTCGAGAACAAGCAAATGGTCGTGCCGGACGCCAAGCTGGACACCCGTTTTGCGAATAGTCGGTTCGTCACGGAGAAACCCAACGTCCGGTTTTATGTCGGGAACCCGATTGCGGCCGCGGACGGCAGCCTGGTCGGAACGCTATGTGTGATGGATCACCAACCGCGCGTCCCGAGCGCGGAAGATCTGGCGGTCCTGCGCGATCTGTCGCTGATCGCCCAGATCGAACTCAACCACGGCGAACTTGCCACGGCTTACAAAATCCAGCAGCAAACCGAGGAAAAGCTGCGCCTGAGCGAAGCGCGTTTTCGCGAGGTGGTCGATCTTCCGGGCAAGTTTGTCTGGGAAACGACGCTGGAAGGAAAGACCCTCTTTATCTCCAACCGCGTTCACGAAGTCCTCGGCTATAGCGCCGAGGAGATGCGCAAGCGGGGATTCTTCGAGGGCATGGTGGAAGAGGACGCCGTCATTGCCACGGCCAAGTTTTACTACGCGGCCCAGAAAGGCCAGGGCTTCAGCGATCTTGAATTTCGCTCGAAGACCAAGAACGGAAATATCATCTGGCTGACGGCGCGGGGAACGCCCATGTACGATCAGGACGGAAAAACGGTGATTGCCTATCGCGGCATTTGCGAGGACATCACCGAGCGCAAACAGATTTCGCAGGAGTTGATCACGGCGAAGGACGCGGCGGAAACCGCCAACCGGGCGAAATCGGAATTCCTAGCCAACATGAGCCACGAAATCCGCACGCCGATGAACGCGATCGTCGGAATGACCGGTCTTCTGCTCGGCACCAACCTCAACTCCGAACAGCGCGACTATTCGCAAACCATCCGGCAAAGCGCCGACACGCTGTTGACCATCATCAGCGAGATCCTCGATTTTTCCAAAATCGAAGCGGGCAAGCTCGAACTCGAAGACCACGCATTCGACCTGGCCGTGCTGGTCGAGGAGGCGATCGACTGCGTGGCGCTCCAGGCCAGCGAAAAGGGGGTCGATTTATTCTGGCAAATCGCGCCGGAATTACCGCCCGGTTTCAGCGGCGACGTGACCCGCATTCGGCAAATCCTGGTCAACCTCCTTGCGAATGCCGTCCGGTTTACCGCAAAGGGAGACGTCAGCATCAACGTGAGCAAGGCGGAAAGTGAAGGGGGCGATCATTTTGTCCTCTTTTCCGTTTGGGATACCGGTATTGGCATTCCTGCGGACAAGATCGACCGGCTTTTTCAATCCTTCTCCCAGGTCGACGCCTCCACGACCCGAAAATTCGGAGGCACCGGCCTGGGCCTGGCCATCAGCCGCAAATTGACCGAACTGATGGGCGGAAACATCTGGGTGGAAAGCGAACATGGGAAAGGCTCCGTCTTTCATGTCGCCATACCCTTGAAAGAAGCGCTTCCGCCCAAGCCGCTGGTTCCCAATCCCATCCTCAAGGGCAAAACCCTCATCATCGCGGTGCCCCACTCCGGCGTCCGGTCGATGCTGGAATTTCTCGTGCTCGGCTGGGGCATGACCACCGTTTCGGTTGGCACGGCCGCCGAAGTCATGGCGAAATTACGGGCGGGCCTGACCTTTCACGCCGCCGTGATCGAGGAAGAGCTACCGGATCAATCGGGCAAGGACCTCGCGCAGGACATACGCCGCCAGCGGGGGGCGGCCAGCGCGCCCTGCATCCTGCTCTGTTCTCTCCAGCAACAGGCCGCCTACAGCCAAAATCTCCCGCCCGGATTCGTCGCCGCACTGGCCAAGCCGGTTCATTTCCAGCAATTGCACGGCATCCTGGCCACGTCGCTCAAAGGCGGAAAAGTCACCAACAAGCTTTTGCGTTCCACCGGCCGGATCGACAGTGGTTTCGGCCAGCGCCGCCCGCTGCGCATCCTCCTGGCGGAGGACAACATCATCAATCAAAAGGTCGCCACGCGCATCCTCAGCCAGATGGGTTATCGCCCGGATGTCGTCCATAATGGCGTGGAGGTGCTGGAGGCCCTTGATCGGCAAAAATACGACGTCATCCTGATGGACATCCAAATGCCCGACATGGACGGACTCGAGGCGACGCGCCAGATTCGCACCAAATACACCGGGGTGCGGCGTCCGTGGATTATCGCGATGACCGCCAACGCCATGGATTCCGACCGCAAAAACTGTTTCGATGCGGGCATGGACGGCTACTTGAGCAAGCCGGTGCGCATCGAGGCACTGGAAGCCGAGTTGGTTCGCTCGTCGGAAAATATCGGGCAGGTCGTCGATTTCTCCGTCCTCTCCCGCTTTGGAGAAATGACCGGTTCAGGTTCGGAAGCTGTGCGCGAACTGGTCGAGATTTTTTCGGAGGAGACGCCGCAAACCCTTCAGCAAATTCGCGATGATATCGAGCGCCGCCACGTCCAGGGGATCAGTATTCTGGCCATGCAGTTGGGCAGCGCCTGCCAGAATTTCGGGGCCGAGCGGATGCAGATGCTTTGCTCCAGCCTCCAGGCTGCCGGGAAGAGTGGGGAATTTCCCCTTGCCACCGAATTTGTCGACCGGCTCGAAGCGGAATTCGAGATCGTGAAATCGACTCTGGAGGAGTTCGCCAAGTCTCCTTCCTCCCAGGATAATAACTAGATTAGCGCCCGTCGCTTTTATCCGGCGGCGGCGGCGTCACCCCTTGGTCCGAGACCGAGGAGGGATACGAGGAATCGCCTCCCGGATGCGGATTTTGGTCCGTAACCGGGCTGTTCAGGGTCGAACCCGAGTAGCTGCCGTTGGGTTCTGCATCTTCACTGGATCCCACATTAAGCCCATTGGCCCCCGAGCAACCGGTCGCCATCAGAGTGAATCCAAGCAGGAACGCGGTAAGAATCTTAGGCATGACGCAAATTTGTACCCCGTAACTTCTCAATGTACGAGGAAAAGTGCTTCTAAAAGAGACGTTTCCCTGCCTTTTGCCCTTCCTCGGGAAAAATTCCGTTAATTTGGGAAATTTAGCAATTCCGTTACTGTCTTTAGCATTTTCTTTTGCAAAGTCGCTTGATCTAATCGCCTCCCATAGGCATATTTCCGCGATGCCTGCTGTCGATCCTGCCGTTAAAAACTCGAAAGCGAGTCCGTCGTCCCGTCTTCCTGAATTGCAGCCCCAGCAAAAAATTGCGCTTTATCGCCAGATGCTTCTCATCCGGCGCTTTGAGGAGAAGGCGAAACAGGCCTTCACCCAAGGTAAGATCAAGGGCTTCTGCCACTTGTACAACGGCCAGGAAGCGGTCGCCGTCGGCACGATTTCCGTCCTCAACGACGATGACGCGGTCATCACCGCCTACCGCGATCACGCCCACGCCCTCACGCGCGGCGTCGATGCGAATGCCTGCATGGCCGAGCTTTTTGGCAAGATCACCGGCTGCTCGCGCGGCAAGGGTGGCTCGATGCATTTCTTCGACGCGAAGAAACATTTCTACGGCGGTCACGGCATCGTCGGTGGGCAGATTCCGCTCGGCACCGGTCTGGCCTACGCGCAGAAATATCTCGGCACGAATCGCGTGACCCTGGCCTACATGGGCGACGGCGCGATCAACCAGGGCGCGGTCCACGAGTCGATGAATCTCGCGGCGCTTTGGAAGCTTCCAATCATCTACATCATCGAGAACAACGAGTACTCGATGGGCACCACCATCGCCCGTTCCTCCGCCGGCGATCCGCTCACCAAGCGCGCCGGGGCGTTCGACATGGCGGCGATCCAGGCCAACGGCATGGACATCGACGATGTGCGAGCCAAGACGTTCGAAGCCGTCTCGCTGGCGCGTACCGAGAGCCAACCGACCCTGATGGAAATTCGCACCTACCGTTACTTTGGCCACTCGATGTCCGATCCCGGCCACTACCGTTCGAAGGAAGAAATCGAAGCGCGCCGCCAGAGTGATCCGATTGAGCTCTACAAGGCCCGCCTTCTCGAACAGAAAGTCGCCACCGAGGAAAGCCTCAACGCGCTCGATGAAGAAGCCATGGCCGAGGCGCAGGCCTCTTACGATTTTGCGGAACAGAGCCCCGAGCCCGAGCTCGATACCGTGTTCGAGGACATTTTCGCGCCGGAAGACCAAATTGCCGAGTTCCGGCCCGACCTTCGCGGCCAGAACTAACCAAGCTTTCCTGCCGCAGGACTACTCAAAGAAATTTCATGCCCACCATCACCTACCGCGAAGCCCTCAACCAGGCCCTCTCCGAAGAAATGGAGCGCGACGACCGCGTCATGCTCATGGGCGAGGAAGTCGCCGAATACGACGGCGCCTACAAGGTCAGCCAGGGCCTCCTGAAGAAGTTCGGCCCGAAGCGGATCATCGACACGCCCATCAGCGAGACCGGCTTCGCGGGACTGGCCATCGGCGCGGCCATGTACGGACTGCGGCCCGTGGTCGAATTCATGACCTGGAGTTTTTCCCTCGTCGCCTACGACCAGATCGTCAATAACGCGGCGCAAGTCCGGTACATGTCGGGCGGCCAGTTCTCCTTTCCGATTGTCTTTCGCGGTTCCTCCGGCGGCGGACTGCAAGTCGGCGCGACCCATTCCCACGTACCCGAAAATTGGTACGCCAACGTGCCGGGCCTGACCGTGATCACCCCATCGTTTCCCGATGACGCGAAGGGACTGCTCAAGAGCGCCATCCGCAGCAACAACCCGGTCTGCTTCCTCGAAAACGAAAAACTTTACGGCTACAAGGATGAAGTCCCCGAAGGCGACATCCTGGTCGATATCGGCAAGGCGAAAGTGCGCCGCGAGGGGAACGATCTCACCATCGTCAGCAACAGCGGCTCGACGCATCGCGCGCTTGCCGCCGCGCAAAAACTCGAAGCCGAGGGTATTTCGTGTGAAGTGATCGACCTGCGCACGATCAAGCCGCTCGATTTCGCCACCATCGCCGCCTCGGTAACCAAGACCAACCGGGTGCTCATCGTCGAAGAAAACAAGCCCTTCGCCGGCTGGGGCGCGCAAGTCGCCTACCAGGTGCAACGCGAACTCTTCGACGATCTCGACGCGCCGGTGCATCGCCTCACTTCGCTCGACGTTCCGCAGCCTTATAATTATGGGCTTGAGCAAGCCGTTCTGCCCAACGAGGAGCGGGTCATCGCGGCAATCAAAGCAGTGCTCGCTTAATCGCAATGAGCAAGAAGCATCTTCCGGACGGCATCCGCGTTCGATGGCTGGGTCACGCCACCTTCGATATTGTCGGCCCAGCCGGACAAAAATTCCTCATCGACCCGTTCGTGGTCAACAACCCCGCGTTTCCCAAGAAGCTCGGCGCGGAAGTCACGGCCCCCGGCGCTTACCATGCTCTGCTGGTGACGCATCCCCACTCGGACCACTTCGAGGACGCTCTGCCTTTGCTCAAGGATGATCCGGAGCTCAAGGTGATCTCGCAATTTGAAATCGGCGCCTGGCTAAAAGGGCAGGGCGCGAAGGAAAGCCAGATCATTGGCATGAACACCGGCGGGACGATTGCCATTAAGGACGTGCGCATCACCATGGTCAACGCCGTGCATACGAGTTCCATTGCCGAAGGCGGAATCCAGCGCGCGCTCGGCTTTCCCATCGGCTACGTGCTTCGCTTCGCTAACGGCTTCACCATTTATAACGCTGGCGACACCGCTGTGACCATGGACATGAAGATTGTCCACGATCTCTACAAACCGAACCTGGTCATCCTGCCCATCGGCGATTTCTATACCATGGGCGCTGAGCAGGCCGCCTACGCGTTGAACCTGCTCAAACCGCAATTCGCCATCGGCGGCCATTGGGGCACGTGGAACGGAATGCCTCCTGGCACACCGGAAGCTCTCGAAAAAGAACTGGCGCATTACAAGATCCCCACGCAACTTATCAAACTGAAACCCGGCGAATCGCTCACCTGATACCTTTATGGCCAAAGACATTCTCATGCCCCTGCTCAGCCCCTCGATGACCGAGGGCACCCTCGTCAAGTGGATCAAAAAAGAAGGCGACGCGGTCAAGTCGGGCGAGATTCTCGCGGAAGTTGAAACGGACAAGGCAACCATGGACCTTGAGGCCTTCGACTCGGGCATCCTGCGCAAAATTTTGATTGCGGAAGGCACCAAGGTTCCCGTCCAAACGCGCATCGGCATCATTGGCACGAAGGACGAGAAAATCGACGAGTCGGCTCCAGCTCCAGCCTCTGCTCCCGCAACGCCTGCTGCGCCTGCCGAAGCGAAAGCCGCCGCGCCGTCCCCAGCCCCGACCGCCGTGGCGACGGCTGTGGCTGCTCCGAGCGGAGGCCGGATCAAGGCCTCGCCGCTGGCAAAAAAGGTCGCCTCGGAAAATGGTGTCGCGCTCGCTACGCTGACCGGATCAGGCCCGGGCGGACGCATCGTCAAGCAGGACGTCCTCAACGCTCCCGCCGGTGGCGCGCCGGGTGGCTCCTCGATCTATGCCCGCGGTCCCATTGCCAAGGATGGAAGCACCAAGCTCACCACCATGCGCTCGGTCATCGCCAAGCGCCTGCTCGAGAGCAAAACCACGATTCCCCATTTCTATCTCGAAATCGAGATCGACGCCAAACCGCTCCTCGATTTGCGTGCGCAACTCAACGACTCGCTCGGCAAGCTGAAGCCGCCGGTCAAGCTGAGCCTGAATGATTTTGTGCTCAAGGCGGCGGCCGAAGCCGTGCGCCGCGTTCCGGCCGTCAACGCCTCCTTTGAAGGCGACTCGATCCGACAGTTCGCCGACGTGCAGCTTTCCTTTGCCGTGGCGATTGCGGAAGGTCTTATCACGCCAATCATCAAGGAAGCGCAGAATAAATCGCTCATCCAGATCAGCGGCGAGGCGAAGGCGCTGGCCGCCAAGGCCAAGGAAGGCAAGCTCAAGCCCGATGAATTTCAGGGCGGCACCTTTACCGTATCCAATCTCGGCATGTTGGGCATCGACAGCTTCAGCGCGATCATCAATCCGCCCCAGGCCGCGATTCTCGCCGTCGGTAACATCGTGAAGAAGCCGGTTGTGGGCGCAAACGACGAGATCGTGGTCGGTCATCGCCAGAGCATCACGCTCTCGTGCGATCATCGCGTTGTTGATGGCGCGGTCGGCGCGGCCTACCTCAAGGAATTGCGCGAACTGCTCGAGAAACCGGCGCTGCTTCTGTTGTAGCGGCGGTCTATGACCGCCGAATGCACGAGCCAACCACTTGGGTTCATCCTCGGCGGTCATAGACCGCCGCTACAAAGAGCTTAAATCGAAGTTCGCCTTAAAACCCGTCGAGGCTGGGCTGACGTTCAAGTTTCTTCGCCGTCGTTTCCTTCGCGATCAACTCTCTCGACCTAACGGTAAGGGTTGTTCCGTCCTGGGCCAATTTAGCTGTCGCGCCGTCGTCCCTTGTCCACCATTTTTCACCCTCGACCATCTGAGGCGCTTCCCATCCACGTCCCTGGGAATTGTCACTTAGCAACGTTCGGACTTCTGCGATGGTCAAGACATCACCATTTAATTTCTTGTACGCTTCCTCAACGGAAATTCCGTCGGAAATCATCACGTCGATTTCAAAGCCACCTTTTTGAAAAACGACGTTGCTCGATGGAATCTTGTCTCCTTCGCCTTTTTGATCGACCTCCGAAAGCGGTTGGCCATAGCGCGCTACGAGTCCATCCGCGGTTTCACCTACTCGTGCCCGAGCGGTTGCCGTTATACCGGCGGTGAGTAGGAACGTAAGAAGAATAATCTTCATGATGAAAACTAGATAATTTTTCCTCGGAAAGCAAATGATCGCTTTCTTTACCGTTTTCGCCGCACTCCCCATTCAGCCTTTCATCTGGCGAGCGTAATGTTATTGTACACACGTGAACTTCGTCCTCAAGTTGCTTCATGCAAAGAGACGGCATGATATTCGCAAGGGCAAGCTTTGGGAAATCACCAAAGTGTGGGGTATTGATGTCTTCAAAGAGGAAAAGCAACCGGCCAAGCCTGAACCCTTAAAAAAACCGGAGGGCGGTACGGTGGATGCGATGCGAGTCCACATTATCGAGGGCGAAGACAACGTGACCAACTTGACCAAGAAGCCTGAGCTTTTGTAATGCGTGTGGACATTTAGATCCCGGCGCTCTGAGAACGATTTTTGTAGCGGCGGTCTATGACCGCCGAGGATGAACCCAAGTGGGTTGTTCGTGCGTTCGGCGGTCATAGACCGCCGCTACAAAGAACCGAATGTCCACAAGCTCTAAGCAGGAAGCCAACCCAATTTTCAATCCAACGGTGGTACGCCGGATGGAGCCGGCGCAGGCAAATTTTGCGGAGCAACCCGCGTTGAGGGCACGGATGATGGTGACGGGGAAGTCTCCGCGACGGGCGGAGGCGGCACAAAGGGCGGGGCGACGGGAGGCATGTCGCGCTTCGCCACCGTTTTCACAATCTCGATCTTGAGACTCTGCATCAACTGAAAAACCGGCGTGTTCAAGTCAACCATCGGGTTGACTTCTTCCAGCGCGGATTTGGTAATCGCGATATGGCCGACATCGAACCCGTCGAGCGCGGCGTCCATCGGCACCCATTGATCGGGCCCGATCCAGGCTTCGGCCCACATGTGGAAACCGAATATCCCCGTGTCCTGGTCGACGGCATTGGCAATCGTCGGCTCCTCGTCACCGGGCGGGACATAACCGAAACCAACCACGCACCGGGTGGGCAGACCCGCCGCACGACCGAGCGCGGCACAAAGCACCGCGTGTTCCGTACAATCGCCTTCGCGCAATTTGGCGGTTTCCTCCGCCGAAATGAAACCGACGTTGAGGTCCTTCTTAGTGATGTAGGCCCGGACAAATCGTTCGATGAGATGCGCCGCGCGCACGGGATTTTTTTCATCGCCCACCGCTTGCCGGGCCAGGGCCTGGATTTCGGGCGCATTCACCTCCAGGTAGGCGGAGGCTTGCAGGTAGGGATGCAACTCCGGCGTGTCGGCATGGGGCAACTGCCAGGTCGCGTCGGCGGCGGTGAAGCGGGGCGCGGTGACCTCGACTTCGCACAAGCCGGGTTCGGAGGAAAGCACGCGCTGTTCGCCCTGGTTCCAGAGGGTGAGCGTCTGGCCGGGATCGAGGGGAATCAGCCGGTAAACGGCCTGGCCCAGGTCGTGCGGGGAGGGGAGCGCGCGCTGGGGATGAATCAGCGTGGAGGCAAAAATCTCTGCGCCCTCCGGCTGCTTCATGCACTCCGCGCGGTCAGTGACATATTCATGCATGTCTCCAAGGCCGGGCAGCACGGTCAGCGATTCGACGTCGTTGGCCTGGTCATCCACCCACATCGTCGAGAGAAGTCCCGGCATGTAGCTCACTTCGCTGGTGAGCTTCCAAAGCTTGCGATTGACGCCGCGAACATTGCGCGTTTCCTGGTCGACGACATTGCCTTTCTCCACCACGACGGCCTGGGGATAGTCCGTGTCAAACGTATCGAAGGAAAAAGGCTGGCCGGGCTTGAGTGGGACCGCATTGCTCGCGCGCCGGATCGCTTCGGGACCGAGCGCGCTGAGCCGGGGTAGATAAAAACGCTGGGTCTGGCCACGGCTGGAAACCACCATATCATCGCCTTCGCGCACGCCACTCGATTCGACAGCCGATCCCGCATCGCTGACCTCGTCGAAACTCAGCACGCCACCGTCGGCGTCTTCCGTCACCTTGGACGTCTCGACGATCTTCAGGCTGGTCCCGAGCCTCTTCACCACGAATTGCTCCTGATGCGACGTGAGGTATTGCGAACCAGTTGCGGTGTCGGTCTTTGTGGTCACGGTGCTGCCAAACCCGCAGGTCTTGCCGTCCAGCACCACGATAACCCATTCCTCAAAAATGGGTTTCTGCGCGTCTGAAGCAGGCGCTTGCGCAAGAAGTCCCGTCGCGGTCAGAAGCCACGCCAGCGTTGCCGATGCGGGCAGAAAAGTTCTACTGCGCCTGAAGCGGTGCGGGAGTTTGTGGCGGCGTTGCATCAGAATTGGTGATCGGTATGGAATTGCTTGCGGCGTTGGAACCGGCGGCGGCGTTCGTCGCGCCATTTTGGAGAGCCGAATTGGAGCTTATCCCCGGAGGGAGCGAGTCGGGGCCGGAAGCGTAGGCATAGGGCAGCACGCCGAAACCCGCGGAGGTACCAGCATCCATCACCCTGGAAAGAACGTCAGGGGACGCGTCCTTGTCAATTTTTACGGTCAACTTCAAAGCTTGGTTCTCGGCCCTTTTATTCTTAAGAAAATCGTCGATTTGATCCAGGGTGACCGGAGTGTTATCGAAAAATATCTCGCTCTCCGATGAGATGTAAATGACCGCCGTGGAGGGCTCGTTGGTTGTCTCAGGCACGGAAGTATTCGCCGGCACGGGAAGGGGAGGAGCGGCCTTCATGCTGCCAGCGGAATTCGGCTGAACTGGCGGCGTCGGGTTGGCGGGAGGGAGGTTGGTTTGGCCTGCAACATTCAGTTTGGGAACCAGTCCCATGGACTGCATGACACTCGCCGTCCCGCCCATGGCCCCCGCGAGAAAAATTCCCTGGTTGCCAATGCCCGAAACGGAGTAGCCCTGAACACCCTCCTCATCCGGAGTGATGACGCAGGACCAGGCGCCCATCGGCGCGAGCCAGGTCAGGTCGGCGGGCAAATCCCTGCCCTTGAGCATCGCCGCCAAGTCCTTATTGAACATTCCGGCGAGGGAAAGATAGGGCATGGCGGTCTGGTAGGCGCGATTCAGCAAATAGGGGGAATCCAAAAAGAAGACTTGCGCGGCGCCGTTGCGTTTGTCACCCACCTGCCGGTTGAAATCGGCATTGTGAGTCAGTCCAATCGTTGGATCGCGCTGGAAGGAACGGACCGCCTGATTTTCCGTCAGAAAAACGCCGAGATAGGGGCCGTCCTCGGTGATCGTCGGGCTGAAGGGTGACGCTTGGACAAATTGCAGGGTCGCGAAATGCTGGCCGTTGGAGTTGAGTTCCGTGATCACGGCAGAGGCCTCGTAAGCCTTGCGCACCGACTCGATGATCGCGGTAATCGCGGGCTTGAAATCATCCGGTTTATCCAGCTTCACGAACAAACCGACCTCAGGATACGGCGAGTCGGCGGGCCATTCCGCTTGGACGGAAAATTCAGGACCCAGCGCATTGACAATGTCGTGAGGATCGAGGTCCGCGCTCCGCATCCAGTTTTGCAGAAAGGTAACCAGGCCGCTTGCCATCGGGTTGATGGTCGCAGGTGTATTGATGATCCCAAGCGGCGACTGCTCCGATTGTTCCTTGAGGTTTTTAAAGTATTGCTCCCAATTGATGCTGGACGCCATGTAGAAACGGGTATCCGGCCCCGTGAATTTCAGGGTCTCGAACGGGCACGGATCGATGCCCATGCCAGAGTCGAGCTGCGCCGGACGAGGGATCAGGAACGAAAAACGATCGGCAATCTCGCCGTTCTCGAACTGTGTCGCCAAAGCCGCACCGCTCAACGCGTCAAGTTTTTGGGCCAGAAAATCGCCTGCGGCCGGATTGGTTTTCTCCATCTGTTGCTGAAGAATTTTCAACAGGGAATGGTAATTGACATAGACCAGCGTCATCGGATTGTCGCCGACCTCCTCCAGCGCTTTTCGATAATCGACATCCTCGGCGAGGCTGGAGGTCGTCGATTTCTTTTGGAATCGCTCCAGCCAATCCTGCAAGGAGGCCTCGCCCCACGAGGTGATGATCCAACCGTGGACTCGAGCCACGCATATTTTATCCGGCGCGCCCGGCCCCTGAATCCAGTCGTAATCGACGCCCGCGACGTTACCCGTGCCCGTTTTGCCCTGCTTGATCATGTCAGGCCAGGTTGTCTTGAATTTTTCGATAAACACGCCCCAATCGCCCAGGGCCGCCTTCGGTTTAATAGCGGCGATAAGACCCATTTGCTCCGGGTGGTCATAATCGAAGTGGGTGACGGCGATGAACGATTGACCGCTCAGGTTCGGAAGGAAGGTATGAAGCAAATCGAGGTTTTTCTGCCCAACCAAATTCACAATGGCATCATACAACGGCTTGCTGTTGGGCGAATCGATCAACGTTTTCAGCTGGGACGTTTCATAGCCGTCGAGGACGGTCGTCCCATTGGGGATCGAAGCAAAGGCGATGGTATTGGCCGGGACCAGTTCCGCGGAATCAACCTCATTGGCGCCAAAGAAATGCGGCCAGGCGATCCAGCCCAAGCCGAGGAGAATCAAGGCGGTGCCAACAAGAAAGAGCAAACTCGGGCGGATCATGAGACGCTCCATGTTGGCGGAGCGAATGCGTTTTGGCAAACTTCTGCGGAAGACAATAACGGAATTATCAAATTATGGGAATTTTCGGAATGGGATTAGGTAGGCCTTGACCACCGCTACAGGCTGAGCCGAAGCCTACGATTCTCCCCGCGCCAATTCCTCCGCGCGACGCTTTGCCGCCGCCAGGCAGCGCGCCATGAGCTGATTCAGCGCGTCGTGCTCCTCCAGCACGGCGCATCCGGCCACCGTCGTGCCCTTGGGGCTCTTGACCTGAGCCGCCAGCTCCATTTGCGTGAGCGAGGATTGCGCCGCCAGTTGCGCCGAGCCCAGCACGGTCTGAATCGCCAGGTCTTTGGCCAACTCCTCCGGCAGACCAAGCGCGACCGCACCGCGAATCAGCGCCTCTGTGAAATGGAAAACGTAGGCGGGACCGCTCCCCGACAGTGCGGTAACCGCGTCGATCTGATTCTCGTCAACGAGCCTTGCCATGCCTGCCGAAGAGAGGACGCGATGCGCCAGGACGAGGTCATCCCCGGTGACGTTCGGCCCGCCCGCGTAGACGCTCGCCCCCGCGCCGATTTGCATCGGGGTGTTCGGCATGGCCCGCACCACACGCGCGTTCGGATGGAGCCAGTCGCAAATTTTTTTGATGGTCACGCCAGCGGCGATGGAAAGAAAGAGCTTTCCCGCGCTGATTTCGCGCAGGGAGGACATCGCCTCGGGAAGGACCTGCGGTTTGACGGCAAGGATGGTAAGGTCGCTCTGGCGCACGACATCGTTGTTGCTCGCGGTCCAGTGCGCACCCGGCAGCAGATCGAGGAAAGGCTGCCCATCCTGCGGCGTTGGCGCGGAGCAAATCAAGTTCGTAGCCGGGACGATTCCGCCCTGGACGAGTCCCTTGCCCAGCGCCCGCGCCATGACTCCAGCGCCGATGAAACCGATGATCATATTAAATAAGCGCTTGTGCGCTTACGCCCCCAGCCCAAATTTCTTCAACTTGGTGTAAAGCGTGGGGCGGTGAATGCCCAGCAGTTCCGCTGCCTTCTTCTTGTTTCCGTTGCATTGGTCGAGCGCGGCCATGAGCGCGGCCTTTTCGCGTTCGGCGAGGTTGAAGGACTGGGAATCGGTGAGCAACGCGCGAATTTGCGGCGGCGATTCGGAAAGCTCGGACGCACCGTGGCTTGGCGACATACCAGCTTCCGAGGTTATTCCATGCACGACTTCATGCGGCAGATTGCGGCGCGTGATCATGCTGCCGGTTGTCAGCACGACGGCGCGCTCGATGACGTTTTGCAGTTCCCGCACGTTGCCGGGCCAGCGATAGCGCAGCAGCGCATCGTAGGCTTCCGATTGGATCGTCAGCAGCGGCTTGTTCATCTTGGTGCAAAAACGCTGGAGAAAGACTTGCGCCAGTTCGGGAATGTCCTCGGTCCGGTCGCGCAGGGGCGGGATGGAGAGCGTGAAAGTGTTGAGCCGGTAAAAGAGATCCTCGCGCAGGCGTCCGAGGCGGATCGCTTCCTCCGGCCGCCGGTTGCTGGCCGCCACGAGCCGGAAATCGGCCTTCATGATCTGCGTGCTGCCGAGCGGCCGGAACTCACGTTCCTGGAGCACGCGCAGGAAACGGGTCTGCAAATCGACCGGCATTTCGGCAATTTCATCCAGGAAAAGCGTCCCTCCGGCTGCCGCACTCAGCATGCCGGGAAAGTCCTGGCTGGCGCCGGTGAATGCGCCCTTCTTATAACCGAACAGCTCGCCCTCGATCATGTTTTGCGGGAAGGCCGCGCAATTGAGCTTGATCAGCGGCCCCTCGGAACGCGGGCTCAACTCGTGGATGCGGTTGGCGAAGATTTCCTTGCCCACGCCGCTCTCGCCCACGACCAGCACGTTGGCCTCGCTCGGGGCAATCTGCTCCACCAACTCGAAGAGCTCCCGCATCTTGACGTTTTTAAAGATGGGTTGAAGCTGGGCTTCCGCGCGTTGCACCCGCTTTTTCAGGCGCTCGGTTTCCTCCCGCAACTGGACCGTCTCCTGGCGCAGGCCATGGCTTTCCAGCGCCTTGGCGACCAGGCTGAGCAGCTCGTCCGGCACGTAGGGTTTGCTGATAAAATGGAACGCCCCGATCTTGATCGAGGCGATGGCGTTATTGAGCGAGTCGTTCGCAGTGACGACGATGACCGGCAGCGCGGGATGTTGCAGGCGGATCGTCCGCAGCAAATCGAGCCCTTCCCCGTCGGGCAGACCCAGGTCGAGCAGCAGGACGTCCGGCTTATGGTCGGCAATCATCTGCAAACCCTGTTTGCCGGTAAAGGCCGATGCAGAGGCGTATCCGCGCCGTTCCAGAATGGCGGCGAGTGTGGCTTGGATGTTCCGTTCGTCGTCGACGATTCCGATCAGGGGCTTCGAAGTCATTGCTGTTAATATTACCTACCACGTTATATCTAGCACAGACTGACGGCGGAGGCGAGAGCTATGTCTGATTTGAAGACACTTTAACACACCGGTATCATTCATCTATCTCAGAATTGGGCGGGGTTGCGCAGGGCCGATGCGAGCCTTTCCAAATAATCGCGCCTCCGGATCTCGATCGCCCCGAGCCGCGCGGTGAGGGGGGAGAGGACCTGCGTGTCAAAAAGCTCGAATTTCCGGGTGCGCAGATGCTCCATCAGATGGCACAGGGCGATCTTCGAAGCATCGGTCACGCGATGGAACATCGATTCCCCGGCGAAAAAACCTTCGATTGCCACGCCGTAGATACCTCCCACCAGCCGGCCCTCCTGCCAAACCTCGACGCTATGGGCGTGGCCCTGCCGGTGCAATTCCAGGTAAGCCTCGATGAACCGTGGGCTGATCCAGGTCGATTCGCGGCCCTCGGCAGGTTGCGCGCAGGCGTGAATGACGGCGCGGAAATCGCGGTCGATGGTCAGTTCGAAGGGATGGTGGCGCAACTTCGGTTCCAGCCGCTTGGGAGGACGAAAGGTGTCGATGTCAAAAATCGCGCGCGGATCGGGCGACCACCAGGTCAGCGGCTCGTCCGTCCAGGGAAAAATCCCCGAGCGATAAGCCAGAAGCAAACGCGGAACGGAAAGATCGCCGCCGAGAGCCAGCAGGCCTTCGCGGTTGGCCGATTGCAGATTCGGAAAGACGAGGTTGTCCGGTCGCAGAATATTCATGTCATAAGGGTTCGCTACCCAAGCCCACGAAAAAAATAATGTAAATCTGGACGATGGCCACCACAACGCTGAGGACGACGATGAGCAGGGCCGGCATCGCCTTGCGCGTGCGCAGATAGCGGCGGCCCATCAGGATAATCAGGACCAGGGCGAGGATAAACGCGGCATGAGGCGCGAAATGCCACGCGTAACGGTATCCCAGGAAAAGGGCGATCAAGCCGCAGACCAGTCCCGCCACCAGAGACGGTACGCTTTTGGCCTTCACGTAACCCATCGCTCCGCCGACGATGAGGAGAATGCCGTAGATATAGAGAAGTAGGACAGGCCATGGAATCATATCTCCCTATTTTGCCTGACTTTTCCTTTCCGCGCAACGGTGCTGCGAATGTAGCGGCGGTCTATGACCGCCGACGCATTTAGAATGAACCTTGATCGGCGGTCATAGACCGCCGCTACAATAAAAAATAAAAATCCGCGCGGATTGCCCCCGATCCGCGTCTAGGCTGTAGATGACGCTCCCGTTCGTGGTCATAACCCCCTAACATGCCTCTCGTGACGACACCCGCGCTCACCCCCTCGTCCGCCGCAGCCGAAGCCGCTCCAGGGATGGATTCCGCCGAGCGGGTCATGGTCATAGCCGCACTGGCCGGTGACGACGAGGCGTTCGAAACCGTCATCCGCACCTATAGCCGCCGGGTCTATGTCGTTGCCTACGCAATTTTGCAGGATGTCTCCGAAGCCGAGGACATTGTCCAGGACACGTTCCTCAAAGCGCATCATCAGCGGGGCAAACTACGCGAACCGGAAAAATTTCCCGCATGGCTTCTCACCGTCACCCGTAATGGCGCCCGCGACCGGCTGAGACGACGCCGTCCCCAGGCCGAACCTGAGGCCTTCGATACCCTGGCCGATCACAGCGTAGCGACCCCCGGCTCCGCCCTGGAAAAAGAGGAGCATCAGGCGCATCTTCGCCGCGCCATGGCCACGCTGCCGGAGGAGCATCGCACGGCACTGACCCTCCGCTATCTGGAGGGCCTCGATTATCGCGCCATCGAAACCACCATGGGCCTGAGCAATGGCGCGTTGCGTGGCATTTTGGGGCGCGCGCTCGGCACCCTGCGCCGCATGCCGGGACTCAGTCCCCTCGAAAGGAGCAGCTCATGAAACCTCTTTCCCCCCACGATCCGCTGGATGACCTGATCGCCGCCGCGTTGCACGGCGAACTCACGCCGGAGGAGCACACGCAATTTGAGTTCCGTCTTCAAACCGATCCCGCCGCGCTAGCGGCTTACCAGGAGGCCCATGCCATGCACGATTTACTCGAAAAAACGCACAAAACCGCCCAACCCGATCCCGCCTTTGAACAGCGGATGGTCTCCGGCGTCCGCCGCAAGCTTCAGACCGAACAGCATCGCGAGACCACGTGGGAGAGCCTGCTCGCGTTGTGGATCGGACTGAAAAGATTCTTCGGAAAACGCCGCGCTTGGGAATATGCCACCGTCTGCTTGATTATCGCGGTCCTTGCCGGAGTTGCCCTGGGCCCGATTACGAATGGAATTAAGCAGGCTAAAGGAAGCGCGGCCATGCAGCAGGCGAGAGAGCTGGCGATGGAAAAGGCGGACATGCAGGCGCAAATCGGCGCAGCAAAAGCAACGCAAACGTTTGCCGATGCCGACGCACCAAAAAATCTAAGTGGCGCGAACACCTACACCGGCGGGACGACTGTTACTGCAGGTAATCAAGCTGTCACCATGGCTGCGCCAAGCGCAGCGCCAACGGGTATCGACGCCAATACTGTTTCTACCACAGAAGCCGCAACCACCCCACCGGCCGCCCCTTCAAGCAGCCCTGTTGCTAAATCGCTTGATGATCTCGCGAACCTCGACCAAGCGCAGCAGGCCAAGCAACAGATCACGCAAAGCCAGATGCAGCTGGCGCTCAAGGACAAGTCGGCAGCGCAACCGACAGGAGCCGAGCCTGCAGGTACTAGCGGAAGTCCAAGCTCTGCCCCAGCTCCCGCCGACACGACCGCCATCGACACACGCAAACTGATCCGCAACGCACAACTCGATCTCGAAGTGAAGAGTTTCCAGGCCGCGATGGACCAGATCACGGCACTGACGAAAGCGGCAGGCGGTTACGTCGACACGAGCAATTCGCAAAAGGGCGGCAATGGCAAGTTGCAGGGTACCGTCGTGGTGAAGGTGCTGCCGCAGAACCTCGACGATTTCCTGCTCAAGTTGCGCGACCTCGGCGAGGTGCAGAACCAATCGGTCAGCACGGACGACGTGACCAAGGACTACTACGACACGCAGGCGCGGCTCGACAACTCGCGCCGGATGGAGGAGCAATTGCAGGATCTGCTCAAGCGCACGAATGGCAAGGTCTCCGAGCTGCTGCAGGTCGAGCGTGAGTTGGGTCGGGTGCGCGGTGAGATCGAGCAGATGCAGGGGCAACTCAAGCTTTACGATTTCGAGGTGCAGTACGCGACGGTCACGATGCAGTTGCGCGAAAAGGATCTCAACCAGGCAGCGGCCTATCTGCTGAAGGAACAGGACGATTTCTCCCTCTTCGCCACCGACGTCGAGGGCACGTTCCAGAAGGCGCGCCAGAGTGCGGACGATTTCAAGGCGCAAGTCCTGGTGGCCAACCTCGTCCACAATTCGGGCAGCGACGTTTCCGCCGAACTCACGGTGATGGTCGCGCCCGATCAGATCGAACCGTTTCTCGCGCAGGTCCGGTCGCTGGGCCGCGTGGCCAACTTTACCCGCCAGACGCAGCGCGTCGCCAAGGACGGTGGCGACAGCGACGAGCCCGCCGATCAGACCCTGACCGAGAAGGACAAGGTGCAGGTGCATCTCGCCATCCGCTCGGACGACGAGACGCGCAAGCAGGTCGCGCTGACCGTGGTGGCCAAGGCCGTCGATGACGCGCTCGATCAGGCGAAGGCGGCGGCGCTGGCGAATGCGGGCGCGGAAATCCTGAGTTCCTCACTCAACAAAACGCCGCAGGGTCAATCGACCGCGCAACTGACCGTGCGTGTTCCCGGCAAGGATTATGCCGCGCTGATCGCGGCGATAGAGGCGTTGGGCCGGACCGCTTCGCTCAGCATCCAGCGCAACGACGACTCAGGCCCCGGCTCGAACGGCGACGACGCGCCGGTGATCGTCTCGCTTTCGCTAACCGACGACGATACGCCGCTGCAGGAGACCGAGATGTCCGTGATCGCCTCCGATGTCGATCAGCAGTCGCAGCAAATCAAGAAGGACGCCGCAGCGGCCGGCGTCGAAGTGAAGGCTTCCAGTTTTGAGCGCCAGCCCGACGGCACCGAATTGGCGCAGATGACGTTCCGCCTGCCCATGTCGAAATATCCCGCCTTTGTGGAAAGCGTGAAGGCGCTCGGCAAGGTCGAATCACTCTCCGTCCATCGCGACGACCGTCCCGATCAGACGATCACCGACGACTCCGCGCCCGCCGAGATCAGCCTGCAATTGCATAATCAGGGCGAGATCGTGCCCGACAACAACGGCTTGTGGACGACCTTACGGCAAACGTTCGGCGACGGCGCGGCGGCGCTCTTCGGCAGCGTGCGGGTGATTGGCGTGGCGATCGCGTTCCTCACGCCGTGGGTTTTCACCCTCATTCTCCTCGCGTGGGTTGGCCGCCGGATTTATATCTGGAGGAAACGGTAGCCGTCGCGCGCCGCACTTGCCTTCCTGGAGGGACCGGCTCCTGCCGGTCCGCGGACGACCAGGAGGTCGTCCCTCCAGAATAGAATTGGAGTGCGACGGTCGCAGACCGCCGCTACACTAAAAACCATGAGCAAGTCCAAGCCTCACCGCATCGTCCTCGGCGTCACCGGTTCCATCGCGGCCTATCGCGCGGCGGAATTGGCCAGCACGCTGACCAAGGAAGGCGTCGAGGTCGACGTGGTTTTGACCGATGAAGCGCTGCGTTTTATTACTGCGCTGACGTTCACCGCGCTCACGCGCCGCGAGGTCTATACGCGCGAAAACGACGCAATGCGCGATGGACAGCCCGCACATATCTCCTTGGCGGACCGCGCGGACCTCGTCGTTGTCGCGCCCGCCACCGCGCATCTCATCGCGCAACTCGCGCATGGATTCGCGCCCGATTTGCTCACGTCTCTTCTTCTCGCCACACCCGCGCCGGTGATCGTCGCACCCGCGATGAATGGCAAGATGTGGCATCATCCCGCGACGCAGGATAACGTAATTCTCCTCCGAAAACGGGGCGTTTCGTTCATCGGGCCCGAAGCCGGATTGCTCGCATGCGGTTACGAAGGTCTCGGACGTTTGTGGCCGGTCGCGGAGATCGCGCGCGAAATTTTTTCGCGCCTCAAATGAAAAAATCGCGAATTTTTTCGCGAAAAGCGGTGCGCATCACAAAACACGCGCGAAAAAAATTTAACGATTTATTGAAATTCCATTTGACGCATTCACAAGAAAAACTTAATTCTAAGCGAGTGATAAATATTTATTTGCACGATTTCGCGCAACAAGTGCGATTTGAAGAGGGGGTGATTCTCCATGGCAACTAAGAAGAAAGCCCCGGTTAAGAAAAAGAAAGCCGTCAAGAAGAAGAAATAATTCTTCTGACGTAGTTTTGAGAAGGGAGAGGTCCGCAAGGGTCTCTCCCTTTTTATTTGTGTGGGTAGGGATGCGAGTCCCTTCGCGTCCCACTCTTTCAACGGACGGCAACGAACTACCGTCCCTACCAACCGCGCGGAAAACGCTGCGCGATGCCATCGAGAATCTCCACCGGCAGACTCATCTCCTCTGGCCAGCCGCGCGTGTAGCCTTCTCCCGGAAGCTTCCGCGTTGCATCGAAGCCGATGTGCGAGCCGATGTTGGCCACGGTCGGCGCGTGGTCGAGGCTGTCGCACGGTCCCTTGGTTAGCAGGCTGTCGCGCTGTGGATCGATGTTCGCGCAGAGATGAAAAAGCACGTCGCTCGTGTCGTGGACGTTCACGTGCGCGTCGACCACGACAATAATTTTCGTGAACATCATCTGCCCCATGCCCCAGAGGCCGTGCATGATTTTGTAGGCCTGATACGGATACTGCTTCCGGATGCTCACAAAGACGAGATTGTGAAAAACGCCTTCGGCGGGCAGCGCCATGTCGACAATTTCCGGAAAGTTCATTTTAAAGACCGGCAGGAAAAGCCGCACGCTGGCGTGGCCCAGATAGAGATCTTCCATCGGCGGTTTACCGACAATCGTGGCCGGATAAATCGCATCGCGGCGGTGCGTGATGCAGGTGACGTGAAACGCGGGATAGTCGTCAACGGGCGTGTAAAAGCCGGTGTGGTCGCCGAAAGGGCCCTCCGCGCGGAGCGGTTCGGTCGGATCGATGTAGCCCTCGATAACGAAGTCCGAATGGGCCGGGACTTCAAGGTCGATGGTCTCGCACTTGATCATCGGCACTGACTTCTTGCGCAAAAATCCGGCGAGCAACACTTCATCGAGCCCGTCGGGCATCGGCGCCATCGCGCAAAACGGCATGACCGGATCGCCGCCGAGACAGACCGCCACGGGCATGCGCTGGCCAGTCTCGTAGTAACGCTTGCCGTGACGCGCGGCGACTTTGTGCAGTTGCCAGTGCATCCCCGTCGTGCGTCCGTCGAAGATCTGCATACGGTACATGCCGATGTTGCGGTCGCCGGTGTCGGGGTCCTGCGTGTACACCGTGGGCAGCGTGACAAACGGACCGCCGTCCTGCGGCCAGCATTTCAGAATCGGCAGCGCGGTGAGATCGAAGTCGGGCGTCGCGCCTTGATCGAACCGCACGATCACGTCTTTGCATGGGCCGCTACGGACGCGGGCCGGACGCGCGTGCATGGCATCGAAACCCGCGCGCAAGAGCGCCCACGCTTCGCCGAGCGACTTCGGTGGCTTGGCCTTGAGCAGAAAAGCGATCTGATCGGCGACTTCATCGACGTGATTCACCTCAAGCGCCAGGGCCATGCGTTTCTCCGAGCCAAAAGCGTTGATCAGCACCGGGAAGGCCGAGATTTTTCCCGTGGGCAAAAGCGGCTTCTCGATCAGCAGCGCCTTCCCGCCGCCGGGCGATTTCATTTCCCGATTCGCCAGCGCGGTGATTTCAAGATCGGTGCGAACCGGTTCGGTGATGCGGACCAATTCGCCCGCCGTTTCCAGCTTGTCCGCAAATTCGCGCATGGAGGAGAAGGCCATCCCGCATGGTAGCCGTGGTCGTGAGACCGTGGCAAGAAACCACCGTCTTACAACGGCGGCTACATGATTGCATCGTGCCCACCACGCCCTAGAAATAGTCATGGCCGCGCCGCGCTTATATTTCACC
>Ga0182024_10000667_pt1 | contig 88995 bp, 86 predicted proteins | sample P32metaG_FD_120480 | JGI IMG/M metagenome (GOLD analysis project Ga0182024, IMG submission 120480) | Permafrost microbial communities from Stordalen Mire, Sweden - P3-2 metaG (Illumina Assembly) | ecosystem: Environmental > Terrestrial > Soil > Wetlands > Permafrost | place: Sweden: Stordalen... | reverse complement strand
GCGGAGGTCCACAGCGTCGCGACCCCAGCGCACGCGGCGATCAACAAATTTCGCCAACGCACACCGCGACCAACTCCCAATTTGCTTTTCACCATTTACTCCCCAAAGCCGACTGCTTCTCTCGGAGGTCAGCTATGCCCCGACTCAAACGACCCTGTTCGCCGCACGTATCTCATTACGGGCACATTAACGCGGCCTAGGTAGCATCTTGCGGAAGACCTTGTCAAGCAGGGTTATGCACACCGATCCACGACGATGGCCCTGAAAAATCGCGGAGTTACGCGAGGTGTAGCGGATTTGAGCGCGTTCGGGAGGGAAAATACGGAGATTTTCTTATCGACCTTCGCATCGCCTTGGAGCGTTATTGCGGTCCTTTTCGGCCATTCTTGGCGCGATGCTTTTGCGGATCTCGCAGCCGACTTTCGTCAGAATTTTGTCTCAACCGGCGTCAGCGAGTTGACGCCTGCTGTTCAGGAGTTGGAGCAGCGGCAAAAATGCGGGCAGCTAAACTGCGGGGGCGAGATCCTCGGCGAGCGATTTCGCCAAATCACCGCTGATAGTCGCTTCGGCGCCAAGATTTGGATGATCCGCCTGGATTGCGACCTGCCCTGCTTGCGCGAGTTTCAGAAAGGCGCCGCTGTCCATGCCCACCTCAAAACGCACGAACTGAACCGAGCTAACGCGCTCGGCGGACATTTGGCGATCGTCGAATTTCAGCGGAACTTTCTTATCGCCAAGTTTGAGCCATATATGCTTCTCGATACCAACCAACCGCCGCAACGCCGCATCGCGCTCCGCCGCCTCGGCGAACTCGATCAGGAGCGTTGCCGAAATTTCGCCTCCCGCAGGAATCAATTCATTGTAGGTATCAATCTCATGCTGGATGGCGGCCGCATCAGCGAGCTGCTCGGAGCGAATCATCTCCTCGATCTGGTACCAAGCGGTGGCGGTGTTCTCGAACAAAAACGTCAAATGCGATCCGACTGCGAGCCGCCGACGCTCCTTCTCATGGATGAACACTGGCCGGAGAACCGTTCGCACCCGCATCCATTGCTCGACTCCCAGAATGTCTTCCTTGGTGATTTTTTTCATCGAAATCCTCAGGTCGTTTCCGGCGGCGGCGCCGTGTCGGGGAAACCATTATTCTCGTATGCGCGGGCGAGCACCTCGAGCGGATGGACAGGATGCACTCCGGTCGCTTGTTCGATCTGGATCGCCGAGAGCGGGCAGTCGGTCGTCATCAGCTTGGCATCCGCATCGCGCATTCCGTCAAATGCTTTCGCACCCCATTTCATCGACAGCTTGAAGTACTCCTTCTTCATCGCCCAGATGCCGTCATGCGCGGTGCACGCGTCGACGCTGACGACCTCGGCGCCGGGAATCGTGCGCATCATGTCGCGGGAGCGAAATCCGATCTGCTGTGCCTTCAGATGACACGGGATGTGATACGCGACCTTTCCCGGCGTGGTGCGAAAATCGCGATTGAACTTTCCTTGCCGCTTCAGGTCAAACAGCAACTCGTTGGGATCCACCACCGCGTCGGCAAATTCCTTCACCTCGTCGCCCGCAAGCAGCATCGGGTACTCGCGCCGCATCGTCATCGAGCAGGTAGGATTGATGGCGGCGATTTTGAAGCCGCGCCGCACGTACGGCAGCATCGAATCGATATTCGCGCGCGCCTGCTTCTGCGCGAACGCAACGTCACCGCCATCGACGGCCGGCATGCCGCAGCAGTTCTGCTTCGGACACGCCATCTCGCATCCGTTTTTCTCGAACACCTTGACCGCAGCCTTGCCCGGCGCGGTGTCGTAATAATTGATGAAGCAGGTGGGGAACAGCACCACCTTGGCGGTCGGATTCGCGGGCGGTTTCGGTAGATTGCCACGCAGCCATTTGTCGAGGGTTTGATCGGCGAACTCGGGCAGCTTCTTATCGCGATGAATCCCCAGCAGCTTCTCCATCAGCGCGCGATTGAGCGTGTTGCGACAGCCGAAGTTGGCGAGCCCGGGCAGGAGGCTGCCAAGTTTGCCGAGGCGATCGGGATTGGAGAGCATTTTGTCGCGGAACTGGACGCCCGATTCCTTCGCAGTGACTGCCTTGTCGCGCTGCATCAGGCGCGGAAAATCGAGCTGGAACTCGTGCCCATCACCCGGAGTATAGGGGCATCGAATCTCGCACATCTTGCACAGGTAGCAGAGGTCGACGACGTTGCGCTTTTCTTCGGCGCTGAGGAGACGAACGTCCGCCTCTTTTTTCTTGTCGACCGCATCGAACAGCGCCGGGAACGACGGGCATAGATTGAAGCACAACCGGCATCCCTGGCAGATGTCGAACACGCGAGTGACTTCTTTATCGAGCCCCTCGCGGCTCCAGTATTTCGGTTCGCTGGCGTTGTAAGTAAGCCCATCGGTGGGCTGCGACGAGATCCGGCTCATGGAGAATTGACCCTCTAACCATCTAACGATGATGCTAAAAATGATCGCCGGGTGAGAGGCTCGCGTCTGCACCCGGCGATGTAGTTGTCACCGCCAAAGTCGGGCGGCGGCGTTTTCACTTTGGACCAGATTACCTCAGGGTATCGGCGGCCTTGCCGAAGCGGCCCGCGTGCGACTTCTCGGCCTTGGCGAGGGTCTCGAACCAATCGGCGATCTCGGCAAACCCTTCCTCGCGCGCAGTCTTCGCCATCCCGGGATACATGTCGGTGTACTCGTAGGTCTCGCCATGCACCGCGGCTTTAAGGTTAAGCAGCGAATCGCCGATCGGAAGATCGGTCGCGGGATCGCCAACCTGCTTTAGATAATCGAGATGGCCATGCGCATGGCCGGTCTCGCCCTCCGCGGTATCGCGGAACAGGCCCGCGATTTCGGGCTGGCCTTCGACATCCGCGACCTTTGCGAAATACATGTAGCGGCGGTTGGCTTGGCTCTCGCCGGCAAAAGCTTCCTTAAGATTCTGATGAGTTTTGGTTCCTTTCAAACTGGGCATGTCTTCCTCCTGACCTGTTCGGACTTATTTGTATGGCGTTACTAAGCTGACTTATGGGCCCTTATGGTCCAGTGATACGGCCTTCGCGCGACTCGGCCGATGCTTCCTGGTGCATTGCGCACACAGCGCCTGAATCTCGAGCGAGCTACCGAGCAGCTTGAAATCGCCGATTGCTTCGCGGCCGCGCAGCACCTCTTCGAGCTCGGGAATCTCGATATCGCGCACCCGGCGGCACTTAACGCATACCACATGATGATGCGGCGCGAGGTTGCCGTCGTAGCGCGCGCTGTCGTGCAGGGTGGTGACCTTACGCGCCTCGCCAATCTCGCACAGCGTCTCCAGCGTGCGATGCACCGTCGCGAGCGATATATGAGGATGCTCGCGGCGCACGATCTCATACACCGCATCGGCGCGCGGATGCTCGGCCGAGGTGAGCAGAGCCTTGATAATCGCGAGACGCTGGGGCGTCACGGCGAGGCCGCCCTTGCGGCATCGCTCGGCAAACTCGGCGAGACGGCCGGCGGCATAGCCGGCACGCCGTCCTTCATTGATCAACTTTAGTTCCATCGATTACTTGATAATAATTATCATCTGATTATGGCAATCGTCAAGGCCATTCCATGGCCGGAGGCGCCTCCGGCGAGGGAGTCCCAGGTACTCGCTCCCGTTGGTCGAAACAGCGGCTCTCGTCTCGGATCAACTGAGACGCCTGCTTCAGGATCGCGAGCTGCCTGAACTGTTCGCATTCGAAATCGGGAGACGTGCGTAGAGCGGCACAATCTGACAGAATCCGCGCATGCCGAAGCGGCTGCGAAAAGTGGCGCCCAATATAAATCAATTGGCTCTCCGGATCGTGAAGGATCAGGCGAGTCCTGAAAATGTTCGAAAGGCAGCTTCCCGCGGCAAAGAGGCGGATCGAATTTCCAAATACGAGCCGCTCAGCAGTATTTGGGAAGGCAGTGACGGCGAACTACTTGAAGCGATGTTCGGGTTTTACGCGACCATCAAGCCCGAACCGATTCTGGACGCAACGTACAATGCTGGGCGGTTCTGGAAGGGCTCGCGTCGCCACGTGGTGTCGATGGATATAGATCCCAACCACAAACCAATGATCGTGGCGGACAACCGCGAGATGGTAGGAGTGCCGTCCGCGTCGTTCGGCACGGTCGTTTATGATCCTCCTCACGTTGGGCCGCAAGGCCGTGACAAAAGCAAGAAACGCTTTGACGTGGACTTTGGCGCGAAGGTCGAATGCGGTAAGGAACAGGATTGGAATCTGAGCTACCTGTACCCGCCATTTTTGAAACAGGCCAAGCGGATACTGAAACCGGATGGCCTGCTCCTCGCGAAAATCACCGACATGGTGAACAACCATAAGTCGAAATGGCCGCACTGCGATTTCATGCGCATGGCCGGAGAGGCCGGATTTACCGTGTGCGATCTAATCGTGAAGATTCGATCCGGCCCGATGGTTTCCACCAAATGGAAAGAAGCTCACCACGCCCGCAAGCGACATTGCTTTTGGATCGTGTGCCGGAACAGCGACGACTGCGAGCGGCAACCTACAATCCACAGCTCAGCGAAGCTTCGGGAATGAATCGTCCCAGCGGCTGATGCGATGCGTACCCGGACGACCGATGCCGGGCACTTTGCTTCCAAAACCACTGTCATTCCATTGCGGCACGTAATGGGCGATGAGCGCGTACTCCGCCGCGAACACCCACCATTCGCTGGAAAATGTTAGGTATCGGCATTTCATCTCAGCGAGCGAGATATTCTTCCGCCCGCTGATCTTGCCAACATGCTCATTCAAGCGACTGCGCAATGTCCGCTTGCTTTTCGTATTCCCTCTGGACGCCTTACCAAGGTAAACGAGGTCGCCTTTGTAGTAGAGCGCATAGATTCCGCTCGGGGTCGGGCCGATGTTTTTCGTCAACGAGAGGAGCGGGCTTGTCTCAAGCTTCTCGACCACTTGGCTGCGGATGCCACGATCGAGATCGAATTCAAAATGATGCGGATTCTCACCCTCGCTCATCAGCCCCGACGGTATAGAAGCGGCATCGGAAACTCAAATTCGCGCATTTTCATTCCGGAGACACGCGTCCAGTAGACGGTTCCGCTGGGAGTGGACCGGTGACCGGCGTCACATCATCGAAATGGGTGTAGTCAATCGAGAGCGTGCCGCCCGGCCCCCGCTCGAGGATGTCGACGAAACGCTGCCCCATTAAGATGTCGCGGGCCCGGTAACTATACCGAGCGTGAACAGTCTGCGCGAAAGTCTCATCCAGGCCCGTCACCGATACGATTATCTCGGCGCTCGCCGATTCCATCGCTTCACTCGTCACGCCATTAAGGGGCGAGTCGTCGGTGATCGGATGGATGGCGGTCCACGAATAGACAAACAGCGCATTGCGATCGCGCTGAAGTCTCAGATCGTAAAAGCGGCGCATCTCCTCGCCCTCGAGCGTCTTTTCCTGCCGCGCGAAGACGACCCGCGCACTCGCATCGACGATACGATTGGCGCGCATGTTGGCCATCCGGAATTGCAGGCTGGGAATCCCATCGCGATTCGAAACGATCGCAACCCGGCTGAACCGCACCCGTGCGGTGGGGCGCGAAAACTTCGCGAATACTAACCCGGTCACCATCGCGAGGCCGACTAGCCCGGTCAGCGCCTCGATGGCCACCATGATGTTCGCCAGCAGCGACTCGGGCGACATCTTGCCGTAGCCGATCGTGGCCATGGTCTGCACGCTGAAAAAAAACGCATCGCCGAATGAGCCGGGCCGCGCGTTCTCGATGCCACGATCGAGCATGTAGATAACCGCGAAGATCGCATTCATGGCGGCGAATATCAGAACGATGCCGGCCAGCAGCGTCGGCCACGATTCGGTGAGCAGAAAATGATAGAGGTCGCTCAGGCGGCTATCTTCGAGCCCAAGGATGGTCGCGGAGGGCTGCAGCGGCTCGGCGCTGGTGATAGTCCTGCGGCGATTGCGGCGTCGTTGGAACATCGCGCGCTAGTGTAGCGCGATGGCGCAGTTTATTTCAGCGATGCTTTCAGCTCCTCGGCCAGTTCCCTCGTCGCCGCCTTCCCCTGCTCGATCGCCGCTTGCAGGCTGAAGAACCCATGCACCACGCCCTCGTAACGCTTCACCTTGACCTTGTTGCCGGCCTTCTTGAGCTGCTCCGCGTATGCCTCGCCCTCATCGCGTAGAGGGTCATGCGAAGCGGTGATGATGTGCGCGGGCGGCAGCTTCGTCAGGTCCTTGGCGCGGATCGGCGATGCGTACGGATTCTCTCCGTCTTTGGGAATCTTGAGGTAATGACCCCAGAACCATTCCATGTCGAGTTTCGATAGCACGAAGCCATCGGCGGTGAACTCATTATGTGATGGGGTATTCATCGCGGCGTCCGTCACCGGATAGATCAGCATCTGATGCCGGATGCGCGGGCCCCCACGATCGCGCGCCATCAGCGATACCGCCGCCGCGAGGTTGGCCCCCGCGCTGTCGCCGCCGACCGCGATATGATCCGCGTCACTTCCGAGCGAGGCCGCGTTCTTCGCCGCCCACTGCGTCGCCGCATAGCAATCGTCGGGGCCCGCCGGAAATTTATGCTCCGGTGCGAGGCGATAATCGATCGCCACCACGGTGCATCCCGTCTCGTTGGTCAGCGCGCGACAAACATAATCGTGACTCGCGAGGTCGCCGACGACCCATCCGCCGCCGTGGAAATATACGAGGATGCCATTCGGCTTGCCCGACGGCGTGTAGATGCGCACCGGAATGTCGCCGGCGGAACCAGGAATCTTTCGATCCTCGACCTTATGGACGTCGGGGCCGGGGCCGAACACATTGACCATCGAGCCCAGCGCCGCGCGCGCATCGGCGGGTGTACCGGCGTGAAACGGGGGCTGGCCGGCGGCAGTCATCTGATCGAGAAGCACCTTTACTTGTGGATCGAGCGGTTCATGCGCCATGGCAATCTCCTTTTATGCAAGGATGTCTTAAGGCAGCACGCGCACCATACGCAAGTCGCGATTGCGATCACATCGGCGCGCGCACGAAGACGGTGCGCCAATGCGCGCGGAACCACGGCTGGTCCTCGCGGCGTCCGTCGACATCCGCGATGACGCGCATCTGGTCGCCGTCGATTTGGCATTCGAGCACCGTAGCCTCATCGACGGGGAAAGTTGAGCCGCCGAAATTCATGCCGGCGTTGTATTCGTCAAAATGCAGAAACGCGCGCATCCGCGCATAGCTGCGGCCGTCGGTCGCGATGATTTCGACGCGCCCTCGTGAGTATTTAATTTTCTGGCTCGCTACGATGCCGGCCTCGCCGAAAGTCAGTTGATACGGGCCGCTACCGACTTGCTTGTAGCAGAGCCGATAAGTCTTGGGCGTCCAGTAGCCGAGCTTGTGCGCACCCGGCGCGCGCTCCATCGAATCGACACTGTCGACGGTTCCCTGCCAGCATCCGCGAAAGACGGTAGGCAGAACCGGCTGTGGCGCGAGCATCGGCAGGTGGATCGGAGGCGGAGGAGGAGGCGGCGGCGCTTGCGGCAGAGATGGAGGTGGCGCGGGCGGAGGGGTCCACGGTTGCTGCGGCGCCTGCCGAGGAATCTGCATCTCGCGATTCGACGGCGGAAGCGGCGGCAATGGCGCATAGGTGGCACGCGGCCCGGGCGATATCTGCGGCTCACCCTGCATCATGTCTTGCGCTGACGCGGAAGCGGCCGAGATTGCAATCACTACGATGGCGAGGAGGAGCCGACGTAACTGGATGAATCGCATCTACCTAAGGATCGTATGGAATTCGTCCTCACGGATCGAGCGCGATGTACCCACGTAGCCGAATCCCATAAAACCATCTCAATGGCAGAAGACACTTTCAACTTCGAAGAAGCGTGGGCTCATAGCCAGCAGCCTGCCACCGGACGCCGCGCCGAGGCCCATCGCCTTGCGGCCGCGATGCGCCGCGTCATCGATCATTTGGTGCAGGTCGCGGCGCCCGAGGAGAGCCTGCGCGCGGCCGCCGACGCGCTCGAGAAGTACGCTGAGCGCCTGGCGCAGTACCCGATCTCCCGCGCGTACGAGGGCTTCGCGGAAACCGCTAACGCAGGCGACACCAGCGCGTTCTTCGACCATAGCCCGCTAATCGGTTTGGCCAATCCGCTCGCGCCACCGATTCGCGTCGCGGTTGTTGATGACAAGGTCATTGGTCATGCGAACTTCGGCGTCGCCTACGAGGGCCCGCCGGGATATGTGCACGGTGGCCTGCTCGCCGCCGCTTTCGACGAGGTCCTGGGGATGGCGCAATCGCTGACCGGCAATCCCGGCATGACCGGCACGCTTTCGATTCGCTATCGCAAGCCGACGCCGCTGCTGACCGAGTTGGTTTTCGAAGCGCGCGTGACAAAAATCGAGGGGCGCAAGATTCTCACGCATGGCACAGTTTCGGCCGATGGAATCGTCACCGCGGAAGCCGAGGGACTTTTCATCGCGGTCGGCCACGAGCGCTTCGCGCAAATGGCGGAAGCGACCTTCGGAACTTCGAAGAAACCTTCCTAGGATTCCCTTGGCTGAATCTGGCTAGCTGGATTTGCCTTCGGCCTCGGATTCGCTGACGTGGCGGATCGGCTGATGGAGCGCGAACCATCCCACGATGCCGTCGCTCATCACCGCGACATCCTTATAGCCTGCTGCGACCGCCCGCCGGGCGGCTGCGTGCGACGCCATTCAATGAGTATCGGCGCAGTAGAAAACCAGCTTGGTGTTTTTGTTCGCCGGCAGCTCCTTGGCGACATCGTAGTTGTCGTAGGAGCTGAGCATATGCGCGCCGGCGATGATGCCAAATCTCTCCCGCGTCGATGGATGGTTGGCGTCGAAAACTTGAACATTCGAAGATGGGTCAGCTATCAACTTCGCGAGGTCTGCCACGTGGATGATCTGGAAATTATCGGGTCCTTCCTTATTCTCAAGGATCTTGCCGATGTCCGCGGCGGGGGTTCGCGCCACGAAGGTCAGCGCTACCATAACCGTTACGGCGATTGATGTTACTAGCCGGCGCATGATTCCAGCGTAACAGACGATCATGCGCCGCCAAAGCCGCTTTCTATACCTTCGCGAAGAGCCTCGCCCAGTCGTCGATCGCATCCTCATGGCCGGGGACGAGCTGCACCACGAACTGATTGTAGCCGGCACTCTTGAAGGCTTTGAGGCGATCGAGCAGGACATCCCCGGTCGCGGTGAAGGTGGTCTCGCGCAGCAGGTCTTCGGTGAGGAACTTTTCTTCCTCGGCGCGCACGCCGAGCAGATGCAGCTTGTGCATCTGCAGGTACTTCGCGTCGGCGGGCTGATAATTCGCGTACTGCTCGCGATAGGCGCCAGCGACCTGCTTGATGTAGGGCGGCAACAGACCATCGATCGACCGCTCGATCATTCCATGCAGCGTTACCACGGCCATCGGGCCGGCCTGCGCCTTCGCGCGCGGGCTGGCGTACGATTCGCCCGGCTTCAGCACGCATCCGAGCGCGAAGGCGGTCGTGTACAGCGACTTGGGATCGCGTCCAACCTCGCGACACGCGTTCGCCATCTCGCCGACCTCATGCGTAGCGCGATCCGGCGAGGCCGAAAAAGTGATCCATCCGTCGCCGATCTCGGCGGTGAGCTTGCCGGCCTTGGGCGCGAAGGCCGAAACGTGCAGCGGGATTTTATCGTTGATGTTGATCATGCCGAACTCGGGATTGAGGAAGCGGATTTTCTTGCGCTCGCCCTCGAACTCCCATTCGATGGTTTCGCCTTTCAGCAGGCCGTATACGACGCGGATGTACTCGCGCATCGCCGATAGCTTCATCGGCCCCATGCCCATGGTGTTGCGGCCGGTGAATCCGGTCCCGACGCCGAAGATGATGCGGCCCGGCGCCAGCTTGTTCAGCGTCGCCAGCGCGTCGGCGCACACCGGCGCGATACGGTTGCTCGGTATCACGACACCGGTCGCGAGTTTGATCTTCGAGGTATGCTCGGCGGCGAGTGCCATCGAGATGAAGATGTCGGGCGCGAGGAGTTGCGAATCGTAGAACCACGCGTGCGAGAAGCCGAGTTCCTCGGCGCGCTTGACGGTTTTCCATGCGTCGACATTCGAGAAGAGCGCGATTCCGAATTCCATGATTCGTCCTCCAAGGCGACCACTAGCACGGAAAAAACTGCATTTACAAAGCGCGATTGGTGACACAGACTTCAGTCTGTCGGGAGGTCGCGCATCATGATCAAACTCTACGAGCATCCGTTTTCTCCGTACGTGCAGAAGGTGAAGATTTCGCTTTACGAAAAGAACGTTCCGTTCGAAGTCGAAATTCCCAACGCATTCAGCGGCGGCCCGACCGACTATGGCAACAGCAATCCGCGCCTCGAAGTGCCGACGCTGATTGATGATGGCTTCGCGATTTTCGATTCGACGGTGATCCTCGAATACCTCGAGGACAAATGGCCCAAGCCACCGATGCTGCCGGAATCGCCGCGCGATCGCGCCCGAGTGCGCATGATCGAGGAGCTCTGCGACACCTACTACGAGGCAATCAATTGGGGCCTGATGGAAGTGCAGGCGTGGCAGCGCGTCACCGGCGATGCGGCCGCGGCAATCACGAAGCGCGCGCAGACGCAGACCGTGGGCATGTATCAGCGCCTCGAACGCGAGCTCGGCAGCAACTCATACTTCAATGGTGCGGACTTCGGATGGGGCGACTTGAGCGTGTTCCCATACGTCAACGGCTCGGTTGTATGGGGCTTCGGGCCGAAGCCCGCCAGCAAGCTCGGCGCGTGGCTGGAGCGGGTCAACCAGCGCGACAGCATCAAGAAGACCTTGGCGGCGACGCGCGAGTTTCAGGGCAACCTCGAGGAGTTGCCGAAGATGCTTGCGTCAGGTCAGTTCAAACGCCAGTACCGCGACCATCGCCTCGAATGGATGATGCGTTCGGGCGGCGTCGAGGTGGTCATCGAAGGGATGCGCAAAGGCACCATCCGCTTTTCGGAAGAGATTTCCTGACTAGTATTCCTCGGGAGGGGTCCGCGGCTAAGTCCTCCGCCGCGCGAGCGCCAGTGCGCGTCTCCGCGCATGACGATTGCTCGAAAACATTGAACTTAATGGGTTTGTTTTTGCATTTTCATTGTTAGCGACGGTGGCGTTCGAGGTCCTTCGCGCAGCGCTCAGGACGCTGCTCGACGATGTTTCGCCGCGTCGTCCGATGGCATCGGTGGGGCGGCCCGCGTTCACGGAAATGCCAGGATTTTGCTGAACAAAGTGGGTTTGTTTTTGCGCTTTCACAGATCGCGCAAGTGGCGTTTGAGGTCCTTCGCCGCAGCGTCTCAGGACGCCGCTCGACGTCGTCTCGCGGCGTTTTTGCACTTTTAGATGCGACGGTGCCGCACTCCGCAGGCGCTGGAAGCCTTCGAGGTCTGCCATCGCGCGACGAATTGCCCGATTGAGGCTGCCCTCGTAGCGGATAATCGCCGTCGCCTCGCGGGGCCCCGGGATGGTCGCCCTCCATAGACCGGCGCGGCGCAATTGATCGCGGCGATCTTCCAGACGCGCCGCTTCGGACCTATCCGACTTCGCAATGCCTCGTTCAGCTCGCGCTCGCACTGCTGATGGTACCGGAGCGCCGCGAGGTTCTCGTAGCGCCACAGCGCCGCCATCCGCACATACGAATCCGCTATCGTCGCGACGCTGATTTCTTCCTCGGCGCACTGCGGGTTGAAATCCTCGCACAGTCCCGCGAAGGTGTCCGCAAAGTCACCGTGCTGACGCTCGGTCCATCGCTCTGCCCCGACGAAGAATCCATGCTTGATGGCATTGCGCGCGACGCGCGCCTTGCCCTTGGGCGTACGCGGGCCGGTCGAGCGCGAGGCATTGCGCCTGTTAGCCGCGAGGCGGCGCGGGGTGAGCGCGAGCGGAGGGCGACGCAAGTAGGAATGATTGGAAACCGGAGCGGGAGTGAGACGGACGGGGCTCGCTGCCATAAGCGAAAGCCTCCTTTGAGATGGCCGCGCGACGACGCCGCGACCGTAACCGATCAATATCCGCCGATGACTGGAGGTTGTCGACGGATGAACTTTTACGGCAAAAATCCGTCCCTCCCCCGCGGGAAAACGCGGGGGAGGGAAGACGCTACCTCTGCGCCACGAAGCGGAACGCGTCGCCACTCTTCTCGATCTTGCCGCATGAGGGCGTCGCGAAGTGCGTTCCGAACACGATCACGTTGCTGTCCGCGTACTTCTCGCAGAACGCGCGGCGCGTCTTCTTCGCCATCGCGCCGTCGCTGTCGAAGCCATCGTCCCATTCCGGATACGCGCACTGCACCGGATGATGCATCAGGTCGCCGGTGATGACGGCCTCCTGCCCCTTCGATGAAATCCTCACACTATGATGCCCTGGCGTGTGGCCAGGGGTCGGTTCCAGCCACACCTCATCGGTGATGCGATGGGTCGACTCGACCAGCTTGGCCTTGCCGCGATCGACGACGGGGCGGACCGAGTCTTCGACCGGGTCGCGCATATCGGCGCCTTCGAACTTCGACCAGTAATCCCATTCGGTGCCGCCGATGATGTACTGCGCGTTGTCAAACGTCGGCACCCATTTGCCGTCAACCATTTTGGTGTTCCATCCGACGTGATCGACGTGCAGATGCGTGCATACCACGTTGTCGATTTGATCGGGCGTGTAGCCGGCGTTTTTCAGATCGCTCATGAACGGCAACTGGAGCTTGCTCCACGCTGGATTCGAGCGGACCTTGTCGTTGCCGATGCAGGTATCGACGATGATGCGCTTGCCTTTGGACTCGATGACGAGCGCATGGATGCTCATCCGCAGCTTGCCCTTCTCATCGGTGAAGACCGACAGCCAGTCCTTCCCCTGCCGCTCCTTCGCGATGCGCTCCGGAGTCGCGTCGGGAAGCAGCCAGGTGCCGGGCCACGCCGCCTCGCTCTCGATGATGCGAGTGATTTTAACGTCGCCGATATTCCATTGAGCCATAGGAATCTCCTGCTTTTCGATTGGCGAAACTTAGCGCGAGCGATGGCGCCCCGACAAATGAAATGACAAATGAAAAGAGAGCGCGCGATGGACATCGCGGCGGCTCTCGCATTAGCTTTCGGGAACTATCGAGGTGACGATTCATGTCCATCGAAGCGCCGAAAAAAGAAGATCTGAAGCGCATCGCCAACCAGAATAATCTCGAGCTGAGCGATTCGGAGGCCGACGCGATCGACGCGATGCTGCCGCCGATCATCGCGTTCCTCGATCGCATCGATCAAACGCCGATGGAGTCGAGTCCTTCGGTTAAGCGCTATCGCGAGCGCGACGCCGGCCGCCGTCCGACTCGCGAAGAAGATCCTCTCAATGCTGTTGTGCGCAAAATTCGCGTGAACGGCGCGGCCTCTGGCAAGCTCAAGGGCAAACGCATCGGCGTGAAGGATAGCGTCGCGGTCGCGGGAATTCCGATTTGCGGCGGCTCGCACATCCTCGAAGGTTTCGTGCCCGATGACGACGCCACCATCGTCAGCCGCATGCTCGATGAGGGCGCCGAGATTGTCGCGACGCTGGTGATGGACGACTTCGCGCTGTCGGGCGACGGCACCACTAGTGCGCACGGCCCGACGCTCAATCCTCATCGCGCGGAATACTGCTCCGGCGGATCGTCGTGCGGATCGGGCGCGGCGCTCTACTATGATTGGATCGATATCACGATCGGCACCGACCAGGGCGGCTCGATTCGCATGCCATCGTCGTGGTCAGGGGTCGTCGGTATCAAACCCACCTATGGACTGGTGCCCTACACCGGCGTCATGAGCATCGACCCGTCGCTCGATCACGTCGGTCCGATGGCGCGCACCGTGAGCGACGTCGCGCTCGCGCTCGAAGTCATCGCGGGAAAAGATCCCGCAGACTATCGCCAGCAGGAAGTGCGCGTCGAGGCATATACGAAGGCGCTCGGCAAAGACGTGAACGGGTTGCGGCTCGGAATTCTGAAAGAAGGCTTCACGCATCCAGGCGCGCAGGACGATGTGAACGCTGCCGTGCGTAAGGCGGCGAGCCAACTGCAAAAACTCGGCGCCAAGGTCGAGGAAGTTTCGATCCCCGAGCATCGCGAGGCGTGGCAATTCCTATGGCCCATCGTGCTCGAAGGAATGTCGGCGCTCGCGCGCGGCAATCTTCAGGGCAGGCATCATTCGGGGCGCTACGATGCGGGCCTCGCCGATTTCTTCGGCGCTGCGCGGCTCAAGCATCCTGTGACGCAGGCGCTGACCGTGAAGTTCATGCTGAGCGCCGGCGAATATCTGCATGAGCGCTACCACGGCCGCCTCTACGCGAAGGCGCAAAATCTTCGCGCTGGGTTACGTTCGAAATATGATGCCGCGCTTTCGAAATTCGATGCGCTGGTGATGCCGTCGACGCCGATGAAGTCGCATCGCCGCGATGAGCGCGCGCCGTACGCGATGCTGACCAACACCGCGCCCTTCGATGTCACCGGGCATCCGGGCCTCAGCGTTCCATGCGGCGTGTCGGACGGATTGCCGATCGGCTTGATGCTTATCGGGCGGCATTTCGAAGACGCGACGCTGCTGCGCCTCGGTCACGCATACGAGCAGAGCGTCGACTGGCGCAAGGCGTAGAGGCTAAGAAACGCCGGACCCGCACATCCGATCGATGACACGCAGGATCATTTCGGTGCCGCGCTCGAACGGTTCCCGCCGAATGCTCTCGTTCGGCTGATGCGCCTGGTCGAGATCGCCGGGCCCGCAGATGAGCGAGGTGATCCCCGACAGCGCCAGATGTCCGCCATCGGTGCCGAACACCGCGCCGCGTGAGGTCTTCGCGCCGGTCACCTCGGCCAGCGCGCGTTCCAGCGCCGTCCCTCGCGACGACGACAGCGGCGGCACGATCTGCGCGCGCCCGACGGTGATTTTCGCGTGATGCGATCCGCCCGCCCAATCGCGCGTATCGATCTCGCTAATGCGGCGTTGGATTTCCCGATGGAGCTCCAACGGGTCGACGTCGGGCAGCGAGCGGTAACTGATCCTCAGCCGGCACTCCTCGGCAATCATGTTGAGCGCGATGCCGCCGCTGATGGTCCCGAAGTTCAGTACGTCGTACGGCGATTCGGGAAAGGCCTCGGCGAACGCCGCGCTGCGCGAGGACGCGCGCTCCTGCTGCAGCTTCCCAATCACCTCCATCACTTTGCCCATCACGGCGATCGCGTTGACGCCTTCGGCGGGCGCGCCGCTATGGCCTCCGCGTCCCTGCACCTTAATCTCGAACGAACCGATACTTTTGTGCGCGTGGCAGATCCCATATGAGGTCGGCTCGCCGATCCAGCACAGACCCGGCATCGGAAGCTCGCCGAGCAATCCTTGCAGGTGGGGGCCGACGAGTTCGGCACCGCGGCATCCCACTTCCTCATCGGCGGTGAAAACGAACACTAGCGGGCGGCGCAAAGTCTTTCGGTCGAGTTTGAATGCGGCATCGATGCATTGCGCGAGAAACCCCTTCATGTCGCTGGTGCCGCGGCCATACAGCCGATCGCCCTCGAGGTCGGCCTTGAGCGGCTCGCGCGTCCATCCAGGCTGACCCGCGAAGGGCACAGTGTCGATGTGGCCGGAGAGCATCAGTCCGTCGGGGACCGGAGGGCCTGCCCACGCAATCAGGTTGGCATGTTGAACCCCGGAGATTTCGACCTTCTGAAATGTCGCCTTGAAGCCGGCGCTCTGGAGCCGATCGGCCAGGAACTCCGCCGCCTCGAGGTTGCTATTCGCGCTGACGGTGTCGTAGGCGATCAAGCGCCGGATGGTATCGTATAGATGATCCACGATCTGTGGTCCGCCGGAAGTCAGATTTGGTGGCTGGCGGAGCAGCTTATAAGGATATCGCGGCGCGGTCGCGATGCGCTACTGGCGAACGCCGTGGAGTACGCGCAACCAAATCGCCGCCAAGGTGTCGGCGACGAGCTTGGGATCGGTTTGCGGGCGGCGTCCCAACTTTTCGATCATGTAGCATTCGTTCATCCACAGCAGCGCGGAAGCGATTTCATTCGGGTCGAGGCCGTTTAGTTCAATCGCACCGGTGGCCATGTGGGCGCGAATTCGCTGCGCGGTCGCGTCGATGATCGAGGCGTACATCCTGCGATGGACGGCCTCGACCTTTGCATCGTTGTTGGCCGCTTCGGCGAGCGCGCGCAGCAGATGCCCATGGGTCACATACATTTCGACCAATGCGCGTATGGTGCGACGCAGATCTTCCACCGGATCATCGCCGCTAAACCATTGCTCGGTGATAGCGTCGTTGCGCTGAGTCAGCCGCTCGGTGAGCTTGATCACGAGGTGATTGCGATCGCGAAAGTACTCATAGAACGAGGGGCGCGAGAGCCCAGTGCGCGTCATGACCTCATCGATGGTCATATCGCGAAAGGGGAACTCTCGTAGGAAGTTCTCCGCGGCGGCGAGGATTTCGGATTCGGCCGCTTCCGGCTTACGGCGACGGCGGCGCGGTTTTCCGCTTTGCGCGTTGTTATTTTTCTTGGTCAACGCCGGGGTTAGTTGGCGACGAGAGATCGAGAGAGACTAAAGTAATGTAAAACCCGATCGCTAAAATACCGTGCCACCCTTCTTTTTTTTTGCTTTTCGCAACGGTCAAATGCGCTGCTGGGTTCACTCGCAACAATTTGGCAACTCAGGGCTATGTCGTTACTTTCCCGAACTATGCAGGAAACATAGTACTGGAAATTCCCACCAAGAAAAGATGACTAACAGATGTCAGGTCGAGATATTCATACCGACAAATGGCCTTGCTCCGCGAATTAGTTGACTTCGTGTCGGGAGTAGCTTCGAGCACTCGTGCATCGCATCACCTTCTCGAAGTTAACTACCAGTGATATTCCTTCAGTCGGTCGGGCGCGGGTTGCGCCGCCGCTGTGATAGCTCGCGCGACACCAAACCATTGCGCTTGCCCTTGATCAGCGCCGGCGCCGAACGCTCGGGGACGCTCTCCAGTTCGCTCAGCCATGCGCTCGCATCGCTGTCGCTGGGAGCGCGCCAATCGCCACGCGGCGATAGCGAGCCGCCCGATCCCACCTTCGGCGCGTTAGGAATCGCGCTGCGCTTATACTGGCTCAACTTGAAAAAGCGCTGCAGGAAGGTTCGCAGATGTTTTTTGATCTCGCCGATGTCGTAGCGGTTGCGCAGCGATGCGGGAATATCCGGCCATGCGCCGCGCGTTGGATCGTGCCACGCCATGTACGCAAGGAATGCGATTTTCGACGGCGGATAGCCGAAGCGCAGCGTATAGTAGAGGTAGAAATCGTGCAGCTCGTAGGGACCGAGCATCGCCTCGGTATCCTGAAACGGTGTCGCGCCGACCTCCTCGCTCGCGGGAACCAGCTCGGGACTTATCGGAGTCTCGACGATGTCGCGTAGTACCGCCGAGGCCTCGGCGCCGAGGCGATCGGTCGACGCAACCCATCGAATGATGTGCTGGATGAGGGTCTTCGGCACGCTCGCATTCACCGCGTAATGCGACATGTGATCGCCGACGCCGTAGGTGCACCATCCCAGCGCCAGCTCGCTCAGGTCGCCGGTGCCGACGACCAGCCCATTGTGCAAATTCGCCAGGCGGAACAGATGACTGGTGCGCTCGCCCGCCTGCACATTCTCGAAGGTCACGTCGTAGACCGGGCGCCCCTCGGCATACGGATGCTCGATGTCCTTCAGCATCTGAAGCGCGCTGGGCCGAATGTCCATCTCGCGCGCCTCGCATCCGATCGCGTCCATCAGGCGGCGCGCCTGCTCCAGTGTGCGCTTGCTGGTAGCAAATCCCGGCATTGTGTAGGCGAAAATGTTGCTGCGCGGAACGCGCAGACGATCCATCGCCTGCGCGCATACGAGCAGAGCATGCGTCGAGTCGAGGCCGCCTGACACGCCGATAACGACGCGCTTGATTCCGGTCGCGCGCAGCCGGGTGACGAGACCCTGCACCTGGATTTCATAAACCTCGGAGCAGCGCTCGTCGCGCCGCGCCGGATCGGACGGCACATACGGGAAGCGCTCGTAGACGCGCTCGGGCAGCAGGCGGCCGACGCGTTGAGGCCCGGCGGAAAATTCAACGGTGCGAAATTGTTTGATGCGATCGTGTTCCAGGCGAACGTTTTCCGCGAAACTGTTCTGCCGCATCCGCTCCTGCGCGAGCCGCTCGAGGTCGACCTCCGTGCAAATGAGTTGCGGCTCATCGGCAAACCGTCTCGATTCGGCCAGGATGTTGCCGTTCTCGGCGATCAGCGCCTGCCCGTCCCACGCAAGATCGGTGGTCGATTCGCCGGGGCCCGACGCCGAATAGAGATATGCCGCGAGGCATCGCGCCGACTGGCTAGCGATTAGTGTATGGCGAAAATCGGCCTTGCCCACGGTGATGTTGGAAGCGGAAAGGTTGAGCAACACGGTGGCGCCGGCCAGCGCCGCATACGAGGACGGCGGGATCGGAACCCACAGGTCCTCGCAAATTTCCACGTGAAAAGCGAAATCGCGAAGCTCCTCGCATCGGAACAGGATGCTGCTTCCAAACGGAATCGCGCGTTGACCCGCCAGATCGACGTGATCCTGCGGCGCCGCAGTGCCCGAAGTAAATTGGCGCACCTCGTAGAATTCGCGATATCCCGGCAAGTAGGTCTTCGGAACGATCCCGAGGATGCGCCCGCGCGAGATCACCGCCGCGCAATTGAAAAGCAGGTTCCCCACTTCAAGCGGCAGCCCGATCACGCTGACGATGGGCAGGTGACGCGTCGATTCGAGGATTCGTTCGAGCGCTGCAATACATCCGTCGAGCACCACCCGCTGCTGAAAAAGATCGTCGCAGGTATAGGCCGAGAGGCCCAGCTCCGGAAACAGCACGAGGACCGCTTTGCGGTCGGCGGCGCGGCGAATCAGCCCGAGCGTCTGTTCGCCATTGAAGGCGGGATCGGCGACTCGCACGGCGGGAATCGCAACCGCGAGTCGAACCAGATCATGATTGTAAAGGTTGAAAAATTCTCTTCCGGCCGTCACGCGCGATTCCTCGGATTCCTCGTATCGCCATTCTAAACAGGCTGGCGAAGGCGCGCTATCGATATAACGCAGCGAAAGCGCTTAAAAGCGCGGTATGGAACGAAAATGGTAGGGCGGACGCCCGCTACATCGCGGCGTAGAGCGCGTTGAACAGCCGCGCCGCGCGAGGATCCAGCAGCGGGTCGGAGCCCATCTGGTTCATCGTGTAGCCAAATCCTACTTTCGCGTCGGGGTCCGCGAAGCCAAGCGAGCCGCCCGCACCCGGATGCCCGAACGTATGCGGATTCGGGCCCATCTCAATACCCGGTTGCGAGAGCATGAAGCCCAGCCCGATGCGGGTCTTCTGCTTGAGGACCTCATCCATCCCAAAGGACTGCTCGGTGTAGCACCGCTCGATGCTCGCCGGAGTCAGCACCCGGTAGCCGTCGATCTCGCCGCCGCGCGCGAGTGCCGCATACGCACGCGCGATCGAGCGCGCCGTCGCATGACCGTTGGCCGAGGGCAACTCCATCCCGCGCCACGCGCGGCTGTTGACCACATCCGGAGCGAGCACCGCGCCGGGATTCATGATCGCCTTGAAGGTGATCGACTCGGGATCGGCCATCAGCGCGGCGAGCGGATTTACTTCGCCGGGACGCGGAGGCGGCGCGGGAATTATATTTGTAGTTCGCGAATCATGTTTCGCGTCGAGTCCGATATGAGCATCGAGGCCAAGCGGAGTGACTATTTCATCGCGGAAGTAAGTACCTAATGTTTTCCCACTTACCCGGCGAACTACCTCACCGACTAACCATCCATAAGTAATCGCATGATAGCCATGCTTAGTGCCGGGCACCCACCATGGCTCCTGCGCGGCGAGCGCGTCAGTCATAGTCTTCCAGTCGTACAATGCTTCGGGCGGGAGGGTCTTTCGTATCGCGGGCAGCCCGGCGCGATGACTCAGTAGAAATCTCACTGGAAGTTTATGTTTGCCGGCCTGCGCGAACTCCGGCCAGTACTTCGCGACCGGCGCGTCGAGGTCGAGCTTGCCCTGGTCGACGAGGCGATGCGCACACATCGCGGCGAGACCCTTGGTCGTCGAGTAGATATTCACGAGGGTGTCACGAGCCCACGGTTGGGTGCGTGCTTGGTCGGTATAGCCGCCCCACAAATCGACGACCAACTTGCCATCGATGTACATCGCGGCCGACGCGCCGACTTCGTGCGCAGTTTCGAAGTTAGCCGCGAATGCGTCTTTGACGCTTTTGAAGCGAGGATCGCAAGTTCCCTCGATGCTAATCGCCATTCGGTCTCTCTCCGGTCTTCAACTGACTATTCGACTGACTAATCAACGATTCGACTGACTAATTCAATGACTAGCCAATTCGAGTAGTATCTGCGGGCTCCTCGATTACTTTATGCTCGATGCTCCCGATTCCTTCGATTTCGATCTTCACCACGTCGCCGGCTTTTAGCCACTTGGGCGGCTTCATCGCCGCGGCGACGCCGCCGGGCGTGCCCGTCGAGATGATGGTGCCCGGCAACAACGTGCATACCGTCGAAAGAGTCTCGATCTGAGCGAAGCAATCGAAGATCAGATGTTTGGTGTTCGAATGCTGACGCAGTTCCCCATTCACCCAGGTCCGCAGTTCGAGCTTGTGCGGATCGGTCATCTCATCAGGAGTGACGATCCATGGTCCGATCGGCCCGTGGGTATCGAACGACTTGCCGAGCGTCATGGTCTGCGCGCGGCGCTGCCAGTCACGCACGCTGACGTCATCGACGATGAGGTATCCGGCTATGACCTCATGCGCGCGGGCGCGGGGAACATGGCGGCATCGCTTGCCGATGACGATGCCGAGTTCGCCCTCGTAGTCGAGCGCTTCCGAAACTCGCGGCCGATGAATCGGATCGAAAGGCGCGTTCACGCAAGTCGCCTGCTTGTTGAAGAACATCGGGAACTCGGGCTGCTTCATTCCCGATTCGGCGACATGGTCGGCGTAGTTGAGCCCGATTGCGAGGAACTCCGGCGGCCTCGCGACCGGCGCCTCGAGCTTTACTTCCTTGAGCGGAAGCGATCGCACCTTGTCGCGGACCGCGGCGCGCGCGCGATCGAGCGCATCTTTGCCGGCGGTGAGAAACGCGACCATGTCGCGCGGCAGTTCCGGCACCGCACCGAGATCGATGATCGAATCGTCGACAACCACGCCGATCCGCGTGACCTTATTATGGGTAAAGCTGGCGAGCCTCATGATTCTCCTGTCATTGCCCCAGGTTGCGCATTGCGTTTGGATCGAGTCCCGCCTCGGGACGATATTTCCTGAGCTCAGCTTCGGGCACTCCCGCATGATACTGGCGCGCGAGTTCATCGGGATCGAAGCTCACGCCGATCGGATTTTTCGAGAAATCGTTGCTACGGAAAAATCCCTTGAGCTCTTCCACCGTGTCGAAATTGTCGATCTGCAGCTCAACTTTGTTGCCGTCCGGATCGCGATAGTACATCGAAAGCGTGAGTCCGTGATTGATCGGCACTACCGGCGTGATGCCAGCGGCCTTGAGGCGCTCATAAGTCGCGACCAGATCGCCAAGGCTGGAGTAGGTGTAGGCGAGATGATCGAGGCCGGCGCTGTACGGGGCGCGCTCGACGATTCCGGGAAATGCCGCGATCGCGAGCCGGTGATGTTCCTCGTCGTAGGTCATGAAGGCGAGCATCTGGTTTTCGAAAACGATATCTGCAAGCAGCACGGTCTGGTACCAATCGACCATCTGCTTGAACTTGTTGGTGCGCAGGACCGCATGCGCAAACTTTTTGGGAACGATCTTTTTCGAACCGCCATTGGTCGAATTGCCGCTCATGTTGCGTCTCCTCGGAATATACGTCGTTACGGCGACCATAGATCGATGATCGCAGCGCGGCAAACGCCTCCACGCACTGTGTTTATCTGTAGCTGGCTAAGCGCTAGGCCGGGTCGCCGCCCTCGGCCATGCGCTTGAGGCTGTCCAGCCACGTCTGATGCCCCTTGAGCAGCATCGGGCGCAGGTACCATGATCCGATCGCGCCGAGGATCCCGTTTTGGCATTCCTCGGTGATGACGTGGCATCCACTGCCCGATGGCTCCAGGAGCCATCCGTGATAGACCGGCAGCAGCCCTTTGCCGTCCCATCCGAGTTCATGCGGCGAGTCGAACACGAGCACGGTGCTGTTCACCGTCGCGCCGAAAGTTTTCCAGATGAAGTTGGTGCCGAGCGCGAGGTCGGGGCCGGTCGCGTTTTGAAATCGGATGTTGGCGCTGTTGCGGTACCATGCGGGCCAATTCGCGGCGCGGATGAGCCATCGCCATACGCGCTCGGGCGGCGCCGCGATCGTGATCTCGTTGCGCGCATAAACTCTGGAATTTGCCGGCTCAAATCCCTTCGGCCACTTCATCGTTGCCTCTGACTATCGCTTCGCGGCTATCACCACTTCCGAGCTCAACGCGAGCGACCGCACGATGTCCATATGAAGAACGCGCCAATCCGAATGCGGAATGAATTCGAGCAACTCGATCGGACGGCATCCGCCGAGCAGCGACGGCTCGAACTTCCACAGGCTCAGCCATCCGGCCGAGAACATTTTGGTCACCGTCGAACGCCCATGGGTGAGGCTGACCGCGCCGAGCAGGCCTTCGGGTTGCAGCACGCGATGCGCTTCGCCAACCAGCGCTGCGATATCTTCGCGACTGAGCAAATCGAAAACATAGTTGGTAAAAAATCGATCGGCGCTTTCGGAACGCAGGTCGAGGGTCATCGAACCGTCGGTCTTGATGATCTGCGCGCGACGCCCGAATGGCGCGAGCCGCTCCGTCGCGAGATTCACCATCGTGGCGCTGATGTCGAGGCCCACATAGGTCGCGTCCGCGGGCAGATGACGCGCGAGCAGCCGCTCGGCAATCCTGCCGGTGCCGCATCCCAACTCGACGACGTGGTGGGCATTACCGAAGTCGCCCTGCTCGATCATGCGATCGATGGCGGCTTGCTCGTAGAAGCGGCTCCAATCCTGCCGCGCGCCCATGCGGTCGTAAAACTGCTTCGCTTGCGCGGGCGTGAGCGTTTTGTCCTCGGTCATCGAGGAGATTGTACTCTCTGGCCTCGCTCAACTGGGAGAGGGACAAAACTACGGCAGCAGCGAGGCGGCGTGGATCGGGCCGAGGCCGAGTGCGGAGTTGAATGCGGTCGTCGCCGCCGTCATGTATGGCGCAGGATAGATTCCAATCAGAATCGTCGCGATGAGCGCAATCGCGATCGTCGCCACTAATCCCGGGCGCCGGCTCATGCTACCGACCGCAACGCCGCCTTCCTGCATGTACATCGCGACGATGATGTAGATGTAGTAGTAGGCCGCCATCACGCTGTTGAGCACTGCAATCACGACCAGCCATACCAGGCCGGCCTGCAGCGCGCCGGAGAAGATGTAGAACTTGCCGATGAAGCCGACCAGCGGCGGCACGCCGGTGAACGAGAGCAGGAAAATCGCCATCGCAGCCGCCAGCCCCGGCTCACGTTGCGCGAGGCCGCGATAATCCTGGATCAGGTCGTGCGGCTGGTCGCGGCGTTCCAGTGCGGTGACCACACCGAATGCGCCGAGGTTCGCGACCACGTATCCGACCAGGTAATAGAGTATCGCGGCGCCCGCCTGCGGAATCACCGCCGCCATCGCTACCAGCAAATATCCGGCATGCGCGATGGCCGAGTACGCGAGCATCCTTTTGATGTTGGTCTGCACCAGCGCGACGATATTTCCCACCGTCATCGTGAGCGCGGCCATCACCCATAACACCCAAGACCATTGCGCGCTGACGGCGCCCAGATGGAGCGGAAACACGCGCAGGAATCCGGCGAACGCCGCGAGCTTCACGCCCGTCGCCATGTAAGCGGTAATTGGAGTCGGCGCACCCTCGTAGGCGTCGGGCGTCCACATGTGAAAGGGGACCGCGGCGATTTTGAAGCCGAAGCCAATCAGCATCATGCCCAGCCCGAGCATCAACAGCGGGCTGCCGATGCCGACGCCATGGGTCAGCGCGGTGCGGATCGGCTCGAGCTTGATGGTGCCGGTAGCGCCGTAGATCAGCGCGATTCCATAAAGCAGGAAGCCGGTGGAGAACGCGCCCAGCAGGAAGTATTTGATGGCCGCCTCGTTGGAGCGCGGGTCGGTGCGCTTAAGGCCGGCCAGAACGTAAATCGCGAGCGACATCGTTTCGAGGCCGAGAAATATGATGATGAGATCGCCCGCCGCCGCCATCAGCATCATGCCGAGCGCGGCGAACAGTATCAGCGAGTAGTATTCCGCGCCGGGGAGGCGGACTTCGTCGGCATAGTTGAGCGACATCAGCACGATGACCGCGGCGACAAACAGAATCGCAAGTTCGAAATAGACCGCGAAGTCATCGATCGCGATCGAGCCCGCGAACGCGGTGGTGTTCTGCCCCGACATCGCCAGCGTGAGCACGAATGCGATCGCGATCGACGCGATGGCCAGCCATCCGAGGCCGTCGGTTTCCTCGTCATCGACGCGCACGCCGACCAGCAGCACCACAATCGCGGCGATCGCGATGGTGATGAGCGGCAGGATCGGCAGCCACTGGAAATCGATTGCGTTGAGGTTAAACGGAGTCATTTGCGCGCAGACCTAACCCCCTGGCCCCCTTCCCCTTCAGGGAATGGGGAAAAGAGCGCAGGCATCGCTGCTGCCATTGTTTTCTTTTCTAACTCCCCTCCCCTGAAGGGGGAGGGGCTGGGGGAGAGGTCTGCGACACGACTCGCATGACGCTCCTCATCGATGCGGGCCTGCGCCGAATGGACGCGCCCGAGCACCTCGGCGATCGAGGGTTCCATTTTCGAGATGATGAACTTTGGATAGAGCCCCATCACCACCATCAGCACCATCAATGGGACCATTGTCGCGATCTCGCGTCCATTCAGGTCGCGGATCGTCTCATTAACCTTCTTCGTGATCGGGCCGAACATCACACGCTCGTAGGTCCACAGCATGTACAGCGCACCGAGGATGACGCCGGTCACTGCGAATGCCACAGGCAGCCACGACTGCATGTAGCTTCCGAGCATGATGAGGAATTCGCCGACGAAGCCATTAAGGCCGGGCAGCCCGATCGAGGAGAGCATCGCGAACATGAAAACCGCGGCGTAGATCGGCACGCTATGCCACAGCCCGCCGTATTCGGAAATCTCGCGCGTGTGGCGTCGCAGATAAATCATGCCGACCAGCAGGAATAACGCGCCGGTCGAGATTCCATGATTGAGCATCTGGTAGACCGCACCATCGATGCCTTCGAGGTTGAAGGCGAAGATTCCGAGCACCACGAATCCCAGGTGGCTCACCGATGAGTACGCGATCAGCTTCTTCAGATCAGGCTGGACCATCGCGACCAGCGCGCCATAGATGATGCCGACGACGGCGAGCGCCATGAACAAAGGAGTCGCTTCGATGGCGACAGCCGGGAATAGCGGAATCGCGAAACGCAGGAAGCCGTAGGTCCCCATCTTTAGCATCACGCCGGCGAGGATCACCGAACCTGCAGTCGGCGCGTTGGTATGAGCGTCGGGCAGCCAGGTGTGCACCGGCCACATCGGGACTTTGATGGCGAAGGCGAGCGCGAACGCGGCGAACATCCAGCGCGCCTGGGTAGGCGTCATCGTCGTGTTGTAGAGCATCGGCAAGTCGAAGGTGATGGCGCCGGTGTGCGCGCGATAGGTCAGCACCAGGTAAATGATCGCCGCGAGCATCAGGAAGGAGCCGATCATCGTATAGAGCACGAACTTGACCGCCGCGTAGATAGGCCGGCCATGTCCCCAGATGCCGATCAGGAAATACATCGGGAACAGCATCAGCTCCCAGAACACGTAAAACATAAACAGATCGACCGCGAGCAGCGTGCCGAGCAAGCCGGTCTCGAGCGCGAGCATGAAGAAACAGAACTCGCGCGGTCGATGGTCGATATCGCCACCGCCGGAATAAAGCAGCGAGACCGAAATCAGAATCGTGGTCAGCACCACGAGCACGAGGCTGATGCCATCCATCCCCAAGTGATAGGAAATTCCGAATTGCGGAATCCACTGATATTGCTCGACGAATTGATAGCCACCCTGCAACGGATCGAAGGCGTAAAACAGATAGAAACTGATCACGAGCGGAAGCAGGGAAAAGGCGAACGCGGAATTCCAGATCGAGCGCTCCTCCTGCTGCATCAGTGCGAAAAACGCACCGATGAGCGGAGTGAAAACCAGCAAGGTGAGGATTCCGCTGCCCATCAGTGCGTCACCAGGTAGAGGTAGTAGGCCACGATCGCGAGCACGCCGAGCACGTAGACGAATGCATATTGCTGGACGTTGCCGGTCTCGAGTCGGCGCGAGAGTTGTCCGCCGGTCTCGACCGTGAGGCCCGCGCCATTCACCAGCCCATCGATCATGAACGAATCGATCAAGCGTCCGAGCACGAAGGTGGAGACCCAGAACAGCGGCCGCGTCACCACCGTGTTGTACAGCTCGTCCACGTAATACTTGTTGAACAGGACGTTGTACCCGGACTGCAACTGATAGGCGATCAGGTACGGCATGCCCGGCGCGACGAGGTAGAAGTACCACGCCAGTATGATTCCGAAGATCGCCAAGCCCAGCGAGACGCCGGTGAGCATCGCATAGCTCCCGTGCACGATGGGAACAAACTCACCGACCGACGGCGCGAGGAAGGCGCCGATCTTGTCACCCCACATCACGCCCTCTGGCAGCCCTATCCATCCACCGATGATCGCCAAGCCCGCGAGCACGAGGAGCGGAATCGTCATCGTGCGCGGTGACTCGTGGATGTGATGGACTTTGTCGGCCTCGACGCGTGAGTCTCCGTGAAATGTGAGGAAGATGAGCCGGAACATGTAGAAGGACGTCATCGCCGCGGTGATGATGCCGAGGCACCAGAGTCCTCGGTGGCCGGAGTTGTAAGCCGACTCGAGGATTTGATCTTTCGAGAAAAATCCCGCGAACGGCGGCAGCGCCGAGATCGCCAGCGTCGCGATCAGCATCGTCGCGTACGTAATTGGCAGATGCTTTCGCAACCCGCCCATCTTGGTCATGTCCTGCTCGCCATCGAGCGCATGGATCACAGAGCCGGCGCACAGGAACAGTAGCGCCTTGAAGAACGCATGCGTCATCACGTGGAAGATGCCGGCGGAAAATGCGCCCACGCCAACACCGAGGAACATGTAGCCGAGCTGGCTGATGGTCGAGTAGGCGAGCACCTTCTTAATGTCGAGCTGCACCAGCGCGATCGATGCGGCGTAGATCGCGGTGAGCGCGCCGATGGTGGCAACCAACTCCATCGCGGTCGGCGCGAGCATATAGAGGAAGTGCATCCTCGCGACCATGTACACGCCGGCGGTCACCATTGTGGCGGCATGGATGAGCGCGCTAACCGGAGTGGGACCCGCCATCGCATCGGGCAACCACACGTAGAGCGGAATCTGCGCGGATTTTCCGGTCGCGCCGACGAAGAGAAGCACCGCGACAATGGTGGCGGTCGCGGGACCGAGCAAGCCGACATTGCCGCGCAAAGCGGAGAAGTTGAGGGTCCAGATTCCATGCGCGCCGAGCGCGGCGACGAGCGTGAACATGCCGAGCAGGAATCCCGCATCGCCAATGCGGTTGACGATGAAGGCCTTGCGGCCGGCATACGCGTTGTTCGGATTCGTGTACCAGAACGAGATCAAAAGATACGAGCACAGGCCGACGCCCTCCCAACCCATGAACATCAGAAGGAGGTTGTTGGCGAGCACGAGGATGAGCATCGAAAGCTCGAACAGATTCAGGTATGCGAAGTAGCGTGCGAAGTCGTCGTCATGCGCCATGTAGCCGACGGAGTACAGATGGATGAGAGCGCCGACGCCGGTGACGATGAGTGTCATGAGCGCGGAGAGCGCGTCCATTTGCAGCGCAAAATCGGCCTGGAAACGCCCGGCGTGAATCCATGGCCAGAGCGTGACAGTCAGGACGCTGTCGGAAGGCAGCCTCAGAAGCCTGATGAAGGCGATCAGCGCAATCGCGAAGGCTGCGAAGATGACGCCGGGGCCGATGATATTGACGGAACCGCGGCCCCGTCGCGCGCCGAGAAAAAGATTGAACAGGAACCCGAGCGCCGGGAACAACAGGATGAAGCCCAATGCAGAAAAATGCGCCATCATGTTACTTCAGGGTCACCATTTCATCAGGTTCAGTTCGTCGGCGTTGACGGTTTCACGATTGCGGAAAATCGAGATGATGATGGCGAGGCCCACCGCGGCCTCCGCGGCGGCCACCGTCATGACGAAGAACACGATCACCTGACCGTCCATCGAACCCATGCGGCGCGCGAGCGTGACGAACGTCAGGTTCACCGCGTTCAGCATCAGCTCGATCGACATGAACATCACGAGGATGTTGCGTCGCAGCAGCACGCCCGCGACTCCGATCGCGAAAATCGCAGCGCTCAGCGCCATCACCCAGCTGTAGGAAACGATCATGACGGTGCTCCCGGCCTCGGCGAGCCCGCTGAGGCGCGCACCGGAAGCGCTCGGCGCGCGACCGCCACTGCTCCAATGACCGCGACCAGCAACAAAATCGATGTGGTTTCGAACGCCATCAAGTACTGGCCAAACAACGTCTGTGCGAGGCTATCGATGGAGCCATAGCCGGCCGCGACATTCACCTCGCCAAGCGCTGTCCTGGTCTTGGAAAGAAAAACGAAAAGTTCCGCGGCCATCGCAGCTACCGCGATAGTCGCAAAGAATTTCAAGCCCAGATGACCGATCGGAACCGGCTCGGCTTGCAGATTGAGCAACCAAATCACGAACAGGAACAGCACCATGATGGCGCCGACGTACACGATAATTTGCAGGAAGCCGACGGTGACCGCGTCGAGCGCGACGAACAACGCGCCAATCGTAATCAGCGTCAGGATGAGCGCGAGCAAGCAGTGGATGGGATTCTTCTGGACCACCACGCCGAGCGACGAGGCGATCGAAACCACCGCGAGAAATATGAACAGCTGAACCGGCATCAGCGCCCCGCTCCTGTCGCGAGCACCACGACGAAGGCGGTGACGAGAACATTGAGCAGGCCGAGCGGCACCAGCCCCTTCCACCCTAGCCTCATCAGTTGGTCGTAGCGGAAGCGAGGCAGCGTCCATCGCACGAGAATCTGCAGCCAGCAGAACATCACCACCTTGATCCAGAACGCGAGGACGCCGACGATCACCACCGCAACGCGCGGCAGCAGCAACTGATGCACGCCTAGATGGAAGCCGTCGCCATAGAGCCACGGCACCTGCCATCCGCCGAAGAAGAACAGCGTCACCAGGACCGCGACCAGCACTACTTCGGCGAAGTCGGTGAGCATGAAGCACGCCTGTTTACCGCCCGAGTATTCGGTGAAGTATCCGGCGATGAGTTCCGATTCGCCTTCCGGCAGATCGAACGGCACCCGTTTCGATTCCGCCATCCCCGCCGTCAGCAACATCACGAATGCTACCGGCTGGAGGAAAATCCCCCATCGCGGCAACCATCCAAACCAGACGCCACCCTGCTGATGCACGATGTTCTGCAAATCGAGAGTGCCGAAGGTGATGACGATCGAGATGATCGCGAGCCCCATCGCTATCTCGTAGGAGATCATCTGCGCGGTCGCGCGAACGGCTCCCAGCAGCGCCCATCGATTGTTCGAGGCCCATCCACCGAGCGCTACGCCATAAACCCCGACGCCGATGGTCGCCAGGATATAGAGCGCGCCCGCGTTGATACTCGCCGCCTGCAGCTGCACGGTGCGGCCTCCGATTTGGATCGCATCACCGATCGGAACCACCGCAAATGTCACCAGCACCGGGAACAGCGCGAGGAACGGGCCGAGCGCATGAAGGAATTTGTCGGCGCCCTCGGGAACGAAATCTTCTTTGGTGAAAAGCTTCAGCGGATCCGCCATCAGGGTGTTCATGAGTCCCAGGTTCGGCAGACCCATGCGCTTGCCGATGCCGAAGATCGCCGCGCGATTGGCGCCGACGCGATCCTGAATCAGCGCGCTGCCCTTGCGCTCGAACCACAGCAGAACCGCCGACAGGTTGAGCACCAGCAGCAAGATGACAATCGCTTTGATAGCGCCGATTAGTAGATCAATCGCCACGGTTGGACAGTTCGTCGATCAGCTTGAGGGTCGATTCCGGGGTGAGGTTTTCGAAGTAGCGATCATGATTGAGCTGCAACATTGGCGCGGTGCCGCATGACGCGAGGCATTCGGCGCGGCTGAGGGTGAACTTCTTATCGGGGCTGGTCTCGCCGACCTTGATGCCGAGTTTTTCGCTTATGGTCTCGACGATTTGGTCGGCGCCGCGCAGGCGGCACGAGACATTGGTGCATACTTCCAGGTGCCATTTTCCGACCGGCTGCTGATAGAACATCGTATAGAAAGTCACGACCGCCCGGACGTGCGCCGGCGGCAGTTCCATCAGCTTCGCGACGTAAAGCTGCGCATCGCCACTGAGCCATCCGAACTCGCGCTGCGCGATCCATAGCGTCGGCAGCAGGGCGGCCTGGCGCGTCGGATAATGGGTAATCAGCTCGCGATACTCTGCGAGCGCGGCTTCGGAGAACTTTATCTCGGCGCCGTCAGACATGGCCGGCTCTATTATTCAACCTTACAGAATCAGATGGTTCCGTGTGTGGAATTCTAATGACAGGTTCCTAAGATTCCCTAATTATTTCACGAGCGCAAGCGATCCGATGGGCGAACTTGCAGGCTTGCGATAGACCAGTTATCTATCGCGCTGAACAGGAATTCGTAAAGATGGTGTGAGGAGCACAAGCGATTCTAAAGTGAGAATAATTGCCGGACACGCGCGCGGGCGCAACCTGAAGGCGCCGCGGGGACTGACGACGCGACCCGCCACTGCGCGGATGCGGGAATCGATTTTCTCGCGGCTCGCCGTGCGGCTCGATTTCGAGGGACTCGCGGTGCTCGACATTTTCGCCGGCAGCGGCTCTCTCGGCCTCGAGGCGCTTTCGCGCGGCGCGGCGCACGCGACTTTCATCGATTCTTCGAAGGCTGCGACTATCGTCATCCGCGAGAACCTCGAAGCGCTGGGGCTCGCCGCCCGCGCCCGCATCATCACAAATGATCTGCATCGTGCGCTGCCGGAACTGTCTCGCGAAAAAAAATCCTTCGGCTTGATCTTCGTCGATGCGCCGTTTGCCGACGACATCAGCAATCAAGTGATGCAAATGCTGACCGCGCTGAACCTCGTCGCGGTCGATGGATGGGTGGTGATTCGGCAATTCAAGCGCGCGCCCGAAGCTCCCTCGGCGCCGGCGGGTTTCGAGCAATTCAAAGTGGCAATTATCGGCGATCATCGAATCGCCTATTACCGGCGGCCCCTCGTGGGCACCGAAGCAACAAGCGGATGACGACGAGATGACAAGCAAGGGTAAGGAATCGAAGACGATGCTGGCGGTCTATCCTGGGACTTTCGATCCGATTCACAACGGCCACATCGACGTGGTGCGGCGCAGCGTGCAGCTTTTCGACGAGGTGATCGTCGCGGTGGCGCACAATCCGGACAAGGACAATGCCTTGTTCTCGCCCGACGAGCGGGTCGACATGATTCGCGAGGCGCTGCACGACCTCGAGCCGAAAGCGCGGGTCGATAAGTTCAGCGGTTTGTCCGTCGACTACGCCGAACGCATCGGCGCCAAGGTGATAATCCGCAGCCTGCGCGCGGTCACCGACTTCGATTACGAGCTGCAGATGGCGGCGATGAACAAACAAATGCGGCCCAACGTAGAGACGGTTTTTCTGTTCGCGAATCCGAAGCTATTCTTCAGCGCCTCGCGCTTGATCAAGGAAGTGGCGAGTTACGGCCAGCGGGTTCCGGAGCTGGTGCCCGAATTCGTAATGAATCGCCTACGCGCAAAGCTCAAGGTGGACTGAGCCGCAAAACATTTCTAATCTTCGGCACACGCGCGAAATACATCGCCCGGATTTCGAGACGATGGCGTCAGTTTTCACAAATTGCCGCGCAAGCTAAGATGACGACGCGGTACAGATTTGTCTTTGCCAACTTCGTTCTGGGAAACATCATGCTCAAACTGAATCGCCGTGTGGCCGCATTGCGGCCGTCCGCTACTCTCGCCGCCGACCAGCGCGCCAAGGAGATGCGCGCCGCGGGCATCGACGTGATCTCGCTCGATGCCGGCGAGCCCGACTTCGACACGCCCGAAAGAATCAAGGACGCCGCGCGCAAGGCCCTCGCAGCCGGCAAAACCAAGTACACCGCGGTCGCGGGGATTCCGGAACTCAAGGAAGCGATTCGCGCGAAGCTGAAGCGCGACAATCATCTCGATTATGAACCCGCCGAGATCATCGCGTCAGCGGGATGCAAGCAGGCGCTGTCCAACGTCATCGCCGCGATGTTCGACGAGGGCGACGAAGTCATCATTCCCACCCCCGCATGGGTTAGCTTCTCCGCGATGGTGGATTTGTCGGGCGCGAAGCCGGTCCCGGTGCGCGCGCGCGAGGATCGTAACTTCCAGCTCACGCCTGACGCGCTGAGCCAAGCGATCACCCCTCGCACGCGCGCGGTGCTGATCAATTCGCCGTCGAATCCGACCGGAACCGTCTACAGCGCGGGACCGCTCGCCGAAATCGCGCACGTGATCCAGTCCAACCCGGACATCTGGGTGCTGTCCGATGATACCTATGAGCACATCGCGTATGACGGGCCGGCGCCGCACATTTTTCAAATCGAACCGCGCCTGAAAAGCCGCGGCATCCTGTTCAACTCGCTATCGAAGACGTATGCGATGACGGGATGGCGCGTGGGATTCGCGGCCGGCCCGAAGGAAGTCATCGCCGCGGCGGGAAGGTTGCAGAGCCAGAACAGCGGCAATCCCAATTCTATTGCGCAGGCCGCGGCGGTTGAGGCGCTCAACGGACCGCAGGACGACGTCAAGGTGATGGCCGAGGAGTTTCGCAAGCGCCGCCAACTCATCGTCGAGCGGGTGCGCGCGGTGCCTGGTTTCAGTCTTCCGAATATACCGAGTGGCGCGTTTTACGTCTTTCCGAATGTCTCGGCGCTATTTGGATCGACGCACAACGGCAAGAAAATCGCGGATGGCGATGCGTTCGCAAACTTCCTGCTCGAAGAGGCCAAGGTATCGACCGTCGGCGGAAACGATTTCGGCGCCCCCGAGCACATTCGCATGTCGTACGCGACATCCACCGAAAAGATTAACGGCGCGTTCTATCGCATCACCGCGGCGGTTAGGAAGCTGCAGAAATAGATTCGTCTATTTCTTTTTCCACGGCGCGGGGTTCTCGCCGGTATCGAGGAAGTGTACGTAGTCGCGCAGAATCTCCGCGTGATCAAACGCCAGCGGCGAAGGTGGATTGCGCGGATCGACCAGTGCACAATTTTTCGCATCGTCGGCGGCTACCGGCGTACCCGTCGCGCGCGCGACATAGACTGCGGTAATGGTCTGTCCGCGCGGATCGCGATCCGGCCGCGAATATATTCCCAGTAGCGTGCGCAACTCGACGTCGAGGGAGATTTCTTCTTTCGCCTCGCGGATCGCAGCCTGTTCGACGGTCTCGCCAAAATCGACGAAGCCGCCGGGAATCGCCCACCCCTCGGGAAAATTCTTGCGCTCGATGAGAACGATCTGGTTGCCGATCTCTGCGATAACATCGGCTGCGATTGGAGGACAAACTGGACGCGGCATCCATCAAATCTAGCACTTATACTGAACGCGGTTGACAAGCGTGCCGCGCGCCAACAAAGTCGAAGCGACTATGCAGGTCGCACGCTTATACGATTTCGGTGACATCCGCATCGAAGAGGCCGCCCGCCCCGAGGTCGGCCCCGCCGATATCCTGGTGCGCGTCCGCGCATGCGGAATCTGCTCCGGCGACATCATGCCGTGGTACATCAAGCGCAAGGCCGGCGCGGTGTTAGGCCACGAGCCGGTCGGCATCGTCGAGGAAGCGGGTGCCGCAGTGCATGCGTTTAAGCCCGGCGATCGCGTTTTCGCGCATCATCATGCGCCATGCTTTTCGTGCGCGGCGTGCCGGCGCGGCGAGTACGTGCAATGCGCGACCTGGCGCGCCACCAAAATCGATCCCGGCGGGATGTCCGAATACTTTCTCGTCAGCGCCACCAATCAGCGCGACACATTGATGCTGCCTGATGCGGTCAGCGACGCGGACGGCGTGCTGGTCGAGCCTGCGGCATGCGTAGTGAAGTCACTCAAGCGCTCAGCGCTGAAGCCCGGCGAGTCGATTCTCATCATCGGACTCGGGATCATGGGCATGATGCACGTGAAGATGGCGCGTCATCTTGGCGCCGGGACGATCATCGGCGCTGATCTCTTCGCGCAGCGGGCGAATCGCGCACTCGAGTTGGGCGCCGATCGCGCGATTGTAGTTTCGGGCGATAACCTGGTCGAGCAAGTGCGAGAAGTAACTAATGGTGCGATGGCGGATGTGGTAATCGTCGGTCCGGGAACCAGCAAAGCGATGGCGACGGGAATCGCGGCCGCCGGCAAGGGTGCGACTGTGGTGCAATTCACTGCGACGCCGCCTGACGATGAACTAATCGTTCATCCGCATGATTTGTATTTCAACGAAACCAAGCTGGTGCCGAGTTACTCATGCGGTCCCGATGACACGCGCATCGCGTTGGACCTAGTCGAGCGAGGAGTGATCAGCGCGCGCGAGCTGGTGACGCATCATTTTCCGCTCGCGAAAATTTCCGATGCGTATGCGACTGCGCAGAAGCCCGAGGCGCTCAAGGTGATCGTGACATTCGAACGCTAAGCAGTGTCCCGCACACACTCGCACACACCTCTCCCTTGCCAAGTCTTCAAAACTCAGCCACCAGAAAGAGAAGCGGAAACTATAAGGGGGTGCTCGCTTTCGCGAACACCCCCCATTTCACAAACTGACTAACAAACGTTACGGAGTTGCGGGAGCCGGAGCGCCAGGCGCACCAGTTGCTCCAGTCGCACCAGTATCTCCCGTCGCACCGGTAGCTCCGGTTGCGCCAGTGGCCCCGGTTGCGCCTTCACCGCCTTCAGCAGCCGCCCTGTGGTGATGATGGTGATGTGCGCCACCATGATGTCCGCCGCCACCGGCCATGGTCTTGGCTGCGATCGCTTCGGCACGGTCCGCCGCCGCTTTCGCATCGCTAGCCGCCTGCTCTACGCGGCTTGCAGCAGCCTGAGCCTGCGCTGCAGACTGTTGCGATTTCGTCGCAGCAGCTTCGGCGCGCGAAGCCGCCTGGTCAGCACGGTTCGCCGCGTTTACGGCGCGCTGCGCTGGGTCTTGCTGGCCTGACGAGCAACCTGCCGCAAACGAAAGGGCTAACGCAGCCCCGGCAGCCAACCCAACAAGTTTAGAAGTTTTTTTGATTAACCCTTCCATTCTGTCCTCCTAATAAAACTTGCGCGGTAGCCCAGTGTCATAAGCAACCGCGCCGGAACCTAACTTTTGTCTCATAACCATGTCGAGCATGCAAGCTTTTGGGATACGAAATCCTACTTTGGAGAAACTTTCAGCATTAGTGAATTGCATCTATGAAGTTATCACTCCGAGTGATTACCCAGTTGATTACTATTTGACTAATGACCTGACTATTCCTGCTTTGACATACCCAAACTAGTTTGCACCGCTAAAAATCACCGCCCATATCATCCATTCCGCCCATGCCGCCCATACCTCCCATTCCACCCATGCCGCCCATTCCACCCATGCCTCCCATACCACCCATTCCACCCGGAGGCATTCCCATCGGCGCCGCCTTGTGAGGTTTCTCCGCAACCGCCGCTTCAGTGGTGATGAGGAGCGATGACGCGCTGACAGCATTCTCCAACGCGCTGCGCACAACTTTGGCGGGATCGATTACGCCGGTCTCATTCAGCTTCTCGAATGTGTCGGTGCGAGCGTTAAAACCGAAATCATCTTTTCCCTCCATCACGGAGTTGAAAACAACTTCGGGCTCGCGTCCCGCATTCAGGGCAATCTGACGCAACGGCTCGCCCATCGCGCGCGCGACGAGGGCCGCGCCCGCTTTGCGCTCCTCTGAGAGTCTGAGATCGAGTACGGCTTTCATCGCACGCACCAGCGCAACACCGCCGCCGGGTACTACGCCCTCTTCCACCGCGGCGCGCAGCGCATGCACCGCATCGTCGACGCGCGCCTTCTTCTCCTTCATTTCCACTTCAGTCGCGGCGCCGACCTTGAGCACCGCAACACCGCCGGTCAACTTCGCGAGGCGCTCCTGAAGTTTTTCCTTGTCGTAGTCGGATGTGGTGTCTTCGATCTGGCGGCGTATCTGTTCGATGCGGCCCTGGATTTCCGGCTTCTTGCCGGCGCCTCCAATGATGGTGGTGTTGTCTTTATCGATGACTACCTTACGTGCCTTGCCCAGCTGGCTCAGCTTTACATTTTCCAACTTGAGGCCGAGCTCTTCGGCGATCACTTCGCCACCGGTGAGGATCGCGATGTCCTCGAGCATCTCCTTGCGGCGATCCCCGAAACCCGGCGCCTTGACCGCCGCGACTTTCAGCGCACCGCGCAGCTTGTTCACCACCAATGCCGCGAGCGCCTCACCCTCGACATCTTCCGCAATGATCAACAGTGAGCGGCCGGCCTGCACGATCTGCTCGAGTAGCGGGATGATATCGCGGAGGCTGGAAATCTTCTTTTCGTGCAGCAGGATGACCGGCTCATCCAGCTCGACATTCAGCCGCTCCGGATTGGTCACGAAGTAGGGCGACAGATAGCCGCGATCGAAAACCATTCCTTCGACGAGATCGAGGGTGGTCTCCAGCGCGCGTCCTTCTTCTACCGTGATGACGCCTTCCTTGCCGACTTTCTGCATCGCGTCCGCGATGAGCTTGCCGATGACCGAGTCGCCGTTGGCCGCGATGGTCGCGACCTGCTCCATCCGCTCGCGATCCTTGATCGGCTTCGCCATCTGCTTGATGGCTTCGCGCGCTGCAACCAGCGCGAGGTCCATTCCGCGCTTGATTTCCATCGGTGCGAGGCCCGCCGCCAAAAGCTTAATGCCCTCGCTGACCATCTCGCGCGCGAGCACGGTTGCGGTGGTAGTGCCGTCGCCGGCGACATCGCCGGTCTTCTGCGCGACCTCGCGAATGATCATCGCGCCCATGTTCTCGAAGCGGTCCTCGAGTTCGATTTCCTTGACTACCGTGACGCCGTCCTTGGTGACGAGCGGGGCGCCAAACGATCTCTGAATCAACACGTTGCGACCCTTGGGCCCCAAGGTGACGCGCGCGGCTTGTGCGACCAGGTTAGCGCCCTTAACAATTCCGGCGCGTGCTCTCTCGTGAAGCTCAACCACTTTGGCTGGCATTGATTTCCGTCTCCGTTAGATTAGCCTCGGCGCGGACACAGCCGGCCTCAGCAGCTTGGATTTCCCACTTAGTGCAATCGCGAAAATTTCGAAATCTTCGAAATCCTCGGCACCGGACGCACCAGTACGCCGTGGATTAGCTGACAACTTAAGCACACAGTGGGAATTTGCAAGAGGTAGCCGTTGCGACGATGCGAGGCCTTTCGGAGCCATTGACCAAATGCCACTATGAGTCTTCTCACACATCATCTTGCGCACATCATCATGCGCTTCGGAGGTCAGGATTTCGGGTGGATAGAAGCAAAAAATCAGAGCTGATGTTCCCGCACCTCGCGATAGTTTCCGTCTCTCTGGCCGCAGCCCTGGTGTCGATGCCCGCGATCTCGAGAGCCGCTTCGACGCACGTGGCGCGCCAAAGCGTCGACCGCTCGAACGCGCCGCGCGGCCCGATGCTGGCGCAAGACGAAGGCGTCCCCGACGAGGATGCGGTTCCTACCGACCAGGTCGACAAATACATCGCGGTATATTCCGCGATGCAGAAAAACCACAGCCTTACAGTCGAGCAAGCCGCATCCAAGCAAGGACTCACAGTCGACGAGTTTCGCACCCTCGAGGACAAGATCGAGCGCAACCCGGTTGTGCACGAACGCGTACTCGATGCGCTTAAGGCATCGTCCAGTGGCGGCAAGACTGCGTCGTCAGGATCCGGCAAGCCCAAGTAAAAGCTTGCCCCGCGCACGCAACTTCGCGAAACACATACTCAAACCCAGCGGCTCGCGAAATTGAAAAGCGGGAGGATCGCTCCTCCCGCTCATCGTTTTTCAAACTTGCTGCGAAAGCTTACTTGGTGACCGAAGTCGAGAAGGCCGCTTCCAGACGCGAGACCGCGTCATTGGCCCTCCGAACTGCATCCTCAGCGCCCGATGCTGCGTTCTCGGCTTGCTTCGAGGCCGCATCAGCCTGTCCTGCGGACTGTTCCGCCGCCTGCGCCGATGCTTCAGCCTTGGTCGCGTCGGCCTCAGCCTTGTCGCCCGAAGCGTTGATCGTCTTCATGTCAGGGCCGCAGGCCGTAACCATCGCCGCGACCGTGAGCGCACCGAGCAGACTTGCTAACGTCTTCATCCTAACTCACCTCCTGGTATTACCGGATCGAAAAACCCAGTTCCTGTTATCTAGTGATCGTTGCTGGATGACGGCCAAATAAAGCAAGGCCGCTTCTTCGTCAAACTCGCTCATAGTTGCAAATCAATTTAGGCTGCGCAAGGTGCATCGGCGGGCAGCGTGGGTTTTTGCGAAATGAGATCGCGCACGGGAAGCGACGCCGCTCGATAACGCGCCGACGCTTCAACAGATGTTCTGGTTCTTAAGCGCCGCTCGTGCCTCGGCGCGAGCTGATACAGGTTCGCAGAATCGCGGAAAGCTCGACCGGGTCAACGGGCTTGATCGCATGGCTGTCAAAACCGGCGGTCAGGATTTGCACCTTGTCCTCGACGCGCCCGTAAGCGGTCAGCGCAACTAGCGGAGTGCCACCGTCTTTCCCGCCGGTGCGCTCGCGGTTGCGCAGTTCGCGCGCCAGAAAATAGCCGTCTTCGATCGGCATTCCGATGTCAGATACGACCGCGTCCGGTTTCATCGTATCGAACATCGCCAACGCGATCCGCGCTGATGTCGCCGTAGTCACGCTCGCACCCAACGCGCCGAGCAAACTCTTCAGTGCCTCGCAGGTGTCAGGATCGTCATCGACGACCAGAATCGACAGGCCATCAAGGCGCGGCGCGCTCGCCGCATTGCCGATTTGGGCAACCGTGGGATGACGACGCGCCTCCCATGAAGGCGCAGTACTAGCGGGAAGCGGAAGCCGAACCGAAAACGTGCTCCCTTTTCCTGGGCCGTCACTGTGCGCGACCACGGTACCGCCATGCAAGCTGACGAGCTCCTTGACGATGGACAAGCCGAGTCCAACCCCGTGTCTGCGCTGAGCCGCGTCGTCGCCCTGCCAGAAGCGCTCGAATACGGATTCGAGCGAGGCGGCTTCGATGCCCTTTCCGGTGTCCGCCACGATGATCTCGACGTGCGAATTTATCCTTTCGAGGCGGACCTGAATTCTTCCGCCTTTCGGGGTGAACTTGACGGCGTTGGAGACCAGGTTCCAGACCACTTGCTGAAGACGGCCCGGATCGCCGGCAATAGTGTCGACCCGAGGATCGATGATCTCCTGCAAGGTGATGGATTTCGCCTCGGACGCGGCACGCATGCTCTCGGCGCCGGCCTTCACTACTTCGGCGAGATCGACATTTTGCACATCGAGGCGCAGACGCCCGCTTTCGATGCGCGAGATATCGAGCAAGTCTTCGATCAACTGACTTTGGATTCGGACCGCGCGCTCAATCGCGGCGAGGCCGCGGCGAGTAGTTTCGTTCAGGGTCTGGTCGCGAATTAATGAGGTTGACCAGAGCAGGATCGAATTGAGTGGATTGCGCAATTCATGCGACACGGTGCCGAGGAAGTTGTCCTTCGCGCGATTCGCCTTCTCCGCTCGCGCGCTTGCTCGTTCCGCCTCGGCGCGCGCGCTTTCAACGCTATCCAAAGCCGCATGAAACTGTTCGGTGGCGAGCTGAATTTGCCGCCATCCCCAGTAACTCAGCACCAGTATTACCAACACTGACAGAATCGGAACCAGCAGGAACAGCAATTGGTATTGAGCGTGTTGATGCGCCGCTCTTTGCGCGCGCAGTTGCTGTTCAGCGGCAAGGAAATCCTCCAGCGCATCGAACACCCTCTGCGCCTCAGCCTGTATCTGAACCAGAGCATCCGGCGCGATCTGTCCATGCTCTCGCTGATTGACCAGGCGCTCGACGGCGTCGATCCAGCTTTCCTTCAGCTGGGTGATTTTGAGCAGACTTTGTTCCTGCTCCGGATTGTCAGCGACCAAGGCGCCAATTTCGCCAAGATCTTGTGCGAACCGGTTGCGCGCATCGCCGAGGTTGGTCAGATAACGCTCCTCGGGAGAAAATAGGTATCCTCGATAGGCGACCTGCATATTACGCAAGTCGATTTCGGCATCTTTGTCCCGGAGCATTACTTTATCGCTATGCTCAACCCAGCCCGTGATGGAGGCCTGATTCTGCACGCGCCACAACAGGATGACCGTCAGGACTGCAAGCGCGAGGATGAAGGGCACAAAATAGGTAGCGGTGAGCTTCCTTCTAAAGGCTCGATAGGGCACGCGTGAGATCCTTTCGGTATGCTTCGGAGGATTTAAGTTCCTTATCGCGCAGTCTCATATTGCATGCCGCGCGATTTCAGCATTCTTGCAGGATAAACCTACCACACAACCTATTAGGTGCTATGCTTTCGCGCTGCTATTTTCCGAGCCGACTGAAATCGTCACCCGACGTCAAATGATCATCAACCTGCAGCGCGAGGCCAAGCCCGCATGGTCCGAGGTGCCGCGCGAGCTGAAGCACGCACTGGAGCGCATCCTCGGAGGGACGATCGCCGACGCGGCCGTCGCGTGGGGTGGTTATGGACCTTCCGCCACCTTCATCCTGCGCACTTCGGACGAGCGTAAATTCTTCTGCAAAGGAACTCATCCGGGCTTCACCGATTTGGGCAAGACCGCTTTCCTTAACGAGCTTTCCTACTACTCGTCGATTCCGGAACTGGCGGAGTTTGGGCCTGCGTTTCGAGGCGTCGCGCAGCATGCAGAATGGCATCTGCTCGTACTCGATTACGTCGAGCGTACCATCGAAGTCCCACCGTGGACGGACGAGACTTTTCGCGGCGCTATCAAGATGCTCGCGCGATTCCATTCCGGAATGCCCGCGAGCGCTCGCCGGGTGCTTCCAATTGCCGAGGAGCAGACCGATTTCATGGCGCTCTACAAGGCCGAGGGCGGTTGGAAGTCGATAGCCAGCGAGGATCAGCGAGCCGAATTCCTCGCGTTATTCAACGACAACGCCGCAGCCGCGCGATCCTGGGTTCATCATGATGTGCGCTCGGACAACCTCCTGTTTCGTGAAGCCGACCAACCGTTGCTCATCGACTTCCCCTATCTCGCATATGGACCGACGTTAATGGATGTCGCGTTCTTTCTTCCCAGCGTCGCGGGCGAGGGCGGCGCGCTTCCCGCGGACGGTCTGCGCCGTTACGAACAGATGAGTTACTTTCGATTCGAAGCACGCGATGTGGCAGTCACCGTTGCCACGGTGGCCGGTTTTTTTGCCGCCCGCGCCGGACAGCGCGACCTCCCGGATCTTCCACGGCTGCGTTGGGTGCAAAAACTACAGCTCTTTCCGAGCCTGACCTGGCTGAGCGAGTTGCTGAAGATTCAGCCTCCACCAGCGCCGAAACCCTTCTAACCGGCTCAGAAATTTCCGACCAAGGCGCGTAGACTTATAGATAAGCTCCAGTTGCCGTGCAAATTCAGGTAAAATGAGTTTTGCTAACATCGTTGACATGAAAAACTGGCTCCGGTTAATGTCAAGGATCGGCCAGTTTTTCGGTTTGCGTCGCAGCAAACACCTGTAAATTGGGGCCCGAAAATCTTTGGTCAGCTTCGAAACTCTCTGAGGTCGGAAACTTTAGATGGCGACAGTCATTACGAGCGATTGCATCAACTGCGGGGCGTGCGAGCCCGAATGCCCTAACACCGCGATCTACGCGGGCGGGGTCTCATGGGATCTCAACGGACAAAGCAGTCCCGCGATTGCGCAGGACATTTATTATATCGTCCCCTCCAAATGCACCGAGTGTGTAGGATTTCATGACCAAGAGGCGTGCGCCGCGGTATGCCCGGTCGACTGCTGCCTCCCCGATCCAAACATTCCCGAAACCCAGGACGTCCTGCTGCAGCGCGCCCGTGCGTTGCATCCCGAGTTGACTATCCCGGACGACGCGCCCTCGCGCTTCCTCAAGGAGGGTGGCGCTGCGGCATCCGCACCTGCGGCCGCATCGGGCGATGGCGCCGCTTCCGCCGCGTCCAATGGCGCAGCGCACGCCGCTCCAGCCACCGCGCCTGCCCCGGCTCCAGCGAAGGCTCCTGCCGCTGCACCTGTCGCCGCGCCCGCGCCACATGCGAACGTCGCGGCACCTGCGGCAATGATGAATCTTCCCAAAGACATCGGAACGCTGCCGGGACCAATCGGCGAGAAACATTTTGCCGGCGAACTCGAAGAAGACTTCGACACGGTTCTCGCATCGGTCGATCTCGCCACCGTCAAAAGCGTGCCCCTGGGAATGAAACTACTGCTGAGGACCCTGGAACCGCTCCTCGGCGCGATGCCCGATGCGACCAAGCGCAACCTCGAATATGCGGTCGGTGATCGAGGTGCGTTCTCGCGCGAGCGGTCGAGCGCGCTCAATGCACTTCTCAATGCCATGCTCTATCCTGCGCTCCTGCTCGCATTCGGCGTCGTGGTAATGGGCGACGGCGTATTCTCGTCAGGCACCTACGGATGGATTCTGCTCGGCATACTGATCGCTGTAGCTGAGGCCACCTGGCGGATGCGCGAAGGAATCCTGCACGGCAAGCCGAGCAAAGAGATGACCTATCGCGCGGCGATCTACGGACTCGCGCTCGCGCCGCTCGGGTCGATCCTCGCAGGCGGCAGCAAACTTCGCAGCAGTGAGCGCAAAGTCGCATTCGACGGATTCATGTCCGATCTCCACGACGAAAAGACCGAGCGCGATCGCCGCTACGGAACCGTGTACACGGTCTCCGAGCATGCGAATGCGTACTTGGTGCGCCTCGAGATGCCGCGCAAGCTGCCCGCGTCCTCGCTCAAGCGGCTATGGAATCTTCCCGACGAAATGCCGGATTACGATTACAATGTCGCGCTGCTCGATGGCGTATTGACCATCAGCGCGAGTGTGCGTGGCGAGGCGCTGCGCCGGCTCTGCCATGTCTCGTCATCGTGCCCCGCGGACTTCACTACGCGCATCGAGTTCCCCAAGTCCGTCACGACGTTCAAGCATCGCCTGAAAAACAAGCTGCTGGATATCATCGTGATGAAGGGCGAGACCGGTGAGGTGCGCGCCGCGGCATAAAAATCGCAACGCATCGGCGCACGTCGTGCTATCATCGCCATGATGGTAGTGGAGATAAGAGACGCCATCGCACGCGATCTGGCTGGAATAAGCGAGATCGAGCGCATGGCTTATGCGACTCCCTGGAGCCTTAAATCCTTCGAGCGCGAGTTGACGCTGCCATTCTCGAAAATCCTGGTCGCTAATCTCAAACCGGTGCGACCATCGGATGCTTCCACCGCTGAAGGAATGGTCGGGTTCCTATGCCGATGGTTGGTCTCCGACGAATGCCACATCCTGAACGTCGCGGTCCATCCGGAGCATCGTCGACGTGGCGTCGGATTATTGCTCCTCAACACCACGATCGCCGAGGCTGTCGCCAAACAAGCTAGCTGTGTCACCTTGGAGGTACGTCGAGCTAACGTGGCCGCAAGGCAGCTGTATCGCAAACTTAAATTTGAAGAACGGCGTTTGAGAAAGCACTATTACGGCCCCGGCGAAGACGCAATCGTGATGGAATTGGACCTGCCTATAGCTGCTCGATAAGTCATTTTCGCAACGACGTTCTAATACTCGCTTTAGCTGCTCTTGTGCGGGAACTAACAAGGTGACAACCACCATAAACTGTGCCATAATCATTTCATCAGGGCTCCAGTCGATCAGCGGTGATGAACTCAAAGGCCGCTTTCTGTGTCATCAACCTAGTCTGAACTCTTAGGACTGGAAGCGGGTGCCTAACAGAGATGAATTTGCAGTTTAAGAAGGGCGAAAAGGTCGTCTACCCCGCACATGGCGTGGCGGTTATTGACGACATCCAGGTGAAGGTGATTTCCGGAACCGAGCGCCGCTTCTACGTGCTCAAGATTCTCGGAACCGAAAAAATGACCATCATGATTCCTACTGAGAATGTCGATTCTGTGGGATTGCGACGCGTCATCGGCAAGGACATGGTGGACAAAATCTACCGCATCCTGCGCCAGCGAAAGGTCGAGGTCGACACGCAGACGTGGAACCGCCGTTATCGCGAGTACACCGAGAAGATCAAGACCGGCTCGCCGCTCGAGATCGCCAAGGTGTTGCGCGACTTGCTGGTGCTCAAGGGCGACAAGGAGTTGTCATTCGGCGAGCGCAAGATGCTCGACACCGCGCGCAGCTTGCTGGTCAAGGAGCTCTCGATCGCGAAGGCTCATCCTGAGGAAAAAATCATGGAAGAGCTGAAGACGATCTTCGCGAACTAGACGCTTCGAGATCCGATCATCAAGGGCTGGATGTTTTCACATCCGGCCCTTTTTCATTTTTGCGAGTCTCCTGATGAATCGTCGCGCTACGATGCCGATTCTTGTATACCACCATAGTTGATGCAGTGCTCCGCAATACTCGTCGCCGCGGGTAGCGGCATCCGACTCGGCGTCGGCGAGCCCAAAGCATTCGTGAAGCTCCACGGCCACACGATGCTCCATTACTCCCTCTCCACCCTCGCGAAGCTGCCCGCGATCGCCGAGGTCGTCATCGCGACTCCCGCCGGCATGGAGCGCAAGACTCGCGATGAGGTCGCGCGCGCCGGCCTCGAGGTTCCGGTGAAAATCACGCCCGGCGGCCTCGAGCGCCAGGACTCCGTGCGCATCGCGCTCGCCCTCACCAGCGCCGAGGCCCAGGTCATCATCATCCATGATGCGGCCCGTCCCTTCGCCGATGCCGCGCTCTTCACGCGATGCCTCGAGGTTGCGGCCGCGCGCGGCGCCGCCATCGCCGCCATCCCCGTTTCCGACACCCTCAAGCGCGTCGCCGATGGCGCCATCCACGCGACAGTGAAACGCGCCGGCCTCTACCAGGCACAAACGCCGCAGGCTTTTCAGCGCCGCCTCCTGGTGGCTGCGCATGAGCGCGCGACTCGCGAGCGCGTCATCGCCACCGACGACGCCGACCTGGTCGAGCAGATCCGTGGCACCGTCGAGATTGTGGAAGCTTCGGCGCTGAATATGAAGATCACGACGCGCGCGGACCTGATGATCGCCGAAGCGATCGCCTCATCGATGAAATTTCGGTAACCCTCCGCGACGGCCGCCTGCTCCTATGGCACGGAGAAACCGGAAACTGGAAAAACATTCGCGATTCGCGCGTTGGCGTGGGCATGGCCGGAATGGTGCCGATTCGAATACGTGATCGATCCCGAGGAATATATCGGGCTGTTGCGGTGCGGTTAGCTACATCGCAGTCGGTTGTTCCGCAAGTCCGGCCGTTCCAAGCGCCGAAGAAGTTGTGTACACTGTACATACAGCGAGGGGCCGCGGTTGGACTTTGAATGGGACCCTAAGAAAGCGGAGGCCAATCTCCGCAAGCACAGCGTGGAGTACGTCGATACGATCATTGTTTTCGATGACGATCGGGCCATAACGCTGATCGACGACCATCCGAATGAAGAGCGATACGTGACCTTCGGCCTGGACGGGTACGGAAGGATTCTTGGAGTTTCCTATGAAGTACGTCGCAACAGCGTTCGAATAATCTCCGCGCGAAAAGCGACTCGGCGAGAACGGGCTCAATACGAGGATAGACGTAAATGAAGCGCGAGTACGATCTGAGCAAAGGCACACGTGGGCCTGTCATTCCGATGCCGCCGGAAAAGGTGCGCATCACCATCCGCCTCGACCGCGACATCGTGGATCATTTTCGCGATCAGGTTCGCAAGGCGCATCGAGGAAACTATCAGACGCTGATCAATGAGGCGTTGCGGGAAACCCTTCAGCGCCCGGGCCTTGCAGAGCAAGTCGGAAAGCAGGTGCGGTCGGTTTTGCGCGAAGAGCTCGGCAAGCTGAAAGCGAGCGCTTGAACGCGGAGAACCGTCGCTTCAGCGTTGATGATGGCGCAACGTGGTTGCGCAGCGCCGGATGCAAGGCTGGCCTCGATGCCTCGCGCACGCTCTCGGAGCTCTATGCGATGGTTGGCGGCCAGGCTCGCGAATCATCCAGCGTGAAAATCGGCTCCCGCTCTCCGACGGCTTGGATTACGTCTGGCCGTCCACATGCGGTATATCGGGCGGCGGTTACAGAGCGGTTAGCTGTATCCCGTTCCTGGGTCGCCGGGGATACTAAAGCCTTTCGAAGACTTCTGCAGCGCCGATTGCGTGAACGGAGCGTATCGATGGGCAACTATAGATCAGTCGTCTACGAAATCGCTGTTCTTATGAGAATGAATCTGACCGCCTTCGAGGCGATCGACGATCTCGTCCGCGAAGTCGATTTCCATCCCCAACCAGCGACGCCCCTTGTTTTCGCAAACGGCGAACGTAGTGCCGCTACCGCCAAACGGATCCAGTACCAATTCGCCAGGCATCGTTGTCATTTCGATGACTCTATCGAGAAGCTTGGTCGATAAAGCATTAGCCCGACGACCCTTCGACTTGAACTTCCAATGGCGAACCGGCGGAATGTCGCTCCAGACGTCTTTGAGGTTAACGCCACGCGGATTCATCGCGTGACGATGCCCCCCGTAGTCGCGGACCTCACCACCGCAATGCCGGCAAGTTTGAATAGGAACGCGTATGCGGCGAAAAGTCTTCGGTTTCCCTTTGGTCAGATATAGAAGCCCGTAGTGGCTGGGGTGTAATCTGCCAGGAATAGGCAAAGACATGCTGATTTCGATCGCTATCCAGTGACGAAATTCCATCCCGAGTTCGATTAGGTATGCACCAAGCAACACGTTCCACTTCGGCAGATTGTAGAGGAAAAGCGCTCCGCCCGGCTTCAGTGTCCTGACACACTCCCCGACCCACGCACGACACCAGGCAACATATTCCGAATCGGGCTTGAGATCGTCTGTGTTCTTCCCGTACTGCTTGCCCAAATTGAAGGGCGGATCGGCAAAGACGGTGTCCACCACGCCATCTTTGATCGACGGTAGAACCGCCATGCAGTCGGCAGCAAACAATGCGCCAAGGCTGCTCTGATAGTATGGAACGATGTGCGAACAGTCGACTTTGAGAAACGGATCTAGGTCCAGTTTCCCTGGTTCCCACTTGAATGGACTCTGCCTCATAGCTGTCAGCGCATAACCTGTTTTGGGATAGACTAACTATTGATAGTACAAAGCCGCTTCGGTCTCAACCGAGAGCTCGGCCGTCGGTCGCCTTTGGTATACGCGGAACGGCCCGGCTCTCCGCGTCGTGTTCGACCACGACGATTTCGAGTACCCCTTCCCGGCAAGGGATAGATCTCCAAAGATCGAGATAGGGTTCAATTTCGTCGAAGTTTCCGACTCGATCAGTCAAGAACCTGTACAGTTTTCGCGATGGCACGACCAGGGTGCCTGCTGCGAGTACTCCCTTCAAGAGGCCAAGTGACATTTTGTTGAGAGCACGATGACTAGAAGAGATATTGCCAGTTTCCCATTCCAAGGCCACCAGTTTTCCCTTCGGGGTTTCGAGGAGCGCATCTATGTCGCCTGGCCTAGTCGCGATAGCTATTTCGAGTGGCTGCTCACGCTTCCACTTGTTCTTAACCAATTCATCCATCAGCCCATTCTTTATGGGACCTACCCCATTGCCCTCGCCGCGCCTTTTTCCGCTCTCTGGGTAGATTGTGAAGGACTTGCTACCTGGTGGCCAGGCGACTTTTCTTATCTTCTCGTGGAGGTCGGCTCTAATGTCCTTCCATTCCTTAGATGAAGCAAATTTTCCGGCTCTGATTGGTGTCTCAATCCGGACGATCTTCATCGGCGGTGCTGCTCCTCGCGCCGAGAGTTATTTTGAAGCTGGACTAAGAGGCGTTGCGGGCTGACGCCAATCGCAGTGGTAACGTCGACAAACTCGATGACGTCAAGGCGGCGCTCGCCGATTTCATATTTGGAGACAAAAGACTGTGGCTTCCCTAGCTTTTTCGCTAGTTCTACTTGGGTTAGCCTGGCATCCTTTCGCGCTTCGACGATCAGCCGCCTAAGCAGCTCATAGCGCCGAGTGAAGATGGATCGCGTCACAGACCCTCGACCTCAGGCCTTGAGACGCTATCCCGGAACAGGTTATAACCCAAAATAGGATAGACGGACTTCGGTGAAGGACAGTCGGCCACCGCCATAGGTCCAAACGCAACCTCGATTTGGTGCCCAGATCACTCAAATCTTTGTACGAATCACGCAACTGGGTAGCCACTCTCGGGAGACACTTTGGGGGACAGAGTAGATCCAGCTCGCGATCTGCAACCAAGCTGGCCGGCTTCGCCAAGTTTTTGGGACGATCCGAAGCGAAGGAAGCTCAACGCGTCCGATATCATCCCGGCGGCAACATGCTGGAGGTTGAGTTGCGCGTGCCGAGGCTCGTGCTTTTTGGAGGCGCAGGGCGCAACCCTTTCGAAGCCATCCCCGTCACGCGAGGCCGAGCTTCGCTGCCAGGCCGATGCGCTGCAGCTTGCCCGTCGCTCCTAGCGGAATCTGCTCGAGGAATACGATTTTGCGAGGCACCTTGAACGCCGCCAACCGCTGCGAGCAGAACTCGCGCAATTCTTTCTCGTTGGCGGCCTTTCCTTCGCGCAAGACGACGGCGGCTGCGACTTCTTCGCCCAGCTTTTCATGCGGCATTGCGAAGACCACCACCTGCTGCACCGCCGGATGATCCATCAGGATCTCATCGACCTCGCGCGGTGAAATCTTCTCGCCGCCGCGATTGATGATTTCCTTCAGCCTTCCCGTCAGGCTCACATAACCATCCTCGTCCATCACACCTTGGTCGCCGGTGCGAAACCATCCGTTGGTAAAGGCTCCGGCGTTGGCCGACGGATTGTTCTCATAACCCCGGGTCACATTTTCACCGCGAATTACGATTTCGCCGATCGCGCCGGGCTTCAGGAGTTCCCCATTGTCGTCCATGATGGCGACCTCAGGGCCGGCCGCGAGTCCCACCGCGCCGGGCTTTTGCGCGCCGTCTAAAGGATTTGACGCCATCTGGTGCGAAGCCTCGGTCATGCCATAGGCCTCTATCAGCGGCGCGTTGAAAGTCTTGCGCACCTCGGCGATGACCTGGGGCGGCATCGACGACGACGATGAACGGACGAAGCGCAGCGGATTTCGCGCGAGGATCTCATGGTTGCCGGCGGCGCGCATCAGGATGGCTTGATGCATGGTGGGCACCGCGGTGTACCAGCTCGGTTTGGCCTCATCCATCCAGGCAAAGAAGCGAAGCGCGTTGAAACCCGGGGTGCAGAACACGCGACCACCCACCGACAGGGGAGCAAGGAGACCCGCCATCAGGCCATGAATATGAAACAGCGGCATGATGTTGAGGCCGCAATCTTTGTCAGTCAGCGCCAGCGTTTCGGCAATGTTGCCCGCGGACACGCTGACATTGCGCTGGGACAGCGGGACGATTTTCGGTCGCGAGGTGGTGCCCGAGGTGTGAAGAATCAACGCGATGTCGTCAGCCTCGGCGAAGCCTTTGGTACAGTCGCCGAAGGAGGCTTCGCACGTCAGCCGAAAGCATCCCGCACCATCCGCAGGTTCGGGATGCATGGTGATAACGGCGATGCCGAGGTTGCGCGCCACCTCGATCGACGGCGAGGTGCTGCCTTGCTCGACCACGAGCGCTTTGGCGTTGACATCCGACAGATAGAATTCGAACTCCGCGGCTTTGTAGGCAGGATTGAGCGGCGCCGCCGTCGCGCCCGAGGCGATTGCAATGAATGCGGTCGCCATCTCGGGACCATTCGGCAACACGATAGCGACGCGATCGCCACGGCCGACGCCGATCTGGTTTAGCGATGAGATAGTGCGTTCGACGAGCGCTCGCAGTCTCCCATAGGTCAGATCCTTAGTTGCCGGAGCGCCGATAGCACGGTTCATATCGGCACCCGTCGCTATCAACTGGCGTAGCGTCGAGCTTCTCTGGATGTTCATAGCACCCTACCCAGTGGCCACCGCGAGGCGTCCATGCTGCTCCTGCAGCGTATGGTTCAACAGCTTGACGAGCGCGTAAACGCTGTCGAGATGCGGCGTCGCAATATTGGTGATGCGGCCCAACTCGATCACCGAGCCGATCAACGCGTCGGCCTCGATGGCGCGGCCGGCCTCGATATCCTGCAGCATCGAGGTCTTATGCTTGCCGACCGCCTCGCCACCCGCAATCCTCTTTTCGAGCGAAATCCGAAAACGAATGCCGAGCGCCTCCCCGATGGTCTGTGCCTCGCGCATCATTTCGGCGGCCAGCGCGCGGGTCAGCGGAAATCGGCAAAGATCTTCGAGCGTCGCATGAGTCAACGCGCTGATGGGGTTGAAGGAGAGATTACCCCATAGCTTGGTCCAGATTTCGGCTCTGATGTTCGAGACGATCGGTGCCTTGAAGCCGGCCTTCCTGAATGCCTCGGAAACCATTTTGATCCGAGGCGTTTCGGAGTCGTCGATCTCGCCAAGCGAGAAGCGGTTGCCCTCCACATGCTTGATGACACCCGGCGCGATGATTTGCGCCGCTGGATACACGATTGCCCCCAGCACCCGCGCTATCGGGATGTTGGTCGCAATCGCGCCGTGAGGATCGACGCTCGCCAACTGGCGGCCTTCGTAGGGACCGCCATGCTTGAAGAAGTACCACCACGGAATTCCATTCTGCGCCGTCAGCACCATCGTTTCGGGGCCATACAGATGTGCCAGGTCGGCCACCACAGCTTCGACTTGATGAGCCTTCATGCCGAGAACGACGAGGTCCTGCTTTCGTGCGTCGGGAATCCTGTCGGTCGCCTTGATGCGCGCGACGATTTCGTTGCCATTCTCCTCGATCAGCTTCAGCCCATTGTCCTGGATTGCTTTGAGGTGGGGGCCGCGTGCAATCACGCTGACCTCTTCGCCGCTCTGATGCAGCTTGGCCGCAATTAATCCGCCGATCGCTCCGGCTCCGACGACGCAGATCTTCATGCCGATCATGTTGTCCGAGTACGCAGTCGGACGATCTCCTGCTCGAGCGGAAGACACGCGAAGATCGCGAGCGCCGCGCCGAGCCACATCGCCGCAAACACGCTGAAGGCGATCGCATAGCTGCCGCTCACATCGAAGATGCGTCCTGCTGCGACCGGGCCGATCGCCGCGCCGATGGTGGCGAAGATTCCCGCCGCTCCCTGCACCGAGCCCAGACGCTTCAGCCCCAATGATTGGATGAACACCAGCGGCAGCAGCACCAATGGCGTGCCCGCCGCGATCCCTACCAGCACGATGAACCCCGCCAGCATCAGTCCGCTTCCCGCCGCGAGCAGAAGTAGCGTGCCGATTGCCGCTCCGCCAAAAACGAGCGCGAGCACGACCCGAGGACTTAGCCGATCCGCGGAAGGACCCATCGCGAGTTTTCCCAACGTCGACATCAAATAGATCATGCTGAGGCCGCTGGCGGAAAGGCTGGCCGAGTAGCCGGCTCCAATCAGATAGACCACCAGATGGACCAGAATCCCGCCGATCGCGCAAGCGTAGAAGAACTCCGCAATCGCTATCAGCCAGAATGAACGCGTGCGGAACGCCTCGGTCAATTCAACGCCCGGCACGATGACAGGCTCGGGTCGCGCATGACTCGACTCCGATGAGGTGTTGACCACCGAAGGACTACTGCGCACAACGAACAGCACCAGCGGCGCCACGATCGCCAGCATCGGCAGCGCCATGGCGACATAGCCTGCGCGCCATCCTCCGAATGCGATCGCCTTGTTGGCGACGACGATCATCACTGCGCCGCCCAATGATGTGCCCGCGAACGTCAGGCCCATCGCGAGTCCTCGCCGCTCGCTGAACCAGCCCGCGATTACCAATGATGCCGGGATCAACGTTGTCGCGGTGACGCCTATCGCGATCATCAGGTTGGCGGCGAGCAAAGAATAGTACGAATCGGATCGGCTCGCGGCGAGGAATCCAATTCCGGTGATGATGGCTCCGAGCAGCATCACCCGGCGCGCTCCGATGCGGTCCACCAGAAAGCCTACGAGCGGCCCGCATGCACCCGCCATCAGTGCGCCGGCGGCTCCGAGCGTAGAAACCCGGGCGCGGGTCCAGCCGAAGTACTTGAGCAGCGGCGGAAGAAATACCGGTCCGGTGTTGACCCCGCCGCCCCAAACCAGGAACAGCGTGACGAACACACTCGCCGCGATAATCCAGGCCTGACGCTCTCGTTGCTTCATGCGCGACCAGGTCGCTCTTCTCCGACCAAGCGTCCTAAGCGCGATTTGAGGGGAACGCCGACCCTCTGCTCAAAACGGCCGGTCGCCATTGATCGTAATCCGCTCCATCCGGCGAACCGCGGTTTTGTTGTCGGCGCATACCCGATGCTGGGTGCAACGATTGTCCCACATGGCGATCGAGTTCGGCCGCCATCGGAATCGGCAGCTGAAATCCGGCGTCTCGATATGCCGGTAAATGAATTCCAGCAGCGCCGCGCTCTCCCGCGGCTTCATGCCTTTGATCGAGGCGGTAAAAGTCGAGTTGACGAACAGCCCTTTTCGGCCGCTCTCCGGATGCGTCCGAACGATTGGATGCTCTGCGGATATCACCTGCGGTGCTTGCTTACCGCCAATGTGATCGGTTTTGTAGTCCGAGCGCGAAAAGGTGCGCGCGGTGTCATGGATAGCTACCAGGTCCGAGAGCAGCCGCTGCATCTTGTCCGAGAGCGCCTCGTACGCCGCGTACATGCTCGCCCACATCGTGTCACCGCCGAACTCCGGTGCCGTCACACAGCGCAGCACCGAACCCAGCGGCGGCTGCTCCACAAAAGTTACGTCACTATGCCAAGCTTCCGCGACATACGGATGTTGCGGGTCACTTTGCAGCACCACGAACTCGGGATGCCCCTCATCTTTGAGAGGCTGCAGATAGGGATGAATTTGGAGTGTGCCGAAGCGACGCCCGAACGCCTTGTGCTGGTCCCGCGTAATCTCCTGGTCGCGAAAAAACAGCACCTGATGCTCAAGAAACGCGTCGCGGACCTCCTTGAAAGCCTCGTCACCGAGTTGTCCGAGATGAACCCGGCCTACTTCGGCGCCCAATGCCCCCGCTATCGGGCTCACAGAAATGTGCTGATAACTATTCATTTGCATTCTCCGTCTAGGACGAATTTTCGGGCCGGTTGGGTTTTCCCGACTCTCTTGTGGCGCATCGCATTCCCCTTCCGCAAGGTACGTATGCCGAACTTGACATAGACCACCAAGGGTGGGACATGACAGGCCGGCAATCTTATTTCGGCTAGTCAGCATATTCATATTCGGGATCGTCTACGCGCACAAAGCGGCTTGGGGTTCGCGGAACATTTTCTTCAAATGCATAGCGCCTACAAAAAGCAGTTTTGTAGTGTCGACTCAGGCGATCTTGATAGCCCAAAGAGCCAAGCAGATAGAGCGAAGTGTTATCGAAACCCATCAACAGAGACAAGGCATACTTGTTGGGATCGATATGGACCGTGTGAACCCGCTCTTCCCCCGGTTTAAGCCGGACCCCGCGCAGAGTGTTGGCTGGTTCTATGGCAACAAGATTGATGAATTCAGGGTGTCGCGGTCCGTCAAAGCAGATCGTCAGGTCACTAGTGGTTACTTTGGCGGGACTTCCGCCCTGATTGACAATGAGTAACGTAATTTCGGTGGACTTATTTCTCAGGGTATCCATATTGGTGAAGTCGGCTACAAGCCTAACCCGACGAAGCCGAGCATTTGGTCGATATTGTGCGAGGAAAGTCCGCCAGAGCAAGAGGGACTGTATAACAGTCACTACAACGAGCAGAAAACTGAAAAGCGGGACGCCATAGTCCCACAAATCCTTGTGACTGTAGAGGATGGAAACCCCAATCGGTTGGGCGCTGGCTTTTTCTTCACGGCGGTTGTTGTCGTTATCTTTTTGAGTTGGCGCGAGGATGGTCGGTTTCTCGACGGGGAATAGGGTGGTAGCATTCTGCTTATCAGCGCTGTGAGATTTTGCTTCGTCGCCCCCGCGATACTGGTTTGGGGCTGGCCGTGGATTTGGCGATACACCACCCAAGTACCAAAGCGTCGCTGGATATCCCAACCCAATCGCGCAGTACAACGCGACGGTCCAGAGAAACCGTCTATTCATTTATTCTTCGCAGCTTCGACCCTGCGCCGCCGCGCGAAGCGTTGTTTCTGCGCTCGATAGTGCGTGGTGGTTTTGAGTTCGTAGGCTTTGCACTTGTGGCAGTCTCAGTATCGCGGCGCGCGGCGCGCGATTGGGCCGCGGTCGGTGAGCGCTATGTGCGTGAGTAACTGCTCATCGTGATTCATGCGCCATGACAGCAGTTTCTGTGCGTATTCAAGTACCAGCGGCAAGCACTTCCGGTCTTCCGCGCGATTGACGAATTCTTCCGGGTCGCTCGCAAGGTCGAAAAATAGCGGCGGGAGGCGCGTGAAGTGAACGTACTTGTATCGATGGTCGCGGATGATGTTCATCGTGCATTGATGCATCGTCAGGCCGAGTTCGCGCTCCGCGGAATCGTCGGCCGGATCGCGGAAGTCGAATTCCCAATGCGCCTCGGTGCGCCAACTGGGCTGGGTGCCTTCGAGGAACGGGATCAGCGAACGGCCGTCGCACTGAACCGGAGTCTCGGCGCCGATGGCGTCCATCAACGTCGGCATGATGTCCACGTTCTCGGTGAACTCGGATATCACCGCGCCGCGCGATGAATCGGCGGACGGTCGCGGATCGCGGATGATGAGCGGGATGTGAAACGAGCCGTCGAAGTATCCACCCTTGCCAATCAGCCAATGATCGCCCATCTCCTCGCCGTGGTCCGAGGTCAAGATGATGAGCGTCGATTCCCAGCGTCCGCTGCGCTTGAGGAATTCGAACAAGCTGCCGATTCCCGCGTCGACTCTTGTCATCAGGCCGTAGTAAACCGCCTTCATGCGGCGTAGCTGCTTAAGATCGGCGGGCGCGCGGTAGGCCTTGCGGCTCAATTGAAACGCCAGCCATGGATGCTGCGCAGACTCTTCATCCACGGTGGCCTTGCGCCTGAAACCCGGCACCGACATCGGATCATACATCTTGTTATATGGCTCGGGCGCGACGAACGGCGGATGGGGCCGCAGGAACGAGAGATGTGCGATGAAGGGAACCTTCGCGCCGCCGATGTAATCGATCACCTGATTGACCAGAAACGCGGTGTCGTCGAACTCCGCCGGGTACAGCAGCGGTTTCGGATGCGCTCGGCCGTCCTCGTAATCCGGTCCGGGCGCGCGATGGCCCCACGCAAAGCGGATATCGGCGGGGACCTCGAAACCCCGCGCCCTTAGGAAATCGGTCCATGGCGTCGGCTCAGCCATCCTCAGATCGCACAGCGGCCGGATGCCCGGCAGCGGACTTTCGTAGGTCTTCAGTATGGGGTCATCGGCATCGAACGAGCGCGGGTCCTGACTGGTGTCGGTGTAACCGAAGAGGACAGGATCATAGCCGATCGCGGCCGCCTCCTTCGCCCAATTGGTATGACGCGCGTCCAGCGGAGTTCCATTGGTGCCGGATCGATGGTTCTGCAGATACATCCCGGTATGCAGCGACGCGCGGCTCGGACCGCATGGCGCGGCATTGGCGAAGTGACGCTTGAAAAGTACCCCCTCGGACGCGAGCGCATCGAGATTCGGCGTGCGCACGATAGGATGACCGAGCGCGGACAGACATTCGCCACGCCATTGATCGGCGGTGATGAAGAGCACATTGAGCGGCGCAGCCATCCAGACCAATGTGTGTTTCGAGCGCGTTGGCAGTCAAGGCGTTCTCACGATAAAACCAGCCGATGTCATTGCCGATGAAGGAGGGGCGAACCGCCGAGGTCGCGATCGTCGGTGCGGGAATCCTGGGCCTCGCGCACGCCTACTGGGCCGCATCGCGCGGACATTCAGTGGTGGTGTTCGAACGCACGCCAAAATCGATGGGTGCGTCGGTCCGCAACTTCGGGATGATATGGCCAATCGGCCAGCGCGCCGGCGAGATTCATCAGATGGCCATGCGGAGCAGCGCGACCTGGACCGAAGTGCTGAAGGACGCGCGCTTGCCATATCGTCCGACCGGCTCGCTTCATGTTGCGTATCAGCAGGATGAAGCCGACGTGGCGCAGGAGTTCTGCGAGCGCGCCCCGGCGCGGGATTATTCATGCCGATGGCTTTCGCCGCGCGAGGTACTCGCGAAGAGCAACGCAGTCATAGCCGACGGCCTCATCGGAGCAATCTGGAGCGAAACCGAATTGACCGTCGATCCGCGGCAGGTGATTGCCGAGTTGCCGCGCTATCTGACCGAGAAATTCGGCGTCCAGTTTAGATTCGCAACCGCAGTTCAATCGCTTGAGCTTCCGAAGATCGAAGCCGGCGGCGAAATCTGGAACGCGCAGTCCGCGATCGTATGCGGCGGCGACGATTTCGAAACGCTCTATCCCAAGTTGTTCGCAGGGAGCGGGATCACGCGCTGCAAACTTCAGATGATGCGAACGCCACCGCAGCCGCCCGGATGGGAGCTGGGACCTTCGCTCGCCGCGGGGCTCACGCTGCGCTTCTATCCCGCGTTCGAGATCTGCACCGAGTCGTTGCCGCGCTACAAGGCGCGCGTCGCGCGCGAGATGCCGGATTACGAGCGCTGGGCGATTCACCTGCTGGTTTCGCAGACCGCTGACGGCGCTCTCACCATTGGCGATTCGCACGAGTACGGCAATGCGGTCGAGCCGTTCAACAAGGAAGCGATCGATGGCCTCATACTGCAGAACGCGCGAACTTTTTTACGCGCTCCCGATCTGACTATCGCCGAGCGATGGCATGGAGTTTACGCGAAGCATCCCGAGGCGTCTTACGTATCGATCGATGCGGCCCCGCGAGTCAGGATCGTCACCGCGCCGGGCGGATCCGGAATGACGCTTTCATTCGGGCTTGCTGAACAGATGATTCGCGAGATGGGACTATGACCAAGAGAGGCAGCATCGAGAAGATCGCGGCGGTGATTTTCGATTGGGCCGGCACCACCGTCGATCATGGCAGTCTCGCGCCGGTCCGCGTGATTCGGCGCGTGTTCGAGTCGCGTGGCGTGCCGGTTTCTGAAGATGAAGTGCGCCGCGATATGGGCGTGCCCAAGCGCGATCACATCCAGCGGATTGTCTCGTCGCCCACGGTGTCGCAGCGATGGCGCCTCCACACCGGGACGGCGCCCGGCGCAAAAGACGTCGACGCGATGTTCGCCGACTTCGTGCACCTTCAGCGTGAATGCCTGGTCAGAGATTCCGCGGTTATCGATGGGGTTGCAGAGACGGTCGCCGGCCTCAGAAAACGCGGCATCAAAATCGGCAGCACGACAGGATACACGCGCGAGATGATGGACCAGCTGACGCCGGCTGCGGCCGCGAGCGGCTATCGCCCGGATTGCGTAGTTACGCCGGATCAGGTTGACGGCGGCCGCCCACATCCGTGGATGATTTTCCTCAATGCGATCCGGCTGCAGATCGATCATCTCTCATCGATCGTGAAAATCGGCGACACCATCAGCGACATCGAAGAAGGACTGAACGCCGGCGTATGGACTATCGGAGTGGCACGCACCGGGAATCTTATCGGCATGACCGCTAGCGACTTCGCCGCTCTGCCGCATGACGAACAGCAGCGGCGACTGGAGCGTGCGCACCTCCAACTGCGCGACGCGGGTGCGCATGAGGTGGTTGATTCGGTTGCCGAGTGCATACCGAAACTCGAACGCATCGAACAGTGGATGCGCGATGGCCGCTCGCCCACCGATCCCGCGTGATCGCTTATTGGTCGGGCACGCCCAACCTTATCTGAATCAAGCGCTGAACTACGGCAAAGATCAGAGCGGTCGACACGCCGAACATCAACATCCCATCCGCGGCTTCAAGTGGGCCCAGCAATTTCCATCGCGCCGACATCACCACATCGCCATAACCTAAGGTCGTGTAGTTAACCGCCGAATGATAGAAAGCCGCCGCAAAGTCGGAAAACTCGCCACATAGCACGAACACCAACGCCCACAATGCCATCTCGACAAGATGGCCGACGAGGGCCAGCAACGTCACACTCGCTACCAGCGCCAGGTTCACCGAGAACCCCGTGCCGAATCTGCCCCGCTCCCGATCGCGACGAACCTGGTTGACGATGGTTACTACGACTAGCCCTTGGATGAGGATGGTGCCGAAGGTAGTCCCTATACCGACGATTAGGGGAAACGCGAGCGATAATTGATTCGAAGTAGCCATTTTGCGGCGATAGCTGCACTCGAGAGGGCGCTAGCCGACCTTGCGCGCAGGCGCGTCGCTGCTCGGAGCCACCTCGGTCGGGGAAACTTTAGTGGCCCCATCGCGGGGAGTGCCGGAGAGTCGCTCGACGAGTACGAACAGCGCAGGCACGAGTGCGATCGCGAACGCACTCGAAAAAATCATCCCTACGATAGTCACGCTGCCGATGAGACGACGGGCCGCCGCGCCTGCGCCGACCGCGGTCCATAGCGGAAGCAGACCGAAGATGAATGCGAACGACGTCATCAATATCGGCCGCAGCCGTATCCGTGCTCCATTGAGTGCCGCCTGGACCAGCGATTCGCCTTTTTCCAGCTCCGCGCGCGCGAACTCCACGATCAGGATCGCGTTTTTCGCCGATAGCCCGATCAACATGATGAGGCCGATTTGGGCATACACATCATTGTCGAGCCTCCGCGCCCATAGCCCGAAGAACGCGCCGCATACGGCAACCGGGGTGCTCAAAAGCACGCTGAAGGGAAGCGACCAGCTTTCGTACAACGCCGCGAGGATCAGAAAAACGAACATCAACGAAAGTCCGAAAACTCCGGCTACGCCCCCGGCTTGCGCTTGTTGGTAGCTCATCCCGTTCCATGCGATCCCCATGTCGCGGGGCAGAGCCTGATTGGCGACTTGCGTGATTGCACTCATCGCCTGGCCGGCGCTGTAGCCGCGCGCCGGCGCGCCGAATATCTCGATGCTGCGGTACTCGTTGAACCGGGTGGTAAATTCCGGGCCCGAGGCCTTTTGTAGATCGAGCAGCGTCGAGAGCGGCACCATCGCGCCCGACTTGTTGCGCACGTAAAACTGTCCGACATCCTCAGTCTTCAAACGATACGCCGGCTCGGCCTCGACGAAGACCTTCCAAACGCGTCCGAAGCGGTTGAACTGATTCACGTACAGGCCGCCCAGCAGCGCCTGAAGAGCGCCGTAGACGTCTGTAGTCGAGAGGCCCAACTTGAAGACTTTCTCGCGGTCGAGGGCCGCGAAGAGTTGTGGAGTGGCCGGGTTGAACAGGATGTTCATCCGTCCCAGCTCGGGTCTTTTCTTCGCCGCCGCGAGAAATTTCTGCGTGTTATCCCACAGGTAATCGACTGGCTGCCCGGTCCTGTCCTGGACCATCAGATCGAAGCCGCCGGCCTGGCCAATTCCGGGAATCGCGGGCGGCGGGAACGCGAACGCTTGCGCCTCGGGTAGCGCAGCGAGCTTACGATTTACCGAATCAATAATCGATTGGGAAAAAAGTTGCCGTTTCTTTCTTTGGTCATACGGAATGAGCTGACAGAAGTATAACCCCGACCTGGTACTGCTGACTTGCGAGAGCAGGCTGTAACCGGCGATCGCATTGTAGTAGAGAATTCCCGGCTCGTGTTTCAGGATCTCGTCGATCTCCTTCATCACCGCAGCAGTGCGCTGGAGCGATGCTGCCTCCGGCAACTGCACGTTCATGATGAAGTAGCCTTGATCTTCGTCGGGCAAAAAGGACGATGGCACGACCTTGCCGAGCCCCCCGGCTAGCACGATGAAACCCACCAACACCAGAATTGCTAGCGCCAGTTTGCGAATCAGCAAAGCGCAGACGCTCGTGTAGCCGTCGGTGATTCGGGAAAATCCGCGGTTGAAGAGACCGAAGAATCGTCCCAGAGGTCCTTTGCCCGCTTGCTCACTGCGAGGCCTGAGCAGCAGCGCACCTAAGGCGGGACTAAGAGTGAGAGCATTGAAGGCCGAGACGATGACGGAAAATGCGATCGTGAGTGCGAATTGGCGATACAACGATCCGGTGATTCCCACCATGAAGCCCGCTGGGATGAAGACCGCGGACAGCACCAGCGCGATCCCGACCAGCGCGCCGCCGACTTCATCCATCGCTTCGATCGCGGCATCGCGAGGCGACTTGCCCGCTGCAATTTTCAGTTCGATGGCTTCGACGACTACGATTGCGTCGTCCACCACCAGACCTACGGCCAGCACCAGACCCAACAGCGAGAGGCTATTGGTGGTGAATCCCACGGCGGGGAAGAAAAGGAACGCGCCGACCAGCGAGACTGGAACGGTAAGGATCGGGATGAGCGTCGCGCGCCAGCTCTGCAGAAAGATGAACACCACCAGGACGACCAGCGCGATCGCCTCCAGCAGCGTCTTGGCGATTTCCCTGGCGCCCTCGGTAATCGGAACCGTGGTGTCGAGAGTCAGCACGGATTGCATGTCAGGCGGAAAGTGCTGTGCCAGTTCCGCCATCCGTTTCTTCGCCTTGGTGGCTGCCTCCAGCGCGTTCGATCCCGGATTCTGGTAGAGCAGGATGACAGCAGAAGGTGCGCCGTTGGTGGTCGCCTGCTGAGTGTAGCTTTGTGCGCCGAGTTCGATTCTGCCTACGTCTTTGAGGCGTACCAGCGAGCCGTCGGGATTGGCGCGCAGGATAATATCGCCGAACTGGTCGGCGTCCATCAGTCGGCCCTGCGCTCGCACCGTGTAAGTGAATTCCTGACCGGGAGGCGCGGGCTCGTCGCCCAGCCGGCCCGCAGGATTGACGACGTTTTGCGCCGCGATCGCATTGGCAATGTCATTGACCGTGAGCTGCAGCTTGGCGAGCGTATCCGGCGCGACCCAAATTCGCATCGCATAGTTCGCGGCGCCGAAGATTCTCACCTGCCCGATTCCGGGAATACGCGCGAGCTCGTCCTCGATATTGATGGCGACGTAGTTCGACAAAAATGTCTGGTCCCAGGTCCGCTTCGGCGAGCTGATGGCATAAACGAGCAATGGAATACCGACGGTCTGCTGCGTCGTAAGCCCATAGGCGTTAACCTCGGTCGGCAAACTGGAAGTCGCCTGCGCGAGGCGGTTCTGCACCTGCACCTGGTCGAGGTCCACGTCGGTGCCGACATCGAAGCTGACCTGCAGCGTCATGGTGCCGTCGGCACCGTTGATCGACTGCATGTAGATCATGTTCTTGGCGCCGTTGACCTGTTCCTCGATCGGAGTGGCGACCGATTGCTCGACCGTGAGCGCATCGGCGCCGGTATAGACTGCCGAAGTCTGGATTTTCGGCGGCACGATCTCCGGGAATTGCGCGACCGGCAGCCGCAGAATCATCACCGCGCCGGCGATCACGAACACGATCGCGATAACCATCGCGACAATCGGCCGATCGATGAAGAACCTGGACATAAGGCTACTGATGCCTCACGTCGGGCGCCGCGGGAGGAGAAGACTGGCCCCCGGGATTCTGCGACACGGGTAAGGGTGATGACGCGGACGAGGGAGCTGATACATCGGCGGGATTAGCTTGCGCAACCACCGTCATTCCATCTTTGACCTTCTGCAAGCCCTCGGTAATGACGCGTTCGCCCGGTTTCACGCCGTCGGTGATTATCCACATATCACCCACGCGATCGCCGGGCTTTACAGTTCGCATTGTTACCGTATTGTCGGCGCCGACCACCGCCACCTGGTATTGGCCCTGGGTTTCCTGCACAGCACGCTGCGGCACCATCAGAGCACCAAGTTGGGTTTTGTTCGCGGCGCGTACCTTGGCGTATTGGCCAGGACGCAGCACTGCGTCGGGATTGGGGAACAGCCCCTGCACCTCGATAGTGCCGGTTTGGATGTTGACCTCGCGATCGACGCGATAGAAGCGGCCGGAATATTTGTAAACCGATCCATCGCCGAGAATGAGCTGCAGATCGGGCTCACCCTTCGCCCGCCCGGTGGCTTGGTGTTCCTTGATGCGATCCGAAGCCTGCAGATACTCCTGCTCGCTGATCGGAAAATTGACCTTGATCGGATTAACCTGCGACACCGAGGTGAGAAGTGTCGATGGGGTAACCAGATCACCAACCTGGACGGGCGCAAATCCCGCGATTCCATCGATTGGCGACTTAACCTGTGTCCATTCGAGGTTGAGCCTTGCAGTCTCGACCGCGGCCTTCGCCGCCTCGACCTGCGCCGCAGTCGCGCGCGTCGCCTGGTCGACATGGTCGAACTCCTCACGGCTCACCACGCCTTGCGCCAGCAAGGGTCTGTAGCGATCGAGATCCTGCTTGTTCTTTCGGAGATTGGCTTCCTGCTCCGCCAGCGTTCCCTCTGCCTGGTCGAGTGCCGCCTTGTAGTCGCGGTCGTCAATCTGAAACAGCAGCTCTCCGGCCTTCACCGCGTGGCCATCCTGATAAACCTGCTTGAGCAGATAGCCCTGCACTCGCGGATGGATCTGTGCATCGACGAATCCGAGGGTTGTCCCCACCCACTCCGAGTAGATTGGTACATCCTTTTGAATGACCTCGGTTACCAGAACCGTGGGTGTTGGCGCGCTTGCGACGGGTTTGCGGCAGGACATCCCCAACAATGCCGTCACTGCGATCACTATATAGACGAGCTGTTTTTTCATCGTTGGCTTTGCATCACAGGGCGCTGGAAAGACGCCGGCTGTCGACCACGCTCACCGGAGACGATTTGCAACTGCGTCCACATCTTCTCGATCGAGCAGATGTAGTGCAACCCGCTAAATCGCGGCAGCGGGTTTCGCGGGAGGTAGGTCTTTGCGCTGGCGGCTCCGTGGGTGGCGCAAGCTAAAGCCTGTGCCACTACGACTTAGGATCTGAAAGGAGGAGCACGGAGGTCAGACTTTGAGGACCGACCGGAAGCGCACCTTGCCGGAGATCATGCGGTCGTAAGCGTCGGCGGCCCGATCCAGCGCAAAGGTCTCGATCATCGGCCGTATGTCGTTAGCGGCCGCGAATTTCAGGGTGTCCTCCGAATCCATTGAAGTTCCCGACGGCCAGCCCACGATCGACTTACGAGCCAACAGCAACTGCAGAGATGAAACCGCGAACGGCTCCGCACTGGCGCCAATTACAACCAATTTGCCATTTACGCCAAGTCCATCGATCAGACCGCCCATCGCCTTGCCATCCGGCGCGGTGGCGACAATGACGCGGGCTCCTCCCAAGGCGAGCAGTTCTTTGGTCACGTCCTGCAACGCGGTGTCGATGTAAGTTCGCGCGCCCAGCTTCAGGGCGAGATTCTTTTTGTCGCCTCCTCTGCCGATTGCGACCGTCTCAAATCCGAACTTGCGCGCGAACTGTACGCCCAGATGTCCGAGCCCGCCGATACCTTGAATCGCGACCACATCGCCGGGCCCGGCTCCGCCATGGCGCAACGCGTTGAAGGTGGTAACACCCGCGCACATGAGAGGCGCGGCGTCTTCCGGGGTCAGTTCGCTTGGAATGCGGGCCAGCGCCTCCTTTGGCGCGAGCACGAACTCCGAGTAGCCACCGTCGTAGCTGATACCGGGAACCTGCAGGTTCACGCAGGTTATGAAATCGCCGCGGCGGCACGACTCGCATCGTCCGCAGTGTCCGCCGTGCCATCCGATCCCGACCCGCTCGCCAACTTTCCACGGCTCCGTGTCTGCTCCGAGCGCATCGATCACACCGGCGACCTCATGACCGGGGGTGCGAGGAAATACTATCCCTGGCCATTCGCCGTCTTTGGTCAAAGAGTCGCTATGACAAACACCGCAGGCCTGAACCTTGACCCTGACGTATCGGGCGCCAGGATCGCGGATAGGCTCTTCGGTCAGTTCGAATTGTCCGCCAGCCCTATTCACTCGCATCTTTTTCATAAGGCAACTCACTCCTTTTGATGTGTCGAGAGTGATTCGATCACGCCGGGGCCGTGATAGTTAGACAACTTGATCTGATCTTTATCCCAACACCTTCATTCCGGAGCCGAGCGCCGGCGCCGCCCGCTCATCAGGTACACGTTGGCACGAAGGTCGAGGAGCGGGTCGTTTGAGGGCTCGATACCATCTACGCGTGGAATCGGATCAAAAATGATCCCTTTCTGTGCGTGGCTATTATCGGCTACCAGCCCCGTAAGCATGAGCTTGCCTAAGTCCAGGAGCGTGCGGCCGTCGGGCCAGCGGACGGTGACATCGTCGACCTTATCTTCGGATTCCGCCAGTTGAACTACTACGCGAAAGGCAACGGCCTCTTTTGCAATTCTCTGCGTGATCTCGTTTAAAAGATAGTTCTTTTCTTTCGTTGCAGCGTCCGCGGGGCTGAGATGCTCATTGCCCGCTTCCGGGACGATGCGGTAGCGGCCATAGCAGCTAGTGCCATCCTTGTTGATGAAGCGCATAGCGTTGAGGCCAAAGTAGGTCTCCCTTGCGAAGCTGGAAGGCGGCGGCTTCGGCGCTTGGACGAATGCGAGCGCCGCCGGATGGCTGCCAAGGAATTTTTCCAGCGGCGAACCCGCGGGGTGAGCCGGATCGCTGGCCGCCAGGGCTTTCAGAAATTCCAGAAACTCCTCCCCGGTCCTCACCGGAAAATGATTCGTCGAATGGCTCACGATGTCCGTATGCGCGTGTTCATCGAGGTGGAATCGAATCGCACAGCCGCGTGGATCCGAATTCGGATCGTTGTCGGGTATTGCCGGAATGCCGGTGGAATTCGAGAAGCGCACCGTTACCGGCGTCGATGGGCGATTCAGGTGAGGTGCCTTGCTGAGGGACGGAGCTGCTGGCGAAGGCGTAAATGTTCCGGTCAGCATGATCCCCTTGGCATGCGCCGGCCGGAAGCCGGGATGGTATCCAAAGATACCGTCGAATTGCTGAAGCAGTTCCTTACTCAGCGTCAGGACCTTTTCATCTGTAGATAGAGGCATAGCACTCTCCTAAGGGGGCTCAGGGTTGATCATTCGATCGCCAGACATATACTGCGATCGATTGTGTAAGAGAAGGTCACTTCTTTCCGCTCGCCGCGGCGGCCAAAGTGATAAGCGGTTGTCGTCGCTCAACGGCCCGCGTGAAGTGCGATTTTTTCGATCTTCTCCAGATAGGGTAGTACGTCGGGAGCGAATGCGGGATGTTTCGCGAGTTTCGCGAAGTGAGCCATCGCACGCGGAAAGTCCGCATCGACATTCGAATTGAGAATCGGCTCCAGGCCTCGCTTGTTGAGCTCTCCGGCGCGCGGCTTCTCGTTATAGAACAGCGCCAGCTCAGCAACGAAACAGATATCCGCGAGCGTCAGGAGGTCGCCCACTATGAACTCGCGATCGGGTAACAGTGCTTGATTGATTCCAGTCATATAGGAATTGAACGCATCGCGGGTTCGCGAGTGAATCTCAGCCGACAGGGCTTCGCTGCCTAGCGCGAGCAAATAGATTTGCGAGTCTCGCGCGAAAACGAGACTCGCGTCCAGGAAACTGTCGATGCGCGAAGCTTCATAGGGATCGCGGCCGTACAATCGCACCTTACTCTCACCCAATCGAGCCACGGCGCGCATGATGCTGTTGGATTCGAAGATGCCGACCTTTCCATCGGGGCTGAACGCGGCCGGCACTGTCCCGAATGGATGCGCTTTGAGAAAGGCCTCAGTCTTATGCAGCGCTCCCTTGAAGCCCATGCGGCCACGCACCTCTTCCGAGCTGACCTTCTCTTCGGGCGACAAAGGGTGCGCGTCAAAGTCCCATAGCCACGACTGAAGCTCCTTGGGCGCACTTCCTCTTATCTCAAGATCGACACCTGTAAGTCTTGCGGCAATCGTAGCCTTCCAGATTCTTGGATTTGGCAAGTATGAAAAAATCCGCAACTGACTCATATAACCCTCTTTGATGTAGGTCTGTCACCAGGTTTCGCGAAATGGCCTGACCTCAACATTAAATGACCATGCGGATCGGTCCTGATGTACCACGTGCCAAATTTCCTCGGCGATCGCCGCGGGCTTGATGAAGAAGTCATCGGGAGCATCGGCGAATCGTTTGCGCGTCCACTCCAGGTCGATGACCGCGTCGATTAGCACATAGGCGACGTGTATGCCTTTTGGTCCCAACTCGCGCGCAATCGATTCCGCAAGGATCCTTTGCGCCGCCTTCGTTGGCGCGAATCCCGCGAAGCTGGCCTTACCGCGCAGCGCCGAGGTGTTACCGCTAGCGACGATCGCGCCTTCTCCCGCTGCGACCATCGCAGGAGCTAGCCGTCGCGCTAGGTGTAACAGCGCCATCGTATTGACCTGGAAATTTCGATTAAGCACCTGCGGATCAATTTCTATGAAATTGCCGAAGGCGCCGCCGACCGCATTGTGGATAAGGACCTTCGGCGTACCGAGGTCGCGGTGGATTTCCTCGAGCGCCGAGTCGAGTTGCGTTTCGTCGGTCACGTCACACTGATAGCCCTTGGCGTTAGCGAGCTCCCGCTCCAGGCCGGCCAGCCGCTCGCGCGTACGAGCTAGCATCGCTACCTTGTACCCACCTAGCGAGAAGCGGCGTGCGATCGACGCGCCGGTTCCAGGACCTACGCCGGTTACAACAGCTACTGGGGTAGTCTTAGTCATGATTCCTTCCTCGGCATTCGATGATGCACTATCCGATTGCGTTTCAGTCGCTCGATGTCATCCACGCCGTAACCTAGTTCCCGCAGGATAGCGTCATTGTCGGCGCCCAGTATCGGCGCCAGCTTGCGAATCGCCGACGGAGTGCGATCGAAGCGCGCGGCGGGACGTGGCTGGCGGACTTTTCCGGATGCGAGATCCTCGTGCTCTTCGAGGATGTGGTTTTCCTTTACTTGAGGATCGCGCAGGAGCTCGAATCGGCTTAGCACCGGTGCTGATGGAACATCGTTGGCGAGCAGGCGCGGAAGGATATCGTTCGCGGTCCACTTCTCCAGCTCTGCGGCGGTGATTTCGCGGCGTTCCACCGCGTTGATAGCTCTATCGCGCGCGGTCTTGAAGCGCGGATCATCGATCAAGTCCTCGCACTTGAGCGCGCGGCACATCCCGGCCCATTCGTCGTCGGACAACGCACCCGCCGTGATGTATCGATCCTGCGTCGCATAAATGAGATCCGGTCCTAGCTCCCCATCGGATGGATCGCGCTCTTCGCCGACGAAGGTGAGGCTCGGCATCGCTTCGGGCCATAAGTAGGAAATCATCGCATCGAGCATCGCGATCCGGACGTGTTGCCCAATGCCGGATTTCTGCTTCGCAAAGAGCGCCGCGGTGATCGCCTGCGCGGCGGTCAACGCGGTCGTGTAGTCCGCGATGATCGTGCGAATCATCCGCGGGCGGCCGGTATCTCGGTCGCGCTGGATTTCGGCGAGACCGCTCAGCGCCTGAATCACCGGGTCATATGCGCGCTGTTTTGCATATGGTCCGCTCTCGCCAAATCCGCTGATCGATACGTAAATGATGTCCGCGCGAATTGCGCGCACCGCATCCTCTCCGAGCCCGATGCGCTCGGCGGCGCCCGGACGAAAGTTGTGCATCAATATATCTGCGGCCGCGATCAGCTTGTGGACGATCTGAAGACCTTCGGCTTCCTTGATGTCGATGGCGAGTGAGCGTTTGTTGCGATTGCACGAAAGAAACGATGCGGACATGCCGCCGCGACCGAACGCGAAATGACGCATCAGGTCACCGGCCGGCGACTCGACCTTGATCACGTCCGCGCCCTGGTCAGCCAGCATCATTGCAGCGACCGGACCAGCCACCATCGTGGTTAGATCGAGAACTCGTACACCTTCCAGCGCTCCAGGCATCTTACTACTCCGAGGGAATGTCAGCTTTGGACCTGCGGAAAATTCTTTTTCAGCGCGGCTTGAAATGCAGGACGCTGCGCGATCCGTCGCCGGTAATCCGCCAGCTCCTGCGGCAGCGCAATGTTGCACACAACCGCCCACTCGAGGCAGGTCGTCAGCAGAATGTCGGCAGTGCTAAGCAGCTCACCAAACAGATATGGAGTTCGCGCGATTCTAGGCGCCATCGCTTCGAGATTGTGGGAAAAGTAGGTCTTCGCGGATTCGACCGCGGTGGGCGCATTACCATAGATCGGCGCTAGGCCCTCATGCCTGCGCACGACGTAGAGCGAGCCCGCGTCGAGTTCAGTCATTATGAAATAGCACCACTCATTCAGCGCGGCGCGAGTCTCCGCATCATGAGGCACGTATAGCTCTCGTGGGTCCGCATAGGTCTCACTCAGATACTGAATGATCGCCGCGCTCTCAGTGAGCACAAGTGACTTATGTTGCAGGACCGGAATCTTGTGCCGAGGATTCAAGCGCCGGAATTCATCGGTAAGAGTTTCGCCGCTGCGTGACTGAACCGGACGGGTCTCATAGTCGAGCCCAAGTTCCAGCAACATCCAGTGCGCACGAATCGTGCGGCTGGTTCCGATGCCCCATAGAGTCAGATCGTGCGCCATGAATCCTCTAAGCTCCTCGGGTTAGAACTTCTCCTTGAAGGGTCTCAGGTCAAGTTGAGGGCTCAACGCGCTACGATCTTTCTCGCCTAAAAATCGCCGGCGTATTGATGACGCTCGTAATCTTCGATATATTGATGACGTTCGTAATCATTCGTGTCAAGAGCATTGCGCAAAAGGGGGACATGCGAATGCGGGTTTCGAAAGAACAGGCGGAACACAACCATCAACAAATGCTGCGCGCAGCCGCGCGTCTGTTTCGCGAGCACGGCATCAGCGCGACCGGCGTCGACGCGATCACCCAGGATGCGGGACTGACGCACGGCAGCCTCTATAGTCAATTCGGTTCCAAAGAAGCCCTCGCCGCCGAAGCGATCCGTTACGCCGCAACGCGGTCGAAACGAGTCTGGGAGCGAGCCGCGCAGCGCAAGCCGGGCAAGAACGTACTTCCCGAAATCGTTGCGGCATATCTGTCGCGGGAACATCGCGACGCGCCGGGTAACGGTTGCGTGGTTGCGGCCCTGGGCGCCGACATCGCAAGACAGCCGCGCGCGGTCCGTAATGCTTTCACCACCGAAGCGAAGAAGGCGCTGGAATCTCTCGGCGAGCAAATGCCTGGCGACATCGCGCGCCGGCGCGAGAACGCGATCGCTGCTTTCGCTTGCATGGTCGGAGGTCTGATTCTCGCTCGGGCGGTCAATGATGAAGATTTCTCGGAACTGATCATGAAGACCGCGGCACGCGGAACCATCGAGCTGGCTTCCAGGCCGCGGCGGAGGCGTACCTCTAACTGATGTGCGCATAGCCGGCAAGGAGGACGACCATTGCAACACCGAAATGCTACCGCCGCGGTGATAGGCGCCGGGGACTACATCGGCGCCGCCATCGCGAAGAAATTCGCCGGCGAAGGTTTCATCGTTTTTGCGGGACGCCGCAATGGCGATAAGCTCGCGCCATTGGTCGCGGACATCGAAGCGCACGGAGGACGCATCGCCGCGCGGTCGCTTGATGCGCGCAAGGAAGACGAGGTTACGGCCTTCCTCCATGACGCGGAAAAGACCGCGCCGCTCGAAGTCTGCATCTTCAACGTTGGCGCTAACGTCAATTTTCCTCTGGTCGATACCACCCAGCGCGTCTTTCGAAAGGTCTGGGAGATGGCATGTTACGGAGGCTTCCTGGCCGGCCGGGAAGCGGCGCGGCTGATGGCGCCGCGTGAGCGCGGATGCATCTTCTTTACCGGCGCAACCGCCAGCCTGCGCGGCGGGGTCGGCTATGCGGCGTTCGCCAGCGCAAAGTTCGGCCTGCGTGCGGTCGCTCAGAGTGCAGCGCGAGAGTTGGGCCCGAAGAACATTCACGTCGCCCACCTGGTCATCGATGCCGGAGTCGATACCGCATGGGTGCGCGATCGAATTCGGGAGCGAGAAGGCGAAGCAGCGATCGAGAACCTAGCGCCCGGCCAGTTGATGAGACCTGAGGCCGTCGCGGATGCCTACTGGCAGCTCTATCAGCAGCCTCGCGATGCGTGGACTTTCGAACAAGAGATTCGCCCCTTCGGCGAGAAATGGTGACACAATGATTAAGGTTGAATTTCATTTCGACTTCGGCAGCCCCAATGCCTATCTGAGTCATCTGGTAATTCCGGAAATCGAGAAGCGCACCGGCATCAAATTCGAGTACATGCCGGTCCTGCTGGGCGGCGTCTTCAAGCTGACCAACAATCGCTCGCCCGCCGAGAGCCTGCGCGGCATCCGAAACAAGCCGGAGTATGAGCGGCTGGAGACGCAACGCTTCCTCCGCCGGCACGGAATCACACGTTTTCAGATCAATCCTTTTTTCCCAGTGAACACTTTGATGATGATGCGCGGCGCCATTGCCGCACAGACGCTCGGCGTGTTCGAGCGTTACGTCGATGAGATGTATCGGCACGTGTGGGCCGAGCCGAAGAAGATGGACGACCCCGAAGTGTTTCGTGCCACGCTGGTCGAAGCAAGACTGCAACCCGAGCAAATTTTCGATCTGATCCAAACCAAGGAGGTAAAGGACCGGTTGCTGGAGAATACTCAGCGGTCGGTCGAGCGCGGGACCTTCGGCTCACCGACGTTCTATGTTGGCGACGAGATCTTCTTTGGAAAAGATCGCCTCCGCGACGTCGAAGAAATGATCATTCAGTCGAAGTAGGCAACGGTCTCTCATCAATCAGAACCGGCGTCGGAGCTCCGGGCGAAGGAGGGGGCGGCCCGAAAGGCTCCGGCGGATCTTCGGGCTCAGGAGGCCCCGGTTTCCATAACGGAGGCAGCGGCGATCCATCGGTATTGCAGGCTTTGGAGGACTTGGACACTGTTGCGAATGCGCTCAACAGGGTAGAAGGCTACGGTCTTTCCATCTCGATTAGTGAAGGCTCGCCGATCCCGATTCCGTTACCGGCCGGCGCGAACTCGATATTGGATTTCTTCAGTGGGCTTTTCAGCGGCCCGCACAAGGTGTTTAATCGCAAACTCCGTACGAAGGCAGATGACCTTCCTAGCCAGAACGGCGTCGACGGCGGCCCGTCATCAACATGAACGGCTTGGTGTTTATTAAGGACTCTAGCGTCGAGAGACCAAGGTCCACGACACCCTCCCTCCATCCTACGCCTGGTGTTTGCAACGGAAACTGTGACTGTGTGTATTCGCAACTTCGGGCCAATCGGCGTTTTCCTATGATTTACTGCACTTGCTGCTGGGAATGTTTCGCTTGCAATGGGTCCGGGGAGCTATACGAAGGAAATGCCGTCACCAATTTTATCGATATTTTTACTGCACCACGCTCGAACGGTGTCCCAGACGGCGGCGGCGACTGTAACGCGCCGGAACCGCCGAGCACCAGCTGTCCGGATGACTAGAAAAGATTTAGGCATATGAAACAAAAGTCGATGTTCTGCATTCTTATTGGATGCATCGCAGCATTAGTAGCTACGCGAGGGATAGAGCCACCAACGGCACTAGCACTCGAGCATGCTGATGCATTCATTGTTTGTCCACGTGCAACGCGAATCTGGTCTCGTAATGTTGAGGGGTGGAGCCAATTAACCTACCACGTCGAAGAAACGTTTCCTGCTTCGAGTGTTATCGGTTACATTTCCTATAAACTTCAGAAGCAAGGCTGGCAACCACAAACACATGATTTTCTTAATCTAGAATTGCAAACGTCTCAGGTCAGGGGGTGGGGGGAAATACTAGAAGGTCCCCGTATACCCGGAGATTGTGTACATCGGTGGATTGGCGACTGGAAGGATAGGTCCGGAAATATCGTGCGCTACACATTTCGGTATCGAGAGGGCAAGCGACGATGTACTTCTAATCCAGTTGACCTCGAAGTGAACGTGACCTATGTGCCAGTGTCTGCAGCTGAACGCTTACCATAGTTTGCTCAGCTAGCCTCACTCCTCGTCATCCGCGGTGCCGGATTGCAACTGGATTTAGTTCTCCGACCCGATCTTCGAGATCAGCCCGAGCTGGGTCTCGATAAAATCGCGGGCACGCGTGAGTCAGATTCCTACGACGGGCGTTTTTTTACGACGGGCTTCATCTCAAACGACGGCCCCGACCATTCGTCCTCGAGGATCGAGGGCGCATCCGCTGGGCGCGAGATGTTGCCACCCAACGCCACCGTCGCGGTGCCATCCACCACCATCGCCTGACCGCTGACGAATTCGGAATCGTCGCTGGCGAGGAACAGCGCCATCGAGCGATATCCTCCCCTCGCGCGATGCGCGAGGGACTTCCTCCTCATCAAGGTAGAATTGCTGGTACCATCGGCGCAGATGCGCGGCGCCATTGCCGCACAGACTCTCGGCGTGTTCGAGCGCTACGTAGATGAGATGTATCGGCACATGTGGGGCGAGCCGAAGAAGGTGGACGACCCCGAGGTGTTTGGTGCGGCGCTGGTCGAAGCAGGACTGCAACCCGAGCAAATTTTCGATCTCAACCAAACCAAAGAGGTAAAGGACCGGCTGCTGGAGAACACTCAGCGGTCGGTCGAGCGCGGGACCTTCGGTTCACCGACGTTCTATGTTGGCGACGAGATCTTCTTTGGAAAAGATCGCCTCCGCGACGTCGAAGAAATGATCATTCAGTCGAAATAGCCGGCGGTCCCTCATCGCGCAGTGCTTGCGTAACAGCATCATCTTTATGATCGCACGCGATCGCGATTCCTTTGCCACCGCGCCGCGTTACCTCCTCGGCGGTGGCGAACACGGTGGCGCCGAATGGGCTGTCCTCGTTGCGCGTGCTGCGCCCTGTGACATAAACCGTCGCGCCCGCGCTTCCGAGCTTCTGCGCGATTCCTTTTCCGACGCCGCGGCTGGCGCCGGTGACGAGGCATACTTTTCCTGCCAGCATCGAAAACTCCTTGTAGGATTTCTTGTCAGACTCCCGCGAGATGATGCGCTGCGACGAAGCCGAACGTCATCGCGGGACCGATCGTCGAGCCGGCACCCGGATAGCTCGGACCCATCACTGCGGCCGAGGTATTTCCGATGGCATACAATCCCGCGATCGGCTGACCGTCGTCGCGAAGCACGCGCGCGAACTCATCGGTGAGGAGTCCGCCCTTGGTGCCAATATCACCGGCGTCGATCCGAAGCGCATAGAACGGCGCCCTCGCGATCGGTGCGAGGCATGGATTCGGCTTCACGTTGGTATCGCCGTAGTAGCGGTCGAAGCTGTTGGCGCCCTTGCCAAAATCGCTATCGACGCCGCTGGCCGCGTATGAGTTCATCTTGCGAATGGTTTCCGTCAGGCCGGACGCATCGACGCCGATCCGATTCGCGAGCGCATCGAGTGAGTTCGCCTTAAAGTAGACTTTGCCGTCCCACTCCTTCGGCAAGCTGGAATCTTTTTGCACCATGCCCGGCAACAGCGGACCGCATGGATAATTGCGGCGAAAGGTCGCATCGAAAATCAGCCATGCGGGAAGGTTCGCGCCGCTCGCCGCATTGTCGGCATACATCGCGGTCACGATGTCGGAGTAAGGCGCGGCCTCATCGACGAAGCGGCGGCCCAACTTGTTGACCATCACGCATCCGGGCAGTGCGCGCTCAACGAATAACGCGCGGCGCTTTTCGCGCCCGGGCACGAACACGGTCGGGGCCCACCACGCCATGTCCATCAGCGCGAGCTGCGCGCCGATTTGAGCGCCGGCGCGAATCGCGTCGCCGGTGTTGGTCGGCGGCGTCGTGGTCCATTCGGCATTGGTCGGTTGCGGCAGATAATTCTCGCGCATCGCCTGGTTATGCTCGAATCCTCCGGCGGCGAGGATCACTCCGCGATTGGATGCGATGCGAATCTGCCTACCATTTTGACTCGCGACGACACCCGTAACGTGTCGCGTGTCGGTGAGCACCGATTCGAGCGGCGTATTGAGCCACAACGGCATCTTGCGATCGATCATCGAGGCGCGCAGCGCGCCGACCAGCGCGTTGCCGAGCGTGAGGCGGCGATCGCGCCGCGTGCGCCGGCGCCAACGCACGTCGAGCCAGTACCTAGCGAATCGCCGCGCGATGAGCATCATCCAGCCGCGCTCCTTGGCGAGGATGGTATGCGCCTCGCCAGCGGTCATCCCCACCCGGCCGGCGATCAGCGTGCCCGGCGACGGCGCGCGCAGGCGATCGAACTCATCGCCGAGTTTCGCGGCGTCGAAGGGCACCGGATCCATCGTCCGGTAGCCGCTCTTCGCCCCCGCAAGATCCGGATAGTAATCCGAGTAATTCGGCATCGCCCGGTAGCGCATGCGCGTTTTCGCTTCGAGGTAGCGCACCATCTGCGGCGCGCTGTCGAGATATGCGTGCAGGCGCGCCTCGTCGACCATCCCGCGCGTCGCCGTCTTGAGATAAGCGAGCGCGTCCTCGCGGCTATCGGTGCCGCCGAGCGCCACGATCTGATGATTGCCGGGCACCCACACCGCGCCGCCGGAAATCGCAGTCGTGCCCCCATACACATCGCCCTTTTCGAGGACGACCACCGACTGACCGAAGTCATGCGCACAAATCGCCGCGAGCATTCCTCCCGCGCCCGAGCCAACCACAATGACATCGAAACGATGGTCCCAATTCGCGTCGCTCCGCGATGGCGTTAGCTCGTCGCTCATACAAATAGATCCGCATTCGGCAGGCCAAGCAGCACGCCGCCCAGGTTGCGACCGAAACGATCGGGATTGTTCGCGTAGTGTGCGCGGGCCGCGTGAATATCGGCGAAGAAGCGCCCGATCGGATTGCCCTCAAAGATCACCGACGCGCCGCATGAGCGAAACAGACGGCTGACATGCTCGACGCATCGGTCGGCCGCGAGCGCGGATTGATAGCGATAGTGAATGCGATCTTTGAGATCGAGCGCCTGGCCGCTCGCGAGGGTCGACATCATCGAATCGAAGCTGCGAGACAGTTCGAGCTTCATATCGTCGATTGCCACCGCAGCGTCGGCGGCAGCGAGTTGCGCAGTTGGATCCTGCGCAGTAGCGGAAAAATCGTTGGAGCTAACACGCTTGCTTCCGAACTCTCGAAACGCCTCGAGCACGCCCTGCAATGCTCCAATGGATGAGGCAGAAACTGCGCGTACGAAAACCTGCCCAAAAGGCAATCGATAGAGCGGCGCGGGATTCGTGGCGAGTCCCGGGCTGGTGCCGGCGAAACCGTCCCTGACGCTATGCGTGCGATACTCGGGCACGAACGCATCTTTGACCACGACGTCCTTGCTGCCGGTGCCCTTGAAACCCATCACGTGCCAGGTGTCGATGACTTCGAAGTCCGCGCGCGGCACCAGGAACGTGCGAAAATCCGGAGCGCCCGGCGTGGTGCCTTCCGGCATCACAATCGCCCCGAGGAAAACCCATTCAGCGTGATCGACGCCGCTGGAAAAACTCCATCGCCCGCTCAGTTGAAAGCCGCCTGCGACGCGCTTCACCTGGCCCTTGGGCATATAGGATGACGAGATCAGCACCGCATCGTTGTGACGCCAAACATCCTCGGCCGCGCGCGGATCGAACAGCGCGATCTGCCAGTTGTGAACGCCCATCACACCGAAGACCCATCCGCTGGAAGCACATCCTTCGGCGAGCGTCATCTGAACACCGTAGAAGACGCGAGGATGCAGCTCGTAGCCGCCCCATCGTTTGGGTTGAAGGATGCGGAAGAAGCCGGCCTTGCGAAAATCCTCGATAGTCTCGGCGGGAATGCGTCGCTCCGAATCGGCGCGCGCGGCGCGCTCTGCGAGAATCGGCACCATCTCGCGCGCACGTCCCAGCAGCGATTTTTCGACTTCGGTAACGGACTCGGCCTCGCGTTGCATGGTTCACCGATACTCCCAGAACGGCGGCGCGCACATCATCGTCCGAAAAGACGATGCCCATACGGCGCGCTAGCCCAGCCATATCACGCTGTTGAGCAGCGTCCGCACCAGCGTGGTCTGACGCGTGATGCCGATTTTCGCAAATATCGCACGCAGATGAGCACGCGCCGTGTTCTTGCGGATGCCGAGTTGTTCGGCCGCGTGTTCGAGAGTGAGGCCATTGGCGAGCAGAATCGCGAGCGACGCTTCCGCCGCTGTCAGATCGAACAGCTGACGAACCATCTCCACGGAAGCTTCCGACTTGCGCTCCGGATCGCGAATGAAGACCGCGACCGACGCGCGACGTTGACCCTCCGACCATTCGCCCAGCGGGTTGCTGCTAATCAGCACGCCGAACTTGCCGCGTCCCGAGGGGCGCGTAATCGACATCGCCTCGATGATCGCGGGTGCGTCGCGCCCGGTCCGCTTGAGCGCCTGCTTGATGAGGCGCTGGAGCTCGCGATTCGCCGCTGCCGAGACCGCCTCGATTATGCCATTGACTTCGCGGATGCCGTCGCTCGCTTGAATCATTTCGCGCGCGACGCCATTCATCTTCAGGATGAGACCGGTCTCGTCGAGAATGATGGTGCCGACCAGCATCCGATCGACGGTTCCGGCCAGCAGCTTGCGCTCCGATTCGATCAGATCGAGTTGCGAATGAATCTGTACGGCGCGTTTGAGATGCGGAATGAGCGCTGCGCAGATGGCCTTGTCGCTATCTGCGAAATCCACTTCGGTGTGAGAACGGCAAACGCGAAACCGGCATACAATACCGTCGTCAGTGTGGAGGTCCGCGCCGAGCACGTGCAGAACATCAACCGGCTTGAGAAACTGCTGATAGATTTCACTCTCGCGCCATCGATTCCCCAGCAACTCCTGCGCAGTCACCACGCGATCCGCGGGCAGGCCGACGAAAACATCGAGGGTGTAGTAGTAGTTGCTGTAGTCGTCTGCGCGCTCGACTGGACGATCGCCGGAGGCATTCACGATCAGCCCGGCCTGCTCGCTCGACGGAGGCCGCAATATCAACGTGACGTAGTTTGCGCGCAGCAGAGTTCGGATCGCCTCGAGCGCGCTCTTGAATGGAATCGATTCGAGCGGGCCCTGATAGATTAGTCCTGCGAGTTCGCTGAATGCGTCGAGCGACAGCGATGGCGACGCGCCGGGGCGCGGTTTCCGATGCGCGCGCCGCGCCGCCTTTGCTGCCGTCCTCGATTTCGCGAAGTTGTTGATGCGTCGGGGTATAGCACAGTTCCGGCGCCATGAACCGATCAAGCGGTTAGCGTTCGAAGACGTGATGCAGCGGCGGGGCGGTCGCGACGGAGCCGGGGTTCAACTCGAAGGTGCGCCGCTGGCGCGATGCGCGAGGGACTTCCGCCTCATCAAGGTAAAATTGCTGGTACCATCGGCGCAGATGCGCGATAGGCCCGTCGCCCTCGCACAACAGTGGGTTGTCGATGCGCACCTTGTTGTCCCAAATCGCGACGTCCTGGTAGAACCCCTGCTGAGTGTACTTGATGTAGGTTTTTGCCATCTCGTTGTTTTGCTCCTCGCTCAAGCCGGGAATCTTGCGCACCAGCATCCCGAAGCGAAGGTCGAAACTGCTGAGGCTGGTGGGCACGTGGCAGTTCAGCAGAATCGAATCGATCGCGAAGCCACCCATCTCACCTTTCATCTCGGTGATCTGATAGGCGGGACCATAGTAGGTCGCATAGGTCAGCAAGCCGCCTTCCATCGCAAGCTGCGAACTGTTCCCGAGCATCACCTGGGTCGCTTTGTGCCCCTCGAAGATGTTCGCGAAGTATTGCACCGGCACACCGTGCACTGAGATGAAGTGCGCCATGTCAGAAACATTATCGATGAGCTCGCGGCAGTTGGTGTTGATGCTCCATTTCTCAATGACCCAATCGGTCCAGTCGCCGGAGTAGCACGCATCGATGCGGGGGATCGCGAGCGCGTCAGTCGGCGGCTTGCCCTCGGGATCGTTCCATACAAAGAGGAGCTTGTTCTGTTCGCAGGTCCGCCACGATCGCGTGCGCGCGGCGGGAGGAATCCGCTTCGAATATGGTATCGAGTTGCAAACGCCGTCGGCGCCCCAGCTCCAGTTGTGAAACGGACAGACTATTGAGTTGTTGCGGACGGTGCCGCCGCTGAGATCCGCACCCATGTGAGGGCAATTCGCATCGAGGATGTGCACCTCGCCATCATCGCCACGGAAGGCGACTAGTCGGGACCCGAATGCATTGATGGCGTGCGGCTTGCCATCGCGGAAATCGGCCGCGAGTCCTAGACAGTGCCAACCGCGCGCGTAGCGATTCGGAATAGGACTCGCTTCGATGCTTCGGGTCGCTTCCATCGACTGACCTCTCGTTCAAGTCAGGTGATTTTCCAGCATCGGGCAACTTCGCAGCATCGTCTCTTTGGACGATAACGAGAGGCTTTTCACCCCAGCCGGCGTACCGGTTCCTTGCCGTCCCAATTGCGATGGGCCTCGCGCATCATCTTGAAGAACTCGCGGGTCCCCGGACTCGGTTTCAGAATTTCGACGAACGATGCTGGACCGCCGATCGTGTCGACATAGATTACCTCTCCGCCGCCGGGTACTAGCGCTTCTTGCGCGACCCCTACGCCCGCGTGCCCGCAGACAGTTCGAGCGCTGGTCATGTCATCTACCAGCACGCACACATGATGTAGCCCCTCGCGGCCTTCGTCACGCCAAGTCTTATAGATGGATGGGGTATCATTATGCTGACGGATAAGTTCAATCTGCATTTCGCCCAAGTAGCCAAGCATCATGGAAAAATCGACATCGGCCGGCTGGCCGCGATAGAGCACGCGGTCGAGCCTCACATGGTCAATCGCAAAGAATGGCCCGGCGCCGATCGTTCGAGTCCAGTAGTTCAAAGCACCCTCGAAATTCGCCGGAACATAGGCCATCTGCATTATATCTCCGATCTGCGCGATCGATGTTGTTGTTTTCATGCTTAGCTCCCTTTCGTCCACGCAATGCCTCGACGCAACAACTCATAGAAGACTGGCAGATTCCGGGGACCGAGCTTTGTTGGGCCGCTCGGCGCAAGCGTTGACGTAATAGTCGATCCATTCGTGTAATCGATGCAGACCTAGCTCGTTCTTGCCGAAGACGAAGTCTTTATTGCCGCCGCTCAAGAGCCCACGCTGAATCTTCGCGCAAACCCAGTTGTCCTCATTCTGCACGGCGCTGACAAACAAATTGACCGCGGCATCCATCAGCGCGCGTTCTTCATTTGTTGCCGGCGGCTTCGGGTAGATATGGTTTTGCAGCGTGCGCGATCGATCCGGAGTAGGACCAGGCAGAAGTTGCGATACCATCCCTCCATGTTTCGCCGAGATCGCAAACGACGCGTTAGGAAACACAGTGCGAACGATCGTTATCCCTTCTTCATCCTGCCATTCCTCCTGAGATTTGTTCCTTAGGTCAGCGATCTTATGTGTAGGAAATCCCACTCGCTGATGTGGTCCGAAAGAATCATAGGTCATAATATTCGACATGACCTGCTGCGCGATCGTGTTCGGATGGAGAATCGCGAAATGGTAACCCTCGAGATAGCCGTCGTGCGCCACCTTCCAGTTTGAAGTCGGCAGTTCGTTCTGTTTGTACATGTGCCAGCTTTCGAATCGGAATGACTCTAGCTCCGGAAGCATATCGCCAAGGTAGTCTTCGAGATCGATCGAGCCACCAGGCGTGAGCGAGACAAAGATCATTCCCGCGTGCTCGACCGACGGTAGCTCGATAAGACCGCGTGAGGATGTATCTATGTCGCCGAATTTGCGCCGGCCCGCGACTCCAATCAGCGCACCCTGATAGTTGTACGTCCAACCATGATAGGGACAGGTGAACTGCTCACATCGGCCCCTCCCCTCTTCGGCAAGCAGCGTACCGCGATGCGAGCAGGTCCCAATGAATGCCCGCACCAGATCATCTTCTCCTCGCACGATGAGAACCGGGATACCGACGACCTCGATCGACTTGTAGTCGCCCGGTGCGCGCATCTCGCACGTGAACGCAAGCAGCAATGGCAACCGTTTGAAGATAAGATCTATCTCGCGTTGCCATCGAACAGGGTCGACGTAGCTATCAACCGCTATGTATTTGACGTCTTCCGCTGAGTCAGTCGTGCCGTTCTCGACGTGAGCTAGCAGCCGCGCCGCCAGCTTTAGGTACTCGGAACGCCTCATATTGTCTCTCCTGGTAAGTCTTCCACATACCTAGCAAGAATTAAGCGCACAGTTAGCCCGAAGGGAGCGTAGACGCTGTTGAAATGTCGGTCGCTATTCAATCTCCAGCCATTTGGAGAGCGTCTGATGAAAGGCGCGAATTTTCGTCTCCTGATAGTTCGCCAGCGTGACGGTCTTCTTCTTTGCAGCTTTAAGTCCCAACTGTAATTTCGGCAGATTGAAGGTGTCCTGGTTGAACACGCGCGCGAGAAAGCCAAGTTCCGGGGCTTCGCACCAGTCGTCGTCAGGTCCCAGGAGGTGGATCGGCGCCGAAGGTGGCTTCTCACCCGCCCGGTACGGCGCGAGATACATACATTCCATAGTCGATTGATCGACGTCGGTCCCATTCGGCCGGAAGCGATAAACAATTCGATTGTAAGCGCCCCAAGGGTGAAAGTTCGGAAAGACCGTGTAGTAGAAGCTGTCGACGAGTTCGGCATCGGAGAGTTCATCGACGTGCGCGCCGAGCGCCGGACGCAGCATCTCGCGACCGCCCATCGCCGCTGCCGCACGCGCCGTCAGGCCGTCACCGATTTCCAAAAGCGGCGGCTCATCAAGGCGCCGATCAACCATCGCATCGAACACCTCTTGCTCGGTCGGCTTCCATGAAAGATGCGGGCTAGGAGTGCCGTTAGCGGTGATGGCGCGCGAGAAGTTGCCCCATACGTCGTACTGGGAATTCGCATCTCCTATACCTGCCAGCAATTGCGGATGGGTCGCGACGACGTGGAAGGCTTCCATGAAGGCCTCCTGCGCGACTTTCCAGTTGCAACGCAGGATCTTCGCCACATGAGCTTGTTTGTAACGCTGATCGAGAGGCCAGCGCCGGAACTGATCTGTCAGCTCTGGCCCAATGAAGTCGTCGAACGTTTCGGCCTGCTGATCAGGATTGATGAAAACGAAGCCACCCCACGTGCCGACCTTAGCTTCGAGCAGACACCACTGCGACGGTTGAATGTGAGGAAAGTCCCACTGACAGGGCACGTGCTTGAGCGTGCCGTCGATATTCCATGCGAACCCGTGAAAGGGACAGCGGAACTCGGTCGCGCGAAGACTGCCGGACTCGCGCAGCAGACGACCGCGATGAAGACATGCATTGTAGAAGGCTTTGAAGCTACTCGGTGCAGTCCTTACGATGACGAATGACATTCCAGCTATCTCGTACACAATGTTATCGCCCACATAAGGAATGTCTTCCTCGCGACATGCCATTTGCCAAACCCGCTTCCATAGCTTCTCCACTTCGAGCTCAAAGAAGTCGCGGGATATATAGCGCTCGATGGGAATTTCGGATGGCCTCAGGTTGATAGGATTGGTGCGGCGCAAAACCTCGGGCACCGGGTGAGTATCGGTATTGAGAAGCGCCTGATAGCTCAGCCAGTTTGGCCGCTCGTCTACATTTTCCTTGGCTATTGCCATAGCAGTCTCCACCGATCGCTTTTCGCGCAGCTATTACGAGGCTTTGTCGCGACTTATAAGAGTGTCGCGATAACGCGAGGACAGATCGCGCCCGCCAATCCATCCGCAGAGATGAGGGTCGGCAGAATGAATGTCTCCACGGATATAGGTCCCATCAGCTAGAAACAGGCCCGTTCGACCATCGCGTCCCGTAACTCGAATTGCACCGTTGGCTTCGAGATCGTACAAGGCGCCACTCAATGGATGCCTAATCGATCGCATAGATTCATCTAACCCTTGGTAATATTGAGCCGCCATCTTTCTGCCTGCGTTGCTCAGGCCTCACCAAGCGAACCTTGGCGCGGCCATGGGCGATAGCTCGCCGAACCATAGTGCGGGCAAATTCGAGAAACTGCGTGCGCTCCGCCGGGTCTGCAGGTTTGCTCCAGTAGAAGGTACCGTAGCCGGTCATCAGAGCTAGCAACGCACGCGCGAAACCCTCGGGATCTTCTGCGCCGGCATCGCGGAGCGCCTCTGCGATCGGCTCGCTATAGCGGAACTGAACCTGGCTATAGAACCTGTCGACAGTTCCTTCGCGAACGCATTCGGCCCAATACTCGATGAACGCCAGCGAGGCTTGCCATTCTTCCGTGGTACGCGTCAGGTAGGTCTCAAGGAGCCGGTCGATTCGCTTAGCCGGATCCGGTTCGGAAGCGCGAATGCTGTCGAATACCCTCAACATCCCGTCGAAGAGCCGCTGCATCACGCACTGCATCAGCTCGTTTTTGTCTTTGAAATAGTAGTGCAGGATCGAGAGGGGAACTTTCGCTTCCTTGGCGACCAGGCGCAGTGAGGTGGCCGGAAATCCGCGCTTGCAGACGATGCGCAGCGCTGCCGTTTCGATCTCCTCGCGGCGGATTTGATGCACGGCGGCTTTCAATTTCGAATTGGCGTATCTAGGCAATGAATCTCACCCATACGGACGTGCGTGCAAATATTTAGGACGCTCGACCGAGATAACAAATCGAGCGTCCACGGTCAAGCGAATGAAGCATGCTTCCGATTAGTGGCGCTTAGCGAGGCTCCTGAAGCCAGAAAAGGGCCTGTGCCTGTCTGTTCCGCGCATGGGTGAATATGCTATTTCAGCGATTCGCTTTCTGGTCTTCCCGATCTGCTCTAGCCGATCTGCGCTAGGGCAATTCGAGTTAGTGCTTTTTCCTGCTCGTGTCGGAAAGGAACAGCGCCGACAGCCGGTACCAGCGCCATCGACGAGAGACCTTCGGCCAAATTCGCAGCGGAGTGGTACGCCTTGATCTCACGAAAGCCAACCATCAGGAGGAGCTTAGGAACTCTAATTGTTTCGCTGGCACTGTTCGCGTTTCAGTTCGCGGTCTTCGCCGCCAGCCCGGTGATCGAGTCGAGCGATTCGCGGTGGGCGGTCCATACCGCTATGAGCATCGCGAAGGGGCACGGTGGAGATATGACTGAATATCTCCCGATCATCGAGCAGGAGAACAATAACAACATTGAATACCTAGCCGGGGGTCCGCGAAATATTTATCCCATCGGGCCGTCTCTTCTCGCCGTCCCGACCGTCGCCATCATCGCATGGCTCGATCCGAAATGGGCGGAACAGTTGCCGAAAGTCAGACCGCTGAGGACCGAGCAACTCATCGCCAGTGCTATTGGTGCGAGCGCCGGCCTGGTCTTCTACTGGGTCATTCTTTATCAATTTCGAAGCCAGGCGATCGCTTTGGCATCTGTGGCCATCTTCGCCTTTTGCACTTCGATTTGGTCGACGGCGACCCGCGGTCTGTGGCAGCACGGTCCGTTGGTGCTGATGCTGGTGGTTGCGATGCTGCTTTTGGTTCGTGCGCGCGAGCGACCCCCGTTGGTTCAATATGTGGGGCTTCCAGTCGCGATGGCCTATCTCATGCGGCCGACCGCGATTGTTGCGATCATAGTGTTAAGCACGTACGTGATGCTCCGCTATCGCGCGTGGTTCGTTCGATACTTGTGCTGGGCGATGCTGATAGCAGTGCCGTGGTGTGCCTTCAATCTCAAAATCTACCACCACTTGGTCCCCTTCTATTACCATAACAATGCGTTCTCTGAGCAATCGCGATTAGTTACGGGGCTGCTAGGAAACCTGTTTAGTCCATCGCGCGGACTGTTCGTGTTTTCGCCGGTTCTCCTTTTTTCGATAAGCGGATTTGTACTCGCGCTGCGAGATCGCGAACAACGCCCGCTGAACCTCGCCTACGGCGCTATCGTCGCTGGAAATTCAATTATAATAGGCGAGGCACACATGTGGTGGGGGGGACATTCGTTCGGACCGCGCTTCATGACGGATATCGTTCCGTTTCTAGTGTACTTCACGGCTTTCAACTTCCGATTGCCGGAAACGTTCCGGCGCCGTACACAGATCGCAGTTTCGAGCGTAATCGCAGTGCTAGCTCTGGCAAGCGCGACGATTCACGCGCAGGGAGCGTTTCGGTACGCGACATGGCAATGGAATGTAAGTCCGATCAATATAGATAAAGCTCCATCCCGCGCATGGGATTGGCACGATCCGCAATTCGCCAGGACCGAGCAGAAAGAGTGACCCCTACTGCTGGCTCATTGTACGTGCTGCGAGTACCAACCAAACCGCAATCGTCGAGACCAAGGAGATTGATAAGAATCGACGGTCTCGCGCGCCCATGAGGATCACGATGCCCAGCGCCAACATTTCACCGCATCCTCGCATGAAGGCCCAGTCTTCCACCCAGACGATTTCCGACAGACAAACAGCGAGCACAAAATAAAAGAGCCATGCGAGTTTGACTCCGGGATCCACCGGCGAGCGGACAGAAACGATGGCCGCCAGGATCACCATCTCACCAAGGAACAGTAGTTCTCCAACGAGGAAGAGACGTTGCATGAACTGAGCAATTGGAAGGCCGCGCGGAAAGTGAGCTGCCTGAACAACGAACGAAATCAGCGAAGTTAGGGGAACGCGGCCAAGATTCGCGTTCCCCCCTACCAATCCGAAATGTCCCCACCTGACGCGCAAACACAACTGCCAGGCCGCGTAGGTCGCGAGCGGGATCGCAAACAGGCTGCTCTGGCTCCAAGTCGAACGTTTTTGCCACGACAACCAGACCGAATGGATGAAGAGCGCTCCGGCGAGCAGGACCACGGTCTCGCGAGCGAGGACCGCCAGCGCCATAACAGCCGCGGCAGGTATGATGCGGCGCGAATGCAGGAGGAGCAGCGAGAATACCATGAGCGAAAGCGCAAGCGGATCGGACAAATCGCGAGCCAATCCCATAATGACTCCCGGCAAAAATGGGATCGCCAATCCATAGATGGCGGGTAGTGCGAAAAGCTCCGCCAATCGCGCGGCGCTGAAAGCGAGCCAGCAAACAGCCAGATAATTCACTACGATCAGCGACCACGGGACCCACCCGATCCTGCCAAGCCCGAGCAGGTGAGCGAGGACAGGATAGAGAATTCGCTGTCCTCGATATGAGATGTTGTCGACCGTTATTCCATAGCGCTCGCGTTCTTTGGTAAGCGGATCGAGGGCGAGGCCGTAGCAATATTGTCCGTCGTATCCATCGCGGCTGAGAACTATCACATGCTGTGGCGACCGCGACTGATCGTACAACAGCCTTCCCGCCACGATGAAGTAGGTTGGATCCCACTGACCATAAGCCAGACGTGCGGACACGACGATTCCGTACAAAACTGCCGTGATTGCCACGGCGCCAACCACTCCACCGTTAGCTCGGATGCACGCGAGCGATGCGCGGCACCACCTGCGTTCGGTCACGCGAACCGGATGTTCCAGCTGCTTCGATTCGACCTCGGTCGGCATTCAGAGCTGTTTATTGATGGGCAAATAGCAATTCAAGCCCACGTGGCGCGCTACTCAGGCGATCTTGGCTCGCGCACGCGCAAGTTTTCTGCGGACCTGTAACCGATCGCGGCATCGCGATGGCGCGAAGCGATGCAATCAGATTTTCTCCGCGCGCCGCTCGAATGGATTGCTGGCACAGTCTAGCGGTGTCGTAGTCGCATCTAGAGCGCCGTCTTTGCCGGGCATAGCTTATGCACCGCCAACCTACCGTTCGGTAGATTAGCCTCCGCCGTCGAGCAAGAGGGCGGCGCCGGATTATTGCCAATTCGGCCGTCGGCGGAAACGGCGCAGTACGTCATCAGGCTCATGCGGCTCATTAGACAGAAAGCTGGCCCTACCGACAGGAGGAAAACGATGCCGCGCATTCAGGGACCAATCGAACAACTCATTCGCCATCGAGTCGCGCAGCATCCGCGCCAGACCTGGCTGAAATACAACGACACACAGTTTACCTGGGAGCAGGTGCTCTCGAATATTCATCGCGCTGCCAACGGACTCCTCGCGCTGGGAATCAAACCGGGCGAGCGCGTTGCACTGATGATGGGAAATCGTCCGGAGTTCATCTGGATTCATTTCGCAATCGGCTTCATCGGTGCCGTAAGCGTGCCTATCAACACTTCGCAGCGTGGCGCGACGTTGCATCACATCCTCGCGGATTCCGATTCAGCCGCAGTTATTTTTGAAGAGCCGCTGCGCGATTCAGTTATGGCGGTGAAAAGCTCCGTTCCGAAACTCCGGTGCACGGTAGTGGCGGACGGAAGCTCCGGCCATGGGGTGGACTGGACGCTCGAGCGGCTCTTCAATCATCCCGACCGCGAACCGGAGGTCGAGGTCGGTGAGAACGCCGGCGGCTCCGGAATGATGTACACCTCCGGCACCACCGGCCCGCCCAAAGGTGTCGTCTCGTCGGGTGGCGACGCGTACTCGCTCACCGCGATCCTCAACGCTATCAACGTCAAGCCGGGCGAGACGATGTACACCGCGCTGCCGCTCTTCCATGGCAACGCGCTTATGATTTCCGGCTTCGGCTCGATGACGCTCGATGCAAAGTTCGCAATCGCGGACCGCTTCAGCGCCTCGCGCTTTTGGGATGACTGCCGCAAGTTCGAGGCGGTCGAGTTCAACACGCTCGGCGGCATGATTCCGATTCTGCTCAAACAGCCGCCGCGCACGAACGATCGCGATCACAAAGTGCGAGTGGTGTTGTCGGCGGCGTGTCCGCCGGCGCCATGGGTCGAGTTCGAGAAACGCTTCGGGGTAAAGATCATCGAGTTCTACGGGATGGTCGATTCGCCCGGGCTCCTGCTCAACGACACCGGACGAGTCGGCTCGATGGGCAGACCCGTTGGTGGCGTGGAGTTTCGCGTCGTCGACGATAACGACCAACCGGTGCCCGCCGGCAAAGTCGGCGAACTCGCGTTCCGTCATCCGAAGGGCCAGCTCACCCATTATCACAAGCTTCCCGATGCGACCGCGTCGGCGTATCGCGGTGGATGGTTTCATTCTGGCGACCTCGCAAAGATCGACGACGAGGGACTTTTCTACTTTTGCGGACGCAAGAAAGCCTCGATTCGGCGGCGCGGCGAAAATATTTCCGCGTGGGAAATCGAGACGGTCATCAATCAGCATCCGTCGGTGCTCGAATCGGCCGCCTATGCGGTGCCATCGGACCTCGGTGAAGACGAGGTGAAGATCGCGGTCGTGCTGAAGCCGGGAGTCAAGCTGGCGCCGGAAAAACTCATCGAGTTCTGCCGCGACCGGATGGCGTACTACGCCGTGCCGCGCTTCATTGAGATAGTCGACGATCTTCCCAAGACCGGCACTCAACGCATTCAGTACGAGGCGCTCAAGCAGCGCGGCATCGGCAAAGCCTGGGATCGCGAAAAGGCCGGCATCCAGGTCGCACGTGTTTGAAGGAGGTCATCGGAAATGGGCGCGTTACTAAAACATTCACACATCAAGAAGGTGATGCCGCACGATCTTGCGCATCGATGGATTCACGATCTGCGCGGACTCCTCGGCCCAGGACACCTCGCGGTCGCCGAAGTGGGCGTCGGGGTCTTCTACACAGCGGCGCAAATTTCTACCGGCCACGTTGGCGTCGCGTTCACCCCGCGGATGCAACATGACTCGGTATGCTGCCCGAAGAGCGCCGCCGCCGCGCCTCCTGCCGGCACTCTAGCCGGCCGCGACGCCTGGGAACTGGCGCTATTTGCAACCTCGACTGCACCGCTTCGACGCTCGGTTGGAGTCGCCACGCTGAATGCGCTCTCGGCGCTCGCGATCGAGCGTCATGGGACTCCGGGCGGGCACGTCGAGCGCGGCCTCGACGCGCTGGATGCCGCCGAGATCAGGCCGCATGACCAGGTCGTCATGGTCGGCGCCTTCACCCCATTTGTGAAGAAGCTCAAGGGCAACGTCGCGAGCCTGCGCGTGATCGACAATCATCCCGAGTCGCTGAAGCCCGAAGAGATCGGGATTTGGTGCTCGCCCTACAAGACCGCGGAAGTGCTCGCAGGCGCGAATGTCGTGATCATCTCGGGCTCGGCGCTGGTGGAAGGGGATCTCGACGCGCTGCTGCTGGCCGCGACGAATGCGCGCCGCGTCGTGCTGGCGGGTCCGACCGCCTCGCCATGGCCATCGACATTTTTCGAATCGGGCATCGATGTGCTCGGCGGCCTGCGCGTGCTCGACGCGCCGAAGATCATGCAAATCGTTGCGGAAGGCGGCTCCGGCTACTTCTTCGGCGAGGCGGCCGAGAAAGTTTGCATCGTGCGCGACGGTGGCGCCTCCGCGCTGCGGCTCACGCGGAGCACATAGATGTTGATGAGCGATGTCGTCAGTGCGTCGAATGGGGCGCGAACATGCACGCCGGCGATGGCTTCGGCTTCGTGATGAGCTGACCGCCCTGCGAGCGTCGTTGCGCAGGTCCAGAAAAGAATGGTCTCTCGGAGCGCGGGCCTATCGGATGTCAGAAGAGAGTCGCAAGGGAAAAAGGCTATCGGCCGCGCAGCATTGGGATTGCACGAATCGTATGCCCTAAGATTAACAGATCGAGGCCGAGACTTTGGCGTCGGATGTAGTAGAGATCGTAAGAAAGTTTCTTGCGCGCACCTTCGAGACCCGCTCCGTAT